>Ga0194120_10009620_pt1 | contig 12196 bp, 9 predicted proteins | sample TA2MahCa65mmetaG_FD_148642 | JGI IMG/M metagenome (GOLD analysis project Ga0194120, IMG submission 148642) | Freshwater microbial communities from Lake Tanganyika, Tanzania - TA2015019 Mahale Deep Cast 65m | ecosystem: Environmental > Aquatic > Freshwater > Lake | place: Tanzania: Lake... | reverse complement strand
AACGACCTCGACAATGTCGGCTACACCGCGCGCCATCACACCTTCTTCGAGATGCTGGGCAATTTTTCGTTCGGCGACTATTTCAAGGAGCGCGCGATCGAGCTCGCCTGGAACCTGATCACCAAGGAATACGGCCTGGCCAAGGATCGCCTGCTGGTCACCGTCTATCACGAGGACGACGAGGCGGCGGCGCATTGGAAAAAGATCGCGGGCCTGCCTGAGTCCAAGATCATCCGCATCCCGACCTCCGACAATTTCTGGGCCATGGGCGACACCGGCCCTTGCGGCCCCTGCTCGGAGATCTTTTTCGATCATGGCGACAAGATCGCGGGCGGCCCGCCCGGATCCGCCGATGCCGACGGCGATCGTTTCATCGAGATCTGGAATCTCGTGTTCATGCAGTTCGAGCAGCGTGGGCCCGGCGATCGGGTGTCGCTGCCCAAGCCCTCGATCGACACCGGCATGGGGCTCGAGCGCATCGCCGCCGTGCTCCAAGGCAAGCACGACAATTACGACGTCGATCTCCTGCGCGCCCTCATCGAGGCGTCCGCCGAGGCGACCCACACAGATCCCGACGGGCCCCATCGCATCAGCCACCGCGTCATCGCCGATCATCTCCGTGCCTCGTCCTTCCTGATCGCCGACGGCGTGCTGCCCTCGAATGAAGGCCGCGGCTACGTGCTCCGCCGCATCATGCGTCGCGCCATGCGCCACGCGCAGATGATCGGCGCCAAGGACCCGCTGATGTGGCGCCTGGTGCCGCGCCTGATTGAAAAGATGGGCCAGTCCCATGGCGAACTCATCCGCGCCCAGGCGTTGATTACCGAAACGCTCGAACTCGAGGAAAAACGCTTTCGTCAGACGCTCGAGCGCGGACTGCGCCTGCTCGACGAGGAACTCGCCAAGCTACCCGCCGGCAAGGCGCTTGCTGGCGAAGTCGCTTTCAGGCTTTACGACACTTACGGCTTTCCGCTCGACCTCACGCAAGACGCGCTCCGCGCGCGCAGGCTTTCGGTCGATGTCGAAGGCTTCAACGCCGCGATGGCGCGCCAGCGCGCCGAGGCGCGCAAGGCTTGGGCAGGCTCGGGCGAGGCCGCGACCGAGACGGTCTGGTTCGAACTCAAGGAAAAGCACGGCGCGACGGAATTTCTGGGCTACGCCTCCGAGGGCGCCGAAGGCCAGATCGTCGCCATCGTCGTCGGCGGCAAGCCGGTCGATGAAGCCAAGGCCGGGACGGAAGCTGAAATCCTGATCAATCAGACGCCGTTTTACGGCGAAAGCGGCGGCCAGATGGGCGATACCGGAGCGCTCGCCAACGGCAATGGCGGACGCTTCGAGGTCGCCGACACGGCGAAGAAGCTCGGCGCACTCCACGTCCATATCGGCAAGGTCGCGACCGGCACGCTCAAGGTCGGCGACGCGGTCGATCTCAAGGTCGACGGCGCGAGGCGGACGAAACTCCGCGCCAATCATTCCGCGACGCATCTCCTTCATGCCGCGCTCCGCGAACGTCTTGGTTCTCATGTGACGCAGAAAGGCTCTTTGGTCGCGCCCGATCGGCTGCGCTTCGATATCAGCCATCCCAAGCCCTTGTCGGAGGCCGAGCGCGCGAACGTCGAGGCCGACGTCAATGCCTCGATCCGCGGCAACGGCGCGGTGGAGACACGCCTGATGACGCCCGACGAGGCGATCGGCGCGGGCGCCATGGCGCTGTTCGGGGAAAAATACGGCGATGAGGTCCGCGTCGTCTCGATGGGCGGCGAAGGCGCGGGCCGCTATTCGGTCGAGCTTTGCGGCGGCACGCATGTCCGGCGCACCGGCGATATCGGCCTTTTCAAGATCGTCGGCGAGGGCGCGGTCGCGGCGGGCGTGCGGCGCATCGAGGCCCTGACCGGCGAAGCCGCGCGCAGCTATTTCGAGAACCAAGATCGCGCGCTGCAGCAAGTCGCGGCACTTCTGCGTACCCAGCCAGCCGACGTCCTCGGCCGCGTCGAGGCGCTGATCGAGGAACGCATAAGACTCGAACGAGATCTGGCCGAGACACGCAAGGCGCTCGCGACCGGCGGCGGAGGTGTGGGTGCGACGACGGTCGATGTCGGCGGCGTGAAATATCTCGGCCAGAAGCTCGACGGCGTGCCGGCCAAGGATCTGCGCGGCATGATCGACGAGATGAAAAAGAAGATCGGCTCGGGCGTCGTCGCGCTCGTCGGCGTCGCCGACGGCAAGGCGGCGATCGCGGTCGGCGTCACCGAGGATTTGGTCAAACGGCTTTCCGCCGTCGATCTCGTCCGCGCGGGTGCCGAAGCGCTCGGCGGCAAGGGCGGCGGCGGTCGCCCGGACATGGCCCAAGCGGGCGGCCCGGACGCGGCAAAGGCCGAAGCCGCAGTCGAGGCGGTCAAAGCCGCGCTCGGCGCCAAGGCCAAGGCGGCGTAGTCGACCCGACCATGCGCAGCCTCGTTTTCCATCTGCTGGATGAGGCGTCGGCGAGCCGCCATCCCGTCGGACGTTGGATCCGGCGCTTCATGATCACGGTGATCTTGGTCAATTGCGCGACGGTCATTCTCGCGACCATCGAGAGCTTCGGCATGAACGAGAGCCGGATGGTGCTCATTCTCGAGCTTTCGGCGCTTGTCGTATTCGCTATCGACTATGCCTTGCGCATCTGGGTCGCGCCCGAACGCCTGCCGGCGAGTGCCGCGGCCAAGGCGCGCCTTGGCTATCTCGTCTCGCCACTTGGCATCGTCGATCTCCTCGCTGTCATGCCGGGCGTGGTCATCGGCATCGTCGCCGATGATCGCGGCGTTCAGGCGTTGTTCGACATGTTCGCGACCCTCAAGCTGCTGCGCTACTTCACGGCCATCGAGACCATCGCCCAGGTCTTGCGGAACGAGCGACGCGCCATCGGCGCGGCACTGGGCGTCATGTTCGTGCTGCTGATCTTCGCCTCGACCGTCATGTACATGTTCGAGCGCTCGGCCCAACCCGAGGCTTTCGCTTCTATCCCGCACGCCATGTGGTGGGGAGCGGTCACGCTGTCGACGACCGGCTATGGCGATCTTGTGCCGATCACTGCGCCGGGCCGCGTCTTCGGTGCGCTCGTCACCATCCTCGGCCTCGGTATGTTCGCGCTACCCGCCGGCATTCTCGCCAACGGCTTTGCCGCCGAACTCAAGAAACGCGATTTCGTTGTCACCTGGAACCTGGTTTCGCAAGTTCCACTGTTCAGGAACCTCCCCGCGTCGGAAATCGCCGAACTCGCCCAGCTCCTCGACTATCGCCAGCTCCCCGAGCGCTATGCCGTTGTCCGACGAGGGGAGGATGCCGACGGCATGTACTTCATCCTGACCGGCAGCGTCACCGTCGAGATCGGCGAAAAGCCGATCAAGCTCGGCCCCGGTCAATTTTTCGGCGAGATCGCGCTCGTTCTGGGCGGCACGCGTACCGCGACGGTCACGACCATCGAGGCCTGCGAATTGCTCGAATTGTCGAACGAGGATTTCGCGACGCTCGCTGAGGATCATCCGACCATAAGGGACGAAATCGCGCGCGTCGCCCAAGAACGCTACGGCCAGCCGCGGGCCTGAGCCCAAACGAAAAGGGCGGCCTTTCGGCCGCCCTTCCCGCATCGGATGCCTTGACCCGATCAGTTCATGCCCATCTTCTTTTTCAGGTTCTGATCGAGCTTGTCCAGGAATTGAGGCGTGGTCAGCCATTTCTGTTCGGGGCCGATCAGGATCGCCAGATCCTTGGTCATGAAACCCGCTTCGACCGTGTCGACGCAGACCTTTTCGAGCGCGACGCAGAAGCCGTGCAGGTCGGCATTGCCGTCGAGCTTGGCCCGGTGCATCAGTCCGCGCGTCCAGGCGAAGATCGAGGCGATCGGGTTGGTCGAGGTCTCGCGGCCCTTCTGGTGTTCGCGGTAATGGCGCGTCACCGTGCCATGCGCCGCTTCCGCTTCGACCACGTCGCCATCCGGCGTCATCAGCACCGAGGTCATCAGGCCGAGCGAGCCGAAACCCTGCGCGACCGTGTCGGACTGCACGTCGCCGTCGTAGTTCTTGCAGGCCCAGATGAACTTGCCGCTCCACTTCAAGGCGGAGGCGACCATGTCGTCGATCAGGCGATGTTCGTAGACGATGCCGGCCTGCTTGAACTTGGCCGCGAAATCCTTGTCGAAGACCTCCTGGAACAAATCCTTGAAGCGTCCGTCATAGGCCTTGAGGATGGTGTTCTTGGTCGACAAATAGACCGGCCAACCGCGCGACAGACCATAGTTGAAACTTGCCTTGGCGAAGTCGCGGATCGAGTCGTCGAGGTTATACATCGCCATGGCGACGCCGCCGCCCGGGAAGTCGAAGACGTCGCGGCTGATCACCTTGCCGCCGCCTTCTGGCGTGAAGGTGATGGTCAGTTTGCCCTTGCCCGGCACGACGAAATCGGTCGCGCGGTACTGGTCGCCGAAAGCGTGACGGCCGACAACGATCGGGTCGGTCCAGCCTGGCACCAGGCGCGGCACATTCTTGCAGACGATCGGCTCGCGGAAGATGGTGCCGCCCAAGATGTTGCGGATCGTGCCGTTGGGCGACTTCCACATGCTCTTGAGGTTGAACTCCTTCACGCGCGCTTCATCGGGCGTGATGGTCGCGCATTTGATGCCGACGCCGACCTTCTTGATCATGTTGGCGGCGTCGATGGTCACCTGATCCGAGGTCTTGTCGCGATATTCGACGCCGAGATCGTAATAGAGGGTCTCGAGTTCGAGATAAGGCTTGATCAGCTTGTCCTTGATGAAGCCCCAGATGATGCGGGTCATTTCGTCGCCGTCGAGATCGACGACGGGGTTCTTAACTTTGATTTTCTTCATGATTTCAAGTCCTCGGGGTGGCGGGTCGATAAGGCCGGGACCCTAGCACCGCCGGCCGCGCGAAGCCAACCGCCAGAAGGTCGCGCCTTTAATTCCAAATCAGAACCGCTCGGGATAGCTCGCTTTCGGCTCGGGCATGGCGGCGAGCGCGGGCAGCATCTCATCCAGGCCCCGGATCACGCGATAGGCGCCGGTGAGCTCGTCGCCCGCGAAGCCCTGCGCCACGACATGATCGAGCGCGGCCATGAAAGGCCGCCAAAAATCCTTCAGATCGAGCAGCAGGATTGGTTTTTGGTGATAGCCGAGGGTCTGCCAGGAGAGCACTTCGCAGAGTTCATCGAGCGTGCCGATGCCTCCCGGCAGGACGACAAAGGCATCGGCCAGTTCGAACATCATGCGCTTGCGCGTATGCATGTCGGAGACGACATGGAGCTTGGTCAGACCCTTGTGCTCGACTTCGCGCATATGCAGGTGTTGTGGAATGATGCCGACGACTTGGCCGCCGGCGGCGAGGCAGGCATCGGCCGCCAGACCCATCAGCCCGACTTGCCCACCGCCATAGACCAGCGTGATGCGCCTCTCGCCCAATAACCGGCCGAAAGCGCCAGCCGTGTCGCGAAAGGCGGGATCGACCGCGCCGCGCGAGCCGCAAAACAGGCAGATCGAAGATATCTTGGCCATGATCGGAAACTTACCTAGGATGACGGCGGGCCAAGGGTCTATTACGCTATCCAGAAGCGGAATAAAATCGGCGCCGGGGATGTTTACGGATCGCAAGACAGCTTTGCAATCCTTTTGTTTTCCACGTGATAGGGAGGTTTTGATGACGAAGTTGGTCAAGCTTACCGCGGCAGCCCTGGTGGCTTGCGGCGTCGCGTTCGCCGGCGCGGCCTTCAGCCAGTCCGACCCGATCAAGGACCGCCAGGCGGCCATGAAGGGCTTGGGCGGTGCGATGGGCCAGCTCGGCAAATTCGCCAAGGGCGAAGAGCCCTATGATGCCGCCAAGGCGACAGCTGCGGCGGCGGTGTTGAATAGCGCCGGCCCGAACATGGCGGCTTTGTTCCCGGCGAGCACCCAGATGGGCGGCGGCAAGGGCGAGACCTGGGCCAAGGCCGACATCTGGAGCGACGGCGCCAAGTTCTCGGCCGCCATCAAGACCTTTCAGGAACAGACCGCCAAGCTCGCCCAAGTCGCGGGTACGGGCAAGGACCCGATGGCCGCGCAAATGGCCGAGGTCGGCAAGACCTGCGGCGGCTGCCATACGCCCTTCCGTCAGCCCAAATAAGCGTCTTCCGGCTCGTCCGGAATGTGGCTTCACGAGATGAGAGGCGCCGTCGCGGTCGCGGCGGCGCTTCTTTTTTTCGTGCCCGCTTTGGCGCAGTCCCAGGCCGAGTTGATCAAGCGCGGCGAATATGTCTTTCGGGCCGGCGTCTGTTATTCCTGCCACACGGATGAAAAAGGCGGCGGCCAACCGCTCGCGGGCGGTCTGCCGCTCAAGACGCCTTTCGGCACCTTTCACTCGCCCAACATCACGCCCGACCGCGACACCGGGATCGGCCGTTGGTCGGATGCGGATTTCGCGCGCGCGCTCAAGGAAGGCATCCGCCCGGACGGCGCGCATTACTTCCCGGCCTTTCCTTACACGACCTACACGCGCATGACGGATGAGGACATCCGCGCGCTCAAGGCCTATCTCTTCGCCCAACCCCCGGTCCATCGACCCAACAGGCCGCACGACATTCTGCCGCCCTTCTCGTGGCGCTTCTTGCAAATCGGCTGGAAGACGATGTTCTTCGACCAAGGGACTTTCAAGGCGAACCCCGCCAAATCGGCCGAGATCAATCGTGGCGCCTATCTAGTCGAAGCCCTCGCCCATTGCGGCGAGTGCCACACGCCGCGCAATCCCTTGGGCGGCATGGACCGCAAGATGTGGCTTGCCGGTACGCCCGATGGCCCCGAGGGCGAACGCGCACCCAACATCACGCCCGACAAGGAAACCGGCGTCGGCAGTTGGAGCGTGGGCGACCTGATCGAGGCGCTCAAGACCGGCACCAAGCCCGATTACGACAATCTCCAGGGCACGATGTACGCGGCCATTTCGCATGGCCTCAAATACCTGACCGAGGACGATCTCAAGGCGATCGTCGCCTATCTCAAGGATGTCCCGCCGGTCGCCAACAAGGTCGGGCACCGCAAGCCCAAGAGCTAGGCTCCCTTCGCGACGAACAAATCGTCGAGTTCGGCGTAATCCGGCGGGTCGGTATCGATCGCCTTGCCGCCGCGCATGACCACCCGGTCGAGTTGGGGGCGCGACAAGAGCTCGCTGAAGGAACGCGCCTTGAAGAGCACGAGATCGGCCGGCGCGCCGACCGCGATACGCCCCGCAATTCTGAGCCCCATGATACCCGCGGGCGTCGCGCCGACGGCCTTCGGCCAATCGCCGATCGGATGGTCGAGATGGGCGATGCGCGTCGCCTGGGTATAGACCTCAAGCATGTCGAGATCGCCGTAAGCATAGAAGGGATCGCGGGTATTGTCGGATGCGAGCGCGACCGGAACACCGGCCGCCCGAAATTCGTGAAGAAGCGTGACGCCCCGCCAGCGCGGCGTGCGTCCCTTTTGCCGGTCCTGCAGATACATATTGCACATCGGCAGATTGACCACGGCGATGCCGGCATCGCGCATTGCCGCGATGGTCCTTTCGACAATTTCTTCATCTTGAACCGCTAGGCTGCAGCAATGGCCGGCGACGATCCTGCCCTTGAATTTGCTGCGAACGGCCTTGCGTGCGATCTGCAGCAAACTCGTCGCGCCCGCCTCGCCCGTTTCATCGACATGAAGATCGAGATCGAGGCTTCGTGCCTTCGCGGCGCCGAACAGGAGATCGAGAGTGGCCTCCATTTCGGCGTCGCGCTTGGGTCCAGGTCTGCCTTCCGGGCGGAGCACGACGCCGAGCGAGGCGCCGGACTTCGCGACGATATCTGCGGCCTTGGGCGCCCAAGCGGGCGTGAAGAACCGTTGGGCCATGATGGAAGAGCCCTGCAAGGCGATCCGCCCGCGCCAGCGCTTCTGCATCGATCGGAAGACCGCCCAGGACGTCTCGGCATTCTCCGGATTGGTGTCGATATGGGTCCTGAGCGCGACCGTGCCATGGGCGTAGGCCGAGCGAAGCGCGAAATCCATCCGCCTTTCGACATCCTCGCGCTTCCAGGCGCGCGTGCGATCGACGATCACGGCCTCGATCGCGCCCATGAAGGTGCCGTCCGGGTTCTTGGCACGCGGCCAGATATGGCCCTTGTCGAGATGAGTGTGCAGATCGACGAAGCCGGGCAAGACCATGCCGCGGGCGAGCGATGTCGCCTTGCGGGGCGCGGTGCCTAGGGGAGCAATCGCGGCAACGTGCCCGTTCCTGATGTGGAGGTCGGCGCCGAAGAGACCTTCGTCGTCGCTGGCGCCGACGTTTCCGCCTGCGTCTACGCTACAGGCAGCCAGTCGCGCATCGCAAAGCCAGTATTCCCGCCCTTTCGGCAGGGCCAAAAACGGCAGGACCGGCATCAGTGCTTGCGCTTGGGCGCGTTGCGGAATTTCAGGCGCTTGGGCGCCTCGTCGATGCCGAGTTCGTCGGCAAAGATCATCAACGGCCGGGCGGCCAAGAGCGCCTTGGTCACGCCATTGAAAATGGCGGCACCGGTCACCGGATGTTCGATCTCGGTCTCGGTCATGACCTGCAAACGTTGGTGGTGATTGATCCGGAACGTTGCGGCATTCGACCGCCGCGAGGCGCGGACGAGTTCGCTCATCCGGCTCCGGATGCGCGGGTTCTCGGCCGTGTAGGGAACGCGGCACAAATCGCCGATGATCGACAGCGCCACGGCCTTGCCGCGATCCTCGACCTTGGCGGCGAAACGCTTGTTTTCCCAGACGAAGGCAAAAGAGGTCGGCAGACGCGGCTCGAAAGACGAAAGCCGCTCGGCCTCCTCGATCAGCTGGGGAACGGCGTTGGCGGCGACGGGCGCTGGACGCATCCTATGATCCTCCTGCATGGATGATAGTCTGCCAAAGCATGGATTTCAGCGTGAAAATATTTGGGGTTAAGGGGCGTCTGGGCTAAAACGCCGGCGCATGAGCCCCCAAATGACCGCGGCCCCATCGGCCCGCCAGAGCGAGTGGCGCACGATCGGGACCCTCCTGCCCTATCTTTGGCCGACCGACCGGCCGGACCTACGCAGCCGCGTCCTCGGCGCGCTCGGATTGTTGATCGGCGCCAAGCTCGCCAACGTCACCGTTCCCTTCTTCTTCAAAGCCGCGGTCGATGCGCTCGATCGCGATGCCGCGCTTCTTTCGGTACCGATTTTCGCGGTGCTCGCCTATGGCCTCGCCCGCATCATGGCTCAGGGCTTCGGCGAGATCCGGGACTCGATCTTCGTCAAAGTCTCTCAGCACGCCCAACGCCTGGTCGCGCTCGAGACTTTCCGCCATCTCCACGCTCTATCGCTCCGCTTCCATCTCGATCGGCAGACCGGCGGCATCACTCGCGCCATCGAACGCGGCACCAAAGGCGTCGAGTTCTTGCTGCGCTTCATGACCTTCAACATCATCCCGACGGTCATCGAAATCGGCATGGTCTGCGTCATTCTCTACGTTCAATTCGGCTGGCCGATGGCGACGGTGACCTTCGTCACCATGGCCGGTTACATCGCCTTCACGCTGACTATTTCGGAGTGGCGGACCAAGTACCGGCGCGAGATGAACCAGACCGACAGCGAGGCCAACACCAAGGCGATCGACAGCCTGCTCAATTTCGAAACGGTCAAGTATTTCGGCAACGAAGCCCACGAATCCCGTCGCTTCGACGAGAGCCTCAGGCGCTACGAGCACGCCGCCGTCAAGTCGCAGGTGACGCTTTCCGCCCTCAATGTCGGCCAGGGCGCCATCATCGCCTGCGGGCTGATCGCGGTCATGACGCTTGCGGCGAGGGGCGTCGCCCAGGGCACCATGACCATCGGCGACTTCGTCCTGGTCAATACCTTCCTGATCCAGCTCTATCTGCCGCTCAATTTCCTGGGCTTCGCCTATCGCGAGATCAAGCAGGCGCTGATCGATCTCGAACGCATGTTCGATCTCCTGCGCGAACCCGAGGAGATCAAGGATCGTCCGGATGCCAAGCCGATCGCCATCGGCGCGGGCGAGATCGTCTTCGAAAATGTCAGCTTCGCCTATGACGAAAGGCGACGCATCCTTCACGGCATCGGCTTTCGGGTGCCGCCAGGCAAGACGGTCGCCATCGTCGGCGCCTCGGGCGCCGGCAAATCGACGATTTCGCGCCTGCTGTTCCGCTTCTACGACGTTTCGGAAGGCCGCATTCTGATCGACGGCCAGGATATCCGCGACGTCACGCAGACCTCGCTTCGCGCGTCCATCGGCATCGTTCCGCAGGACACGGTCCTGTTCAACGACACCGTCCGTTACAACATCCGCTACGGCCGTCCCGAGGCAAGCGATGCCGAAGTCGAAGATGCCGCTCGTCTTGCCCAGATCCATGAGTTCGTCTTGCGTCTGCCCGAAGGCTACAAGAGCATGGTCGGTGAACGGGGCCTCAAATTGTCAGGAGGCGAAAAGCAACGCGTTGCCATCGCTCGGACCATCCTCAAGCACCCGCCCATTCTTCTGTTCGACGAGGCGACTTCGGCCCTCGACAGCCATACCGAAAGCGAGATCCAGGACGCGCTGGAAAGCGTTTCCAAGAACCGCACCACATTGGTGATCGCGCACCGGCTTTCGACCGTCGTTCATGCCGACGAGATCCTGGTCTTCGATCACGGCCGGATCGTCGAACGCGGCTGCCATGACGACCTCCTGTTCCGCGACGGCGCCTATGCCGCCATGTGGCGCCGCCAGCAGGAGGCCGAAAAGACCCGAGAGAAGCTTCACGAAATGGAAGCCGAGCCGGCAACCTGATAGACTGACCGGGTCAGGAAGGTCCATGGACGCCATAGCATCCGTACTCACACCTATTCACCGCGAAGGCTATCGCTTTGTCGCGATCTTTGCCGTCGGCACGCTCGTGCTTTTCTGGTTCGCCGAGTGGCTGGGCTGGATCGGCGTCGTACTCACGTTGTGGTGCGCCTATTTCTTTCGAGATCCCGTGCGCTATACGCCGACCCGCAAGGGTTTGGTGATCAGCCCGGCCGACGGCGTCGTCCAGTCGATCGAACAAGCCGCGCCGCCGCCCGAACTCGGCATGGGCGAAGCGCCGATGACGCGCATCGCCGTGTTCATGAACGTCTTCGATGTCCATGTGAACCGCGCGCCGCTGGATGGACAGGTCGTTCGCCTGCACTATCGTCCGGGCAAGTTTCTCAATGCCGCCCTCGACAAGGCGAGCGAGGATAACGAACGCCAATCGATGCGCTTGCGCGCGACCGGCGGCCAAGAGATCGCGGTGGTCCAAATCGCCGGGCTGGTCGCCCGCCGCATCCTGTGCGAGGTGCGCGAGAACGACGAACTCGCCGCGGGCCAGCGTTTCGGCTTGATCCGCTTCGGCAGCCGCGTCGACGTCTATCTTGATCGGGCGGTACCGGTGCTCGCCACGACCGGCCAACGCGCGGTCGCGGGCGAAACCGTGCTCGCCGATCTCGATAGCGGCGAGACATCGCGCCAAGCGAGGGCCAGCTGATGGATTTCGGTCGTCGTCCGCGCCTGCGCCTGTTGCCGCTCCCGGCATTGGCCCCCAACATTCTGACGCTTCTGGCGCTCTGCGCCGGCTTGACCGCGGTCCGCTTCGCGCTTGCCGAAAAATGGGAACTCGCGGTCGCGAGCATCTTCATCGCCGCCATCCTCGACGGTCTCGATGGACGCGTCGCGCGCCTGCTCAAGGTCTCGAGCAAATTCGGCGCCGAACTCGATTCGCTCGCCGATTTCGTCTCCTTCGGCGTCGCGCCCGGCTTGGTCCTTTACCTCTGGTCGCTGCAAACCGCGGGCGGTCTCGGCTGGGTCGTCGCCCTCGCCTACATCATCTGCGTCGGACTTCGCCTGGCACGTTTCAACACGGCGCTCGAAGATCCGGCCAAAGCCGCGATCGCGGCTCGCTTTTTCACCGGCGTCGCCTCGCCACCCGGCGCGGGCCTCGCGCTTTTTCCGATGGTGCTCTATTTCCAGCTCGGTTGGGATGTCCTGCGGTCTGCGCCCCTGGTCGGCCTGTGGAGCCTGATTATGGGTGGCTTGATGGTGAGCTCGTTGCCGACCTTTGCCTTCAAGAAGGTCCGCGTTCGGCGCGATCTCGTCTTGCCGACGCTCCTGGTCGTCGGTCTGCTCGCGGCCTCGATCGCTACC
>Ga0194120_10009616_pt1 | contig 12201 bp, 17 predicted proteins | sample TA2MahCa65mmetaG_FD_148642 | JGI IMG/M metagenome (GOLD analysis project Ga0194120, IMG submission 148642) | Freshwater microbial communities from Lake Tanganyika, Tanzania - TA2015019 Mahale Deep Cast 65m | ecosystem: Environmental > Aquatic > Freshwater > Lake | place: Tanzania: Lake... | reverse complement strand
ATTGAAACGGCTCATTTCTTTTCGTTCACCCTCACAACATCTTCGACTTTATCAACGCCATCAACGTTGACATTTCCATTGGTTCGTTTTACTAATCCTTGCAAAACTTTTCCCGGACCGATTTCGAGAAATTCATTTGCTCCATCGTGAATCATAGCGTTCACCGATTCTTCCCAACGAACGGGAGAAATAATCTGTTGTTCAAGAAGCAAACGAATTTCATTTCTGTTTGTAACCGGTTTTGCCGTAACGTTTGCATATACGGGAATTGTCGCATCGGAAAATGTTGTATTCGTCAATGCGTTTTTCAAACCATCTTTTGCCGGTTGCATCAACGGTGAATGAAACGCGCCACTCACGACAAGTTCCTTCACGAGTTTTGCGCCGCGTTCTTTTGCAAGCGCCATCGCTTTTTTTACCGAGTCAACATTTCCCGAAATTACAATTTGGCCGGGAGAATTAAAATTCGCGCATTGCACAATTCCAACATCACTGGCGTCGCTGCAAACTTGTTCGACCACATTTGATTCAAGTCCAACAATCGCTGCCATCGTTCCTTTATTTTGTTCTCCGGCTTGCTGCATCAATTCACCACGCAAGCGAACAAGTTTCAATCCATCTTCAAAACTCAACGCGCCGGAAAAAACTACTGCCGCATATTCTCCAACCGAATGTCCAGCAGTTTGTGAAGCAGAAATTCCATTTAATAATTTTGTCGCAACAACACTGTGTAAAAAAATTGCCGGTTGTGTATTGCGCGTTTGTTTCAGTTCTTCTTCCGGTCCTTCAAAACATATTTTTGAAAGCGAGTAACCGAGAATTTCATCCGCGCGTTGAAACATTTCTTTCGCAAGAGGAAATGTTTCGCATAAATCTTTTCCCATCCCGACATATTGCGAACCTTGTCCGGGAAATATGAAAGCGAGCTTACTCAATCAGAAAATCGTAATTCTAAAATCTAAAATTCTATATTCCCCACTTCAACAAAATTGCGCCCCACGAATATCCCGCACCAAAAGCAGAAAGAACAACCGTGTGTCCTTTCTTCAACTTGCCGCTTTTATACCACTCGGAAAGACACATCGGAATTGTCGCACCAGTGGTATTGCCATAACGGTCAATGTTTATCATCACTTTCGAAGCATCAAGCCCCATTCTGTTAGCGCACGCATCAATGATTCGCAAGTTCGCCTGGTGAGGAACTAGCCAATCAACATCGTTTCCCGTCAAATTATTTTTCTCCAAAATTTCTGCCGAAACATCCGCCATTCCTTTCACCGCAACCTTGAAAACCGCTTTTCCATCTTGATATAAATAATGCATTCCGTTATCTATTGTTTCGTGCGAAGAAGGATTCAAACTTCCGCCACCTTTCATATATAGAAATTCTTTTCCGCTTCCGTCGAGTCGCAAGATAGAATCGAAAATTCCTTCATTCGAGTTTTCAGAAGGTTCAAGAAGAACTGCCGCACCTGCATCTCCAAATAAAATACACGTATTTCTATCCTTGTAATCAACAATAGAACTCATTTTATCTGCACCGACAACAAGTATTTTTTTATATGCGCCGCTTTCGATAAATCGTACGCCTGTCATCAAAGCAAAAAGAAATCCCGAACACGCCGCTTCCATATCGAATCCCCACGCATTTTTCGCTCCGATAGCATCTTGAATAAGAGAAGCAGTGGAAGGGAAAAACATATCGGGCGTAACGGTTGCAACAATAATAACATCGAGTTCCTCAGCAGAAATGCCGCGCTGCTTCAACACTCCGGTTGCTGCTGGGATTGCTAAATCGGAAGTTGCGCCTTTTTCCAATATTCGGCGTTCCCGAATTCCAGTTCGTTCTAATATCCATTCGTTATTTGTGTCAACTATTTTTTCCAAATCGAAATTGGAAAGAATTTTTTCCGGAACGAAATGGTCAACAGCAGTTATCGTTGCGCGAAGGCGATGGTTGAGGTTCAATGCAAAATGTAAATTAAAAGTTAAAAAAAAGATTTCAGATTTGAGATTACGGATTACAAAACGTCATTGGTAATTAGTCATTTGTAAATCTTCTAATGACTAATGACTGTAATCTCCAATCCGGAATCATACAGTTACTACTTCTATTTCGTTTTGCGTTTTCGAGATAGCTGCGGCGATTTTCTCATTGATTTTTTTCTGAACAGTTTCTTCCGCCTTCAGTATCATATATTTTATTGCCTTTGCAGTAGATTTTCCGTGTCCGATAATGACGACACCATTGACACCTAGCAAAGGTACTCCGCCGTATTCTTCATAATCAAGCGATTGAAAAATTTTTCGTAATGTTCCCCGCATCGTTCCGATAAATATTTTTTTGAACATTCCTTGTTGCGCGTACGCTTTGAATCTGCTTTTCAAGAACGACGGAATGCTTTCAGCAAATTTTAATATGATATTTCCTACAAAACCGTCGCAGACGATAACCTGCGCAACTCCTTTTAAAATATCGCGACCTTCCATATTGCCAATGAAATTCAAATTGCTGTTGGAAAGCAATTTATGTGTTTCAATTGTAACTTCATTTCCTTTGGTACTTTCTTCGCCGATGTTTAAAAGCCCAATGGTCGGGTTGACATCATCAAACATCGCGTTTGTATATATGCTTCCCATTACTGCAAATTCGAAAAGATGTTGCGGGCGACAATCAACATTTGCGCCTGCATCAAGAAGCAAACACATGCCTTTTTCCGAAGGTAAAAACGTTCCGATTGTTGGGCGACTCACCCCGGGAATTCTTCCGAGAATAAGTGTTCCCGCAGACATTACTGCACCAGTATTTCCTGCACTTACAAATGCATCCGCTTTTCCTTCTTTTTGAAGCGATGTCCCAACAGCAATAGAAGAATTCCTTTTTGTTTTTACTACGGCAGTTGGAGAATCGTGCATATCGAGAATTTCATCCGCATTGACGATTGAAAAATTTTCGTTTTTTAATTTTGCCGAATGAAGTTCGCGCTTAATTTCACGTTCTTTGCCTACGAGAATTACGTGAAATCTGTTATTGGTTTCATGCAATGCAGCGAGTGCGCCCATTACAATATTATGAGGCGCAAAATCTCCACCCATTGCGTCAACCACTATACGAATAGTAGTTTGTGAATGATTTTTTTTCAGGAAGTTTCCTTCGTTCTCTGCAAGAAAAATCTCAGTAAAACTTATGCTTCTTTGGGAACCGTTACAACACGACCGTTATAGAATCCACAGTTTGGGCATGCTCGGTGCTGAAGTTTCTGTTCGTGGCATTGTGGACATTCTGCAGTTGATGGCGGTGTTGCTTTGTAATGCGTTCGTCGTTTTCTTCCTCGTTCTTTCGAATGGCGTCGTTTAGGATTTGGCATAGGGTATTTGAATTAATTATTTCTTTTTAAACTTACAAGTGAATTCCATCGTTCGTCAATTTCTGAAATACAATCGCACGGTTGTTCATTGAGATTTGTTCCGCAGTGTGAGCAAAGACCTGCACATGATTCCTTGCATAATAATTTCATTGGAACAGAAAGCAATAACGTTTGGCGAACGTCTTCGGATAAATCAATAATCGGATTGTTCTCGTCGAGAATAATGAAATCATCATTTTCTCCTGTTTGCAACGGGAACGGAACGCGCGATTGGTAACGATACACTGCTTCGTACGAATTATCAATTTCGTTTTCAAAATATTCAACACATCGGTCGCATTGAAATTTGCCGATAGTATGAATTGACACTTTGAGATAAACGTGGCGAGTATTTTTTTCGATAGTTGCGGCAACATAAATTGGATGTTGAAAGTCCGGAACTTCTTGAATTGATAAATCGGCAGGAACAGTTAAATCATCGGAAAATATTTCTTCGGGCAAAACAACAAATTTGTATTCGTGAATCCCGTTTGAGAGCGTTTCCACTTGAATCTTCATACCATTTTCTCCTTGACATATTACAATGAAAGTACGTTGAGTGAAAAAAAGTTGTTTTGCTAAAAAATGCGGGGAAAATATAGTGGAAAATGGAAAAGTATCAAAGATGGCGAACGAAAATAATTGAAAATAAATAAGCGAGATTCTTCACCCCAAAAGGAAAAAATCCTTCAAGATTTGAAAAACTCTTGAAGGATTTCAATAAAATTATCCTGCTTGCGCCAATGCTTCTGCACCGCCAACGATTTCCAGAATTTCTTTTGTGATTGCGGCTTGACGCGCTTTATTATATGAAAGTTGCAACGAAGAAATAAGATCGCTTGCGTTGTTTGTTGCGTTTTCCATTGCCGTCATTCGTGCCGCTTGTTCCGATGCATTCGATTCAAGGAGGATTCGCCAAATCTGAAAATTCAAATGCTGCGGAATGAGGGTGTCCAAAATTCTTGTTTTCGTTGGTTCGTAAATGTAACTATCATTCGATTGCGAACGCTCCGAAGTTGCATCCAAAGGAACCAATGGAAGAAATTGTTCGAAAACAGTTTTTTGCGAGATGACGGATTTGAATTCGTTGTAAATGATTTCAACCGAATCAAATTCGCCGCATAAAAATCCCTGCGTGAGTTCTTCAGAAAGCGAAAGCGCATTGCTGAACTGCAAATTGTTGAACATTCCTATTTGTTTTCCTGCAATTTCATAATTTCTTTTTGAAAAGAAATCAAAACTTTTCTTTCCCACGCAATATAGAAGTAAATTTCCTGCACTATGAATGGCACCATATTTTTTTTCAATGTGTTGCGTTGCAGTTTTTATTAGATTGGAATTAAACGCTCCGCATAATCCTCGGTCGGCAGAAACGATAACAAATGCCGCGCGTTCAATTGGACGAACGGTGAAAAATGGATTCGAAGTTTCTGCTTGTTGCGAGGAAACTTGGAGAAGCATCTCTTTCATTTTTTTTGAATATGGGCGCGCAGCGATAATAGCATCCTGTGCGCGTCGCATTTTTGCGGCAGCTACCATTTTCATCGCTTTGGTAATTTTCTGTGTGCTTTTGACGCTAACAATGCGTCGGCGTACTTCGCGGAGTGTTGCCATTATGTATTCTGTTGCAAAAGTTCTTTCAAAAAAAATAAATCGAGATTATCTTTTTCTCGCATCGTTTGTTTCATTCGCCATAGTAATTCCGGTTTTGCAAACGGAATTGGAACGCCTTCAAGTGTTATTATTGTAGAATGTTTGATTGCTTCTTCGTACTCAATTCCACACGCAGATTTCATTAAGTCAACAACAAATTCATCAGCAACTCGAATAACGGTGAATTCATTTAAATCATTTGGTTGAATTTCCTTTGCTGCTTTTTCTGGAAGTGTAAGCAATGCTGAAATTACTTTCTCCTGGTTTTCTGCTGACGAATCCAAGAGTAAATCAATGTCTTCTGTTGTTCTTCCATACCCCATTTGAATCATCGCCATTCCACCAACGACAACGTATTTCGCGTTTCGATTATTGAACTCTCGACATAATGCAATTAAATCGTCGGCTGTTGGCGTTCTTGCTTCTATTTTCTCGTCATCATTTTGAGTGTCCATTCTTGACTTTCTTCAAAACTTTTAAATTTATAGACTCCTCGTGGAATAAATGGCTTATCTTTTCGCAACACGATAACAAGTTTGAATAAATTGTTAAGAGAGAGTAAATCTTTCTTTCCAATTTTTCTTTTTCCAACAACTTTAATTTTTTCATCTTCCATAACTGCAAAACGAAATTACTTCTTCGTCTTAAACGTTTCAGAAAACTCGCGGAGAATCGTGTTCAATTTCTTAGTTATCTCTTCGGTTAAATCTTTTGTTTGTGCAATTGCATTGAGAACATCTTTGTGTTTTATTTCCATCATTTCCAGAAATTCTTTTTCGAAACGTTTCACTTGTTCGAGAGGAAATTCGTCGAGATAGCCGTTCGTTCCTGCAAAAATTATCGAAATCTGATTTTCCACCGGCATCGGTTCATATTGTCCTTGTTTTAATATTTCTACAAGACGAGAACCGCGACGAAGTTGTTGTTGAGTTGATTTATCCAAATCGGAACCGAATTTTGCAAATGCTTCGAGTTCGCGATATTGTGCAAGTTCCAAACGCAAACGTCCGGCAACTTTTTTCATCGCTTTGATTTGAGCATTTCCTCCAACACGCGAAACAGAAATTCCTACGTTGATAGCAGGACGAACTCCTGCATTGAACAAATTCGGTTCGAGATAAATTTGTCCGTCGGTAATGGAAATAACATTTGTCGGAATGTATGCAGAAACGTCGCCTGCTTGTGTTTCTATAACGGGCAATGCTGTTAAACTTCCTCCTCCAAGTTCATCATTCAGTTTCGATGCGCGTTCCAATAATCGCGAGTGAAGATAAAAAACATCTCCGGGATATGCTTCACGTCCCGGGGGTCTTCGAAGAAGAAGAGATACTTGACGATACGCCGCGGCATGTTTCGATAAATCATCGTACACAACAAGCGCGTGTTTTCCATTGTCGCGGAAAAATTCTCCTAATGTTGCTCCGGAATACGGTGCAATAAATTGTAAAGGTGAAGGGTCGCTTGCATTTGCCGCAATAACTGTTGTATAATCCATTGCGCCGTTCTTTTCGAGTGTTGTTACAACTTGCACAACAGTAGAATTTTTTTGACCAATGGCAACGTATATGCAATACACGGGTTTTATTCCGAGTTCTTTCGCACGTTCCGTGTGAGTAAATTTTTGATTGATAATTGTATCAACCGCAACCGCAGTTTTTCCTGTTTGTCTATCGCCAATAATAAGTTCTCGTTGTCCGCGTCCGATGGGAATCATTCCATCAACGGATTTCAATCCGGTTTGAAGCGGTTCTTTCACGGGTTGTCGTTGAATGACTCCGAGGGCTTTTCGTTCAATCGGGAGAAATTTGTCGGTTGAAATTGCGCCGCATCCATCTACCGGCTGTCCCAATGGATTGATAACTCGACCGAGCATTTTCTCACCAACGGGCATTGATGCGAGTCGTTTTGTTCGTTTGACTATATCGCCTTCGCGGACAAGGGTGCTTTCGCCGAAAAGAACGCAACCAACATTGTCTTCTTCCAGATTGAGAACCATTCCATATACGCCGTTTGGAAATTCTACGAGTTCGCTTGCCATAACGTTGGTAAGTCCGTACACGCGCGCAATTCCATCTCCAACGTACAGAACTGTTCCGACTTCGTAGGTGTCTATTTCTTTTTCAAAACCGGAAAGTTGTTGTCGCAATATTGCAGAAATTTCATCGGGTCGAATTTGTGTCATAGTTTATTTGTTTTATCTTATAGTTTGAGTTTAAACTTTGTTTTTCTAATTGTATCAATGCGATTGAGAATTTTACATTTTATATTGAACATTGCAACCTTCAATCTAAAATGTTCAATATAAAATCTAAAATCAATGTTCACCGGTAAACTTTTCCCACATCATTTCTAATTGTCGTTTGACGCTTGCATCCCACACCGTATCGCCGACGCGAACAACAAAGCCGCCTTGTAACGCTCTATCAACGATCGCTTGCAAACGAACGGATTTTTTTGTTATTCGCTCCCAATGATGAATAAGTTGTTCTTTCTGCGAAGACGTAAGTTCAACAGCAGAATCTACGGTGATGTTCAGGAGATTGTGGCGCACATTGTTTAACTTTATAAACTCTTCCACAATTTCCGGGAGTAATTCTTCTCTTCCTTTTGCAGCAATCAGTGAAAGGAAATTCATTGTCGGTTTGCTTACTTTTTTTAGGAATAATTCGTTGACAATCATTTTCTTTTTCTGGCGATTGATAATCGGACTTCGGAAAAAGTTTTTCAACTCCCGTGAAGATTGCATTGCATCATTCAACATTGCAAAATCGTCTGCAACAGAATCAACGTATTGTAATTCTGTTGCAAGGTCAAGTACCGCGAGTGCGTACCGATGTGCGGCTCGTTTGCTGGATGCCATGAACGTTTAGTTTTTGGGAAGCGTTGTGATAAAATTGTCCACGAGTTTTCGATGTTTTTCTTCGTCGAGAGATTCGTCGAGAATTTTTCCTGCGGCTTGAATAGCAAGGGAAGCAACTTCTTTTCGTAACGAAAGGAGCGCGGCTTCTTTATCGCGTTCAATTTCATTTTTTGCTTGCTCAATCATTTGTCGTGCGCTTACATTCGCTTGCTGAAGAATCATATTCTTCGATTGCTCTGCAGTGTCGCGCGCTTCTTTCAGCAATTTTGACGATTCTTCGTTGATGCGTGCAAGTTGTGCGCGATGTTCAGCGAGTAATTTCTCCGCTTCTTTATGCGCCTTTTCTGCGTTTGTTATTGCATCGTGAATATCGTGCTCGCGTTTATGCAGTGCGTCGAGAATTGGTTTCCACGCTACTTTCTTTAAGATTAAAACAAGCGCGACGAAAATAATGAGTGTCCAGAGGATAAGTCCGGGATTGAGTTCTAACATAAAAAAGTTTACAGTTTGTAGTTTACTGTTTTCTGTTTGAGAAATAGGTATTCGTTATCTGTTATGAGTTTATCGTTTTGAGTTACGCCTTTTGCGTTTTACTGTGCGAAGAACGAAACATTACGAATTTACGAAGGTGATTTTCATTCGCAAATTCGCAACCATTTGTTATTCGCACAATAACGATTAACAAGTATAACGATTAACAATTCCCGAACTTTATTTTGTTGCGAGAATAATGCAGATTGCAAGCGCAAAAAATGTTGCACCTTCGATAAGTGCGGCGGCAATCAACATTGATGTTCGTATTTGTCCTGCGGCTTCCGGTTGTCTTCCCGATGCGTCCATTGCGGAAGCAGCGAGTTTTCCAATTCCGAATCCAGCGCCAAATACTGAAAGTCCAGCGCCAATTCCTGCGGCGAGATAACCAAGTCCAAAGTTGCTAATTGTATCCATTGAGAATATTCTCCAAGTTAAATGTTAATGAAAGTATGATTTATGAAAAAAAATGTTAATGATGTTCCTTGCTGTGTGCGTGTTCCGACTTGTCAGATGAGTTCGAAACCATTCCTAGTCCCATAAATAGTGAAGTCAGCATTACGAAAATATACGCTTGCAAAAATGCGACAAACAGTTCGAGAAAATTAATTCCAAGGACGAATGCAATTGGAACAGGAGCGATGAACCAACTTTTGAAAATAAAAACTAAACCGATGAGTGCAACGATAACAATATGTCCACCGGTCATATTCGCAAACAAACGAATACACAGCGCAAACGGTTTGGTAAAAAGTCCGAGAATTTCAATCGGAATCATAATCGGCCAAAGCGCCCAGTGAACTCCGCCGGTTAAATGCGCGAGATAATGTCCGATTCCCTGCGCGCGAATGGCTGCAAATTGAATCATCAAAAACGCTATAATTGCAAGTCCGGCAGTTACGTTTACATTTCCTGTTGCGCTTGCTCCGTAAGGAATCATTCCGAATAAATTCATAATGAGAATGAAAAAGAATGTCGTTATGAGATACGGAAGATATTTCACTCCTGTTTTTCCCATATTCGGAATAGCGATTTCATCGCGAATGAAAACAACAAACACTTCCATCAAATTTCCGAAGCCGCTTGGAATTTTTTTCTTTGAGTTGGAACGCGCTGCAATTATTCCCGCAACGACGAGAAGAATTGCAGAAAGAATAAGAAACACAACGTGTTTTGAAATTGACATATCGAACGTCATTCCGAGAAAATGAAACGGTTCGAAATGCGGTAAATGCACGTGGCCAAGAAACGGAAGTTCGAGTTCGTTGGAGTTTTGCGTGTGATGCAAAAGTTCAACGAACAGATTTTCTTTTTGTTCGCCGTGTTCTGCGGCGGTTTTTAAAGTATCTGCAATTACAGTTGTATGTTCTGAATGTTGAAACATTGTTTGTAATCGTTAATTGTTATCTGTTGATAGTAGCGAATTTATACGAATAACACATTACGGATAACGTTTAACTATTTTGCTAATTTCTTTTGAACGTAAATGATTTCGAGAATCATAAAAACGAAGTAGTATAAAAACATTATTGTTATCAACGCAAGAATGTCAATATGAAAAACTTTTATCAGCAATAGAAGAAACAAAGCAAGTACGAGTAATCGAATAAACATTCCACCGAAAACGTATTTCAGGAAAATATTATTACTTTTATGATATGCTTTTTGTATTGTCCAATATCCGAACATCGCATTCAACGACATAATCAATATGCCAATTTGAGCCGCAAACGAAACCCGTTCGTTTGTCCAATCGTTCAACGGATATACCGTGAAGAGTATGGAAACAACAAGGATGAGAAGAACTTGTATGGGAAATGAACATTTCATTTCATTTTTTTATTTTCGCGTTCCGAAAGCGCGTTTATTTTTTTGTAAAAAGAAATAAATCCGCCAACACTTCCCGCTGCTATTCCTGCTAACGACATCCACGGAGCAGTTCCGAATTTTCCATCGAACCATTTTCCGATATAATAAAAAACAACGACAACGAGCGCAAGTTGAATTCCTAATCCTATGTACGGCGCGGCTTCGCGAAAATAATGTTCTTCACCAAATAACGCCATTACGATTCTTTGGGTTTTATTGTTTGTTCATTCATCGCGCAGTTACCGTTGAACCTTGCTCCTTCTTCAATGATCAGTTTTGCGGCGCGAATATCTCCGCGAACAACGGCTTTTTCCAAAAACGTGAGCGTATCGGAAGAATCTATTTTTCCATCAACAGAGCCGGAAATTTTTATCATTTTCCCTTGAACATTTCCTTTTACTTGTCCCGTTACACCGATTTCTACGTTATCTGTTGCTGTAATATCGCCAACAATATTTCCGTCAACGTGAAGCGAACCACTGCTCGTAACTTTTCCCTGCACTGTTGTTCCGCGCCCGATGATGTTGAGTTGCTTGTTGCCGGTTTCAAATTTCATTGCAATTCTTAACTATTTGTTTGAAGTAAAAAATGTTCCGGATTAAGCGGGAAACCGTTCTTCCAAATTTCAAAATGCAAATGCGAACCTGTGCTTAATCGCCCAGTGTTTCCAAGCGTTGCGAGAACATTTCCGCGACGCACATTGGTGAATGGAGACTGCAACAATATTTCCAAATGTTTATATACCGTAATAAAACCGTTGCTGTGTGCAAGAATAATGGTATTTCCATAATCATACGTCCACGAAGAAAACATAACATAACCGTCTGCAGGACTCACGACGGGAGTTCCGTTTTTTCCAACGATATCAATTCCTATATGTCCTTGTTCCGATTCAAATTGCCGTGAAAAAAAACCTTGCGTTGGCATCAGCAACGGAAACTCAAGCGTGAAATGTTCCGCATCGCTTACTGAAAATTTTGTTGTACCGCTTTGAAGGAAGTCGGAAATTGAATGTTCCTGAATTTTCTGCAGTAGACGTTCTTCACGTTCAGGATTGCTGCGTTGTTCAACAAGAAACAGAGAATCTTCACGCGATACTTTTTGACCAAGCATTCTTCGCAACTGAATATTGTATTCGCGTAATTCAGTAAGTTGCGTATTCACGTCGAGAATTTTTTTCTGAAATAACTGGACATCGTTGAACGGTGGTTCTTGTTGTTGTGAAACAGAAATCAGATTGCGCGCAGGAGTCCAAAGGAAAACTGCAAGAATAGAAAAAAATCCGAAGACGAGAATAAACGCAAGTGTAACAATAGTTTTCCACAAACTGAAAGAAATAATTCGCTGCTGTTCTGCGTTCCCGGAAGGAAACAGAACAAGCGTATATGTTTGCGTTGGTTTCTTTTTGTTGAAGAAATGAAAAGCCACTATATAAAATACAATAGTTTGCAACAGAGATTGTCGTGATTGCAAAACAATTCTGTCTGAAAAAAATTTGAGGGCAAAATATAGAAAAATTTACTGCACTTGAAAAGAAAGTTTTGGAAAAACAAGGAGAAATTTTTTCGGAAAATAAAATCTGATGTTCTTTGATAGAAAAAATGAATATTCTATATTCAAACCAGTTTATTTACAACTCCATTACTCGTTTGTGTGTTGCAGAAAACTGCAACACGATGGAGAAGACTATTTTATTTCACAAAGATGGCAAGGTCCTTTGAGAATCCAATGGTCGAACGAAGAAATAGTACTATCTCCGCTCCTCAATTCTATTCTCGGGTAACATACCTTACGAAGAGAACTAACCTTTTCAACGAAAAAATTCTTGTTGCTGAAATAAAACTTAACAAAACAATTTTTTTTCTAATAATTTTTTGAACA
>Ga0194120_10009614_pt1 | contig 12206 bp, 6 predicted proteins | sample TA2MahCa65mmetaG_FD_148642 | JGI IMG/M metagenome (GOLD analysis project Ga0194120, IMG submission 148642) | Freshwater microbial communities from Lake Tanganyika, Tanzania - TA2015019 Mahale Deep Cast 65m | ecosystem: Environmental > Aquatic > Freshwater > Lake | place: Tanzania: Lake... | reverse complement strand
GCGCGGGTCGGCCTTGTCGGTGCCGAATTCGTAGAAGTTGTTGTAGCTCGTGATGTGCTCGTAGGCGGTGGGTTTCAGCGCGGGGTCGCGGTGGTCGGGGTTCACCCGGGTGGGGAAGCCGGCGGTGGTGGCCCGCAGAGGGCGGGGGAGCAACGCGGCGCCGGCGAGCCCGGCCGCGCCGAGGGCGGCGTGGCGCAGGAAATCGCGGCGCGGGCGGAGGTCGTAATCGCGCTCGGGGGTGGCGGCGGACTCGGGCAGTTCCCAGTCTCGGGGTGTGCGAATGTGCATGGTCGCGGAAGGATGGGGCGGTGGGTGGGCCGAAGCAGGCGGCGGGGCGGACTGCAATCAGATGGAGGATTCGCTGGCGGTCAAACGAGCCCGGAGTTGGCACTGCGATGCAGAGCGATGTGGGTGGCGCGCCGAGGGAGGCACGAGGCCGGGTAGGTGTGACCGGCGACTCCCGGCTCAAGGCCACCCCGCGGCGGCGGGAGGGCGCTCATCCTGCACGATTTCTGGCGAACAACCGTTGCGTCGACGGCAATGATCCGGACACCACGGCACGCCGAGCGCGATGACGGCGGGCGGCCCGCTACACCGCCCACTTGTCGCGGTAGCGGTCGCGGGTGAGCCAGCGCGAACTGCCGCCGCTGGCGAATCGGCTGCGCGCCGGGTCCCACTTGGCGTTGGCGCCATAGTGGTAGGCGAAATTCATCACGTGGCAGGCGATCACCGTGCTCGCGCCGATCGCGACGTCGCAGATCGGCCGCTGACGGGCGCCGACGGCGTCGACGAAGTCCTGGAAGTGGCTCTTGGAGTTGTAGAGCTTCACCTTGGCGTCGGCGAGGTATTCGCGCTCGGTCAGCGTGACCTCGCGTTCGAGCGAGGTGCCCTTGTCGACTTCGCGATTCCAGAAGCGGTGGATGGTCTTGTCGCCGAGGATGAGTTCGAACTTGCCGCGGTTGACGTGTACTTCGCCCTCGGTGCCGTAAAATGACACGCCGCGGCCGCGCACGTGGGTGAGCACGGTGCCGCCGGCGTAGATGAGCTGGGCGCCGCGTTTGGCGGTCTCCCAATTCTGGGGTGCGCGCACCTCGAGCGGGCCGCTTTCGTCGACGCCGAGGCCCCAGTGGGCAATGTCGATGTGGTGGGCGCCCCAGTCGGTGATCATGCCGCCGCCGAATTCCCAGGTGTCGCGCCATTTGGGGAAATGCGTGTGGATGCCGCGCGGGGAGAGCATCGGGTGGTAGTTCACGAGCGGGCCCGGACCGCACCAGAGATTCCAATCGAGTCCCGGCTCGGGGTCCTCGGCGGGCATGGTGTAGGGCTTCGCCGGATCGCCGAAGGAAACGTTGACGGCGTGGATGCGCCCGAGGAGGCCGTTGCGCACAAGCTCCGCGGCCACGCGGAATTCCTTCGACGAGCGCTGCTGCGAACCGACCTGGAAGACGCGATTCGTCTGGCGCACCGCCTTCACGAGTTCGACGGCCTCGCGCACATTGTAGGTGAGCGGCTTTTCGCAGTAGACATCCTTGCCCGCCTTGACCGCGGCGATGGCGATGTAGGCGTGCCAGTGGTCGGGGGTGGCGATGAGCACGGCATCGACATCCTTGCGCGTCAGGAGCTCGCGGAAATCGTTGTAGGCCGCGCAACCCCGGTGGGTCTCGCCGAACTTTTTCGTGTACGCCTCGTCGACGCGTTTCTGCTGGTGCTCGCGGCGGGTGGTATCGACATCGCACACGGCGACCACCTGCACGTCGTCGCGCTGCACGAGGTTGCCGACGTGGGAGTTCATCTGCCGGCCCATGCCGATGCAGCCGACGGTGAGGCGTCGGGCGGGGGCGGTCTCCTGAGACCAGACGCGGCCCGGGAGGATGAGGGGCGCGGCGGTCAGCCACGCGGCGTTGTGCAGGAAGCGGCGGCGGGACAAGGACGGCGGTTGCATACGCGCCGTGTGCTAGCTTGGAGATTGCACACTCGCGAGTGTGAAATCTCAGAGCTCAGAAATTGAAATCGAGGCCGAGCTTGTAGTCGCGGTCGAGCAGGCGGCTGTATTGCATGAGGTGCGCGACGGCGGTCGAGCGCTGTTCCTTCTCGCGGGTCAGGTTGCGCACCGAGGCGCGGAGGGAATAATGCTGGGTGATCCGGTAGCTGAACTGGAGGTCGATCTGGTAGCGCGGAACACGGTAGCGATCGTTGAGCAAGTCATTGCCGAGCGTCTCGAGTTGCCGGTCGGAATAGGTATAGGCAATGCGCCCGGAGAATCCGGCCTTTTCGTAGAAGAGCGTCAGGTTGCGGATCTTGGTGGGTTGGCGGAAGAACGGGATGTCATCGCGCGGGCGCGTGGGCACCTTGGCCTCGGAGCTGATGAAGGTGAGGTTGGCGTCGATCCCGAAGCCGTCCCACGGCGAGGGCAGGAACTTGAAGGGTTGGTAGGCGTTGAGTTCCACGCCGGAGATGCGGCCGCTCTTCGCGTTTTGCCGGCTCGTGCGGGCGAGCGACTGCATGCCGAGACCGTTGTAGGTGACGTACTCCTCGAGCTGGGAGTACCCGTAGATCGGGTTCTTGATCTCCTTGCGGAAGGCGGCCACCGCGAGGATGCCGCTGGTCTGCCGGGGGTACCACTCGAGGGAGAGATCGAAGTTGACCGCCGAGAAGGGTTTCAGGTCGGGGTTGCCGACAACGAGGGTGCCGGTGTACGGGAAGGCCGGATTGAGGGCGGCGCCGCCGAGTGCCTGGAACTGGAAGTTCGCAAAGGGGCGGGTGTCCTCGTAGGCGGGGCGGCCGATCGTCTTGGTCACGGCGGCCCGCACCCGCGTGCGATCGGTCAGGCGGTAGACCGCCTGCAGATTGGGGCAGTACTCGCCGAAATTGGAGGTGCCGGACGCCGGGAAGTACCCGACGAACGCTCCGCCGAACGTGCGCGCCTCGACGGCGCGGATGGTGGCGTTGGTTTGCTCCCAGCGCAGCCCGCCGAGCAGGGTAAGCCGGTCGAGCGTGAGGCTGCCCATGGCATAGAGCGCGTAGATGTACTCCGCGGTCGAATAGTCGTCTTCGGTCGAGTTGGCGGCCTGTTCGGCGGCGCTGACCGTCGTGAGGGCGGGATTGGCCCGGAGGTAGGCCCAGATGGGTTCGGGGTTCAGCCGGAAGAGACTCGTGTACCTCCCCTCGTACACGGGAACCGAGGGCAGGATGCTGTTGGCGCCGATGTTGCCGAGCGTCCAGTTGCCGACGGGAACCAGCCGGCGGGACTCGAGGTTGACCTCGCGATCGCGCTGGAGGTATTTGAATCCGGTCTTCAGATACCCCTTGTGGCCCCGCAGGAGGGTGGCTGGGGCCCACTTGACATCGAGCTTGGCCGTGGCCGTCTTCTCGTCGATCAGGCCTGAGTCCTCGCGGGTACGGCGCAGAGGGTAACGGTCGTAGGTATCGACGGCCGGGTTCACTTCGAAACTGACGAAGTCAAACGTGCCCCAGTCGATGGTGATCGGGCCCGTGTTGCCGGTGTTGTTGCGGAAGGCGAGCACGTTGTTGAAGGGCGTCTTCTCCTTGGCCCCGGACCAGCTTGCCATGGGCTCGAGGGTGAAATCGCCGATGACCTTCTTGATTCCGCCAACCACGTTGATGACCGACTGCTCCTTGTGGAGGTTGAAGTCGCGGCGCTCTGAGCGGGTGCGCGTGCCGTCGAACAGGGCCTTGGTGGGGGAGAGCATGGTCACACGGTTGGCCGCGTTGTCCACCGAGTAGAGGATCTCGACGGTGTGCTCGTTGCGCTCCTGTTTCGAGTAGCTCGGTTTGAGGTAGAAGTGGGTATTCGCCTCCGGCCGGTACTCGAGGACGAGGTTGCCGCCCGTGCGGGTGAGGCTGCCTTCCTCGGGCTTGATTTCGAAGCCGCTCGGCAGGTTCGTGGTGGTGGTGCCAATCACACGCGCGTTCCAGCCGGTCTGGAGCCAGTGGTTCGAATAGCTGCGCTTGTCGTAATTGACGCCGGCGGCGATGCCCCAGAGCTTTTTTTCGCCAAACAGCATCGAGCCACCCACCTTGAACAGGAGGTCGGTCTTCTCGGTCGTCTCGTTGTAATTGCCCTGGACGGTGCCGGACACGTGCCGCCCTTCGCGGTCGAACGGGCCCGCGGTCTTGATGTTGACCGTGCCGCCGAGCGAATTGGCGTCCATGTCGGGTGTGACGGTCTTGGTTACCTCGATCTGGGAAACCTGGGTGGCGGCCAGCGCATCAAGGGGCACGGCGCGGCCGAGGCGGGAGCCGCCCGGCGCGGCCATGATCGCGCCGTCGAGCAACACCTGGTTGAGGTTCGGCTCGACGCCGCGGATCGACACATAGGCGCTCTCGCCCTGGTCGATGCCGGTGGTGCTCACACCCGGCACCCGCCCGGTGGCCTCCGAGACGTTGCGATCGGGCAGGTTGCCGATCGAATCGGCCGAGATGATGTCGGCGATGTTGATCTGGGTGAACTTCTGCTGGATCGCCCGGAACCGCCCTTCGCGGTAGCCTTCGATGACCATCTTCTCGAGGCGAACGACATCGCCCTCGAGGCCGATGGAAACGGAGACCGCCCCGGCGGCCGGCACGGTGACCCTTTCGGTCTTGGGGCTGTAGCCCGAGTATTCGACGCGCAGCGTCGCAGCGCCGGCCGGCAGGTTGCCCACCTGAAAGCGGCCTTCGCTGTCGGCGACCACATGCTGGCCGGTTTCGGCCACGGTGATTTGGGCACCCGGCAGCGAGTTACCGCTGGCGCCGGCCAGGACCCGACCGATGATGTCGCCAGCGCGAACGTTGGCGGTGGCGAGACAGCAGACCATAGCAACGGTGAAACCGCGCGCGAGAGGGGGATGCAGGAGGTTCATGACGGGGTGCATGGCTTGATGGGAGGAGGAAAGTCCGGGCGATAATGCCGGCTGGGAGCGGCGACGCGGAACACTTGGGAGCGAGTCGGTGGAGGTGGCTGCCTGTCGTGGGATGCCCGAAGGGTAGACTGAAGCAGGACGGTGTCAACGACCGGAGCGGATTGGAGGGCGGAGGACGGAGGACGGAGGGCGGAGGACGGAGGGCGGACGGCGGAGGCGGTTTACCCTCCTGCGGTGGGTCGCGCGACGGAGGCGTCCGGATTTGGGCTGAGCGAATTGTGGCGCGGCCCGGTTCAGTGCGGGCCGTCGGCGAAGAGGCGGCCGCTGACGATCGTGCCGATGGCGTGCGTGGTGTACTCGAACGGGTCGCCATCGAAGAGAGCGAGGTCGGCGTCCTTGCCGGCGGCGAGCGCACCGGTGCGTTCGGCGATCCCGAGCAGGCGTGCGGCGTTGATGGTCACGCTGGCGAGGGCGGCGTCGAAGCCGAGACCCTTGCCCGCGGCGACGGCCGCCTCGAAGAGCACGACGCGGGTCTTCGGGACATAAGACTCGTAGCCGCTTTGGAGCGCAAAGGGGATGCCGGCGGCGGCGAGTTTGGCGGCGGTGTCCATCGCGAGGTTTTCCGCGTCTTCGTTGGCGCGGGCCATCGTGGGGTGGAGAATAACCGGAAAGCCGCTCGCCTTGATTTCCGCCAGGACCAGGTGGGCGTCGGCGCAGCCGTCGAGCACGAGTTGGAGGTTGAATTCGTGGGCGAGGCGCAGCGCGGCGAGGATGTCCAGCTGCCGGTGCGCCGTGACGAGGAACTTTTGCGTGCCCGCCAAGCCGCGGAGGAGCGCCTCGAGCCGGAGGTCGCGGCTGGGACGTTTCGCCTCGTCCGGGAGATTCCGTTTCTTGCCGTATTCCTGCGCCTTGATCAGTTCGGCGCGGAGCATGGCCACGGCCTTGGCCCGCGTGCCGGGCGACTTGGCGGCCGGCGCCGGCGCAGTGCCCTCGGCGCGGACCACTCCGCTGCCGCCGAGCGCGACGGCGATCATCGCGGCGGGATTGACCACGTCGTTCTCCACCGTGGTGCCGCCGGTCTTGACGATCATCGTCTGCCCCGAGACGAGCGCGCCCGGAGCGTGGCCGGTGTTCAGCGTCGTGACACCGAATGACCGCACCCAGGCGACGAGCGGGTCGCGGGCGTTGTAGGCGTCGATGGCGCGCAGTTCGGGCTGCATCGGCGCGGAGCGTTCGAGCATGTCCTGGTCGTGCGGTTGGTTGAGCAGGCCGGAAAGCCCCACCGTGGAGCGCGCGTCGATCAGACCCGGCGTGACGACCTTGGCGCGAAGCACTTGGTGATCCGCCGGCACGGTCTGCCCGGCGGCCGGGCCGACGTACGCGATCCGCCCGTCGCGCACCAGCACGAGCCCGGACTTGATCGCGGGCCCCGCCATGGTGTGGATGATCTCGCCGTGAATCGCGAGGGGAGTGGATGCCGCCGGGGCAACCGATGCGAGCATCACCCCCAGGACGAAGGGAAGCGCCCGTTTCATTGGTCACCTCCATTGGCCGCCGCGATGATGTCCCACGCGCTGCCGAAGCAGCAAAGCGAAACCCGGCGCGGGTCGCCGGCCCCGGCGCCGCCGAAGGCGTACAACCGGTCCTTCGGGTCGGCAACATCGAAGACCTTCACGCCCTCGATCCAGGTCTGCTCGACCTGGGTGTAGACGCTCAGCGGATCGCCGGAGAGGACGACGAAATCGGCGTCCTTGCCGGCTTCGAGGGAACCGACGCGGGATTCGAGGCCGAGCATCTTCGCGTTGGCGAGAGTGACGGCCTGGAGGGCGCCGGGGCGCGTCATGCCGGCCCGCACGGCAAGTGCCGCCATGCGCAGGAAGTGGCGCGAATCGGTCACGCTGTCGTCGGTGTGCAGCCCGACTGCTGCGCCGGCCCGTTCGAGGGCCGCGCAGTTCTCGAAGGTGAGATCGCGCGCCTCGAGTTTGCCACCCGGGGAGTCGACGATGATGACCGACGAGGGCACACCGGCGGCGGCGATCTCCGCGGCGACCTTGGCGGCCTCGCTCACATGGTGGAGGACGACCTTGAAACCAAACTCCTTCTGCAAGCGCAGCACGGTGAGGATATCGTCGTGGCGGTGGGTGTGATGCTGGACGATGCGTTTGCCGTCGAGCACCTCGACGAGCATTTCGAGGGCGAGATCGCGGGCGGGGACTTTCTCGGGGTCGCCTCCCGCCCGGGCGAGCCGGGCCTTGTACTCCTGGGCTTTGACGTACTGCTCGCGCACGAGGGCGGCGGATTTCGCGCGGGAGCCCGGGAACGGTCCGCCGGGCGAGCGAATCGAATTGGTGCCGTTGGCCATCTTGAGGCCGCCTGCGCTGGTGCCGTCGGCGAGCTTGATCAGCAGGTCGTCGATGGTGCGCCCGTCGCGGAGTTTCAGGTAAAGGGTCTGGCCGCTGATGAGGTGACCGGAGCCGGGCATGACGTTGGCGGTCGTAATGCCCCCGGCCTGTGCTTTCTGGATCGAGGGATGGCGGACGTCGATGGCGTCGAGCACGCGCACGTCGGGCTGGATGGGGGCCGATCCATCGGCGCCCTGCGCCCCACCGATATGGCTGTGGGAGTCGACAAGCCCGGGCAGGATGACCTTGCCGCGCACGTCGCGGGTCTCGGCGCCGGCGGGGAGGGCGACGGAGCCGGGCCGGCCGACGGCGACGATCCGACCGCGATGGACGACGAGCACGCCATCGGCGATGGTCTCGCCGGCGATTGGGATGATCTGGGCACCGGTGAAGGCGAGGGGTTTTTCCTGGGCGGGAGCGGCAAGGGCGAGGCTGAGGGCGGCCGTCGCCGCCGCCGGAAGGCGGGGTGACATGCGCGGGAAGTTAGGCCGAGGTTCTCACACTCCAAGTGCAAAATCCTTGCCCGGTCGGGCCGACGACGGCGCCCGGTCGCCTCCGAAAAATCCGGGCCAGTCTTGCTTGGTGCCATCCCTCGGGAGGAAGCGCCCAATCGCAATGTCACTTAATGAGTGACATATCCTCGGTCGCGCCAGCGACCAGAAGGCTGGTCAAGCGGTTGTCTTGTGCGGCTTGGCCCGGGTGTCCACCGGCCGGTAACCCAGTTTCGGGATTACTTCCACGTGCCGCCGCAGATCGAGCCCGAGTGGCGCCACCGTCCGGTTCAGTTTCGACAGCAAGACCCGCATGTTGGTGGTGTCGCCCCTGAAAGGCCGGCCGAGGACTTCGTTGTAGAGAGTCTCGTAGCTGAGCGTGGATTGCGCGTCGGCCAGCAATTCCGCCAGCGTGAATTCGCGGGGCGTCAAGGCGACCTCCCGGCCGCGCACGGCCAGGGTGTGCTTCGAGCGGCAGAGTGAGGCGTTTGCCAGCCGCGCCGTATCGCGTTCCTGCCCGGTGACCGACGCCGGCGACCGGCGCTGGTCGGCGCGAAGGAACTTCGCGAGGTACTCCGCCACCACCGGCATCCGAATCGGATCGCGCTGCACGCAGTCGGCACCCAATGACACCTGCCGCGCCTCCTCCCGCGCCGGGGCATCGGCCTCGAGGATCACAATGAACTTCACCTCCCGGCCCTTGGTGGCGCCCGAACAGGCGGCCATTACTGCATCGGAGTGCCCATCTTGGAGTTGGTGCCGGACCACGACGACCGCCGGAAGACTGCGGCGCAACAGTCGGGAAAACTCGCCCACGGTCCGGCACTCGCAGCCCGACCAGCCGCGCGCTGCGAGGGCCGCGGCGAAGGCGGCCCGCTCGCTGGCGGAACTGGAGACGATCACAATCACGTCTCGAAACGGCTCGGGAGTAACTCCCCGCCATGATGCGCCAGGGGGGCCGCGGTGCAAGCCGGCGGTGCGACCTGGCGGAGCGGTGTCGGTGGTCGGACCGGTGGGCGGAACCTGCGGGCGGGGAGGCGACGGCCTGGGTGTGTTGGAATGCCTGCCATGACACCGGCAGTTTCGCGGAAACCACGCGTGCCAGCGACGCCCGCGTTTTCCCCCAATTTGGAGGAAAAAGATCATCCAAATTGGGGTGGTTTTAGTGCTTGACTTGTGCTGCCGGGGCCCCCGCTGCCGCGGCAGGAGGAGTAACGCCGGCTACAGCTTCCACTCGACGCCGGCAAAGAGGCCCCGTCGCAGGGCCGGGTAGCCGTTCACCTCCTCGTAGCGTTCGCCGAGGAGGTTTTCGATCCGCGCCTTCACGGCCAGCCGCGAGGTGAACCGATACTCGCCGTGCACTCGCACCACGGTGAAATCCTCGCCGTCGACCACGCGGAAATTCCGCGCATCGATGTCCTCCCGCTGCGCGGTGATGGCCACGCCCGCGCCGACGCTCAGCCGGGCACCAAACTGCTTCCAGCCATCGAGGCTGCCGCGGTGCCGTGGTCGTCGCAGCAGCCGGCGGCCCGTGGTGAGATTCTCCGCTTCGAGAAAGGTGTAGCTGCCTCTCACCTCTGCCGCGGCGCCCAGCGGCAGCTGCGCGCTGAACTCCGCCCCGCGCGTGCGCGCCCGCTGGATGTTCTCCACGCTGCGAAAATCCGGCGTGCTCGCGATCAGGTCGGTCAACCGCGTCTCGAACCAGGTCACCCCGAGCTGACTCCGCCCGGTGCCGGGGTACCAGTCGATCCCCGCATCCGTACCCCGTGCCCGCTCCGGTCGGAGCCGCGGGTTACCGGTGTAGAACGCGCTGCGGCCGTAGAGATCGAGGAAGCTCGGCGAGCGGAAGGCCGTGCCATGGCTCGCCCGCAGTTTCAGCATCCGGCGCGCGATGAGCCAGGCGGCGGTCGCGCGGCCGGTCGTCGCGCGGCCAAAGGTATCGAAGTCGTCGTTGCGCAGGCCGGCCGTGAAGTGAAGATCGTCGCGCGGGGAGAACTCGTCCTGCGCGAAGACGGCGACCAGCGTCTGTCGCCGATCGATGGCTCCGAAACCGGTGTTGCGCGTGTGATTCGCCTCGGCCGTTGCCCCGGCGGTGAGGCGGTTGCGCTCGAAGCCGCGGTACGAAGTCTGGCCGTCGAAGACCGCCCGCCGGTTGGTCACCACGGTGACCTCCGTGGCACGGCCCGCACGGGGGCTGGTGGCGACGAAGCGCCGCTGCTGACCGCCGGCCAGGGCGCGCGCCGACCACGCCGGCGCCGGCTGCAGCTCGGCGAAAGCGGTGGCGACCAGGTTGCTCTCCCGTTCGGAGTTGTCCGGATCGTTGGTGTGGCGATCGCCCGGCGAGCCGTAGTCGCCGTAGAACCACCGCACCGTGCCGCCCAGGCTCACCCGGTCGTTCAGGCGGTGATCGAACCGCCCCACGGTGTTGACTGACGCAAAGGCGTTATTCGGCCGCTCGTTATCCGTCTGGCCGCCCTGCACCGACAGGCTCCAGGCGTGGCGGCCGCGTTCGCCCTGCGCCGAGAACGCGCCCTGCACGGTGCCAAAACTACCCGCCTCCGCGGCGACGCGGCCCGAGGGCGCACCGAAGCCGCGCTGCGCCCGCAGCGAAATCACGCCTCCCACCGCTTCGCCTCCGTACAACGTGCTCTGCGGGCCGTGCGCGACTTCGAGGCTGTCGCACGCGCCGATGCACGCACCGCCGAGCAACACGGCGTAATCGGTGTTGGGATCGTTCAGGCGCAGCCCGTCGACCAGAAACAGCGTCTGGTTCGAATTGGCGCCGCGCAGGAAGAGCGAGGTCGTCATCCCGGTCGCCCCCGAGGCAAAAAGGGGCGCGCCCGCCGCCGTCCCGAGCGCCGCCGCCAGCGAGCTCACCTGGCGCCGCGCCAGCTCGGTGGCGGAAAAATGGTCGACGACCGCACCCACCGTCTTCGGCTCGGCGGGTGTGCGCGTGGCACTGGTGACAAAGGCGGGGAGTTGCTCCGCCGCCGGCGGCGTTTGGCCGGCGAGGGCGGAAACAAGTGCCAGCACGGGAACCGCGAGGGACACCCGGAGCGGGGAGGCGTTGATCAGTTTCATGGAGTTCTGCTGCGACCGGCGGCGACAAGAGCAGAACCTTTCCCGGCCAGGCCGGCGGCGCCACTCTCACGCTTCATTGATGCGATGAAGTTGGCCCGGGGGCATGCGCACGGCCACGCGGCCGCTTCCCCTGAGCGTGAGGAATTCCGGGACAGATATTCGGACTCCGCATTTTCGCGCCGACGGCTCGAAGGCGCCAGGCGCCGGGGCTCCATCCCGAAGAAACGGGGCCGGCCTGCGCCGCCCCCTTCATGGTTTCGTGCTCCCGCCGTCTGCCACTTCCGCCCCGTCCGCGCCTCCTCGCCCGCGCCTTCGCTTCCGCTTTTGCACCGGAAACTGGCTCTGCCCGTGCCGCTGGCGCGGCGCGGTGCGGGTCTGTGATGCGTTACCGCAGCGCAACTGTGGCCGGTTTTCACGGCCTTCCCTGCTGACCGGATCTGGACAAAGAACCGCGAACCCCCTCACGCCACCGCACTCCGCACACCGCCGCAAGCCGATTCTCGGATATTTCATATCAACGAATGCAAATGTGTAGATATGTTTCTTGCCTTCCCGGCCCGCCGCCGTAGCGTCCCACCGCCATGACCTCCGCCGCTCCCCGCGCCGCCGATCGCGCCGATGCGTTCCGCCGGCTCTTTGCCGCGCGGATCGTGGTGCTCGACGGTGCGATGGGCTCGTTGATCCAGTCGCATCAGCTCACCGAGGCGGATTTCCGCGGCGCGCGTTTCGCAGCGCATCCCCACGACCTGAAGGGCAACAATGATCTTCTCGCGATCACGCGCCCCGATCTGATCGAGCAGATCCACCGCGACTACTTTGCCGTCGGGGTCGACGTGGTCGAGACCAACACCTTTAACAGCACCGCCATCGCCCTGGCCGACTACCGGTGCGAATCGGTGGTGCGCGAAGTCAACCTCGCCGCCGCCGCCTGTGCCCGCCGCGCCGCCGCCCAGGCCGAGGTCGCCACCCCCGGCCGGCACTGCTTTGTCGCCGGCGCGATGGGCCCCCTCAACCGCACCCTGTCGATGTCGCCCGACGTCAACCGCCCCGAGTACCGCGCGGTTACCTGGGAGCAGGTGGTCGCCGCCTACTCGGAGCAGGTCGAGGCGCTGCTTGACGGCGGAGTTGACGCCCTGCTCGTGGAGACCGTCTTCGACACGCTCAATTGCAAGGCCGCGCTCTTCGCGATCGAGAGCGTGTTCGATCGCCGCGGTGCCGCCGCGCGGGTCCCGGTGCTGATCAGCGTCACCATTACCGATGCTTCGGGCCGCACGCTTTCCGGCCAGACGATCGAGGCGTTTTACCACAGCGTGGCCCATGCGCGGCCGTTTTGTGTCGGGCTGAATTGCGCGCTCGGCGGCGCGGCGATG
>Ga0194120_10009610_pt1 | contig 12207 bp, 7 predicted proteins | sample TA2MahCa65mmetaG_FD_148642 | JGI IMG/M metagenome (GOLD analysis project Ga0194120, IMG submission 148642) | Freshwater microbial communities from Lake Tanganyika, Tanzania - TA2015019 Mahale Deep Cast 65m | ecosystem: Environmental > Aquatic > Freshwater > Lake | place: Tanzania: Lake... | reverse complement strand
GACGGTGGCGCGCCCGCCGACGGCGCGACGACGGCCGACGCCGACACCGCCGTCGCCGACACCGCCGCCAACCAGACCTGCTGCGCCAAGGCCGGCGCCGAGTGCGGCTACGTCCCCGGCTGCCCGGCCAGCTGCGGCGGCTGCCCGGTCGGCAAGGAGTGCAAGTCGGGCAAGTGCACCGCCAAGGTGGTCAAGAAGAAGTTCGGCGAGGGCTGCGGCCCCAACGCGCTGTGCCTGCCGCCGGCCAACGACGCGCCGCAATCGGCGTTCGCCGACTACTCCGACTGCCTCGACGCCCAATGCGACACCGGCTCCTGCTACCTGGGCGTGTGCGCCAAGCAGTGCAAGCTCGCCAAGGACGCGGTGGTCAACGCCTCGGGCGCGCCCGGTCAGGACGGCGTCGAGGACCCAGGCGTGACGAGCGACTGCGCCGGCGCCGCCGCTGGCCCGGCCGGCAACGAGTTCCGCTGCGTCGAGCAGGCCAAGCTGCCCGACGTCGCCGCGGGCAAGACGAGCGCGACCTGCATGGCCGGGACGACCTTCGCCGCCTGCAAGGCCAACGGCGACTGCCCGGTCGGCGAGGCGTGCGCGCTGCGCTACATCCTCGGCGGCTACGTCACGGTGTGCGTCGCCAAGCTCGCCAACCCGAGCGGCAAGCCGCCCTTGACCTACAGCCAGTTCTGCAACGCCGACCCGCAGAAGGGCGAGGTCGCGCTGTGCGACAACGGCCACTGCTCGGGCGGCGGCACCTGCATGGCGTTCTGCAAGACCGACGCCGACTGCGTCACCGCGCCGGGGGCGTGCCAGGGCGGCAAGTGCGCGGGCTCGGGCGCGCCGTGCGGCGGCGACGTCGACTGCTCGGCGGCGGTGTGCACCAAAGACATCAAGTTCTACAGCAACGTCGCCAAGACCTTCGACCAGTGCCGGCCGCGCAGCTGCGCCACCGACGCCGGCTGCAAGGACGGCGCGTTCTACTGCCGCGGCTGGTACAACGGGGTCAAGTCGCAGGATGGCGACCCCGATCCGCTCGACCCGACCAAGGTCATCCTGCCCGGCTGGGCGCCAGGCTGCGTCCGCAAGGCCAAGGGGTCGGCCAAGATGGGCGCGCTGTGCGACCCATACACCGGCGACGGCGACACCTCCTTTCCGGTGTGCCAGAACCCGTCGTGGTGCCTCAACGGCGTGTGCGGCGGCCTGTGCCTCGGCGACGGCGACTGCGCCGCCCAGCAGAAATGCGGCATCAGCGAGTCGTCGTTCGACCTGTCCGATCCCGCCGACGGCAACGGCGACGTGTTCCTGCCGCTCGGGACCTGCCACGCGATGCCGGGCGCCAAGGGCCCATGCCACAGCCACTCCGACTGCAAGGACCCCGCCGCGCCCTACTGCCGGCCGTGGGAGTACGCCGTCCTGCTGCCCGGCGACACCTCCTCCGCGACCAAGACCGCCTACGCGACCGGCGGCGTGTGCGTCGCGCCCGAGGCCGGCTTCGCCGCCGACCTCGCCGAGTGCGGGATGATGGCCGGCGCCAAGCTGTGCAAATCGGGCGTCTGCCTCGGGACCAACAGCAGCAAGAACCCCGGCTTCTGCGGCGGCCTGTGCGCGTCGTCGGCCGACTGTCCGGCCAAGATGCTGTGGAACGGCGCCAGCTACCGTTCGGTGTGCCGGTCCTACTTCCGCGCCTGGAGCGGCACCGCCGCGCCCGAGGACGACCTCTACCTGCCCCTGTGCGGGTCGGTCCACAAGGACAGCTCGCTGTTCGATTGCGCCGCGACCAAGACCTGCGACAACCCCAAGGAGTCGTGCACGCCGTTCGCGGTCGCGTTCGGCCCCGACCAGCCGGTCAAGATGACCTTCCAGTGCGTGGTCGCGTGGTCCGGCAGCCAGACCGTCGGCACCAAGAAGGCCGGCCAGCCGTGCAAGCCCAACCCGACCGGCAACGCCGGCCCCGAGTGCAGCAGCGGCTACGCCTGCCGCCCCGACGCCAAGGCCGGCGAGGGCTACTGCACCGCGCCGTGCAACAGCGACGCCGACTGCGCGCTCGCCGCCGGCGCGACGCCGACCGACGGGCTCGTGTGCGACACCGGCTCGATGTACATCCCGCGCGCCGACCCGGCCAAGGCCGGGCTGTCGCCTCAATGCCTCAAGAAGAAGGCCTGCCTGCCCTGCCAGTGGGACCACCACTGCACCGCCGACTACCGCTGCACCAACCTCGGCGGGCCGTTCGACGCCGCCAACGGTCGCTGCGCCGCGCCGTGCGCGACCGACGCCGACTGCGGCGCTGGCGGCAAATGCCAGCCGCCGCTCGGCTGGGACGCCAAACCGGTCGGCGGCCAGAAGGTGTGCAAGCCGACCTGCGGATAGCGCGGCGCGCCAGGCCATCGGGCCACACCCTGCCGCAGCGGCCGCGACCGACGAGGGTCGCTCGCCGCTCAGGCGGGCGCGACCTGCCCTGCGCTCGCCGCGCGACTTCGCAGCCCGCGGGCAAACAGCGCCACGCCGACGGCGAGGGGGATGACTCCGATCAAGGCCGTGCCGAGCGCGAGCGCGGTCATGTTGTCTTGCTTCACCGAGTCGACCGCGACGCCGATCGCGACCCCGATCGTCACGAGGCCGCCCCATGACGCCGCGGCGCCGCCCAGGAGGATCTGCACCCACGCCCACAGCGGTCGCACCAGCGAGCGGGGGCGCGCCTCGCCGCCGTCGGCCTGCGCGGCCACCTGCCCTGCGCGCTCTTGATCGGCGCGCAGCCGCCGCACCTGGCCGACCACCAGCCGCCACGACAGCGCGACGACGACGATCGGGACGGCGAGCAGCCATGGCGTGCCAGTGTCCTTGAGCGCCGTGTGGTACATGATGGCGAAGTCGTACAGCCCGTGCAGGCCGATCGGCAGCGCGAGCGCGAGGGCGAGGTGGCGGCCGCGGTCGGCCGGGTCGCCGAAGCGCGCCTGGCCGACGTGGTAGCCCATCAGCGCCCCCCACGCCGCGTGGCCGGGCACCGACAGGACGGCGCGCAGGACGGCGACGCCGAGCCCGTGCTGGGCGACGTAGAGGATATTCTCGAGGGTGGCGAAGCCGAGCGACGCGGTCGCGCCGTAGACGACGCCGTCCATCGGCTCGTCGAAGGCCTTGTGCCGGCTGGCGTAGCCCCACAGCACGGCGAACTTGAGCGCCTCCTCGAACAGCGCAGCCGACAGGAAGGCGTCGTTGACGCTGGTGGCGAGCGGGCCGAGGTGGGCGGCGTGGACGATCTGGGTCTCGAGGTGCTCGCCGATCGCCGCCGGGATGGTCGTCGCGACGCCGAGCCAGAAGGTGCCGAGGATGACGGCGCGCGGCTCGGGGTTGAGGTCGCGGGCGCGGAAGTACCACAACAGCAACAGGCTCGGCACGATGGCGGCGCCGAACAGCGGGATCGTCATCTCCCCTCCAGGTCGCACCCGGCCGCGCGCTTCGGGCGACCGACCGGGCGAGTCGTTGCGCCGCGCCGCCCTGGTCGCGCGCCCGCTAGCGCGCGAACACGAGCCCCCACGCCTGGCTACCGCACCAGCCGCGGCAGAACGGCGCGTGCGGCCCGTCGTGGGCGCCGAGGTCGCGGCCATCGCTGTTGCACTGGCCGGAATTCTGGTAGCCGAACGGCCAGCCATACGAGGGGGTGTCGTTGCTGTTCCAGTGGAAGCCCTCCTTCCACGCCGGCGTGTCGCTGTAGGCGATGGTCCACTGGTGGCACGACGTCGCCTTCACCTGGGACTGGTTCTGGTTCATCTTGTAGGTGCAGTCGGCGCGGTGGAAGATCTCGGCGCCGCCGTAGGGCCCCAACGCCGCGCCGTTGCCCGGCGTGACCACCCAGTAGCCGATCGGCCCCGACGCCGACGTGCGCAGGGCGTTGATGGCGGCGTCGGACAGCTTGAGCAGCGCGCCGTCGGCCGGCTTGGCCGGGTCGGCGGGGGGCGGATCGTAGCCGCCGCTGCGGTCGATCGACGCGATGTTGGTGCCGAGACCGGCCTTGAGGACGAGCGTCCAGCCGCCACCGTAGTCGCTCATGTTGCAGTAGGCCTGGTAGGCGAGGCCGCTTTGCTGCTTGAGCCAGTAGGCGCCGTTCTTGGCGCCGACGACCGCCTTTTGGATCTCGAGGCAGCTCTTGGCTGGGGCGCCGGCGCTGCCGGGTTCGCCGACCACCGCGAGCGGCTTGTACGACTTGCCGTCGCAGAACAACAGCGTCGCGGTGTCGAGGTTGAACCAGGTCAACCCGACCGCGGCGGCGTCGCAGGCGACCGGCGCGGCCTTGGCGACCTGGAAGCGGAAGTTGAGCGCGGCGTGCTTGGCGAAGTCGACGTCGGCGCCGAACGTCTGCTGGGCCGCCCAGGTGTTGGCGCCGTCGAGCTTGGCGTAGGGGGACAGGTCCGGTCCGCCGGAGAGATCGGCGTACTTGCCCGACGCCGCGACCTTGGCCAGCTTGCCCGCCGCGACGAGGTCGGCGACCGCGCCGTCGGCGAGGTGGGCCGCGCCGACGCAGCCGGTGCACTGCAGGCCCTTGGCGACGGCGGCCGACTTGGCCGAGATGGCCTCCTCGGCGGCGAGCGCGTTGTCGGCCTGGGTGGCCTGGTCGGCCTTGGTGGCCTTGTCGGCCGTCTTGGCGTTGTTGGCGGCGAGCGCGAAGGTCGCGTTGCCGCCCGGGCCGTCGGCGACCGCCCAGTTGAAGTTGACGTGGTTGGCGCCGACCGCGCCGAGCGCGATCTTCTCGCCGGTGACGGCGCCCTTGGCGAGGTCGTCGGCGCCGACGCAGCCCGAGCACTGCAGGTCGCCGGCCTGCGCCGCGGCCAGGGCGTGAACGGCGGTCGGCACCCGGCGCAGCGGCTGGCGCGGCAGCTCCGGGTCGCCGGCGACGACGACGCCGACGAACAGCGGCTTGCCCGCCGCGATGACGGCGCTGTCGAGCTTGGTGTCGCCGGCGCCGAGCGCCAGCGCGAACACGCCGCCCTGGACAGCGACGGCGAGGAACGACTCCTTGAACTGGAGGTTGCCGCCGGCCGGCGCGTCGTGCAGCGAGATCGCGAGCGGGTAGTTGCCGTCGGGCACGGCGATCCCGGCCGACGACGTCAGCCGGCCCTGCACGGCGAGCTCGATCGGCTCGGCGAGCGCGCTGGAGACCCACGGCAAGCAGACGGCGGCGGCAGTGGCGATGAGGCGGCGGAGGGTGGTCATCGACGGCTCGGTGCGCGGCGGCGCGACGCTAGCCTACGCGCGTGGGCGCCGCGCCGCAAGCGGGTGGCTGACCCCAGTCTGCCGTGTTGCCTTTGGGCACGCCCCACGCCCAAGCACCTGCTCGCTGCGTGAACGGTATGCTGCATCGCCGCCGGCCAAGTTGTGCCGACGAATCCCGCGCGATCGCCCGGCTTGACTGGTCCCTGACGGGAGCGCAGACTCACGCCAACCCCGGCCGGAGGGTCCAGACGGGGCGGAGCGGAGGGAATTGCCGGCGGCACCACGGGGCACTCGGGCGCTGGCGACGCCTGTCTGCCTGCCCCGCGACCACGCGAGGCATCGTCGCCCGCCGACCGCAACGGCTGTCCCGGGGGTCGTCATGGCGCTTCGGCCCGAGCTCCGCCGCCAGGATCGCGACATCAAGCCAGGGCGCCTTGCCGATCCGCCGCCAGATCCCCAGGTGCTCGCGCGCGCGGCGGCGGCTGCGACGTACAAGGGTTCTGGAAAGCACAAGAACTACCCGTCGCCGAACGGCGAGTGGCAGCCTGTGCACCGCGGCGACACCGAGCGATGCAGCAGCTACAGGGACGAGACGTGGCAGCAGTTCGCCGCCCTGCTGCGCGACGCGATTCGTGCAGGGATCGTCAGTGATGAGTTCGAGGGCGGGTTTCCCAAGCGGGTCTGGGCCTGGCTCGATGGCGTCCTGCACGAAGCGCGGCTGACCAACAGCGGCCACGGCGAGTACCACGCGTTCCCGTTGAGTCGCCCAGCGCTGTACCCCACGGACCAGAGAGCGTGCCTGCCGAACGCACCCAGGTGGCCGCGATGAACCTGACGCCAGACACGACCTGGCAGCACGAGCCCGGCGTTCCAGACCCGCTCGAACGCCTGACGTGGGCGCGGCTAAAGTGGAAGATCGGCCAGCACTCGGCCACCAGGGTGCGCGACAGCGTCGCTGAGAGGAACGACATCTTCGTGCCGTTGTTCCCGATCGCACGGTGGATCGTCGCCCATTGGTGGTCGCTGCTGTACGAGGTCGCGCCGACTTCGCCCGCGCCCATGTTGGGCGACGCGCCAGCGGCCTTCCGGCCGTGGCTCGAGCGCCACTGTCTGCGACTGGCCGACAGCTCCTTGCTGCTGCCGGACCTGACCCTCTGCAGCGCTGGCCGCGACATGACCCTGCGGCTGCGACGCGATGGGTCGAGTCCGCTGCCGCCCGCAGACCGGCCCGCGCAGCTGCGCTACCTCGACGACGCCGAGATCCGCGCAGGCCGCGACGATGTCGCGCTCGCGCTCGGCGCGCTCGTCGACGCGGCGCTGAATCAGGCCCGCTCGCTCGCGGATGACCGCGTGACGGCGCTGGCTGCCGACTGGGACGCGACCCGGGCGGCCACGGGCACGACGGGGGAGTTCTGCCGTGCCGCCGGCCGGCTTGGACTCGATCCCCTGTCGTCACAGGACTGGCCCAACGATGTGCTGGCGTGGGTCGAAGGTGCCCCGGCGGGGACGCTCGACAGCGCGTTCGCGGTCGACCTGCTCGAGAGCACGGACGACGTCGCCGACAAGCCGCGGCTGGACCGTGCGCTGCGCAAGATGTCGCTCGACCACAGGTTGAAGGCTGGGCCCAGTCGCGATGCCCCGCCCGCAGCGCCGGATCGTCCATGGCAGGTCGGTTATGGCCTGGCGGAGGAGGTCCGATCGGGATGCCGCGTCGCCGCGAGCGACCGCTTCAGCGCCGACCTGGCCGACGTGACCGATCGGCTGTGCGGGGCGGCGTTGCGTCAGGAGTCGAACTTGGATTTTCCCGACGGGCAGGTGCTCGCCCTCGCCGGCTGGCAGGATGGCCAGCGTCCGTGGCTTGCGTTGCGGCGCGGCCGGCGCGAGGACAGCGCGCGCTTCACGATGCTGCGCGCCCTGTACTTCGGCATGTGGGCGGCGGTGGGCGGGCCGCGCCTCGTCACCGACGCCCAGACGTGGGACCAGCAGGTGTCACGGGCGTTTGCCGCCGAAGTTCTGGCGCCGCGGGCTGGCGTCGTCGAGCGGTTCGAGCCGCTGCGCAAGCGCTGCGGCGTCGACGAGGCGCTGGCCGACGTGGCGGACCACTATGGGGTGTCGCGGTTGCTGGTGGAGCACCAACTGGCGAACGTGCGGCAGCGGGGGTGAGGGCCGGCGCGGCCGGACAGGCCACCGCCAACCAACCCGCCGCCACTGCGCCGGCCGTCTTCACTGCGAACCTCTCGCGCCCGCCCGCGGGCGCACCACTGCGGATGGGAGGCCGAAGGCGGCGTGGACCCCGTGCCGCCGATGGCGATGTCCGCCGATCCGCCCCGTCCGGGCCCTCCGGCCGGGGTTGGAGTGGGCGTGCTTTCGAGGCTACGCCGCCGGACGGCGCCGGTCAAACCGATGAGCGCCGCTCCGCCGCTGCAGGTGCGTCTCGGCGTCGCTTCGCGAGAATCGCTCGGTGCGCTGGCCTGCCTGTCGTCTCGCGCGGTCACCCGCTCGGCCCTGGGACGGCATCCTGAATCGGCGGCGGGGTTTCCGCAGATGATTCCAGGGCAGCAACGACCCTGAGTCGTGCTCGGTTCGGCGCCGGTCCAGCCGTAGTACAACTCCCGCCATGAGCGGTGGCTTGAGCCGCCCACGCGGGGGCAAGTAGGCTGTCACAGTCGACCGGCCGGCCGACGGCTCGCCGCCGCTGATCCGCGCGCCGCTTCGCGGCGACCGCAGGGCGTCGTTTGCTTCGATGAACCCCGGCCTTCTGATAGCTGCCCCCGGTCCGGCGGCCGTCCGTCCGCTGCCCGGCGTGGTCGTCGCCGCGCCTGGCGCCCGCTCAGTCTCTTCGGGACCACAGTCCTCGCCGGCGTGCCCCGACCGCACACAGGGGTGGGGTGTGCAGACCCCGTTGGGCGCGGCGCCAGGCCGCCTGGGGACCTTGCCGCTTGGTGGCCGGAAACGTGGGCTGCGCTACCTCGGTGACCGCTGCCTTGCGCCACTCCGGCGCCTCGGAGACGCGACCAGCGTTCCTGGCGGCGCCGGCCCGTGGCTGTTCTCGATGAGAACACCTGTTCCGTGAGGCCCCCGCCGCTGGGGCCCTCGCGATGGCGTCCTCGCCTGTCGTCGCTGCCGACCGGTGAGCGACGTGTTCGACGAAATCCAGATGACCGGCCGCGTCGACGCGGACTCATGCTCAAGCCCGACCACGATACCGGCCGGCGCTCTGGAGGCGCCGCGGGTCACCAGGTTCAGCGACCACGCGCAACGGTCGAGGTCACTCCGCGCACCTGTACTCGACGGTCCGGGTGCCGAGCATCCACGGCAGCAGGCTACCGCCGAGGCTAGCCGCCGACCTGCACCCGGAGTCGTTCGCCGCGCAGGACGAGGCGGCGATGATCGACCCGGCGACGCCGAGGCCGACGTTGATGACGACGTCCATCGCGGCAAGCTTGGACTCAGCAAGCGCGAGCTTCTGGCACTCCGAACCCGCGGGCCTGCTCAGGTCCACCAGGCCACCGAGTGCGAACCACTGGCGTTCGGAGTAGACCGGGCCGGCTGGCTGGCCGCGGCTGTACACCTTCGTGGTGAAGCAGCCGGACAGCATTGCCGTGACGGCAAGGGCGGCGAGCAGCGTGAGGGTGGACGAAAGGCGTGACTTCTCCATGGTAACTCCTGAGCGAATGCAGGGACTGCGAAAAACCTGGACCGGACGTGAGGACCGACGTGACCGTATCTCGGGCAGCATCAACCGGTTGGACGGCGCAGCTACCCGAGTGCCGGAGGTCTCCGCCAGGAAACCCCGTTCTTCCGACCCGTTCGGACACTCCGACCAGGGTCGGCGCAAGCTTGCGCGCTTGCCGGGAACGTGTCAAGTCGGCTGATCGGCTGTGCTTTGCCCTTGCAGGCCTGCCATCCCCGCCTGACGGCGAGCGGTCGCTCGGCCCCACGGCAAAGGCCAGATCCCACCTGGTGATTGGCGGCCGGGATCGCGGGCGGCGCAGGTCAGTCCGTCCGTCGTGCCAGCCTGGTCTTGGATCGCCAAGGCGGAGATCGGGGACTTGAACAAGTGGTGGATCCATCGTTACCCCCGCGCCGCGTCCGGTTTGACCGAGGCTGCCTGGCGGTGTAGCCTAGCCACCACCTTGGCCGAAGGGTCCGGACGGGGCGGATCGGTGAAGGTCGCGATGGGCGGCGTGGGGGCCAAGCGACCTCGGATCTCTCTGCGTCCGCCATCCGCTTGTCCGCTGGCGCGCGCGCCGCCCAGTTGAGGTCCGCAATGGTCGCCCACGTTGCACGCCGCACGATCCCTGCGCTTGCCCAGCCTCTGATGCGGTTCGCCGCTGTCGCAGTGGCCGCAGTCACTCTTGCGTTTCCGCTGGCTGCCGGCGCCGACGGGTGGCCCGACCTCACTGCGCCTCCCAAGGCCCAGGGGCCCGCCGACGGTGACGCAGCGGTGATCGTCGCGATCGAGGGCTACTTCGTGCTGCAGTCGATTCCGGGCGCCGAGGCCAACGGGACGGCGTGGTACCAGTACCTCGTGCGCTCGCGTGGCCTGCGCCCTTCGCGGGTGCGCCTGCTCCTCAACCGTGAGGCGACCCGCGAGGCGATCCTCGGCGCGCTGCGCGACCAGGCCGCCAAGGTCGACGCGTCCGGCGTGCTGTGGTTCGTCTTCATCGGCCACGGCGCGCCCGGCCCCGACGACGGGCTCTTGGTCGGCGCCGACGCCCAGCAGAGCGCCGACGGCGTGGTCAAGCGCTCGGTCAAGCGCGGCGAGGTCGACGAGATCATCGCCACCGGCAAGCAAGCGGCCTCGGTGACCGTGCTCGACGCCTGCTTCTCGGGCCGCGACCAGGCAGGACAGTCGCTCGTCCCCGGCTTGCAGCCGCTCGTGCCGACCAAGCTCAAGGGCGCCGCGACGGGTTTCATCATGGCTGCGGCGGGCGGCGACCAGTTCGCCGGGCCGCTCCCCGGCGCCGAGCGCCCGGCGTTCAGCTACCTCGTGTTGGGCGCCCTTCGCGGCTGGGGTGATCGCAACGGCGACCGGCAGGTCACCGCGATGGAGGCGTTCGAATACGCCGAAGACACCCTCGCCTCAGTGCTGAAGGGACGGTCGCAGACCCCCGAGTCGGCCGGCCAGGCCGGCGGCGCGGTGCTGTCGCGCACGCTCGACGAGCCGGGGCCCGACGTGGTCAAGCTGGCGGTGCGCACGAACAAGGTCAAGGTCACGGTTCGATGCAGCGCGCCCGAGGCGACGGCCTGATTCGGCAAGCAGCGCAAGGCGTCGCCAGCGACCTGGGAGGTCGCGCCGGGCGGCACGGTGGTGGCGCGCTGCGAGGCCGACGACTACCTCGACGCCGAGCGGGAAGTCGCGCTCACCGCTGGCGACCCACCGCAGACCATCGAGCTCGTCCAGGCCGCCAGGCCCGTGGTTCCCGACCGGACCTTCGGCGAGACGGTCAAGCTCAGCCTCGGCTACGCCTACGGGATGGGCACTGACCTCAAGGTGCTCAGCCGCGGGCCGTCGTCGACCTCAGGGGGCTCGGACACCTGGACGCCGCCCGAGGGGAAGTTCCTGACGAGCGGCGTGTCGCTCGACGTGGCGCTCGCCCTCGGCGGCCACTTTGGCCTGGCCTGGCACCTCGGCTACGCGCGCTCGGACGCGGTGATCGAGCTGGTCCAGTGGCAATGCCTCGACGAGCACGGGGTCGGCAAATCCGGAGAATCGGATTGCCTTTACTCGAGTGGCTCGTATTCGAGCAACAAGTGGGCCAGCCGGACCACGCCGTTCACCGGTCAGGCAATCGCGGCGACCTACCGCAACCTGACCCAGTTCGACTTCGCGATGTTCGCGAGTTACGTGTTCCGGCGCACCCGCCTGCAAATCGCCATCGACGCCGGCGCCGGCTTCATGGTGCACTCCGCCGCCGCGACGGTGAGCGGCGTGCCGCCCCGCAGCGACAACCTCGCGATGTTCTCGTTTGCCCTGCCGGTGCGCGTAGGGGCCGACGTCTTCGTCACCGACAACCTCTTCTTGACCGGGCGCGGAACGCTGTACGCCTTTCCCGACGCGCACTTCTATGTGTGCGCCGGCGCCGGCGTCGGCTTCTGACCGTGGCAAGCCGGCCGATCCGCCCCGAATCCTCCCGCCGCCCGGGTGTGGGCGCTCTCCGGGTGGCGGTCTGCGGCGCTGATGCCCCGCTCGCGCCGAACCCGATGAGGTCACGGCCCGTTCTCCGCGGTCAGCGCGGGGAACCCGGATCGGGTCGATGGGCGACAGAGGCACACCTTGGGCGCGCCGACGGGGCAGCCGCCGAGTCGCCGTCCATGGGGAGAGCGACGCATCGACGCAGAGATGCGCCGACAGGCTGGATCGGGGTCCGTGCGGTTCTCGCCGGCGTGATCCCCTTCGCGCTGGCCGGCTGCCCGACGGGCCAGGCTGGTGGTGTGGCCTGCGACGGTGAACATCCCTGCCCGCTCGGAGCACACTGCGCAGCCGGCCGCTGCGCCGTCAACCCGGTCGGCCCAGGCGGGGCCTGCCCGAACTGTCTGCCCGGGTTCGGGTGCGGCGACGGCATCCACTGCACGGCGATCGAGGCCGGCGCCTCGTGCAGCCAGGACGCCGAGTGCACGACGCCGAGCGTCAAGCTCATGTGCGTCGCCGGCGTGTGCGCGACGCCCTGCAGCCCTGCGGCGCCGTGCCCTGGCTCGGCAGCCTGCGTGGCCGGGTCGTGCGCCCCGGCGTGCCAGGCCGACAGCGACTGCGCCGCGGGCTCGCGCGCTTGCCTCGCCGTCCCCGGCCAAGGGGCAGCATGCGTCGCCAAGACCATCGGCGCCGTCTGCGCCGCAGCGACGACCTGCCCGCCGGGCAAGACCTGCATCCCATGGGCTGGCGCAGGCCCCTTGGCGGGCGCGGGGGCGTGCAAGTAGAGGCCGGCCGCGGCGGTCGCCGCCTCGTCGACATCGCCGTGCGCGAACCGCCGGTCATCGCGCCGGACGCGCGCGACCTCGCCGCCG
>Ga0194120_10009602_pt1 | contig 12210 bp, 11 predicted proteins | sample TA2MahCa65mmetaG_FD_148642 | JGI IMG/M metagenome (GOLD analysis project Ga0194120, IMG submission 148642) | Freshwater microbial communities from Lake Tanganyika, Tanzania - TA2015019 Mahale Deep Cast 65m | ecosystem: Environmental > Aquatic > Freshwater > Lake | place: Tanzania: Lake... | reverse complement strand
GTGGTCGCGCCGTCCGAACCAGGTGTGTCGAGTCGGTGCGGCGAGCAAGGCATCGACCTCCGCCCGCGTGAGAAAGCGGACCAGGGTGCGGGTAAAACGCTTACTGGGAATGGCGAGCACGCGCTGGATCTGTGCCGAGTGAGTCGGGAGCTCGAAGGCGATGTAGCGAAAGAACGAGTGAATCGCGGTGAGGCGCAGATTGCGGCTGCGAACGCTTAAGCCCCGTTGCTTCTCGAGGTGATCGAGAAACGCCACGATCAGCGGTGCATCGAGCTCCTCGAACCCCAGCTCGGAGGGGAGCTTGTGCACACGCTGTTGCGTGAACTTCAGGAACAGGCGGAAGGTGTCGCGATAGGAACTGATCGTGTGGGGGCTGACCCGACGCTCCTGCATCAGACGCTGCGTGAAGAAGCGCTCCAGAAGCGGAGCAAGGCTGGTGACGGGGCTCATGGCCGCTGCTCCCAGCGCCGCTCGAGCCGCGACATCGCCTCGCGCATCAGCTCTGGAAGCGCACTGAGATACCAGAACGTATCGCTCCAGTGAACATGCCCGAGGTAAGCCGACAGCGTCGGCAAGCGCTGCTCGGGGTCCTCGCCCGCGCGGTACCATTGCAACAGCGTCTTGGAGGCGAATCGATGTCTCAGGTCATGCAGGCGCGGCCCGTGACTGTCGGAGGCGCTGCGCAAGCCGATCTCCCGGGATACGGCATAAAACGCCCGGTGAATCTGTGCGCTATCGAGCCGATTGCCCCAACTGGACACGAACAAATAAGAGGACACGGCTCGGTCCCCCCAATAGCGCTGGCGTCGGGCGATGTAGTCTGCGAGCACCCTACAGGTCGAGGCATGCAAGGGCACCAACCGGTCCTTACCGAATTTGGCGCCGCGGACCGTTAACACCCCCGTCTTCAAATCAACATCCTGAAGTTCGAGGTTCCGTGCCTCACCCAGGCGTAAACCTGAAACGCTGAGCAGCCCGAATAAACAATAGTAGACCCAGGGCAACAATGCACAGCGCTTAGCGTGGCGGGGTGAGAGCGGCCTGTTGAGCGTGGCACGCAGTAACTGCAGAATCTCCTTGTCCGAGTACAGGTACGGTCGCGCTCGCTTCGGGCGAAAGGGCAACAACCCGGCAGGGGGAACCTGCGTCCGCGGGTCGGTGGCGCTTCGGTAGCGCGCGAACAGGCGCACGAAGCTCAAACGCTGTGCCGCCCACGTATCGGGTTGACCGCCAGAGGCTCGCTTGGCCCAGTCCAGGGCCAAGCGGAGCGTGATGTAGGAGGCGCGGTGCTGCTGCAGGAAGCTGACGAAATCGAGCAACGCCGGGCCAGCGCGCTCCAACTTGAATCCGAGACTGCGCCGCATGGCCAAGTACTCCTGAACGGCTTGTCGGAGCGTGTTCATCGCACACCTCCGGGCCAGGGCAACGCGAGCGTGTGCAATGCCTTCAGATCCACCTTGGCGTAGATCCTCGTGGTATCAGGGTGACGATGGCCCAAGAGCTCGCCGATCTCCCCGAGCGAGGCGCCCTGACGCAGCATCTCGGTGGCCAATCCATGGCGAAACTGGTGCGCGCCGCGAGTTGGGGTATCGATGCCACCGCGCTCGAGCGCATGCCGAACAATCGATCCGACGGCACACTGAGTCAGAAAGCCACGAAGGGGGGCTTTGGCGCGCAAAAATACGCGACGAGTGCTGCCGCGGGGTCGTCCATGCCGCAGATAGGCAACGATTGCATCGCCCACATCCTTGGGCAACGGAAGTTGCCTCCGGCGAGCACACTTGCCGTGGACGCTCAAGCTTGCGGCCTTCCAGTCAATGTCCTCGAGTTCCAAGAAGGTCACTTCTCCGGAACGCAAACCCAAGCGGGCGAGCAAAAGCAGGATCGCGTAGTCGCGCCGCCCCACTGCAGTGCTGCGATCGATTTGACTGAGCACTCGGCGTACTTGATCGGGCGCAATGCCTCTGGGAATCGAGGGCATTGACCAGTTCGCCACCGACGGCACGACCGTGGCCAAATCCAATCGGAGCTCGCCGCGGTAGCGCGCGTAGCGCAAAAACGAGCGTAGCGCGTTGCTCAGGAGCTTGGCTCGCTTGCGCTGCAGGCGCCGCGCCTGTCGTTGAACAAACCGGACAACATCCCTCGCACAAAGACTCGACAGCTTCACGCACCCGGCGCCGAAACGGTCTTTGAGGAACCGGCTGATAAACGGCACGTAGTTGACAATCGTCGCTTGCGCCAGCGCGCGCTCCTCGCGCAGATATTGCTCATACGCCTGCACGCACCGTTCCGCCGGCGTCAGCTGACGTGATGATCCCTTCTCAGGGGGAATCACTCCCTCACGACGGAGAAACTCGATGAAATGGCCCAGTGCGGCGCAATCTCCCTGGCTCGGTCGTCGCCGCCGATGTCGAAATCTCAAGTACCGCGCCGCATGGTTAGAGGTGACGCGCTGGGGCAGAACCCCCGTGCGCATGAGCCATCGGCTGAAGCATGCAGCCAGCATAACCTGCCGGTGCACGTATCGCTGGGTGTATCCCTGAAGGCTCAGTGACTCCGCAAATGGACCCAGATATGCCGCAAGATGACCTACTGGCGCCTGCGACAGAATCAAGTGCTCGTTGACGAGGTATTTCACGGTTGACTCCTTCCCCTGTACGGGGCTTATGGAAGGAGCCAAGACTATGTCGCTTCCGCCGTGCATGTTCAGCGGGAAGAGCAACTCCTGAAAGTAACTACGCTACATAGTCCGGGAGGAGAGATAGTGCCTCATGCAATGCGGGTGCAGGCGTTTTCCGCGCAACGTCGCGGTTTTCGTAGCGGCGGCGGCCACATACTTGCGCAGCAGATACCGCACTCCAAAGCGGGTGAGCGGCTCCCCGTTACGGTTTCTGAACACTCGCGTATTATCCGAGTCCGCGTGAATGCGGGCTTGCTGCTCGAGATGTGCACGCAGGCACTTAATCGTTGCAGGCCACAGCGGGCACAGGCGCACCCGGTTGCCTTTGCCGTGCAGACGCACCTGATACGGTGGCTCAAGGCGTAGATCCTGAACGCGCAAATTCAGGATCTCCTGCACACGTGCACCGCTGTTGAACAGCAAGGCGAAGAGCGCGTAATCGCGTATTCCGCAGGCGGATTTGCGGTCGATGCTGCGGAAGAAGGCGTCCAGTTCGCTGCTTTCGAAGTATTCGATCGGCGCGTCGCGTGCGCCACGCTTGAATGGGATGTTGAGGACGCACTGCAACTGGGCCAGTCGCTGCGGCCGTTGCACGGCGAGGAAGCGTGCGAAGGTATGTAATGCCGCCAAACGCGTGTTGCGCGTGGCAATGCCATTGCCGCGCTCGCGTTCAAGCGACATCAAGAAGTTCTCCACTCGCGCCGCCGTGAGATCGGTAATCTGCAGCATCTCGATACGGCGGCGGGTGTGGCGAGCGAGAAACCGCAGGAAGAGCACCACGGCGTCGCGATAGCTGCCGATCGTATGGCTGCTCATGCCACGCAGATTGGGAAGGTATTCCTCGAAGAAGCGTTGAATCAATTGAGCGAGCTCGGTCGATGACTTTCTCTTCATAAGTCACCTCAATCGATAAGGTGAGAGAAGCGCCGGCCAAATCGTGCCGAGGCGAGTGCCGCCACTTCGGGGATGAAGTGCAGGTAGTACGCGGTGGAGACAATGGAGACGTGCCCCATGTAGAGGGCGAGCTTCGGTAGATGCGTTTGTACGTCGCCGCCCGCGCGATAGCATCGGCTCAGAGCCTCGACCGCGAAGCTGTGCCTCATGTCCTGCACGCACGGCCGGCGGCCCTGTGCGTCGCATACTCCTGCCCGCTCGAACAGGGTGCTCAGCTCCCGGCGCAGACTCGCTCCAGTATAAGCATGCCACCCGATGTGACCGTAGCAACGACTGGCATTACACAATAACGGCGCGCCTGGCTGCAGATCGTAGGGCTTTCGCAAGCGGCGACGCAGATAGCAACACAGGTCACGGATGGCATCGCGCGAGAGCGGCACCCAGCGTGATTTATGGAACTTCGACTGCCGGATGTGAAGTACGCCGTGGCGAGCATCGACGTCGCCAAGCTGCAGCCGGACCACTTCTCCACGACGTAAGCCCGCCGTGTAGAGCAGGATGATGGCAATGCGGATCACCGCCGGCCGCAGCGGATTATATGGTGAGGGCGCGAGTTCATCTGCCGCGCGCAGCAGCGCGGCAACCTGGGGCCTCGTTACAATCACCGGCGGCGTGCGTGGCCGCGGACGCGCGAAGTTTGACGGGTCTGGGACGAAACACCCCGGCTCGTTGCGCTGACGGAACAGGCACAGCTTGCGCACCAGCAACTGCCGTCCGTAGCGCGTGTTGGGCGACAGGTGCTGCTGAGCTTTGCACCACCGCTCGAAGATCGACGCGCTGAGGTCGGGCGCGCCCTGGCGCGCAACGAAGCGCCGCAACGCTCGCAGCATGTACTCTGCGAAGCTGTAGTTGCGGCCGAAGGTACGTTGATGTGCCAGGAACTTCTCGATGGCCGCATCGAGTGTCACAGGTGCTCTCTTGTCACGCATGGCGAGCCGCCAGCGATGATCTGACGCGTGGCACCGGCAGCGCGACCGCACGCAAGGCGGAAGTATCCAGGCGTAAATACACACACGTCGCCTCGAGGCTGCGATGACCCAGTAGATCTCCGATCGCCTTCACGCCGACTCCGCGCTGCAAGAGCCGCATGGCGAAGCTGTGCCGCAGACAGTACGAAGAGTATCCATCCAACGGCAGGCCGCTTTGCGCGGCTCGCTTATAGAAGACGTCGCAGACTGCGTAATGGCGCAGCCCACCTGTTGGTCGGCGTGCACGTAAAAACAACTGGGGAAGCGCCGACTCAGGGCGTCCGCGGCGCAGGTATTGGCGCAGTAGCGCGAGCGTTCGATCCGACAAGGGCAGTATCAGATCGGATTGCGTCTTGCGCTGTTCAACGCGACACGTCTTGGCGTCCCAATCGATCGCATCGACGCGCAGCGCGGCGATCTCCGAGGGGCGCAGACCGTAGTAGGCCATCAGGTGCAGGATCATGAAATCACGCCAGCCCGCCTTGCTCGAGCGGTCGACCGAGCGCAGCAGCTTCTTCACGAGCGACCACGGCAGCGCACGAGGCGGGAGCTCATCTCGATACGTTCGCGGCGTATCGATCGCATCCAGCGGTTCTGGTATGAGCCGTTTCGCAGACGCATAGCGTAAGAAGCCGCGCAGATGAGCGACGATCTGTTGCATCGACTGCCGCGTGAGCCGTCTGCTCTTTTTGGCCAGATACCGCTCGACGTGCGCGCCCGTCAAAGTCGCAACGTCCCCGCCGCCTCGCAATGCGTACCGGAGGAACTCTGAAACCGTCGACTGGTGCTGGCCTACCGTGGTCTGGCAAAACCCCCGAACGTCGACGAGATACCGCTGATACTGGCCATCCAGCAGGCTCACGAGACTCTTGTTCAGGCTCGCTTGGAGCAGTCGGCCGCGACTACTCAAATAGCGCGCATAGGCGTGTTCGGATCCACGGAAGTTCTGAGACGTTCGAATGCACGTGCAGTAGCGCCCGAACGCTCGATGCAGCGACTGCCTTGACCGCGGCCGATCAGCACCGAGCTTGCGAGACCGAGTGAGCACCGTGAAGACGCGCCGTAGGTGATCACGAATGTTGAGCTTTGAATAACCCGCCGCATCAAGCCAGCCGCAGAACTCTTGCAGTTCGCGATCGAACCGCGAGCGCAAGTACTTCTTGCCCGAGCGGGGAAATAGCTCACGCAGCACGATGTCCTCCACATCGCAACGACGAGGAGCATCACGCTACACCAGTAGGCACAAATTTATGTTGAGGAAGATCAGTGAGGTTACCGGGCGGAGGCGCTATACTTCACATTACTGGCATCGCAACATAAGTCAACGATAAGGATGCGCGGTTTGAGATAGCGATTCATCTCGCGCTTCAACGCGCCGGTGCTCTGCGCGGCGGCGAGCGTGTTGATGATATCGACGGCGGTGGTGAACAGCACCGAAAGCCCGCGCAAGCACGCCTCATGGCCCAGCGCGATGCATAAGTGGGTCTTGCCTAAGCCGACGTTGCCGAGAAACACGACATTGGTGTGGGTGTCGACAAAGCCCAGCCGGAACAGATTCTGGACCTGCAGGCGGTTGATCTTTTTCGGCCAGTTCCACTGGAATTCATCGAGCGTTTTGGGCACCGGGAAACGAGCGTCCTTGATGCGCCGCTCGATGCTGCGCTGCTCGCGACGATGCGCCTCGCCTTCGATCAAGCGAGCCAGATAGTGCAGATGCGACCACTGCTGTGCGGCGGCCTCGTTGGCGAGCGCCTGGTAGTGCTCGCCGATGAAGTGCAGATGCAGGGCGGCGAGATAGGCCGGCAGCATGTCTTTATCCTCAAGAGGTTTCTTGGTCATCGTTCACCTCGTAGGCAGAGAGGTCGGGCGGTTCGATCTCGAGCTCGAGCAGATCCTCATTGCGTGTGAGTTGCAACGCGCCCGGTTCGGGTAACTTGCGATTTCGCATCTCAACGACATTCATAATGTATTCGCAGCTGAAGGCGCGGAAGGAGAGCGCGTCCTCAATTGCGCGCCCCACCGCGTGCTCGCCGTAGATCTCGGCGAGCGCGACGATTCTGCGCACGTGATGACGCGCGTTGAGCCGATGCTGCTCGAGCCCCTCGTAATAGGCCTGGGCTTTCGCTGAGAGGGCGAGAAAACGCATGAGTAGCCGCTGCTCGCGGGCACTGCGACGCTGCGCAAGCAATGCTTTCGGATGTTCAGGATCTTCAATGTCCTGGTGCCGGTCGTAGCTGCGGACGTGGCGGGCGATGAGCTCGTTCTCGTAATAGATGCACACGCGGTCGAGATAAGCTTTGACGCTCACGCGGGTGTTCGCGTATTTCGCTGGCACGCTGTATTTGTTCGCGTCCAGCGCGATGCGGAACTGACTGGAAGCACGCATGGTGAAGCTGCGCGCGCTATCGTAGGGTAGTAGCGTGAGCGGCTTCAGATGCACACGCTCCTGCTCGAACAGGTCACACGGCCGCTGATGGGTTTCACCGTGGATGCGCACATTGGCGATGGTGTCGAGCCAGATGCGCGCCGCCGGATTGATCGCGTTAAAGTCGGAGAGCTCGAGCCCATTGAGGAGGTTCTTCTTTACATAGCCGACGCCATTTTCCACGCGCCCCTTGGAGTCAAGCGCGCATTGCATATGGTGACGAGCATGGCGCGCAAGTTTTTACGGTTACCCATCCGTTCCATCCGCTGCGCGGGCAGACGTTCGATCTGCTCGCGGTGCGCAACAACTGGGGCGGGGATCGCGTCTCTTATGCGGGCCCCGACGGACGGCTGCGCACGTTACCGGTCGAGTGGACGGATGTTCTTGAGCCCGACCTCGTAGTGACGGGTGGCGCCGGCCGCGCCTTATTCCGGACCGATCAGCTCCGGGAGCTGCGCAAGTTGGTCGATGAATCTCTGCGGCAGAGCGGGGGGTCGCCATGTTAGGCAAATTACATACCATGTGTCTTGAGAAATATGTGTATGTGGGACGCTACATGCTCACGCTTATCACGAGCATTGTTGGTAAAATAGCTATAGAACTCACAAAGAATAGACATTCGTGGATTGATTTCCCTTTACATTGTGTATATAATTATCAAGACACCCTAAATACCGTCTCTCCGAGGAGGTCGGATGCCCTCACGCTCCCGTCAGCGCACGCGCCGTCAGCACGCCTTGCAGGACCAGGGGGCCGTCCACCCCCACCCGGAGGCAGTGACCGATCCGCTGTTTCGCGCCAGCGCGTTCTTCGACCCGCACGATCTGGTTCAGGTCAAGTACGAGATGCTGCGCAGCGTCGAGAAGGACGGACGCGCGGTGGTCGAGGCGGCAGAAGCCTTTGGGTTATCCCGACCGGTCTACTACGTGATCCGGGAACTCTTCAGCCGCGAGGGCCTGCCGGGTCTGCTACCCCACAAGCGCGGACCGAAGCGGCCACACAAACTTACCGACGCGGCGCTTGCGGTGCTCGTGCAGGCCGTGGGGAAGGCCGAACGCATGCCGAGCGGTACACAGTTGGCCGCGCTCTTGGCCGAACGCTGCGGCATCCGTGCTCACCCACGCAGCATCCTGAGACGCCTGCTCCCCGCTTTGAAGTCACAGGAAAAAAAACTGCGCTGACTATCGAAGCGATCTCGCCCGATGTCATGCAGTACAGCGCGCAATACGAACTGCTTCGCTCCCAAGTCATACCAGACAAGGCTGCGCGACCGGATCTCGCTGCCCAGCCGCGCGGTGTTGGCCTTGCCTTGCTGCTGCATGCAGGAATGCCCGAATGGCTCAAGGCGGTCGATGGCGTAATCCGTTCAGCGTTAGCCCAACGGCTTGAAGATGCGGAGCAGCCGCCGCCGGCGCCGGAGTATCCCACCGCATGCAACAGCGCGCCGCCGTGGCTGTCCAGCGTGCAACGCCACACTATCACGTCGCTGCTGACGAGTCTGGTTCTCTCGACGCGTCGTGCTGACCGCTTCTCACCGATGGAGGGATATCGATCATGCCCATGAATAGCGAGACGCATCAGAAAATTACGACAGCGCACCTATCGCGCATGGCCTACCTATACGTGCGCCAGTCGACACTGCGCCAGGTCCTGGAGAACACCGAGAGTACGCAGCGTCAGTATGCGCTACGCGAGCGGGCCGTTGCGCTCGGTTGGCCGCTGGATCGGATCGTTGTGATCGACAACGATCTCGGACTATCGGGCGCCAGTGCGGCCGACCGCGAGGGTTTCCAACACCTTGTGACCGAAGTTAGCCTCGGTCGCGTCGGGATCGTGCTCGGTCTTGAAGTATCACGCTTGGCGCGCAACTCCACCGACTGGCATCGCCTGCTCGAGTTGTGCGCACTCTCGGACACCCTCATCCTGGACGAGGACGGACTATATGATCCGGCGCACTTCAACGACCGCTTGCTCCTGGGGCTGAAGGGCACCATGAGCGAGGCGGAATTGCATGTGCTCAAAGCACGACTTCGCGGCGGCATCTTGAGTCGCGCCCGCCGCGGCGAACTCAAGCAGATGGTCCCGGCCGGCTTCGTCCATGATGCTCAGGACCGTGTCATCCTCGATCCGGATGCTCAGGTGCAGGCGGCACTACGCATGTTCTTCGACACCTTCAACCGGACGGGGTCGTGTCTGGCGATCGTCAAGGAATTCCATGCCAAGGAGCTGCTCTTCCCACGTCGGCTGCGAAGTGGCGCGCACAAGGACGAGCTCGTGTGGGCGGAGCTGCTGCACTGTCGTGCGCGACAGATCATCCACAACCCGCGCTATGCCGGCGCCTTTGTGTTCGGTCGTACCAAACATCGTCGCCTGCCGAGCGGGAAGTACTCCTCGCGTCAGGTCCCGAGCGAGGAATGGATCCTGATGCGCGATGTGCATCCAGGCTACATTACCTGGGAGCAGTATCTGTCCAACCTACAGCGTGTTAAGAGCAACGCTCTGGCCTGGAGCACGGAACGGCACCGCGGTCCTGCCCGTGAGGGCACAGCGCTGTTGCAGGGGCTCGTGATCTGCGGCGCCTGTGGCGAGCGCATGTCGGTGCGTTATCACTCGCACCACAATGCGCAGATTCCAACCTATTGGTGTGGTCGCCGCCCACTGCAGCGAGGTGAGATCGGTCTGTGTCAAACCGTGCACGGCGGTGCACTCGATGTAGCCATCGGCGATATCATTATCGAGGCCATGACGCCGCTCGCGATCGAAGTCGCACTGGGTGTGCAGCAGGAACTCGCGAACCGTCACGAGGAAGCGGATCGGCTACGCCGCCAGCACGTGGAGCGAGCAAAGTATGAAGCGGAGCTCGCGCAACGTCGCTTCCTCAAAGTCGATCCGGACAACCGCCTCGTCGCCGACGCACTGGAGGCCGACTGGAACGCAAAGCTGCGCGCACTGGTTGGGGCACAGGAGGCGTATGAGAAGGCGGCTGCGGCCGATGTGAGCGTTGTGAGCGACGCCGAGCGCGCGCAATTGACAGCTCTCGCGAGCGACTTCCCACGCCTGTGGCGCGATCTACGCACGCAGATGAAGGACAAAAAGCGTATGCTGCGTATGCTGATCGAGGATGTCACGCTTACCAAGGGAGATACAGTACACCTGGATATCCGCTTCGTCGGTGGCGCGACGCGTTCACTCGAACTGCCGCTGCCAAAGTCGTGCGTCGAGCTGCGAACGACGGACGCTGCCGTGGTCGAGGAGATCGATCGTCTGGTCGATACCTACACGGACAAAGAGATCGCTGATCTGCTCAACGAGCGCGGCGTGCGCACCGTAGTCACAACGCCGTGGACTGCTGCGCGCATCGGTCGGCTTCGCCATACGTATCACCTCAAGGATCGACGCACACGTCTGCTCGCGCAGGGACTGCTGACCCCGGAGGACGTGGCAGATCGATACGGTGTCGTGGTCTCTACGGTACATCTCTGGCGTCGTCGGGGCCTGCTGCGTGCACATCCGGTCAACGATCGTGGCGACTTCCTCTATGAGATCCCGCCGGAAAACCTTCCGACGAAGTTTGCTCACAAGCGCGACTATCAGGTCAATCCCCTAACTTCATCATCACAGAACTGACGAGGTGCAGTATGAGTCTGAGCCCTTTTCATGCGCCTGCCGCACGTTGCAGGCGGTGATTTCGAAACCAAAGTGGCGTGCGAAATCGACATAGCGCGCATTGAACACCGGCGCCTCACCCACCAGACGCTTGAGCACCGCCGAGCGCAGATTGTCGACGATGAGGCGCTTGGGGCAGCCGTTAAATGCGGCAAACGCATGCTCGTGACAAGCGAGGAAATGCTCCATTGTTTGCGAGACGGTGAACTCCAGATACATCAGCCGGCTGTAGCACAGCACCATCAGAAAGAAGCTCAGCCGCCGGCGCGTGGAGCCCACAGCAATCGAGCCGTATTCGCCCCAGTCGACCTGGGCGGCTTCGCCCGCAGCGAAGTGCAGTCTGAGATACGCCTCGCGTGCAGGCGGTCGGATTTCGCGCACGTAATCACGAACCGTGGTCGGCCCGCCGCTGTAGCCCGCCTCGCGTACGCGCTGGAAGATCTGCTGCGCGCTGTAGGGATGAGTATCGAGCCAGCGCACGATCAGCCCCTTGAATGGATCAAGGCGGCTGGCGCGTTTCACCGGGCGCCGCCGCTCGTAGCGCGTGCACTTCACCCACTTCGACACCGTTTCCGGGTGCAGCCCCAGCGCGCGCGCAGTCTGCGTGATGGTGAGCTCTTGGCGCTCATGATGATCATGAATCTTCATGAACGTTTCGTAATCGATCATCGGCGCTCCATCGAGTTCGTCAGCCCGGCACCGAGGCGCGCACACCACTGCCTGCAGGTGGGCTGCGCGGCAGGCGCCCGCCGAGCACGTCTTGCCCCAGTTCTATCAAGCGCCGCGAGGCCGCAGCAATGTCATCTTGTAACGCTGAGTCAGTGAAATGAGCGATTAAACCCAGCAGTACAAGGGGTTGCGCGGAGGTGATCTCTTGTAACGCTAAACTGGCCGATTGCACTGAAGAATCAACGTCTTGAGCCCGGCAGTCATCTTGTAACGCACAGCGCCCATCAGCTCGCCCGCGCGGGCCGTAGCCGGGATGCGCGTGACGCCACGCCTGCACGCGCGCCACATGAATGGGCCCCCGGAAATAATCACGGTTCTCCGGTTTACTGAGCCAGCGCTGTTGGCTTGCAGCGTGACTGGCGCGGCGACAAGCAGGTTTGCTGCAATATCGTTGGTGGCGGCGATTTCTTGGATCGGGTCGAAACAACTCTTCACAACACAAGCACTTGCGTGTCCCACGTTTCATCGCCGCCCTCCCATGGGAGGGCATCATGCATGACCGCGGCGCCTACTGAGGCCGGCACACCGACCTCATAAACACCACGCCAGACGACAAAACTGGAACTACAACGAGACGGTGAAAGAACCACTGACGCTGTCCGAAACGACCCGCTTCGCTTCGAACAGAAACACGGTTTTCAGACCGACAGGATCACACGACTTTCAGATTGCTGGTGACAGAGATCGGCTTGCGCAGCGCCTCCGACAGTCACGGGCCGCGCCTGCATGACCTGAGACATCGATTCGCCTCCAAGACGCTGTTGCAATGGTACCGCGCGGGCGAGGAC
>Ga0194120_10009599_pt1 | contig 12213 bp, 12 predicted proteins | sample TA2MahCa65mmetaG_FD_148642 | JGI IMG/M metagenome (GOLD analysis project Ga0194120, IMG submission 148642) | Freshwater microbial communities from Lake Tanganyika, Tanzania - TA2015019 Mahale Deep Cast 65m | ecosystem: Environmental > Aquatic > Freshwater > Lake | place: Tanzania: Lake... | reverse complement strand
CCGCGCCGACATGCGCGTCGGATCGAGCCAGATGCGCATGGCGAAAGTCTGGCCGCCCAGGATGGCCGCGCTGGCGACGCCGTCGACGGTTTGCAGTTTCGGCTGCACGACGCGGGTCAGATAATCCGTGATCTGCGACGGGCTGAGGACGTCGGAATTGAACGAGAGATACATGAGCGCGAAGCCCGGTCCGGTCTTTTTCTCGACCACCGGGTCGTTGGCCTCGCGCGGCAAGGTGCTCTTGACCTGATTGACCTTGGCAAGGACGTCGGCGACCGCACGGTCCGGATTGGCGTTCAGGCGGAGATTGAGCGTGACGATCGAGACGTTCTGCTGCGACGACGAGACCAGCGTGTCGATGCCCTCGGCGCTCGCCACCGCCTGTTCGATCGGCGTGGTGATGAAGCCCTTGATCAATTCGGCATTGGCGCCGGGATAGGCCGTCGTGATGGTGATGGTGGTGCTCGAAAGCTCCGGATACTGCCGGATCGGCAGTTTGAACGCCGCCTGTGCGCCGACGATCAGGATCAGCAGACTGACCACGGTCGCCAGCACCGGCCGGCGGAGAAAAATGTCGGTGAACGCCATGGCGGCGCCTATTGCCTCTGGCGTTGTTCGGGCGCCTTGAGCGTCGCATTGGCGTCGATCTCGACGCGCGCCCTCGGGTGAAGCTTGAGTTGGCCGGCGACGACCAGCATCTCGCCGAGGCCGATGCCTTGATCGATGGCGACGCGATCCTCGCGCGTTTCGCCCAGGCGGACGAAGCGTTGCTCGACCATCGACCGGCCGTCTTCGCCCGGAACCGGCAAGACGACATAGACGCTGTCGCCGAAGAGGCTATAGGTGATTGCGGTGCGCGGGACGCTCACGACCTCGCGCGGCGGGCCGGCCTTGACCGCGACATTGGCGAACATGCCGGGCAGGAGCCGACGCTCCGGATTGTCGATTTCGGCGCGAACCAGGAGATTGCGCGTCTCGGCGCTGACGCGCGCATCGATCGACCGGACCTTGCCCCGAAAGACGGCGCCCGGATAGGCATCGACCTTGACCTCGACCGCCTGGCCCGGCGCCAAGGTCGCGACATGGCGTTCGGGCATGGGAAAATCGACATTGATCGGATCGAGCTGCTGCAGGCTCACCAAGGCCGTGCCGGGCGAAACATACTGACCAACCTCGACCCGGCGAATGCCGAGCCGACCGGCGAAGGGAGTGGCGATCGCCTTCTGGGCGATCAGCGCCTTGGTCCGCGCGACGGCAGCCGCGGCACTGTCGCGACGCGCGAGCGCCGCGTCATAGGCCGATTTCGGCGCATTGCCGCGGCCGAACAGCTCGCGCTGACGCTCGAGATCGTAATCGGCGTTCTTGAGCGTCGCGATATTGGCGAGGAGATCGGCCTGCTCGACCGAATCGTCGAGTTGGACGAGCGGCGCGCCGGCACGAACGTCCTGGCCGGATTCGAAATGGAACGAACGCACGACGCTGCCGATCTGCGGCGCGACGTCGACGCCTCGGACGGCGCCGAGCGTGCCGATCGCCGGAAGTTCCGGCACCCAGTGCTCGGCCCGCGCCGCTTCGGCCACGACCTTGGTCGGCGGCGGAACGGCGCCGGTGATGAAGCCTTTGACCATCGCCGGCTTGGCGACGAAATGGAAATAGCCGAGGCCACCGATCAAGGCGACCAAAACGACCAAGGTCGTCAGGAAAATGACGGTCCGCTTCATGTCACGGATGGGGGTAACTCGTTGGGCGGGGAAACGTCCCTAGAAGATGGCGCGCGCTTGGCCGCGGTTCAACCCCAGACTTCTGTCCCAATCTCGACGATCATCCGTAGTTTCGCCCATTGTTCGTCTTCGGCCAGGACATTGCCTTCTTCGGTGCTGGCGAAGCCGCATTGCGCGCTCAGGCCGAATTGGTCGAGCGGCGCGAATTTGGCCGCCGCGTCGATCCGCGTCTTGATCGTGTCCTTGCTTTCGAGCGTGCCGGTCTTCGAGGTCACGAGCCCGAGCACGACCGTCTTGCCCTTGGGCAGGAAGCGCAACGGCTCGAAGCCGCCCGAGCGCTCGTTGTCGTATTCCATGAAATAGGCATCGACGCCGATCTTGTTGAACAGGATCTCGGCGACCGGCTCGTAGCCGCCCGAAGCGATCCAGCTCGAGCGAAAATTGCCGCGGCAGAGATGCATGCTGATGACCATGTCGGCCGGTCGATCCGAGATCGCGCGATTGATCATGTCGGCATAGACATGAGGCAGCTTCTCGGGATCGTCGCCGCGGTCTGTCAGCATCTTGCGCTGTTCGGGGTCGCAGAGATAAGCGAGGTTGGTCTCGTCGAGCTGGAGATAACGACAGCCCGCGTCGGCAAAAGCCTTGACGGTCTTGCGATAGGCTTCGCCCAGATCACGATAGAATTCGTCCATGCGCGGATAGATCTTTTCGTCGACCGCCTTCCGGCCGCCGCGGAAATGCAGCACGCTCGGCGAGGGAATGGTCATCTTGGGCGTCGCCTTGGTATGCGCCTTGACGAAGCGAAAATGCTCGATCATCGGATGGCCCGAGAAGCCGAGCTTGCCCTTGATCCGAAGGCCTTTGGCCTTGGTCTGCAGATTGCCCTTGAAGGCGATGCCCTGTTCGGCGTGAAAGGACTCGACGCCGTCGAGCCGCTCGAGAAAGTCGAAATGCCACATGGCGCGGCGATATTCGCCGTCGGTGATCGATTTGAGGCCGATCGCCTCTTGCTTGGCGATGACCTGTTCGATCGCCTTGTCTTCGATGGCCTTGAAGGCCGCCGGCTCGATCGCCCCGGCCTCGCGCTTGGCGCGCGCCTCCTTCAATTCCTTGGACCGCAGCAGGCTGCCGACATGATCGGCGCGAAAAGGCGGCTTGGTTCTCTCTGCCATATCGTGACCTCCAAAACAGTCGGCGCCGATTGCCCGAGTGGCCTTGGTGCCCCAGGAGGGACTTGAACCCCCACTCCCTTGCGAGAAACAGATTTTGAGTCTGCCGCGTCTACCGTTCCGCCACTGGGGCCGCCGGGAAGCGCCGCATAATAGGGACGAAGACCAAGCCGTCAAGCGATCCGAGCGGCCTCTTTCGACTCGGGTTCGTCGTCCCGGAGCCAGACATAGAGCGCCGGAATCGCCAGCAGCGTCAGCGCCGTAGACGACGCGAGACCGAAGACCATCGAAATCGCCAACCCCTGAAAAATCGGGTCCGTGATGATGAAGGCCGCGCCGATCATCGCCGCCGCTGCCGTGAGGAAAATCGGCTTGAACCGGACCGCTCCAGCCTCCAGAAGAGCCTGGCGCAACGAAACCTCGCCGCCTCGCCGATGCCGGATGAAGTCGACCAGCAGGATCGAATTGCGGACGATGATCCCGGCCAGCGCGATGAAGCCGATCATCGACGTCGCCGTGAACGCCGCGCCAAGAATCCAGTGACCGAAGACGATGCCGATGAGGGTGAGCGGCACCGGAACCAGGATCACGAGCGGCAGGCGGAACGATCCGAACTGGCCGACCACCAGCAAATAGATGCCGAGAATGGCGATGCCGAAGGCCGCGCCCATGTCGCGGAAGGTGACGTACGTGACCTCCCATTCGCCGTCCCAAAGAAGCGACGGCTTGGATTCGTCGAATGGCTGGCCGTGAAGGAGAACCTTGGGCCGACCCGCCGGACCCCAATCGGTCGCATCGAGCCGGTCCTGAACGGCCAACATCCCGTAAATCGGCGCCTCGAACCGGCCGGCGAGTTCCGCCGTCACCATTTCGGCGAAGCGCCCATCGCGGCGAAAAAGCGTGTGCGATGCGGCTTCGCGCTGCATGATCACGACGTCGCCCAGTTCCACATTTCGGCCCTGGCGCGTTGTGCCGCCCGCGGGAACAGGCGTCGACAGGATGCCCTCGCCGCCGGTGAGCGCGCTCTTCGGCAAACGAACCGAAATGTCGATCGGTTTGGTGCCGTGGCCCTTTTGAGAGTAACCGACCTTCACGCCGCCGACGATGGCGGCGATGGTGTCGTAGACCGCCTGCTCATCGACGCCATGAAATTCGAGACTCTCCTGATCGACGACAAAGCGAATTCGCTCTCCCGTCGGACGCATGGTGTCAAAAACATCGACGACGAAATCGACGCTTTCGAACGCCGCGCGCACCTTCTTAGCCGTCTCCACCCGCGTCGCTTCGTCGGGGCCGTAGATTTCGGCGAGCAACGTCGCGAGCACCGGCGGCCCCGGCGGAACCTCGGAAATACGGGCGACAGCCCCGGACGGTTTTGGCAGAGCGGCGATGCGCCGGCGGGCATCCAGCGCGATCTCGTGGCTTGAGCGCGACCGGTCGCCCTTCGGCCGCAGATTGACCTGCAGTTCGCCGAGTTCGGGTCCCTCGCGGAGATAAGTGTGTCGGACTAGGCCGTTGAAATTGAACGGCGCCGCCGTGCCCGCATAGGCCTCCATCGACACCAACTCGGGAATGCCGGCAAGGGATCCGGCGATCTCGGCTAGGAATCGTTCCGTGTCTTCGAGGGTGGACCCGGCGGGCATATCGACGACGACCTGGAATTCCGATTTGTTGTCGAAGGGCAGAAGTTTCACCGTCACGTCCTTGGTCGCGAACAAGGTGCAAGCCGCGAGCGTCACGATGGCGACCCAAGCCAGGAAGCGCTTCGACCGACGCCGTCCGGTCAGCAGCGGCTCTGCGATCCGAAGGTAGAGACGACCGAACGCGTCCGGCGCGCCGCCGTGGCCATGACCGTGATTCGGCGAGGCGGCGGCACGGCCAGCGATCTTGAGCAGCAACCAAGGCGTCACCGTGACCGCGACAAAGAACGAAAAGAGCATCGCCATCGAGGCGTTGGCCGGGATCGGGCTCATATAGGGGCCCATCAGGCCGCTCACGAACATCATCGGCAGCAGCGCGACCACGATGGTCAGCGTCGCGACGATGGTCGGATTGCCGACTTCGGCCACCGCCTCGACGGCTCCGGCGACCTTATCGCCGCTCGGCGCCATGCGCCAATGGCGGACGATGTTCTCGACGACGACGATCGCGTCGTCGACCAAAATGCCGATGGAGAAAATGAGGGCGAAGAGGCTCACGCGATTGATCGTGTAACCCATGAGCCAGGCGGCGAAGAGGGTCAGCAAAATCGTCGTCGGGATGACGATCGCGACGACGATGCCTTCGCGCCAGCCGACGGCCAGAACGATCAGGGCGACAATCGACACCGTGGCGAGCGCCAAGTGAAAGAGAAGCTCGTTGGCCTTTTCGCTCGCCGATTCGCCATAGTTGCGCGTGATCGTGATGGCGACATCGTCGGGGACAAGCCTGCCTTTGACATTCTCGAGCCGAAGGATCAATTCATCGGCCACGACGACGGCATTCGCGCCCTTCCTCTTGGCGAAAGCGACGGATACCGCCGGGTGGCGGTCGAGCCCGCCCTTGCCATCGGCGCTATAGCGCCAAACCCGACGCTCCAACTCGGCCCCGCCCACCACGACATCCGCCACGTCCTTGACGTAGACGGGGCGTCCGTCGCGGGACGTAATCAACAGAAGACCGATATCGGGAACTCCTTGGAGGGTCTCGCCGACCAGCACAGGCACCGATCGCCCGGCGTCGCGAAAAGCTCCGGCGAGAAACACCCGGTTCGCGCTTTCGAGCTTGGCGACCAATTGATTGAGAGTTATGCCGTAAAGCGCGAGCTTGCCCGGATCGGGCTCGACACGGATCTGATTGGGACTGCCGCCGACGATGTAGCTCAGGCCGACATTCTCGACCTTCACCAACTCATGCTGGAGTTCGCGGGCGATTTGGTAGAGTCCGTGATCGCTCCATCTTTCGGCACGTCCGGGCTTGGGCTCGAGCGCAAACGTCACGATGGCGACATCGGATATCCCGCGTCCGATGACGATCGGCTCGGGAATGCCCTTCGGCAGCGCGCCGATATTGGCGCGGATTTTTTCATGGACGCGGAGCAGAGCCGCGTCCTCGTCGGTTCCGACGAAGAACCGCGCGGTCACCACAACGGAATCGTCCTGGGTGCTGGAATAGACATGCTCGACGCCGTTGATCGCCTTGATGATGTCCTCGAGCGGCTTGGTAATCAGTTCGATGCCGTCGCCGGACCGATAGCCGTTGGCGGTCACCATGATGTCGACCATGGGAACGCTGATTTGCGGCTCTTCCTCGCGCGGAACGAAAGCGAGGGCGAGCGCGCCCACCATCGCCGCCGCAATCAACAAAAGGGGCGTGAGCGGGGCCTGAATAAAGAGGCGCGTCAGATGGCCTGAAATTCCGAGCTTCATGGCTTCACGATCCGATCGCCGAAGCGAAGCCCCGAGAGAATTTCCATGCCCGCGGCCGCCGGAACGCCGACCTGAACCACGACTTCGGCGCCATCCTCGAGTTTGACGTAGCTGACGCCATAGCGCCGATAGACATAGCCATTGGGCACGACCATGCTGTCGCGCTTGCCCGTCGGGACATGGACTCGGGTCCGCTCGCCGACGAAGTAGTCGCCGAGGCCCGCGATCTCGACGTCCGCGATGACCCGGCCTTGATCGATTTCCGGATAGACCAATTGCACCTTACCCGGTCGTAGGATCTCGCGGGCGCCCGGATCGAGCCCTCGCGCGCCGACCAGGATGGTGTCGCCGGCCTTCATGAATCGAGCATGCCGCTCCGGCAGTTGAAGGCGAAGGATGTAGTCCTCGGTCGCGACGGTCGCGACCGGATCGCCGGGGAGAACGACGCTGCCCACGCCGACCGGCACCTTGAGAACGCGGCCGGCGCCCGGCGCGAGCACGGCGCCTTCCGCCGATTGCTGAACGATGACGTCGCGTTCCGAACGAAGCGCCCGCGCCGTGCGCTCCGCCACGTCGAGGCGAGTTCGGGCTTCGTCGAGCCGCGCCTGCGTACCCGAACCGGACTTCCGGAGGTCCTCTGCCCGATCGAAATCGATTCGCGCCTGATCGCGCTGCGCCTGCTGCGCCTGGATCCGCGCGTCCAGCGCCTGGATTTGCAGCGACAGCTTCTGATCGACGACGAGGGCGATTCGATCGCCCCGCGCGACCCGGTCGCCCTCCCGGACTTTGAGTTCGAGAATGGTGCCGCCGATGCGGGCGCGCGCCGGAACCTGCCGGACCGGCTCCACGGTCGCGACGACGGCCTTGAGGTCGTCGATCTCGACTTTCCGGACGATCCACGCCGGTTCCGCCGCGAGAGCGGAACCCGCGGCAAGGCTGATAAATAGGGCGGCGGCGTGAACGGCCTTGGCAAACATGGCCCAAACTCCTCTTTCGGTGTTCGGTCGGGTCTTGACATATATATTAGTATCTTCTAATTTAGCAAGTATGAATGTAATGGCCGACGACATGCGACGTCACGTGGACCGGGCAGCGCGCCTGATGCGGGCCCTCGCCAATCGCCACCGTCTGGCGATCATGTGCGAATTGCTTCAGGGCGAACGCTCCGTCGGGGCGCTCGGCCGCGCCGTCCGCCTCGACCAATCGCCACTGTCTCAGCATCTGGCAAAACTTCGTCGCGAGGGCTTGGTCAAGACCAGGCGCGAGAGTCAGACCATTCACTACCGGCTCGCCGGGAATGGAGCCGCCCGGGTCATCGAAGCCCTTCACGACGTTTACTGCCCGACGAAGCCTCGTCGCTAACCCCCACACAGGAGACGCCTATGTCAATCGATCGCGCCGTAATGGCCTTTGCCGGCTTGATGATCCTCTCGAGCCTCGCTCTCGCGCACTTTCATAGCCCCAATTGGCTCTGGTTCACCGCCTTCGTCGGCGCGAACCTCTTTCAAGCGTCGTTCACCGGCTTTTGCCCGGCGGCGATGATTTTCAAGCGCCTCGGCTGCGGGTCCCAGTCGGCATTTTCTTGATCTTCGCGCCGGACCGTCCGATGGCGCGCGATTGCTCGTCGGACGGGGCGCTGCTATAGGGGCCGGCCCTTGCGCCCGAAGCCTCTGAGGTTTCCGTGATTCGTCGCCTATACGATTGGATGATGCGCCTCGCCAAAAACGAGAAGGCGACGCGTTGGCTGGCGGCGATCTCCTTCGCCGAAAGCTCGTTCTTCCCCATCCCGCCGGACGTCATGCTCATTCCGATGGTCTTGGCGCGCCGGGCCGCGGCTTTCTTCAATGCCATGGTCTGCACGGTCTCCTCGGTTGCGGGCGGCGTCGCCGGCTACGCCATCGGCTTTTTTCTGCTCGACGCGCTCGGCATGCCGATCCTGCGCGCCTACGGACTCGAGGCGAAGTATGGCGACTTCGTGGCCGCGTTCGACGAATGGGGGCTCTGGATCATCCTGATCAAGGGCCTCACGCCCATTCCCTACAAGCTGGTCACCATCGCCTCGGGCGCGGCCAAATTCGATCTTCTGGTCTTCGTTCTGGCCTCGATCGCGACGCGTGGCGCCCGTTTTTTCATGGTCGCCGGCCTTCTCTGGTGGATCGGCGAGCCGATCCGGACCTTTGTCGAGAAATATCTGACCCTGGTGACCACGGTCTTCGTCGTCTGCCTGGTCGGTGGCTTCGTCGTGGTCAAATACCTGATCTGACCTATACTCGGCGGATGATCCCCCAACCGACGCTGCCGCGGATCGCGCTCCTCATCCTGGTCGGGTCGATCGCGATCTTGGGCACGGCATTCGGCTTTCAATATCTCGGCGGATTGCAGCCCTGTCCGCTCTGCATTACCCAGCGCTGGCCCTATGCCGCGACCATCGGGCTATCGGCCTTCGCGCTCGCCGTCGTCGATCATGATCGCCGGGCGAGCGCGCTCCTCATCGGCGCCTGCGGCATCGCGTTCCTTGTCGGCGGCGCCGTCGCGCTCAATCATGTCGGCGTGGAACAGAAATGGTGGACCGGCAGTGCCGAATGCACCGCGCCGCCGCTCGGCGCGAGCTTGACGCTCGAACAGATGACCGCGCGCTTGCTCGCGACGCCGCTTGTTCGCTGCGACGAAATCCCCTGGTCTTTCCTGGGCCTCAGCATGGCGGCCTGGAACGGCCTCCTCTCGCTCGGCCTCGGCGTCCTTGCACTCGGCGCCGCATGGCATTTCGGCCCGTGGCGTCGCGCATGAAGAAGACCGCCGCGCGCCGACGCCGCCTGCCGGGCGATCCGGACCGGGCGCGCGAAATCGAAGCCATGATCAGGGTCGATCATGCCGGCGAGTTTGGCGCGAAGCGCATTTATGACGGCCAGCTCGCGGTCCTCGGCCGAAGCGAGGACGGGCCGACGATCAGGCGCATGGCCCATCAGGAACTCGAACATCTGAAAGTTTTCGATCGGCTCGTCGCTGAGCGCGGCGTGCGTCCGACGGCGCTGGCACCGCTCTGGCACGTCGCCGGCTTTGCCCTCGGCGCGGCGACGGCGCTCCTCGGTCCGAAAGCGGCCATGGCCTGCACCGAAGCGGTCGAGCGCGTGATCGACGAGCACTACCAGGACCAACTCGACCGTCTGGGCGCGGACGAACCCGCGCTCGCAAAAATCATCGCCCGCTTTCGCGACGACGAGATCGAACATCGCGACATCGCGGTCGAGCACGGCGCGCGCGAGGCGCGCGGCTATGCGGTGCTGAACAAGGTGATCGAAGGCGCGACGCGCCTCGCCATCCGCTTGTCGACCAAGATCTGAACCGATCAGGGTTCGAGTTCGGAATCCCAGTAGAGAAAGTCGCGCCAGCTTTCGTGCAGATAGCGTGGCGGAAAGGCGCGGCCGTTTTCCTGGAGCTCGCGTACCGTCGGCCGCTGCGGCTCATGACGCGGATACATGTGGCATTCGCGGGGCAGCCGGCCGCCCTTCATGAGATTGCAGGACGAACAGGCGGCGACGACATTGTCCCAGGTCGTGCGCCCGCCGCGCGAACGCGGCACGACGTGATCGAAGGTCAGTTCCTCGCGCGAGCCGCAATATTGGCAAATGAAGCGGTCGCGCAGGAAAACGTTGAACCGCGTGAAGGCCGGACGCGGTGCCGGCGGCACGTATTGCTTGAGCGAGACGACCGAAGGCAGCTTCATTTCGAAGCAGGGCGAACGGACCGATCTCTCGTATTCGGACAGGATGTTCACCCGGCCGAGAAAGACCGCCTTGATCGCTTCTTGCCAAGACCAGAGCGACAGCGGGAAATAGCTGAGCGGCCGGTGATCGGCGTTCAGCACCAAGGCCGGCATACTTTCCAACGAAGCCAGCATGTTCCCTCCACCCGCCATACTGGCGACTTTCCACAGGGAACGCCAGAGCCTTTTCTAGAGCTTGTGGCGCTGGGCTTTCGCCTCACGACATATGGTCAGATCGCGCGCCGAAGCATTTGCCGAAGGAATCGGCTTGCGAGTTCCAGACCGGTCGGGTCGATGCCATGCGGCACGCCTTGGCAGACATGCCATTCGGCGGGGATTTCGGCCGCAGCCAGACCTTGCGCCGCCGCGAACATGGTCTGGATCGGCAGCATGTCGTCGGCATCGCCATGAATGAGAAAGATCGGCGGCTTCGACCGGCATTCCGATTTCAAGAGTTCCGGCGCGATCAGCGCACCCGAAAAGCCGACCACGGCCGCGCAAGGCCTGGCACGGCGGAGCGCGACGTGAAGGCTCATCATCGTGCCCTGACTGAAGCCGACGAAAGCGAGGCGCTCCTCGCCGAGCCCGAGCCTCGCGAGCTCGCCATCGACGAATTTGTCGATCACGGGAGCGGCGCGTTTCGCGCCCTCGATCATCGATTGCGGCGTTCGGCTCATCAAGTCGAACCATTGATAGCCGCCCTGACCCGTCGGCTGCGGCGCATTGGGTGCGACAAAGGCCGCGCCCGGCAGCGCGCGCCCGAGATGCGGCGCAAGACCGATCAAATCATTGCCGTCCGAACCGTAGCCATGGAGCAGCACGACCAATTGCTCCGCCTTGGCGCCGGAAGCCGGCGGCATGCGGGGACCCGTCAAGGAAGCGATCGACATAGGGAATAAGACCTCGACCAAATTCGCGGCGGATCAGAGAACCGGCGCATGTTTGTAGTAGTGCCAGAGAAGTTCGGCGGCAAGTCCGCGCCAAGGGCGCCAGTCTTCGGCGACGCGCTCGAGGCGCTTGGCAGTCGGTCGACGCCGGAGCCCCCGCATGCGCTGAAGCGCGACTTGCAGCGCGAGATCGCCGACCGGAATGACGTCGTGTCGCCCCTCGGCGAATAGGAGATAGATCTCGGCGCTCCAGCGTCCGATGCCTCTGACCGAAGTGAGCGCGGCGACCGCCGCGGCTTCGTCCTGACGGGCGATGCGGCGAAAATCGAGACGCCCGTCGAGCGAGGCGCGCGCGAGATCCTGCGCATATTCGGCTTTCATGCGGGAAAGCCCGGCACCGCGCAGTTCTTCCACCCTAACGCGCAAGACCGCCTCCGGCGAGACAGGCTCGGCCAGCGCTTCGACCCTCGCGTAGATCGATTTGGCCGCCGCGACCGAAACCTGCTGCGCGACGATCGCCCGGAGCAGGGTTTCGAAGCCCTGCGGACGCCGACGGCTTTCGGGCACGCCGTAACGCTTGAGCGTCTCGGCGAAACCCGGATCGCGCCGGGCAAGTTCCTTGAAGCCGCGCGAACGCTCGTCGATCTTTGGCCTTGCGCCCATGACCCGACTCATAGCAAGAGGCAGGAAATGACGTCCACGACCAAAGCGCGGAAGCGCCCCGCGACGGTCACGCGCTTCGCGCCGAGCCCGACGGGCGAACTGCATCTCGGGCACGCCTATGCCGCCTTGCTGGCTCAGCAGGCGGCCGAGCGCGACGACGGACGTTTTCTCCTTCGTATCGAAGACATCGACGCCGGGCGCTGCCGAAGCGAATTTGTCGCCGGTATTCGCGAGGACCTCCGCTGGCTTGGCCTTCGTTGGGAAGAGCCGGTGAGGCGCCAATCGGAACACCTGACGGATTATCGTGCCGCTCTCGACAAGCTCGACGCCTTGGGCGTGCTCTATCCTTGCTTTTGCACGCGCAAGGAAATTGCCGAGGAGATCGCGTCGAGCCCTTCGGCGCCGCATGGCCCCGAGGGGCCGGTCTATCCCGGCACATGTCGGCGCCTCTCGGCGGATGAGCGCTTGGCCAAGATGGAAGGCGGCGCGCCCTATGCCTTGAGACTCGAACTCGCGCGCGCGATGGCGGTGGCCGAGCACAAGGCAGGCGGGCCGTTTTCCTGGACCGACGCCGGAACGCGGGTCGCCTGCGATCCGAAC
>Ga0194120_10009596_pt1 | contig 12218 bp, 10 predicted proteins | sample TA2MahCa65mmetaG_FD_148642 | JGI IMG/M metagenome (GOLD analysis project Ga0194120, IMG submission 148642) | Freshwater microbial communities from Lake Tanganyika, Tanzania - TA2015019 Mahale Deep Cast 65m | ecosystem: Environmental > Aquatic > Freshwater > Lake | place: Tanzania: Lake... | reverse complement strand
CACCGGGGGCCCGCCGGCGGCACCGAGGGGATCCGGCTCGCGCGCTCCCGGCGACGCCGGAGGCCCGCCGGCGGCACCGAGGGGATCCGGCTCGGGCGCGCCCGGGGGCATCGGGGGCCCGCCGGCGCCACGAGGCACCACCTTCGAGAGTTCCGGCGCTCGAGCCAGCGCCGCTATCTCGGCCGCCACCAGCGGATCCCGCTCGGGTTCGTCCCGCATCAGTTCCCGCGCGACCTCCTCGAAGAGTGTCCGGAACGTCGCGTCGACCGTGCACAGGTGGCATTCGACCAGGCAGCCGCCCGCCCCGACGTTGGGGTCGGGCACCAGTTCGAACCGGGACATGCCGCCGGGGTCGCCGGGCAAGCTCGCCAGGCGGGCGTGGTCGCCCGGGTTCAGCCGAATCCGCACGACCGTGCCGTCGGAGGCCCTCGGCAGCGTCTGGGCGACCAGGTGAGCGGCCAGGTCCGGGTGGCGCGTCTCGCGGTGCAGGACCTTGGCGGCGGCCAGCAGCACCAGGCGCACGATGTCGGGTTCGGCCGCGGCGAGCATCTGCTGGCGTTGGGCGAGGATGCCCTCGATGTTCTGCTTGAAGGTGTTGAGCAGGGCCGACCACGAATCGATCGCCGCCTGCTGGCCGGCCGCGAAGCCCTGGTTGTGGCCCTCGTCGTAGCCCATCTGCTGCGCCTGCTGCTGCAGTCGCTGGGCGCTCTCGGCCGCCTTCGCCAGGATTTCCTGGGCCTGCCGGTGGGCCTCTTCGGGAGGGATGTAGCCCTCGGGATACAGGGGCGGCGGCGGCTTGATCTCCTGCACCTCGCCGGTGACGCCGCCCCCGCGGATGACCATCCCGGCCTTGATCACCGCGGGCAACTTGGGCTTCTCGGGGGTTCCGGCCAAATCAGGTCACCAGCTCGTCGCCACCGCCGCGGCTGATGACGATCTCGCCGCGTTCCTCGAGGTTGCGGATGGTCGCGACGATCTTCTGCTGCACTTCTTCCACGTCGCGGACGCGCACCGGGCCCATGTACTCGAGTTCGTCCCGGATCATCTTGCCCATGCGCTCGGACATGTTCTTGAAGATGCGGCTCTTGACCTCTTCGTTGGCGCCCTTGAGCGCCAGGGCGAGTTCCTTGCCGTCCACCTCGCGCAGGATCCGCTGGATGGACCGGTCGTCGAGGATGACGATGTCCTCGAACACGAACATGAGCTTCTTGATCTCTTCGGCCAGGTCGGGATTCTGCTCTTCGAGGGATTCCAGGATGGTCTTTTCCGTGCCGCGGTCGACCCGGTTGAGCACCTCGACCACTGCCTTGATGCCGCCGGCGTTCGTGAAGTCCTGGCTCATGACGGCCGAGAATTTGCGTTCGAGCACTTTTTCCACCTCGCGCAATACCTGGGGGGTGGTCCGGTCCATCTGGGCGATTCTCGTGGCCACGTCGGTCTGGGTGTCCCCGGGCAAGCCGCTGAGCACCAGGGCCGCCTGCGCGGGCTTCATGTAGGCCAGGATCAGCGCGATGGTCTGGGGGTGCTCGCCCTGGATGAAGTTGAGGACCTGCGTGGGATCGGCCTGGCGGATGAACTCGAAGGGCAGGGCGGTGAGCGATTCGGACAGCCTCTGCAGGATTTCCTCGGATTTGTCCGACCCCAGGGCCTTGGCCAAAACCGCCCGGGCGTACTGCACACCGCCTGTGGTGATGTACTTGTTCGCCTGGATCACGTGATAGAACTCTTCGAGCAGGTCCTCGGTGAGATCCGCGGCTATCTTGCCCAGGTTGGCGATCTCGAGGGTCAACTGCTCGACGTCCTCGGGGGAGCCGATGTTCTTGAGGATGTCCGCCGAGGTGTCGGGCCCCAGGGCGACGAGCAACGCGGCGGCTTTCTGCCGCCCGTTGAGTTCCCGCTTACTTCTCACCTCGCCTACCCCTTAAGAAGGTTATTCCTCATCTTCGCGCAGCCATCTCTTGATGACGGCCGCGACATCCTCCGGACGCGACTTGATGAAATTCGCTATCTCCCGCTCGAGAAACGCCCGGCGGCTCGGCTTGGCCGGTTCTTGGAACGGCACCAGTTCGAACTTCTGGGGTTCGACGGGCTTGTCGCCGTCGCGCCCCGGGCGGAAGATGGGCACGCTTCTAGCCCTCGTCTTCCATCATCCAGGTGCGGACCAGGCGCGCGACTTCCTGGGGCTGCGCCTTGACGACCTTGGCGATTTCGCGCTGCAGGTGCGTGCGGCGATCCTCCTCGCCGATGACGCCGAGTTCCGAGACGGTGATGCCGGGCTTGTCGAGCTGCATCGGCAGGTGCTCGAACAGCTCCTCCTCGCGGCTCCGCAGTCCCCGGCGCAGAAGGTACAGGGCGATGATGCCCACCAGCACGGCGCCGATGATCTTGAGCATGTTGAGGAGCTGCGCGTTGCGGTCTTCGCTGGCGATTTCGGCGGCCGCCTTCTTGGCGTAGGCATCGTTGAACGGGATCGCCGCCACCACCAGGGTGTCGCCGCGCTGGGGCAGGACGCCGGCCGCAGCCGCGACCATCTGCTGGATGGCCAGGCGCTGATCCTCGGGGATGTCGCCGTTGAGGGCGACCGACACCGACAAGCGCTTGAGCTCGGCGGGCGGCTTGATCTGCTTGCGGATCTCCTTGTTGTGCTCGTAGTTCCGCGTGACTTCGGTGCGCCGGTAGTCGCCGACGCCTGCCCCGAGCGACTCCGAGGCGTTGTAAATCGGAATGTTGGCGATGGTGCCGGGGATGCCCGCGGCCATGCCCGACCGGCCCGCGTAGGCCTCGACGTTTTCGCGCTGGCTGCGGATCAGCCCGCTGCGCGTGCCGTCGGGCGTCTGCAAGATCGGCTGGTAGATCTCCTGGTTCAGCTCGACCTGGTTGAAGTCGAAATCCGACTGGACCTGCACCACGGCGCCGTTGACGCCCAGCACGCGGTCGAGCATCGACTGGATGCGCTTGCGCAGGTCGAGTTCGAAGCCGCGCTTCACTTCGAGCTGCGAGGCCGACAGGGCGGCGATTTCGTCTCCCAGGAGCAACTCGGACGTGTAGTTCTTGCCGGTGGTGTCGGCGACGATGACGTTGGCGGGCTTGAGGCGCTCCACCGACTTCGAGACCAGGTGCACCACGGTGCGGGCCTGCTCCGAGCCGAACTTGGCGCCGGCCTTGAGCTTGAGCAGCACCGTGGCGGTGGGCTCGGTGGTCTCCTCGTCCTCGCCGAAAATGGACGGCTCGGGGATGGCCAGGGACACGCGGGCGTTGTCCACGCCGGCCATGCTCTTGATGGTCCTCGCCAGTTCGCCCTGCAGGGCGCGGCGCATGTTCATGCGCTGCACGGCGTCGGTCTGGCCGAAGGTCTGGCCCTTGTCGAAGAGATCCGCGTACCCGAGTTGCCCGCCGCCCGACGGGAGGCCCTTCTGGGCAAGCTGGATGCGCAATTGCGCCACCTGCGGCCCCGGGACGCTGATGCGGCGGCCGTCCGGCGATAGCTGGTACGCGGTGTTCGTGGTCTGCAACTCGGCGATGATGGCGCCGGCGTCGGTATCGTCGAGATTGGTGTAGAGCGGCTGGAAGTCGGGGCTCTGCGCCCAGGCTATGAGCATGACGACGGCGATGATCGAGCCGAGGCCCACGCCGAGGAACAGGATCTTTTGCAGGCGCGTGAGCGCACCCCAGACGCGGGCCAGATCCGCCTGGATTTGCCTCAGGAATTCGTTCATGCCCGGCGGTCTTCAAGCGGCCGCGCGTGCCCAGAGGCTTCGGGCGCCGAGTCCGGCCGCCACCGGCGGCCCCGGCCGGGCAGCCCCGAGGAATCAGCCCTCGTGGAAACGTTCATTCCGTACCGCTTACCCATTTCGACCGCCCTACACCTGCATGCGCCAGATTTCCTGGTACGCCTCCAGGAGCTTGGTGCGTACCTGGCTCGTGAGCTGTGTCGCGACGCTCGACTTCTCTGCGGCGATCATCACGTCGTGGAGGTCGACGTTCTCGCCCGACGCGAAGGCCTGCTGCATATCGCTGGCGTACAGGGCCGTGCTGTTGACCTCGCCGATGAAATCCTCCAGGGGTTTGAAGAGCCGGCCCAGGTCGGTGACGGGGCCGACGGCCTGCGGGCCGACCCGGATGGTCGCCGCGGGCGGTGGCTCGCCCAGGGTCCGCGCCGGCTTCTGGATGTCGGGGAACTCCCGGCCGACGAAGCCCTGCGGAGGAGCCAGGCGGTCCATGATCTGGCCGAAGTCGACCTCGCGCCAGGTGCCGCCGAGTTTCGGCGGATCCTCGAACTGCGGCGGGACTCCGCCGACGCCGTCTACCCAGGCCATCTGCCGGCGGTCCCTAGAAGGTGCCCCGGCCGGATGGCACCGACCGTCGGCATCGGGCGCCCAGAGCGCCCCCACTACGCTGCCCGAGCCTGATACCCATGAAAACCTTCCTCATGTCGCCTAGATCTCCAGCGCCCGGCCGTGCATGGCCTTGAATGCGTTGATCGCGGTGATGCTAGCTTCGTAGCTGCGGCTTGCCGAGATGAGGTCGGTCATCTCGAGCACGGGATTGATGTTGGGGTACTGCACGTAACCGCCTGCGTCCGCATCCGGGTTGCTCGGGTCGTAATGCTTCTGGAACGGCGCGGGATCCTTGTGAATTCCCACGACCTGGACTCCTGGCACCGGCCCCCGGCGGGAGGCGAAGATCGCCAGTTGCCGGCGGAAGGGTTCGCCGGCCTCGGTGCGAGTCGTGTTGACGTTCGCCAGGTTGCTGGCGATGAGATCCATCCGGAACCGCTGCGCAGTCAGGCCGCTCGCGGCGATGTGCATGCCCTCGAATGCGCCCATTACTCGGCGGCCTCCACTACTCTCGCCGGGCCGAGCGGCCAGGGCCGCCGAGCACGGCCGCCCCCGCGGCCCCATTGCGCCGCCCGGGCGAGTCACAACCCATGGAAACCTTCATTACTCGGCGGCCTCCACTACGCTCGCCGGGCCGAGCGGCCAGGGCCGCCGAGCACGGCCCCTGCGCGGCGCCCGCGGCGAGTCGCAACCCATGGATACCTTCATCAATGCCCCCTGATCACGGACTTGAGGCCCTCGAACCTTCCGGTCAGCATCTTGGCCACGGCGTTGTAGGTCATCTCGGTCTGGGCCAGCAAGGTCATCTCGTAGTCGACGTCCACGTTGTTGCCGTCTATGCGGAAGGTCGTGGAGTCGGCCCGCCAGGACGCCGGCTTGATGTTCGCGATCGACCACGGGCCCACGTCCATGTGCATCCGGTTGGTGGTGGCCAGTTCGTTCGGGCCGATGTGAAGCCGGTTGGTCACGGCCAGTTCGCGATCGTCCCATCGCTTGAGGCGGCGGTAGCGCTGGAGCTGGGACTCGAACTCGACCTGGCGCTTCTTGTAGTAGGGGGTGTCGACGTTGGCGAGGTTCTCGTTGATCGCGTGCGCGCGCTCCGTGCTGCCTTGCAGCGATTTCTGCAAGAGCGCCACGTTGTCGCCGAAGAGACCCTCGAGCACCCTTCCCTCCTGATAGATGTCGGCCCGGATTGCAATCCGTTGGCGAGGGCTGGGCTCCCGATCCCTGGGCGCCGGTCTTGCTCGTTTCCTGATATACCACCCCGCGGTGGGCCGCTATCCCGAGATCGGGCACCCTCCGGGAGGCTTCACCTTGGTGCAAACGAATCGCAGTAAAGCTCCCTTCCAAGGTTGATGGTAAGAGCTCGACATAATCCCCCTCTGTGACTCTTGCACCCCTGGTATTACGTAACTCGGCGCGATCCGGCCGGATCTTTAGGCCTCGTTGCCTGGATATTGCCATCGAAAACCGGCGGAGCCCCCCGCGTCTGCGAGGGGCTCCGTGAAGGTTTCGTGGCTACTGGCTCATCTTCATGCCGCCGGCCGGAGCGGCCGGGGCGGCCGGTGCCTTCGGCTTGCCCTGCGCCAGGTTGGCCGGCGCATCGACGTAGTCGCCCTCGACCTTGATGCCGTAGAGGTCGGGGATCAGGTAATCGGTACCCCACTGGATGACGCTCCAGCCAATGAGACCCGTGAGGAGGCCCATGCCGAGGGTGCCGGCGGACTGGCCAATAGCGCTGAAATCGCCGCTGAATACCTGCGCGAACTGGGACCCGGCGTTGGAGCCGGCCGACGAGACCTGGTTGAAGAAGAACATCAGCCCGAAGACCCAGCCTCCGGTGCTCTTCAGCCAAGAAATGAAACCGTTCTTGTCCAGGCCGACGCGCACGTTGGTGACGGGACGGTTGCCCACGGTGCGGCCAAGGGTGTCGGACACGTAGGAGTACGGCGATTCGCCCCAGTACTCGGAAGGCCGCCAGTAGATCGCCCCCTCGGAATTCTCGAACTTGCCCTTCACCGACGCCGACGCCGACTCGGGGATCATGATGATCGCATCGTCCTTGGCCGACAGGCGGTACTTGAGGTTCGAGCACCCCGTCGAGAAGGCCAGGGCCGAGCCCAGGGCGACGGTGGCGACGAGTTGGCGACTGAGCATGGCACCTCCGGATCGAACGAGGGGGGAACCGGTCGATAAGCTGCGGCAAGGGTAAGGCGGTGGCACCGGGCTGTCAAGGCCAGGCTGCCGGGGCATAAGGGCTCTGAGATGACCCGCTTCGCCGCCCTGCTTTCCGCCCTTGTCCTCGCCCTTCCCGGCCCGGCCCTGGCCGGCCAGTCCGAGCGCCCGCTGCGGGCCACCATCGTGTACACCGGCATGAACGTGGGCATCCACAGCACGTGGTCCACGCTCAACGAAGCCGAGCCGCTCTACGATCCCAGGACCCGCGGCGATCTGGAGGCCGAGGGCCTCTCGTACGACGTGGGCACGCTCAAGCGCGACGGCTGGTACGTGTGGGGCGCCGCCGCCCCGCTGACGGCCAAGGCGGCCAAGGAACTCTTCGAGGGCGACGGGCTCACGGTCGAGGGACCCGGCCAGGCGGTGCCGGCGCTGGTCTCGGACTACGCCGTGGTGTTCCAGCAACCCGACGGCGACTCCGCCTGGCTCGTGCCCTGGCTCGACGCCCGCCTGAAGGACAAGGGCGAGACGCCCGACGTCCGGGCGACCCGCGGCACCCTCTTCCGGGCCAAGTCCCGCGGCGGAACCGAGGTGTGGCTCTTCGCCGAGCAGGCGCCGCCGGCCGCCTGCACCGTGTTGCGCGACACCGCCGGCTGGTACTGGGTGGGTTCGGCGCGATCGACCGTCCGGCGGGGCAAGCGGGCCTCGCAGCTGGTCTCGCTCGCGCGCCGCTTCGGCGGCGAGCCGTTGATTGCCGCGGCCCGGCGGCTCGCCGACGAGCGCAATGCCTTGCGGGTAGACGCCGGGGGCCTGGTGGACAACGCCAACGATCTTCTGGCCGAGTCGGCGCTCGAAGACACGCTGGCGGCCGTGCCGGCGATGCGGCTGGACGCGCTCGTCCCGTTCAAGTACGAGCTCTGGCTGCCGCCGGAGAAGCTGGCGCGCCTGGCAGCGAGCGCGCCGCTGGTGTCCGCCAACCTCAAGGGCCCGCCCGAGATTCCGATCAAGCCCTACGTGATCCGGGAAGTGAACGACCTACGCATCGCCATCATCGGCATCTCGGACAAGACCACTCTCGCCCAGTACGGCCTGCTCGGGACGCGCACGGGTTGGAGCGCCGACGACCCCGAGAAGGCCCTGCGCAAGGCACTCGCCGAGGTCAGGCTGGACGATCCCGACGCCGTCCTGCTGGTCACGAACGTCGCCGACGAACGCCTGGGGCCGCTGCGCGACGCCTGCCTGCGCTGCGCCGCGGTGATCACCAATCGCGCCTATCACAACTGGTGGAGCTACAAGCAGCGCTTCGAGCCCGCCGATCCCGGCCGGGGGCGCTGGCCCCTGCCATGGGTCGTGACGGGCGCGGGACTGGGCCACGTGGGCGTCCTGGAACTCGAGTTCGAGCGGCCGGCCGGCGGCAAGCCGCAACTGGTGGGCGCGACCAACGAGGGGCGGGTGGTCCGCGACGACGCGCCGGCCGGCGCGTCCGAACGCTGGCGTGATTTCCAGATCGTGAGCGATTTCGTGGAGGCGCGGCGCGACCTGGTGCTGCCCGACGTGCGGCGCGTGGCGGCCCGCGACAAGCGCATCGTCACACCCGAGGGCGAACCGCTGGCCATCCTCTCCGCCAAGCAATGGTCGTTGCTGGCGGCCGCGGCGCTGCGCCAGGGTTCCGGCGCAGAAGTGGCCGTGATCCACTCGCTGCACGGCGGGAGCCACATCGTGGGCGACATCCAGCGCTTCATCGCCGAGGAATGGCTGCCCAACGGCATCGGGGTGGCCACCGCGCAGCTCACGGGCGCCGAGATCAAGCGCCTGCTGGCCACCGATCCCGATCGCCGCAAGTTGACCGTGGCCGGCTACGATCCCGAGTCGGGGCGCGTGGGCGGGCGGTACCTGGTAGACGCCGAGCGTTACCTGGTGGTCACCGCGGACACCCTGGCCTCCAACGAGAATTTCGAGAATGTCTTCCACGGGCAGGCCCGCGTCGCGCTGAAGCTCCGGGGCGATCGCATCCTGCCCGGCCGGCCGGGAGACCGCGTGAGCATCCGCGACGCGGTGATGGCGCGCCTGGACGCCCTCAAGGCCGCGCATGGCGGGTTCGGCGACGCCTACCTGGACGATTTCGCCCGGCTCCTGACCGACGACGGGCAACTGTTCGAGCCGCGCTGGCTGGTGGCCCTCAAGCCCTGCGAGGGAACCTACCAGCAGCTCACGGTGACCAACCGGGAATCGTTCGGGGAGGTGCGGAACTCGCGTATCAACACGCCCAACAACGTCGCGGTGCGCGGCCGCGGCAACCTGGGTCTGACCTACGAGACCGCCGATCTCGACTGGGAGAACAAGTCGCTGCTCGAGTACCAGCGCGCCGAGTTCCATGTCGCCGGGGCGCCCTCGATCGTCCAGGAGGCCGCCGACAACGTGCAGCTAACCAGCGAGTTCCGCCTGAAGGTCTTCAAGCTGCAGACGCCGCGGTCGGCCCTGGAACTGGTGCCGTTCGTCAGCGGCAACTACCTCACCGAGTTCACGCCGACCACCGACCCGAAGACCAACCTGGAAAACGCCCGCCGGCAGGAGCTCAACGGGATCCTGGGGGTGGTCCTGTACCCGCGCACCTGGCTCAAGGAGGCCCGCCTGGGGGCGATCGCCAAGAACGACCTGGTGGCGACTCGCGGCGGTTTCGAGCCCGGCGTCCAGCTCGCGGGTTCGCTGGAAGTGCCCATCGGCGCCTTCTCCTGGGCGTTCGACGCCGATCTCAAGAACTACTTCCGCACGCCCGAGGACACTGCCGACGACCTGGGATTGATCGCGCAGGTCGGGACCGGGCTGCGGTTCCCGCTCTTCGGGGGCTTCGCGCTGCGCGTGGGCGTGGACGCCACCTACTTCACCGGGAAGCTGAGCGCGACCCCGCCGGTCGGCAGCGCCATCGTCCCGACGGTGGGGCTGACCTACAACGCGACCTGGAAGCCGGCCGTCGGGCTGGTGTACTGAACAACCGGGCCGACATGCCCGCGACTCGAACGCCACGACCGACGCCGCGCTAAACGCGTTCGAGCGCGATTTGCTGGCGGCGATCACCATTCTCGCGGTTTGCGGCGGGCGCTATGATGTTGCCCATGGTGGTACGTAAGTGGTCGCTGGCGATCGTCGCGTATGGCGGGGTGGCCCTGGTACCCTGGAATGCGGCGCCAGACCAGGCGGTGGCGGGCGGCGCCGAGACGACGGCGAAGGCTGACGGCGGAAGGGCCGCGACCGTTACGCGTGCCGCCGCGAGGGGGAAACAAGTGACCGAGAAGCTGGTACTGTCCGACGAGGAGTGGCGCAAGCGCCTGACTCCCGAGGAGTACGACGTGCTCCGGCACCACGCCACCGAGCGGGCAGGCACCGGCTGCTTCCTGGGCACCAAGGCACCCGGCACGTACGTCTGCGCAGGCTGCGGCAATCCGCTCTTCGAGTCGGGCCGCAAGTTCGAGTCCGGCACCGGCTGGCCGTCGTTCAACCAGCCCATCCGCGAAAGCGCGCTGGTCGAGGTCGAGGACCGGACCTACGGCATGGTGCGCACGGAGGTCCGCTGCGCCCGCTGCGACGGCCATCTCGGCCATGTCTTCCCCGACGGGCCACCGCCCACGGGTTTGCGCTACTGCATCAATTCAGTGGCGATGAAGCACGTAAAGGCCGGCCAGCCGATCGTCCTCGCGCAGCCCTAGACAGCGAGTCAAAACGGGGAGCGTTAGTCGCGCTCCGAAACGGTTAAGAAACCCGCCGGCGGGAAGCAAGGCCGGGGCCAGAACTAAGGCCGTCAGGGGATTTCAGCGGTACGACCATCAGGTCGCCCTCCCACTTCCGTTTCGGGCATTCGTGCAAGCACTCCCGCATTGACCAGGCTAAGGATCGATGGCGACCTCGGCGACGTCGGGGGCGCTATCGACCTCAGGCGGCGCCGAGGAGAAGACAACTTTGAAATTCATGCAATCTCCATATGCTTAACCGTTTGAAACACTTGCGTTTCCGTGTGTAGGCACACACAATGGAACATACATTTCAGGAGGTGGCCAATGTCTCACGATCAGACTTTTCAGGAGCCCTTCTCGACCCTCTCCCTCGGCGAGCTTCTGGCACTCGGCCGCTTGAATGGTAGGCGCAGCCTGCGGGCGAAGTGGGCATTCCTGGCACTTCTCCCGGAAATCGCGAGCCGGGAGGCCTATCGGCGGGAAGGCATGTGGTCAGTTATCGAATACGGCGCAAAGAAAGGCGGCGCGACCGAGCGCGAGGTGAAGGACGTCATGACCCTGCACTCCCAGATCGGGCAATACTGGGTCCTCTGGCGGCTTCTTGCTATGGGGGCAGTCGGAATGTCGAAGCTCCAGCGGGTCGCGAAGTGGGTCACACCCGAGAACGCCGCCTGGTGGGCCGAGCAACTAGTGAAATGCACCCGGGCTCAACTAGAGGCGCTCATCGCCGCAGTGCGTGCCCGAAGCACCGGGGAACCGAAGGCGGCCAATCCCGCACCGGATGGTTCCGAAGATCTCGGGGAGGCAGGGACGGTAGCCCAGTCCGCATTCTCGGTCAGGACGGTCTCAATGTTCGCCGGTTCGACGCAGGGGACCCCGCAGGTCCCCGCCGACTTGGCTACATCTGCCGCCGCACAATCCGGCTCATCCGGGACGCGGACCCAGATTTCCGACACGGCCATCAACAACTCGAAGATTCAGTTCATCCACCTTCCGCTCACGCCGTGGGGTGCCAAGGCTCTGCGCGACCTGCACGCCCTAGTCGAGCGAACCGAGGGTCCCGTGGAACTCGGAGAGCTGGTCGAACGCATTATCATCGAGGCCCTTGAGCGCGGTGCCGAATCCGCTCGCGCAGACTCGGCGCAGCCCCAATCCCGGTCCGGTCCGCCGCCGGCGGTACGTCCGCCGCGCCGCTGGCTGCAGGTGGTGTACAAGAATTCCGATACCGGTGCGCAATGGCTACCTACGGGAGGCGGGTCACTACCTGTGGAAGCGCTGCCCGACGTGTCGAGAGCGCGCGCCGAAGCGGCGCCCGAAGTCGCCTTTTCCGATCTGCGTGCCCGGGCACTCGCCGCGATGATCCGGCATTCGCAGAAGTTCAGGACCCGCACGGTTGGCGGTTCATCGGATACCGCCTCGGCCAATGGCTCGGAAAGGGGCCTCGCTAGCACCGCCGCAACCGGCCCCGTAGTCTCAACGGTTGCCGACAACGGTCGCCGAATTCCCGCGGCCATCGAGGTCTACCTGGCGGCGCGATCCGGCGGGATCTGCGAGAACTACGACTGCTCGGCTCTAGCGCGGCACTTCCATCATTGCGATGCCTACAGCGAGTCGCAGACCCACGACCCGGACCGCATGCTCGCCCTGTGTGCCACTTGCCACGACGGTTTGCACAAAGAAATCCTGGTGCCGGCCAAGGGTGATCTGCGGCGCCTGGTGCCAGTCACGCCGGGATCTTCGGGAACACCGTGCCCGGCCGACGAAAAGTACCTTGCGGTCAAGAGCGATGCACTGGAAGGAGTCCGATGATGCGGTACTCTTGAAAGCGCTCCCCGAGCACCTGCGAGATCCGGCCGACTCATAGCGCGGCTCTGATGACTTCGCTCCGGCATCGCGGCCGGCACGGAGGCCGGCCCCACCCGTTGCATCGGTGGCGCAGGCCTCCGTGCCTGCGTCCGATAGGCGCCAGGTCATTTGA
>Ga0194120_10009591_pt1 | contig 12221 bp, 6 predicted proteins | sample TA2MahCa65mmetaG_FD_148642 | JGI IMG/M metagenome (GOLD analysis project Ga0194120, IMG submission 148642) | Freshwater microbial communities from Lake Tanganyika, Tanzania - TA2015019 Mahale Deep Cast 65m | ecosystem: Environmental > Aquatic > Freshwater > Lake | place: Tanzania: Lake... | reverse complement strand
GAAGTAAATTCAGGCAGTTTCGGTCGCTGGCAGGCCGCAGCCGCGGCCTGCCTAGGAGCCTGTCGGCCAGAATCTGCCGATTCTGGCGTTTCGCCGACAGGCTCCTAGCCGCCCGCGCCGCCGCCAAGCGGCCATGGTTTGCCGATGCCGCGCTTCTTCAACACTGCCGGACCGAACGACCCGGCTGAGCACTACACGCTGCCGCCGCTGGAGCGAATTCCGCCGGACTTGCTTGATTTGGTGCAAACCGAACACTACTTCGTGCTGCGCGCCCCGCGCCAGTCCGGCAAGACCACGTCGATGAAAGCGTTTGCCGAGCAGTTGCGCGCCGAAGGCCGCTGGGCGGCAATGCACGCAACGCTGGAGACCGTCCGCGAAATCGACGACGTGCCCACCGCGCTGGCCAACGTCCTCGCCGCCTTGGCCGACGGTGCCGGCACCTGCCTTGTCGCCGACGAAGCGGCACCTGACCCCGCGGTGTTTGTCAGCGAGCCCCGTGCGCTGTACCACTTCCGCCCGCGCGACTCGCAGCGCCTGAGGTTGTGCCCCCTTTGCCCGGCAAGGCGACCGGCCTACCGAATCACCCGCACCGCTGAGGGGTCGACGCAGCCCTGCCGGCCGTTGGCGAGCCGGATCTCGAGGCGGCCATCGGCCAGTTCGCCGATCTTGCGCACTTCGATGCCTTCGGGCAGTCCCATCGGCTCGCCGACGCCGCGACAGGCCACCAGCGGGGCGTCCTCGGCGACTACGACCGCGGTCACCAGCGTGCGGTCGACGTGCACGGCAAAGGCGAGCCAACCGCCCGCGGCCCATTGCAAGGTCGCGCATGCGCCAAGCGCTGCTGCAGGCCGCCAGTCGTTCTTGCGTTGGCGCCTCCACAGGCCGGCCGCGAGCACGCCACCGCCGGCCAACATGGCCAGCAGGGCCAAGAACGTCCGCGGAGCGCCGCGGGCCAGCGCCACGTCGATTTCCGGGCTCTCGTCGAAGACGTGCAGGGTCTCGTGGCGGCGGCGCGCCAGCTCGGCGAGATCCTGACGGGCCAGCGCAAGGCTTGCCTCGATGTCGTCGCGCAGTGTGGCTCCGGGCGACAGCCGCAGCGCTTGCCTGTAGTTTGCGACGGCGAAGCCCAATCGGTCTGACTGGTATTGGGCGTTGGCCAGGTTGTAGTGCAGCGCGGCTGACTGCACGCCGCGGGCCAGTACCGCTTCGTAGGCGTTGCACGCCTGGACGAAACGGCCGGCGATATAGTGTTGGTTGGCCTCGGCAAACGCACTGTCCAGGTCGGCCGCCCGCGCGACGCTGGGCGCCACGGCCACCATCGCGAGCAGTAGCGCCGCCGCGACCGCAGCGTCTGTGGCGCGCGACCTGTGCCACTGAGGCTCCATTGCGCGCAACGCGGACAGCAGCTTTTGCGCCGTGGCGTTCAGGTCGTCGCTGCGGTTTTCGGCGGGTGCATAGCGCGCGTAGTCGCAATGCTGCAAGAGGGCGGCAAGTTCGCGCGCGTGCGCCTCGGCGATGCCGCGGGTCCGCAGGCGGTCGACAAACACCGCCTCGCTGGCATTGAGGGCGTCAGCGACGCCGTGCAAGGTCAGGTACTCGCCGACAGCGGTGCGCAGGGCCCCATAGGCCAGATCGGGTGCACGGTGGGCCGCGGCAACCAAGCACCCTTCCGCGCGCGCCAGCGCCCCAGCCTCCGCGCGCTGCGGGGCCATCCGTTGCCGGCGCCTCCGCAGTCTGTCGCCGAGCGCCAGCCCCAAGAGCGCCAACCATGGCATCGCCGCGCCAACAGGGACGACCGGCGACACGTACCAGGGCTGGCTATGGCTCGACAGCAAGTCGAGCGTGGCCGCGATCGGCCGCGGCGTGTGCCGCTGTGGCGGCGCCGGTGGCTTGGGGGCAAGCGCTGCTGGGCCGGCAGCGGCGGGCGGGCCAGCGGACGGGTTCGCGTTTGCCACTGGGACAGCCGCGGTTCCGAGGGTCGGGCCCGGCGTCGCCTCCGCGTCGGCCGGCTTGACTTCGACCGTGAACGGGCCGAGCTTGTCGACTTGGAACACCGCGGTCTTGGGGTCGTAGCTGCCAAAGGTGGTCTCGGGCAACTCGAAGCGCCCCGCCTGCGCAAAGCTCAACACGTATTGCCAGGTGCGTTGCCCGGTCGTGCCGCGCTCGGACTGGCGGACCCCATCGGTCGCGCGCGTCGGCAGAGGCTCCACGGTCATGCCGTCTACGGCTGGCGGCGCGAGGGCCCGCAAGTTGAGCAAGTTGCCATCGCCGGCGACCTCGTAGTGCAAGAGCAGCCGCTCGCCTGCCTTGACCTTGTGGGACTGGCCGCTGGTGCCGCCGACCGACAACGTCGCCCTGGCTCGCAGGGTGCCTACACTGCTCGGATCGAACCCGGGGGGCCGGCCCGCATCGGGCACGGCGCGCACCGTCAGGACGACTGGCGCCGCGGCGATCTTGGCGGCGCGCGACTCGAAGAAATCGCCGATGTCGAGGCGAAACGCGGGCCCGTCCAGCCGAACCTGCCCCGGCCGCGCGGGCGTCAGCAGCACCCGGTGGGTCAGCGTGCGCTGGTACACGCGGCCGGCGATCTGCACAGCTTCGGGCTCGGGCCGCTCCTTGAGCAGGTCGAAGGTGTCCAGCCCACCGTACCTGGGCGGGCTGGTCTCGCGTACGCCGCTGATCTGGGTGTTGCGACTCCAATAGAGTTCGTAGGTCAAGATCACCGGCTCGCCGACCACCGGATGGGGCTGGCTCAGCACGGGGCGCACGAACGCGGCCTGACCGACGTAACGGCGCAGATCGGCGGCTTGGTCCGCACCGACCGCAGGTCCGGCCGCATCGGCCTGGCTGACCACCTCGACTTCGACCGCCACCGTGCGCGCCACCACTTGACCGCCCAGATACAGTTCGACGGGCCCGATGGTGAATTTGCCGGCTTGCAAGGGCGTGCCGACGAACGTGAAGTTCTCGACGCGCTCGATGTCGCCGTTGACGATGCTGACCTGCGACTGCCGGCCGGCATTGCGGAACTCGAACCCCGGCGACGCCAGTTCTGTCATCTGGCTGAACTCGCCCGATGCGCTCACGGTGACGCGCAGTTCTTCGTCCAGTGCAATTCGCCGCGTCGAAGTCTGCAACTGTGCGCGCGCAGCCGCCCACGCCAGTGCCGGCGCGCACAAACCCATGGCCAGTGCGACCAGCCCGGCCGAGGCGCGCGTCCCCCGCAGCCCGCACATGATCGGCTACCAGTCCTTGTCGGGCCGCGCGTTCTTGAACGGGGACCGCCGCAGCGCGTCTTGCGCCTCGAGGTTGGCCGGGTTGTGGTCGTTGCGTTCCATCTGGCGGCGGCGTTGCTCTTGTTCGGCCTTTTGCTCTGGGGTCTGCGGCGGCTGGTCCTTCTTGTCCGGTTCGGGCTTGGGCTGCTCCTTGGCGCCGTCGTCCTGTTTGTCCTTGTCCTGTTTGTCCTTGTCTTGGGGGTCCTGCGGCTGGTTCTGCGGCTGATCGCTCGACGGAGGCGGCTCTTCCAAGCGCAGGACGTAGAAGTTCTCGACGCCCGGCGCCGCCTGCACGCGGATCTTGAGGACCCGGTCCGCCTTGCCTCCCTGCACCGTCGCCGCCGAAATGGCGGTGCGCTGCTGGCGCGCGTGCGGAGTGTCGTGCGCAGGGGCGCCCTGACCGATGCGGCCGTCCTCGCCAGTTGCGGTCTGTGCCCGGGCCAGCTCCTTGACGCCTGATTCGTCGAGCACCGCCAGGTCCAGGGCGCCGTGCGATCCATCATAGCGCGCGCTGATTTGCAAATTCTGTCCGGCTTTTTGGGTCACCTGCAGCCAGTCGACGTCGCCTTTGCACAGCCGCAGCAGCCGCTCGCCGCCGACCTCGACCGCCTTGGCGTCCTTGGCGGCGTCGTTGGGCTCCAACTCGTCGTTGCCAGCGGGGCATGGCGGCAGGATGCGCAGTTGCAGCGTGTACGGCAGGTCCAGCCGCGCGCTGACACGGTCCACCGCGGGCGGCGGGGTCCCCGGCGGCAGCGCGATGTGCGGGATCGGCTTGGGCACCGGCGCCGGCTGGCCCGTTGCGGCCGTCGGGGTGATCGGCAGGCCGGGCTGCACCGCCACGGGCGCTGCGTCCACGGGTTCGGGCGCGAGGTTGGGCAAGCCGCCAGCGGGAAACTGCGGCGGTTGCACGCCGCCACCGGTGACACGCACGCGGTAGCGGCCAGGAGGTGGCGCCAGGACTGCGACGGTTCTGACGATGGAACCGCTCGCCGCCACCGGTCCGCCGTGACCGGCGCCCCAGCGCTGGCCGCGCTCGTCCCAGACCTCGACCGTCAGCGACCCCGCCAGCTCCGCCGCGTCCGGGGCGTCCTGTACCGCGGCGCCGAGGTCGACGAACAAGCTCTCGCCGTCCTTGAGGTCCACCGCGTACCAATCGTCGTCGCCCGGACAAAGTTGCAACTCCTTGAGCGGCTGTTCGGTCATCTCGCGGTCGAGCGGGTTGGCCTGGATGGCCTGGTCGTTGTCTTCGTAGGCGTCGTCGCGGCTCGGACAGGGTGGCAGGATCTCGATGGCGATGTCGTAGTCGGCCTCGGTGTCTGCGGCCCCGGCCACGCGCACGAACACGGCCGGATCGCGCCAGACCGCCAGGCGCGCGGTGGTTCCGTCCTTGCCCTTGGCGCCGCGCGACAGCACACGGTCTTGGGCATCGACGATTGCCACGTGCAGTTCGTCGGTGCCGAGATCGGTCTTGGACTTGACGGCGACGCGCACGCCGTACCCCGGGTCGAGGTCGACGCGGTAGTAGTCGGGGTTTCCGGGGCAGATCCGGCCAACTGCGGGCTTGCCAATCGGGAAAGGTTTGGCTTGCGACGGCGTGTCATTGGGCTCGCTCGGTTCGCGCAGCCGCTCGCACGCGGGCAGAATCTTGAGGGTCAACGTGTAGGGGCTTTCGGCCTCGCCGGTGTCCGCCACGTCGACCAACGCGGTCGAGGCGCCCGCAGTCGCGGTCCACTCGGCCTTGTCCGCCGCTGGCGCGCCTGGTTGCGCGCCCGCGAAGGTCTGGGCGCCGTTGCTCGACAGAATCGCGACGTTGACCTGGGGTTTGGCATTGGGCGCGGTGGCGTCGTCGGTGGCACTCGCGGGCTCGGGTTTCAAGGCAACGCTCGCCGAGACGCGATCGCCCGGCTCCACCGCCAACGCAAAAAGATCGCGCTCGTTCGGGCAGATGCGCAGTTCGAGCTTGGCTTCGCGTTCACCCTCGGGCAGCGAAATCGCCTTGGCGGTTTCGGGCGTGTCGTTCGGCTCGTGGGTCTTGTCGCGGCTGGCGCACGGCGGATAGGCCCCCAGGCGCGCAAGCTCCAGGTTGCGCTTGACGTCCGCCCGCTCCGGATTGGCGAGCAGCGCCTGCTCCAGGCTGTGGACCGCGAGCTTGTAGTGCGGCACCGGGTCCTCGTCGGCCTTGGCAGCGGCAGGTTGCGGCGGGGCCTTGGGGTCGCCATTGGGGTCCGCCGAGGGGGCGGCCTTGGGTTCCGCGGATTTGAGCGCCAGTTGCTTGGACTCCAGGTCGCGCGCCCAGGCCAATTGCGCGGTGCCGAGGGCATAGTGGATGTCGGACTCGAATGCGCTGTCGCGGGCCTGCACGGCGCCGAGCGCGCGCGACAGGCTGGTCACGGCGTCGGCATGGCTGCCCATCCACGCCTGGGCCACGCCGATGTCGTACCAGATGAGTGCGCTCTCTGGCCGCGTCGCCTGGGCCTGCTTGAAGGCGCCGAGCGCCTCGCCAGGCTTCTTGGATTCCACGAGCTTGCGTCCGCTGGCGATGTCGGGGTTCTCGCGCTCCAGCCACGCCGCTTGGGCAGGTTGAGGGGTGGCGGCCAAGCCCAAGCACGCCAAGGCGGACGCCGCGGCCAAGCCGATGCGACGATGCGACCCGGCGGAGCGCCGCGCCAACAGCAGGTCCAACAGCAGCAGCAGCAACGCCGGCCCCAGCAGCAACTGATAGCGGTCCTCGCCCAACTGCTTGAACTGCGCCAGAAACTCTGCCTTTTCCAAGGCGTCGAGTGCGGCGAACAACTGTGGGGCGATGGTCTGGTTGCTGTATCGGAACGACTGACCGCCCGTCGCCTTGGCGATCTGGTCGAGCAGGTCCATGTTGAGCTTGCTGAACACTGGGTTGCCCGCCTCGTCCTTGACGATTCCGGTCGTCGCACCGTCGGGCCCCAACATGGGCACCGGGTCGCCGAAGGCCGAGCCCACGCCGACCGTGTAGATGCGAATGCCCTTCTCGGCGGCCTTGCGCGCGGCGTCGAGCGCGGCGCCCTCGTGGTCTTCGCCGTCGCTGAAAAGCACGATGGCCTTGTTCTTGCTGCCCTTGAACTGGGGCATCAGGTTGTCGCGCAGCTCGGCCTCGGCCTTTTCGCGTTCGCCGGTCAGCAGCTCGGTCGCCAGCGCGATGGCCCGGCCGATGTTGGTACCGCCGACCGGCAGATCCTCGGGGCGCAAGTCGTGCAAATAGTTGCGGATGACGTCGTGGTCGCTCGTCAGCGGGCACTGCACGAACGGGATGCCAGCGAACGGCACCAGCGCCACACGGCCGCCGGCCAGCCGCGCCATCAGCGCCGACACCTCCAGACCCGTGCCCTTGAGGCGGTCGGGGACCACATCCTTGACCAGCATCGACTTGCTGGCATCGATGACCAGCGCGATGTCAATGCCGGCGTTGGAGATTTCGGTCTCGCGCAGGCCATAGCGCGGCCGAGTCGCCGCCCCGACCAGCAAGACCAGCGCCAGCGTGACCAGCCCAGCGCGCAGGCCCGTCCGCTTGGGGTCGAACTGCGCGACCATCTGGCGGACAATGGCGCCCCGACCCAGCGCAGCCAGTCGCTTGTGCCAGCCGGCCACCTGCGCGAGCGCCCACGCGCCCAGCGCCAGCGCGGCCAGCGCGAGCCAACCGATTTCGGGATTGGCCAAGGACAGGGTGTCGGCGTTCATCGTTTGACGTGACCCCTACACAGGAAAGGCCCGCAGCCAGGTGCGGCGCAGCAGTTGTTCCATCCCCAGCAGCGCCAGCCCTGCCAGCAGCCACCCGAAGAAGAGCTCGCGGCGATGCGTGCGCACCTTGACCTGGAAGGTGGTTCTCTCCAAGTCTTGGAAGTCTTTGCTGAACTTCTCGGCGTCGTACGAATCATAGAACGACCCGCCGGTCAGGCTGGCAACCTGCCGCAACAGCTCGGGATCGGTCGGGAACGGCCGGTCGGGCCGTTGATACAGGCGCCGGCCATGGCGGTCGGTCATCGGCTTGCCGCGCAGCGGGTCATAGGCGGGCAGCCGCGTCTCGCGCCCCGAACCGACCTGGAAGGTGAAGATGCGCACGCGTTCCTTTTGGGGCAACGAGGCAATGTACTTGGGCACCGTGCTGGCCTCGAGCGACCCGCCCTCCTGCTTGCCGTCGGTGATGAGGATGATCATGCGCGACTTGCTCTTGGCTTTCTCCAAGCGAAGAAAGGCGCGGTTGAGCGCGTCGCCGATCGCGGTGCCCGAGCCGTTGATGGTGCAGTTGTTCTTGCAACTGTCGGGCTGGTCCTGGGTGCGGCGGCCGTCGTCGAGCACCAGGGTGTCCAGCGCGTTGAGCAACCGCACGTAGTCGAGCGTCGGCGGAAAGCGCAGGAAGGCCTCGCCGCCGAAGACGACCAGGCCAACGCGATCGGACTTTCGCTTGCGAATGAAATCCTTGAGGATCGCGCGCGCGGCCTCGAAGCGGTTCTGCGGCTCCTGGCCGTTGGCCTGCAGATTGGCGATGTCGTCCTGGCTCATGTCGATCGCGTTCATGGAACCGGACATGTCCAGAGCAATCATGATGTCGATGCCTTCGCCGCTCAGCACCTCGGTGTCCACCATCTGCGGTCGCGCCATGGCCACGATGAGGACGGCGACGGCCGCCACGCGCAGCCAATCGGGCAGCTTGCGCAACCGCACCCGCACCGTCGGCTGCACGCGGTCGAACGCACCCAGCGACGAGAACGCGACAGCGGCCGAGCCCTGCCGGCTGTGCAGCCACGCCACCGCGGCCAGCGCCACCAGCAACAGCAGGAACCACGGGTGTTCGAGCGTCCAGGACCCCGTCATGTCGGCCGCCCCCCCATCGCCCAGGGCATCAGCCACAGCAAACCCGCCACCACCAAGAGCAGCACCGCGGGGGCCCAGCTCGGCGTACCGCGGCGCCGCAGCACTTGCGCGTCGATGACGCGGGTGTCGGCCCACTGGTCGCCCAGTCGGCGCGACTCCGGCAGGTTCAGGCAGGTGGCGGCCTCGACCACCAACCCCGCCAACGGCACCGCCAGCGACAGGTTGCGCAGCAGCCGCGGCCAGGCGTTGGCAACGCGCGCAGTCGGCAGGTCGTCTTGGGCCACCGCGGGCAGCCATTCGCGGCGCGGCGCAGCAGTGTCGTCCTGGTTGTCGGCGATCTGCAGGCCCACGATAGCCTTGCCTGGCGACTGCGGCCCCAACACATCGCGCAGCACCAGCCACAACGGCAGCAACAACAGGCACGCATCGAAAAGCGCCCGGTTCGCGGTATCGATGGCCACCCAGCCCAGCAGGGCCGTGGCGAGCGACCCAACCAGGACGTCGATGGCCAGGGCGCGCAACCGCAGCGCCTGCGGCGCCATCACCTGCAACCGCAGCCGCTTGATGCGCGCCAAGCGTTCGTCCTCGGCGCGGCGGGCCTCGTCCTGCTCCTGGACCGTCTGTTGGGTGCGCTCGACCACCTTGCGGACGAACTGCGCCTCCTTGCGCAGCTCGTCGGGGCTCGCCGGCACGTGCGCAAACTTGACGAGGTCGGAAAGCTCGGCAAACGACGCGATTTCGTCTAGTTGCACGCCGCGCAGCGACACCCCCTTGAGGTGGGCCAGCAATTCGGTGGTCGTCATGTCGATGGCCAGGAATCGAAAGCGCCCACCCAGGTACTGCCGCATGATTTCAGACAGTTCTGCGAACACGGCGCCCGGATCTTCGGTTTGCAGCCGGTCGGAGCGCTCCAGTTCATCCAAGCGCGCCAGAGCCACCGTGTGGGCCGGCGTCGGCGGCTTGGGCGCGCGGCGGGCCGCCCGGTCGCGGTAGAACCGCAAAGCCGCGGCGGTGGACAGCGCCGACACGGCCATCATCAGTGCAACGAGCAGGCCCACTTCGAGCGGCACGTTCTCCTCGACCAGCGGCCGCGGGGCGGGCAGCGGCGCGGGCTCGGCGAGGGTGTCGCCGGCAAACTGGCTCTTGACGGTCAGGCGAAGCGGCGGGATCGTCACGGTGCCCGACCGGCCCTGCCCGCCCGAAGCGTCGGTCTCGGTCCACGGCACCTCGATCGCCGGCAGCTTGAGGGAGCCCGTCCGCACCGCCAGCGCGGGCACAATCGCTGTCTCGACCACCACGCCCCCGACGGTCTGGCTCTCGGTGCGCCCCGGGTCGCGGATGTCGGCCAGCAGCGGCCGCAGGTCGGGCTTGCTCGGAAAGAACACGCGGACGTGGGGCGGATGGCGCAACGTGACCCGCAGCTCGACGCGCTGGCCAAAACCGGGCGTGGTCGTGCTCAGGTGCGCTTCGACAGAAACAGGGGGCGCAGAGGTGGGCGACGCACCGGCCGCCGCCTCGACCGCGCTTGCCGCGCCCGGTAGCGAGGTCTGGGCCGCAGCACCCCGCGAACACAGCAACGCGCACGCTGCCGCGAGGCCACCCGCCAGGTTGCACGCCGCCACGGCCCTCCGCACGGTCACTGCCTCGCCGCCCGGCGGCGAAAATACGTCACCAGCGCCGGTACGTAATCCTGACCAACCTTGGCCTCGACCGGCTCGGCACCGTGCTTGCGCAGCAGCGTCTCCGCCTTGCGGCGCAACACGGCCTGTCGCTGCCAATAGGCCGTACGGCACTGCGCGTCGCCCGCGTCGAACCACTGCACGGCGCCCGTTTCGGCGTCCTGGAGCGGCACAAGCCCCGCAAGGTCCGGAAACTTCTCTTCGACCGGGTCCGAAATCACCAGTGGCACCGCGTCGTGACGGCGCGCCAGCACACCGAAACTGCGGTCGAACTCCGAATCCAAAAAGTCGCTCAACAAGAACACGACACTGCGTTTGCGCACAATGCGCGACAGCTCGTCGCACACCATGTCGAGCCGGGTCTGCCGACCCTTGGGCGCGATGCGCAACAGATCGTTGACCATCCGCAGCACGTGCCCGCGCCCCTTCTTGGGCGGAACCACGTGTTCGATGCGGTCGGAAAACAGCACGAGCCCGACGCGGTCGTTGTTGGACAGTGCGGAAAACGCCAGGACCGCCGCCACTTCCGCCGCGAGGTCGCGCTTGCTGCGCTCGACCGTGCCGATGCCCATCGACGCCGACACGTCCACGGCAACCAGCACCGTCAGCTCGCGCTCTTCGACGTACTGCTTGACGAACACGCCACCGGTGCGCGCGGACACGTTCCAGTCGATGGTGCGAATGTCGTCGCCAGCCTGGTACTCGCGCACCGAGTCGAACGACATGCCGCGGCCCTTGAACACGGCGTGGTACTGGCCCGCCATGGTGTCGTTGACGAGCCGGCGCGTGATGAGCTCGATCTGGCGGACGCGGGCTGCGACGTCGAGCAGCGACGCGGCGTCGGCGTTGGAACTGGCTGGAGCGGTCGCGAACATGGACACGCGCGGCGTGGAGGACAAGCGGTCGTGGTAGGCCTACGGGACGGCGATTCGGTCAAAGATGCGCTGCACGACGTCGTCGCTCGACAACTGCACCGCTTCGGCCTGGTACGTCAGCAGCACGCGGTGGCGTAACACGTCGAGGCCCACCGCCTTGATGTCCTCGGGAATGACGAACGCGCGGTGGCGCAGGAAGGCGTGCGCCTTGGCGGCCTGGACCAGGAAGATGGTCGCACGCGGGGAGGCGCCGAATTGGATGAACTCAGCAAGGTCCGCGAGACCGTAGGCCTTGGGGTCGCGGCTCGCGAACACGATGTCGACGACGTACTGCTTGAGCTTGTCATCGATGAGGATGTCCTGCACGACCTTGCGGGCCTGCAACAGGCGCTCGCCGTCGAGCACCGGCCGGATCTCGGGAGCGTAGCCACCGGTCGCGCCGTCGAGGATCGCGCGCTCTTCGGCTTTGCTCGGATAGCCGACGCGCACCATCAACATGAAGCGGTCGACCTGCGCCTCGGGCAGCGGATAGGTGCCCTCCTGTTCGATCGGATTCTGCGTCGCCAGCACCAGGAACGGCTCGGCTAGCGTGTGCGTCGCCTCGCCGATGGTGATCTGGTGCTCCTGCATCGCCTCGAGCAGCGCCGACTGGACCTTGGCTGGCGCGCGATTGATCTCGTCGGCGAGCACGAGGTTGGTGAAGATTGGCCCTTTCTTGACGGTGAAGGTCTGATCGCGCGGGTTGTAGACCATGGTGCCCAAGATGTCGGCGGGCAGCAGATCAGGCGTGAACTGGATGCGCTGGAACTGGATCGACAGGCAGCGCGCCAACGTCTTGCAGGTCAGGGTCTTGGCCAGCCCGGGCACGCCTTCGAGCAGCACGTGACCGCCCGTGAGCAAGCCGATCAGCAACCGCTCGACCATGTGGGTCTGGCCGACCACCACCTTCTTCATCTCCTCCAAGATGGCGTCGACGAACTGCGATTCGTGGCGAATCATTTCGTTGAGCGAGCGGATGTCCTGCATCAAATCAGCTCCCGGGTTTTCAGGTAGTTGCGTGCTGCACGCGGGCCAGACCAGGCCCAATCTTCGTGCAATGGGCCGCGGCCGGCGGCACCAACCGGCGGCGGCGGCGGCCTATTCCCGCAGACCGGTCCGCGGGCGGGGCGCGAAGATAGGACGGCGACGCAGGTTGTAAAGGCGTTGACCGGGCCGGCGGCGGCGCCTAAGATCGCGTTCCGGCCGGGTCAGCGCCCGGTGCTCGCGCGACTAGCTCAGCTGGATAGAGTATTGGCCTCCGAAGCCAAGGGTCGTCGGTTCGAATCCGACGTCGCGCGCCAAATCTGCGATTTGTCGGACGTAGCGGATTCGAACCGACGCTGTTGCGTCTGTCGCGGCGGCGAGGGATCGGCGCTCCAAGTATTCGCGCCGTCGCCGCCTTGCCCATGAGCTCCCGGGATTCGCGCGACCACCAGTTGGCGTTGCACCCCGCAGCTGCCGCGGGCCGGCCTTCCTCGCTCCAAGTACTCGCGCGGCCGGCCCTTGCC
>Ga0194120_10009586_pt1 | contig 12226 bp, 5 predicted proteins | sample TA2MahCa65mmetaG_FD_148642 | JGI IMG/M metagenome (GOLD analysis project Ga0194120, IMG submission 148642) | Freshwater microbial communities from Lake Tanganyika, Tanzania - TA2015019 Mahale Deep Cast 65m | ecosystem: Environmental > Aquatic > Freshwater > Lake | place: Tanzania: Lake... | reverse complement strand
CGCTGGCTCGGCGTGTTGCCGACGCGCTCGAACAGCTTCTCAGTCTTGACCGTCTCATCGTGGCCCAGCTCGGACGGGCTGCGACGCTCGAGCTCGCGACGCTTCTGGCTGGGCGCGAACGCGAGCGTCGCCAACGGCGCGCGGGCGGCGACGGGAGAGCTGGCGCGCGCGCGCAGGTGAGCAACCCACCTATCGTCTGTCGCACCCAGCGCGTGCACCAGCGACATCGGCTCGAGCGGCTTGTGCCCCAGACCCAGGCGCTCGCGCAGCAGGCCCGACGGCGTGCGACGCGGGTCGCCCTCCTTGTTGCCCACGGGATGGAGGACGAGGTCCAGTCGATAGCGCGCACGCGTCATCGCGACATAGAGCACGGAGAGCTCGTCGCGCATGGTGCGCTCGCGCGCGAGTTCGCCGAGCAGCTCTGGCTCGCGCACGCCCGCGCGCGCAAGCGTGCGCCGCGTTGCCTCGGAGACTTTTCGCGAGACGAGATCGACGGGTCGCTCCGGATCGTCCTGTTCCCGGCGCCAGTAGAAGGCATCCGATCCCAGCTTCCAGTCCTGATCGAGCTCCGGCAGCACGACCGCGTCGAACTCGAGCCCCTTCGAGGCATGCACGGTCATGACCTTCACCGAAGCCGAGTTCGCATCCTCCACGCGCTCGCTGCGCACGCGCTCGAGCAGGTCGTCGAGCGAGCCGCCCGGCGGCTGGGCAAGGGAGAAATCGATCAGCTGGGCGAAACGATGCTGCTCCCACGTCCCGAGCCGCGCAGCCACAGCTCCGCGCAAGCCAGCAAGCCAGTTCGAAGCTCCGAGCCGCGCCAGCGAACGCCGCTGCTCACGGTGGATCGAGGCCGCACCGCTCGAACGAAGCTCGGGCGCAAGTCCGAGCGCCGGTGCGAGCACGCTCGTTGCAGCGTGGTAGAGCGCGACGTCGTCGGAGGGATGCTCCAACCAATGCAGCGCCGCAACAGCCGCCTGCACCGAGATGGCGTCGACGAGCGGATTGCCGCCCTCGCCGCTCGCCGCGATGCCGGCATCCCGCAACTTCGAAAGCAGCAACGCCGCAAAGTGGTTGCGGCGCAGCAGGATGGCGATGGTGGCACGCGCATCGAGCGCGCGGATGTCGCGCACGATTTCGACGGCACGCAGGATGCAGTGCAAGGAGCGATCGAAGCGATCGAGCGGCTCCGCCCCAGTGTGAATACGGACCACGCCAGACAGCGACGCGTCGTGGGCGACATGCCGGTGATAGCCGGCGACGAACGCCTCGAGCGCGCGGGCGTAACCGATGCGCTCCGCGAACCCGGAGTAGGATTGCTTCGGCTCGAACACCGCGTTCACCGCATCGAGCACGACCTGTGAGGAGCGGAAGCTGCGATTGAGTTCCTCAACCTCGAGCGGTTGGAGCCGCTGGTCCATGTTTTCGAGCAGCCGCGGCTCGCCCGCACGCCAGCCGTAGATCGACTGTTTCGAGTCCCCCACGCAAAAGAACGTGCGCGCCCCATCGGGATCTTGCACCAGCTCCTCGGCGACGCGCCGCAGCACGCGCCACTGCGTCGGCGCGGTGTCCTGGAACTCGTCGAGGAGCAGGTGGTCGATGCGCGCGTCGAGGCGCTCCTCCAGCTCGGTCGAGAGTGACTGCGGGCCGCTCGACGCATGGTGCGCCAACGTGCGAGCGATCTCGTCGAAGCCCAGCTTGCGCGTGCGCTCGCGCGTGGCGAGCTGCCGCTCGGCGTACAGGTCGAGCAAGCGCCGCGCGGCGCGGTTGTGCTCTCTCAGGCGACGCGCCTCGTCAGCGGCAAGCACTCTATGCAGGATATCGTGCACCTCGACCCAGGCGTCGGGAATGACGATGCTGTAGTAGGTGTGCATCCCCTTGGAGAGGCACTTTCCGATGCCGCTCTTCAGGTACTCTTGGAGCGCCATACATCCATCGGCCGAACGTACCCACGCCGAGAATTCCTCGCGCTCCACGAGCATTTCGAGCTTGGGGCGCAGCTGCTCGAAGCGCGAAGAAGGCTTGCCTTTCGTGTCGAGCACCTTGGGCAGGGCGCGAGCGAGTTCCGCGAGCGAGCGCAGTTGCTCTTCGCCGACGTCGACCGGCATTGACAGGCGATCCCACGCAGCCGCATCGCTGTCCGCGTGCAGCGCAAACGCGATTTCGACGGTCTTCGTCAGGATCGAGTGAACCCCGCGACCGTCGGCACCCCGCTCGAGCTCCCGCAACAGCACTCCCCACTCGTCGATATCGAGTTTCGCGAGCGCGGCCGCGACCGACTCATCGCGAGAGCGGCGCAAGTCCACCTCGTCCGCGATGCTCCACTCCGGCGGCAATTCCAGCTCTCCGGCGAGAGCCTGCGCCAGCAGCACGAACAGCGCGTCCAACGTGCTAATTCGGAAGCCATCGATGCGGCGCGCCAGCTCCTCGAGTCGCGAGAGGTACCGCGCACGCCCGAGTTTCAGGCCGAGTTGTCCGTCGAGTCTGAGAGCCTCGTCGTCATTGGAGGCGGCTCGGGCGAGGCGCGCGAACACGCGCGCGAGAATCTCGCCAGCGGCCTTGCGCGTGAACGTCGAAGCGACGATGCGATCGTGTGCCACGCCACTGCAGGCCAGCCGCAGATAGTGGTTGGTGAGCTGGTGCGTCTTGCCGGTCCCGGCCGACGCGCGATACAGGCGCGAGCGGTGCTTCATTCGTCGCCCTCCTCTTCCGACTCGTCCTCCTCCAGATCCTGAGCCGAGAGAAGGTCGAAGCCACACAGGGACGCAAGCGAGCGATCGAGCGGTGCCTTGCGCGGCAGCTCGTCGAACTTGCCGGCGCGAATTCCCGCCACGACTTCTCGCGCACACTGCAGGGCGAGCTCGAGATGGGCGTCACTGAGCAGGTATTGCCGGAAGAGCTCGGTCGAGTCCTGCTTGGAGACCGAGATGTACCCCAACTGCACGTTGGCAAGCGCGCTGCGGTGCCGCGGCTCGTACAGCCAGAAGTAGAGCGGCAACTGCAGGTCGCGGAAGCGGTCCGCCTTGAAGTGCACCTTCGCGGGCTCTTCTACCTTGTCGCCGGTCTTGTAGTCGCAGATGCGCCACTTGCCCGTGCGATCGTTGAAGTCGACGCGATCGATGATGCCTCGGACGCGCATCCCGTCGAGCTCGCGCTCGTCGGCCTTGAACTCGGTCGCCGTCACGCGCCAGCCGTCCGCGGCCTGTCGAGCTTGCCAGCGCGCGACGCGCACGAGCCGCGCGCGCAGCTTTTCCACCTGCAGCAAGACGGCGGGACGCGCCGAACGGCCGAATCGAGCGTGAGCGCAACGCTCGAGCTCCGCCAGCAACGCGCCGCGCAACTGCGCCTCGTCTGCGCAGCCCGCGAGCTCCGACTCCCCGAGCACCTTGAGCACCTCGTGCGCAAACGTGCCAAACGCCCGCGGATCGAGCTCCGGCTCGAGCCAGCCAGCGCTGCGGCGCTGTTGCACCGACTGCACGTAGTACAAGAACGGCGACTCGAGATAGGTGCGGAATTCCGTGACGCTGATCGTCTCCGGGATCGGTTCGCCTCCGATCCACGGTTTCCACGGCTGCGGACTGCCCGACTGCGGCGGAAGCTCGCTGTCGTGCTCCGGGAAAGCACGGCGCACGCGCTCGAGCGTCGTCTCCAGACCGGCGCGGAACAGAAAACGGCTGGGAACGAGCGGATTGCGCTCCGCATCCTTGCGCGCGGAGAGCAGCAGAGTGGGCGAGCGACCGGCGACGATGGCTGCGAGGGCCCACACGTCGCGCGCGGCACGCCGACGCTCGTCGAGCAAGCCGAGTTCGCGCCGAGCGGGGTCGGACAGCAGTCCTCCGCTCGTCCCGCGCGCGGGGAGCGTTCCCTCGTTGAGCCCGCACACGACTCGATGCTCGGCGTCGTCGAGCGCGAGCTCGAGCCAGCCGAAGATCTCGACCACGGGCAGCTTGTCCGAAGGCGGCGCGGGCGGAAGCTCGATCGCGGCAAGATGACGCTCGAGCAACTCCGCGAGCTCGTCCGCGGCCAACGCGCGCCGACTCCCGACGATCTCCGCCGCGGCGAGATCGCCGACCTGACCTGCGAGCGCCTCGAGCGCGCGCACGTGCAGCCAGCCCTGGGGATCGCGGGCCTGCGCCGAAACGCTCGGGTAGGCGCTGCAAAGGAGCCCGCGGATGCAGTCCGCCCACTCGCGCACGCAGCGGCCCGCCGCGGCCTCGGCCGTCCCGAGGAGTTCGTGAGCCCTCGCGATCGCCGTGCGCAGCGAGCCGAGCCCGCGCTCGGTCGCGTAGGACGGCGCGAGCGGAAACTCGCCATCGATGCGGCCGGGCACATGCTCGGAACGCAGCGCATCCACGGCCGCGGCCAGCGTCCCTCCGGGCAGGCCACACAGCGCCTCGAAGTCCGGATGCCGAGCGAGCACCGCGAAGTCCTCGGCACTGCGCGACGCGCTCCAGCGCAGTGCGGCGAGCACCAACCTCGCGGGCAGGGTTTCGAGGAGCGGAGAGCCGCCTGCCCAGCGCGGCTCGCAGCCCAATTCGAGCAGGCGACGCTCGAGGAACGGCCGCACGTCGAGATCGGCGAGTCCGATGGCGACGTTCTCTGGTGCGGGGGGCGGGTCGATCGCCGCGAAGTGCGCGATCGCGAGCTCCGCCTGCTCGTCGGGCGAATCGACGCAGCGCCACTGCTCCGTCGCGAGGCCCGGATCGCGCTCGCTCCAGTGCGCCACGTCGAGGAATCCGCTCGCGTCGAAGCGCGACGCTTCCGAAGCGGGCGCGAACACATACGCATCGACCTGCCCGACGCGTTCGAGCACGCGCCGCAGCGCACGCGGCGGGTCCACGACGGCGAGAAGGTGCACGCTCCAGCGCGGATCGAGCTCGGAGCGCAGGGCATCCTGCGCCGACGACGACGGATCCACCACGCCGCGCTTGCCGAGCGCCTCGCGGTAGAACTGCTCCACCTGCGCGTAGGCGCGCCAGAGTTCCGCGCTGCCAACCTTGGTCGAGGACTCGGCCACGCGCGCCACCTCCAGCGGCGCTACGTCGTCTGCCGCCAGTTCGGAGTACGCGCGCGCACACAGGCGCGCGAGTCCCTCGAGTTCCATGCGCTCCCCGCCACCCCACAGCTTGCCGCGAACGGCCTCGCCCGCCGCCTCGAGCGCCTCGCGCCAAGCGAGCGCGCACTGCCAGTCGGTCGCGAGCAGCGCGCGCCGACGGCGCAGCACCTGCGCCAGCTCACCCTCGGAAACAACGCGCGGCGGCTCCCACTCCGCCGGCGCATGCTCCGCGATCAGATCCTCGACGCGCCGCGCCGCGCGGCGACCGGGCAGGACGAGCACGCAGTCCTCCGACTTCGAACGCCCGGCTCGAACCCGCCCAATCCAAATCTCCACCGCGGAACGGAGAAAGGGCCTATCCCAGCCCAGAAAGCTGCGCTCGCCCATCGCGAGGCGGAGCCTAGCCAGTACCGCGAGCGCGCGCCACGGGCCTGCCCAACAAAATCAACGCGCGCGCGATTCCCGCAGCGGCCTCACGCCCGAGAACAACGACCAGCGCACGATCGCCCACAGCGCGATGAAGCCGTCCTTCGGCCCGATCTTCTTGCCCTCGGAGTAGTCGCGGCCCGCGTAGGTGATCGGCACCTCGTACACGCGCACGCGCAGGCGCGCGACCTTGGCCGTGATCTCGGGCTCGACCGCGAAGGTCCGCGAGCGAATGTCGAGGCGCTCGGCCACCTCGCGCCGGAAGACCTTGTAGCAGGTCTCCATGTCGGTGAGATTCAGGTTCGTGAAGCAGTTCGACGCGAGCGTGAGCGCACGATTCCCGACGTAGTGCCAGAAGAGGTGCACGCGCGCGTAGGCACCGCCCAAGAAGCGACTGCCGAACACGACGTCCGCCTTGCCTTCCAAGATCGGGCGCAGCAAGACCGCGTAGTCGCTCGGATCGTATTCCAGATCGGCGTCCTGAATGAGCACGACGTCGCCCGTCACCTTCGAGAAGCCGGTCGCGAGCGCACCACCCTTGCCGAGGTTGTGCTCGTGATGGAACACGCGCACGTTCGCGTGCTCCTTGGCGAGCCGGTCGAGGATCGCCGCGCTGCCATCCTTGGAGCAGTCGTTCACGAGGATGATCTCCTTGTCGAACGGCGTGTCCTGCACGCGGCGCACGATCTCCTCGAGCGTGCGCTCCTCGTTGTACACCGGCATGACGACGGACAGCTTCATGGGAACTCCTCTGGACACGCTCAAGTACGGACCTCGACGGCGCCGCGCTCGAACGTACGGAACAGGTCGTCGAGGCCGTAGAACGCGGCCATGGAGGCGATCATCTCCTGCGACGTCGCGTCGCTCTCGACGCTCCACAGGGGACGCAGGAACAATCCGAAGATCTCCGCATCGGCGCGGCGGCGGCGCGACTGCACTTGGGCGCGACGCTCCATGCGCGCGCGCCAATGGACCAGCACTTCGTGCACTGCGATCAGGTCGGCCACCGCGTCGCGCGAGATCTCGGGATTGGATCGCACCGCACCGGCGGCGGAATCGAGATCGACGGCCTTGGCGTGGTAGATCAAGTAGGGATGCTGGTCGGGGATGCGCGCCGCCAAGAGCATGCGACGGATCGCGACGCCCAAGGCCACCGGCAGGACGCGGTGCAGGTTCTCGTCGTCGTAGTTCTTGAAGATCGTGAGCAGTGGGTTGCGAATCTGGACGAGGCGCACCGTCTCGGGCGGAAAGCGCCTCGACGTGCTGCTGTGGTGATGCCAGCACACCGAAGTGGGCACATAGTGCACTTCATGGCCGAGCACCCACAGCCGCCACCCCAAGTCCACGTCCTCGTAGTACGCGAAGTACTCGCGATCGAAGCCGCCGACATCCTCGAACGTGCGCGCGTCGACGGCCATCGCGCCGCCGCATGCGAACAGCGTGCGCCGCGCCACATCGTGCTGCGCGGAAGGGACGTCCCCGTATCCGTAGGGGATGCCGATCCCGTGGAAGTTCATCCCACCACCCGCCGAGTCGATGCGCGCGCCGTCCCAACTGAGCAGCTTGGAAGTCGTCGCGGCGCACTCGCCGCGCACGATCGGAGCCACGAGCTCGCGCAACCACGCGGGGTCGACGCGCATGTCGTTGTTCAAGAATGCCACGATGCTGGCATCGCCCTTGTTGGCGGCACCCTGATTGCAGGCCGGTGCAAAGCCGAAGTTGCGCGGGTTCTCGAGGATGCGCACCCAAGGGAAGTGCGTACGCAGCTCCTCGAGGCTCCCGTCTTCCGACCCGTTGTCGACGAGCAGGAACGACGCTCGATCGCGCGGATAGTCCAACGCCGCGAGGCTCTCGAAGCAGCGGCGCAGGTGCTGGCGACCGTTGTAGTTCAGCACCACGACGAGCACCTTGGGCAACGCCTCGTTCGGCACTCTCGCGCCCGCGAGCACGTACAGATCGCCGAGGCTGTCACTCGCTTGACTCACGGCACTCTCGCTTCAGCGTTGGGCGTCGGGGCGCTCGGGAGCGGCCCTTCGGGGAGTTCCAGCACCGTGACCCGCGCGATGCGCAAGTACGAGTGCGGACTCTCGCTGCGATTGTCGATTCGCAGGCGACTGGCCCTCGAAGCGAGGTCGACGCGAAAGCGCACGACGACGCTGCGCTCCTCGTCGGCGCCACAGAAGAGCCCAATCCGAGCGATCTCGCGTCCGTCGAGCTGCGCGCGGCCTCCGAAGCGCGCTTGGACCTCTCCGCGCAGGGTGACGATCTCGACCTCGATCTCCAGCGGGCCATCGCCAGCCGACGAGAGGTCGTACTCCACCGCCGCGTCACTGCCCGGTCGCAGCAGCACGAATCGGCCGCGCTGCTCGTCCACGCCGCCCTCGCGGCTCGACGTCTCGACGCCCGCGACCTCCAGCCGCTTGGGAGCGATGCGCTCGCGTGCGAGGCAGCACAACTGGCGATAGCGCACTTCCATCTCGCGGGCATCCTCGGCCATGGTCTTGACGCTTCGACCGCGAGAGATGCGCGCGAGCAGTCCGGGCTCGTCGAGCAGTCGTGCGACGGCTCGGGCGAGCGAGTCCGCGTCGCCGACCCCAAAGTGCAGACCGTCGACACCGTCGCGCACGAGTTCCGCCATGCCGCCGATGCCGCTCGCGAGCACCGGCGTGCCGAGCAGCAACGCCTCGTGGATCGTGATCGGCGAATTCTCGAACCACACGGACGGAACCACGAGAGCGTCGATGCGCTCGTGCACGAGCACGATGTCGCGATTGTCGAACGCACCGTGGAATCGGATCGCGTCGCCGCAATCGTGCGCGAGCCGCTCGAGCTCCGCGTGGTGCGGATCGCGCTCAGGCTGGAACTCGCCGAACACGTGCAACTCGACGGGTCGGCCGTGGAGCACGGCCATCGCTCGCAGCAACACGTCGACGCCCTTGTACCACACGATCGACCCGACGAAGCCCAGCCGCAGCGCGCGGCCCTCGCGCGGCTCGCGCCGCAGCGGGCGCAGATGCTCGGTGCGCGTTCCATTATCGGAGTACAGCGTGCGTCGGCGGTCGAACGCGTTTGACTCGAGCAGTCGCTCGCGCAGGAAGCGGCTCGGCGCGATCACGAAGTCGCACGAAGCATAGGCACCGGCCACGATCCCATGACGGTCGGCGACATCGCCGAACTCGCCCACATACTGTCCGAGCGGACCCGCGCCGGGAGCCTGAAGCGCGCCGAGGGCACGCACGAGCGGCTCGAGCGCTGGCAGCGTCTCGCGCGAGCGCTCGACGAGCGAGAGATCCTCGCCCTTGATGCACGGCAGACAGCCCAAACCCTGATTCTTCGGGCAACGCACGCCATCGGGCCGGATGAGCTGCACGCGCGCGCACAAGGCCCAGTAATCGTGGACCGTGACGACGGTGGGAAGGCCGAGTTCGCGACACACCGCGGGCAACCCAGCCGACATGTGAATCAGGTGCTGGAAGTGCACCACGTCCGGAGCGAGCTCGACCAACAACCTTCGGAACGCCGCGTCGGCCTCGGGCTGCACGTAGCTGTCGCGAATGCGTTGGTGCGCGATGCGATTCGTCATGCGGTAGACCCGCACGCCTTGGAACTCGCTCGCGTGAATCGAGAAGTCCCTCTTGCCGCTCTCGTCCCCGGGCACGCGCGCGAGCACGGCGACGTCGTGGCCGCGCCGTTGCATCTCCTGCGCGAGTCCGAGGGTGTAGACCTCGGTGCCGGCCCAAGTGTCGGGCGGGAACCCGTGCACGACGTACAGGATCTTCTTGCGCGTGCGGCGCACGAAGCGCGTCGCCACGCGGCGATCTCGCGACTTGCCACCTTCGTAGAGTCCGACGAACGCCGCGCGGCGCAGACGCTCCGCGCGCACGAGTTGCGCGTCGAGCTGCGCGCCGTCGAAGCCCTCGGCCGCGAGCGCCTCGCGATCGATCCCGAGCTGCCGTCTCACGAGCTCGTCGGCCTCCGCGCGCGTGGCGACGCAGGTGCGGTCGAGCCACTCGGCGTTGAACTGGCCGTCGATTTCGGCGCGCCGACGCAACTCGTCGGGACCGTAGTCGTGACTGTGCTCGACGGTGGCGACCTCGTCGTACACGACCGTGTAACCGGCCTCGAGCAGGGCGCGCGCGATCAGCACGTCTTCGCCGAACTCCGTGCGCGGCATGGGATGGCGCTCCCACAAGTCGCGCCGGATCGCGGACGCCACGTCGTTGAAGTTGTAGAGCAGGCGCCGCGCGTGGGCATCGAGCGCGGCGTACTCCTCAGGCTCGCTCAGGCGCACTTCGCGCCGCAGCGGGGCGTATCCGGGGTCCCGTGCGCTGAAAACACGCGTCAAGAGCTGCGCATCGGGCCGCGCGACGTTGCGGCAATACGCCGCACCGACGAGCGGGTCCTCGAAGTTGCGCGCCAACTTGGCGAGCCAGTCAGCGCTCGATGGGATCGCATCCTGCGTCAGGTAGACGAGCAGATCGCCGCTCGACTCCGCCGCGAGCAGGTTGCGCGTGTCGCCGTGGTCGAAGGCGCTGTTGTGAATCCGCTCGATGCGCAGCGGCACGCCCAGCCGCGCGCGCCACGACTCGAGAATCGCGAGCGTGCCGTCGGTCGAGCCCGAGTCGACGACGCACATCTCCCAAGGGAGCTCACAGCGCTGCTGCGCGAGCCGCGCGAGCACGCGGTCGAGGAACTCCTCGCCCTGAAACGTCGGCATCAGCACCGAGATCGAGCGCACCGCTCGCGGCACGAAGCGCGGCCTCACGCACGGCCTCTCTGCCGCGGCGCGCGGGTGCGTGGGTGTCGCTGCGCGCAGCGGGGCGCGCGGTCATGAGCTCGCGGGGACGACATCGGGAACGGACGGACGCGGAGCGCACGCAGCATAGGAAGCCGCTTCGCTCGATGCCCGATCGAATCCCTGATTCGACCTCGGCCGCCGCACGACCTTAGAAGTGCGCGCCACGACGCGGAACACGAAAGTCCTTCCAGCTCGGAGTGCATCGAAAGCGCATTCCTTGCGCTGTCAGCCACCCTCGCGCGGAACGCGCCAGACCTCCAACACGGGGCCGAGCGCGCGCGCGCGCAGCAGTCGAAGCGTGAAGTGCGGCCAGGTGACGAACTCGTCATCGTTGAAGTGGTCGGACAACTGATAGAAGAGCTCCAGCTCGCTCGCCTCGGGGTCGCGATCCGGCGAGAAGCGCGCCAGCCGCTCGCCCTTCGCGCGCAGCGCCTCGCGCAAGCGCACCTGCAGCGGGTGGTTCGTGCGCTGCTCGTAGACCTCGATCAGGAACAGCGCGGGCGCGAGCGTCTCGATGTACGTCGGCAGATCCGCCGCCGCCTCGCCCCGCGGGGCGACCAGCCAGCGCAGGTCGTAGGTCGGCACGTCGAGCGCTCCCGTCTCCATGCGCGCCTGCCACGCGGTCCACGGGCTCAGGGGCAACTTCGGGCGCTTGCCGTAGAAGAGCAGGCCCTCAGGCTTGCGAACGAGCGGCAGGTCGAGCGCCGGCGGCGCCGCGGACACGTACATCGTCTCGTCGTCGCCGCGCGCCGCGAGCCACCGCGCTGCGTCCCCCAGCGTGTCGGGGCGACAGCGCAGCCATGCGAGCTTGACGCACGCGCTCGCCGGCAGCACGAGCGCGAACCCACACGCGAGCGCGACGACTTTTTCGCCGAGCCGCGCGGCAAGGCGCTGCGCGCCCCAGGCCGCGAACACGGCGAGGAATGGCAAGAGCGGCAGCACGAACCGCTCGTACGTGCGCTCGAACAGTCCGATCGCGACCAAGTAGGGCAGCGCGAAGCCGAGCACGACCGCCAGCGCGCGTGCCTCGACGCGCTCGCGCAGGACAACGAGCGCCAGCACGGCCAGCAGGACCAGCGCGCACAGCAGCGGCTCGTAGTTCCACAGCGACTGCGCGAGCACGGCGAAGCCGCGGCCGTAGAACTGCGACAGGCCGACCGCGTGCTCCGCGAGTCGCACCGCGCCGCCGTCGATCTCGCGGGCCTGTCCGACCGGCTCGAACAGAAATGGATAGAAGAGCCCGATCGCCGCGAGCGAAACCGCCGCGGCCAACAGCAGCCGACGATCCAAGAAGCGCGCTCCCCCACCGCGCAGCCCGTGCGCGACGAGCGCGGAGAGCACCACCGCGATCCCGTAGTGCAGCGAGCCGATCGCGAGCGAGGTCGCCGCGGCCGAGAACGCGTACGCGCGCCACGAACCATCGCTCAAGAGTCGCAGTTGCGCCAGCACGGCCGCGAGCATCAGCGTCGAGGCGAACGCGTGCGGCCGCGCCTGCTGCGAGAAGCTCTGGTGCAGCAGGCTCGTCGCCACCAGCGCCGCGGCGAACGCCGCCCACCCCGCGCGCACGAAGCGCCGCGCCAGCAAGAACGTCAGCGGCGCGGCGAGCGCGGCGACGAGCGCGACGAGCGTGCGCACCTGCACGTGCGTGTGGGCCGCCGCCGCGAGCTGTCCCTCGAGATCGCGCGGCGCGCCCGGCCCCGCAGCGGGCGGACGCGCGGGCAGCCAGCGCGCGAGATCCGCGATCAGGTGCGGATACTGCTCATCGGGCTCCTCGACCGCCGCCACGGTCCAGCCCTCGCGCACGAGATCCACGTGGCCGGGAATGTCGGGGTCCGGCTCCTCCCACGCGGGCACGCCGAACCCAAGCCCCGTGAGCCGCAGGCCGAGGGTGGCGCCGAAGAGCAGGCCGAGCACGAGCAGGAGGCGTGCGCTGCGCATGAAGGCTCCTC
>Ga0194120_10009583_pt1 | contig 12228 bp, 6 predicted proteins | sample TA2MahCa65mmetaG_FD_148642 | JGI IMG/M metagenome (GOLD analysis project Ga0194120, IMG submission 148642) | Freshwater microbial communities from Lake Tanganyika, Tanzania - TA2015019 Mahale Deep Cast 65m | ecosystem: Environmental > Aquatic > Freshwater > Lake | place: Tanzania: Lake... | reverse complement strand
CGCCATCCGATACCGTGCGCTTCCAGGAGTGCAATCAGCCGCTTGTTCTCGGCTTGCAACGCGACCAAAGCCTCATGGTCAAGCATCGGGACGTGATGATCCGTCGAAATCATGGTGGATTCGCTCCGATCAGTGGGTTCCACATCAAGGATGTACATCAGCCAGCCCGGCTGGATGTAGTGAGAATAGCCCGATCTCCTCAAAGAAGGGGTTAATCGATCGTTTGTGGTCGTCGTGGTGGCGAGCCTCGACGGCCACCTGGAGCGCAAGCACGACGCCCACGTACCCAAAGGCCATGTGGGTCGGCTTGTCACGTTTGCGAGATTTTGTCATGGTCTTGAAACTCCGGTTAATCGGATGAACAGGCGTATAACGATGAGCGCTCTGTGTGGGAATGCTGTCCCGCGACTCATGGTGTATATTTCCCGACCCATAGGCGCTCCGCCCGAATCGCTCGCATCATCTTTGCCCCTATGAAACTTAGCCCCTCTCTCCTTACGCTCGCTTCCGATAGCGCCGCATCCCCGACAGGCCCCGCGGCCCGCTGCGAAGCCGCCAATTTCCGCTGGGAACAGGCCGTGGCCGATGAGCGGGCGGACGATTACAACGACTATGTCGGCACCATCGCCGCGCATAAGGATTGGAAGGCCGAGCACAAGGGCTACCTGAGCCAGTCGGTCCACATCGCCAGGGACTTGCCGAAGTGCGCGGAGGGCTTCATGGACCGAAATCGTTTGGCGCACTTGAACGAGGGGATGGATAACACCTTTCTGTTGCGGCTCGAATCCATCGGACATCTGTTCAGCCAGCCTTTGCTGTCCGGGCTACCCGACGACGATGTCACCCATCGCTTTTGGCAGCGCTTTTACAGATCGCAACAAGACCTGCGCAAGGATAAATTGTCCGATACCGATGAGGCATTACGCGCCGAATTCGTGGCGCAATGGAACAAGCAACGCACGCAGGCCCGCCCAATGTTCGCGACCTTCCTGAACAGCTTTTTTAGCGGCAACCTCAAGGATCTGGTGAAAGCCGACTGGCCCCACATCCTTCGGGACCGACTGGGTTTGCGGCATTGGCCCAGCACGGCGGGAAAGCCGCTGCCGGTGGCTTTGATGTGCTACACGGTGGATGAAGTCCGAGCGGCAAGGGACCTCGCCAAAAAGAAGGGCGCTGCGGCCAGCTTCACCCGCCCCACGGTGCTGGACGGGGAAATGTCCGCGGCGTTTATCCCCGCGCCCTTGCTGCCCGGCGGCGAGAGTTACGGGTACACGCTGACATTTATCGGAGACGGGCGTTCCCGTGGAATTCTCCCCGGAGCTTCTGACGTACCCCATCGAGTACCAACCCAGGCACATCAAGGCGCTGGGTTTTATCACACGGGCACACACGCTTCAGGGCGATCAAGCCACGCTCGAGGCCCGTAACCGGCATGTGCAGGGACTCCGAGCTTGGCCGGATTGCAGCGATTTTGGCGAGGTGCTGCCATGAGCTGGCAGAACTGGACAAACGAGTTACGGCAGGCCCCGCCGCAAGCGGTGACGGATTTGCTCCGTGGGGCGGCGGACATCGGCCCATTTGAGCGGGTCGCGCCCTTTGAATTCCTGCTGGCGGTTCTGCCGCGGGCCAGCCGCAACGTAACCCAAATCTTGCACGGTGAGCCGCAATCCGACCCGGCAGACGCGGAGGACACCGCCGATCTTCCCGCTCTACTGGATGCCGGTTTGTCGGCGTGGCTGTTGGAAAAACGCCAAGCCCCTTTGCCCCCGGCGCGGAAGCTCAGCGCCTATGCCGCCCAGGTGTGCGAAGCCCTGCAATGGCCGCTGTATTTCAAGCTGCCGAAAACCCTTGAGGCGTTGCGGGCTAATCGGACCCGGTGGTTGCCGTGGCTGGGTTCGTTGACGCTGTCGGCCTATCGCGACCCGGAGTACGACTATTGGCAGGTATTGGCTTCCCGGCAGGACAACGACCGCTTGCAGTTCTTCTGGCAGTCCTTCGTGGTGGAGGCCGGGCGCTTGCGGTCGGGGCGTTACCTCAATTTGGGGCTGCTGGCTCTGGCGCGGTTGCCGCTGTCCAATGAAGACAGCCTGCGCAATCTGCGGCTGCAAGTGCAGGCGCTCGTCAACCGCTACCAACGCCGCAAGAGTTGGGGCGTTCCGGCCCAGGAAGAACTGGCGCAATCCCTGCGCGGCGTGATGGCCCGCAATCCCAGCTTGAATGACACCGACTATCGGGTGTTTTTGAGCGAGCGGCTGGCCCCGCTGGGGGACGACAAGACCGCATCGGTGTTGAGCTTGGTGGGGTTGGGGCAGAATGCGTTGCGCAATGCTAGCGTCTCGATTCCAAGCAGTGTTTACAGGCTCGATCCGCCGGGCTTAGCGACAGAAACCGATAACGCCGTGCGGGCCGTGCGCCGATCCGGTAGTTTGGCGCAAGCCTGGAATGCGATTCGTCCTTTGCTCAGCGCCCACGAAGACTATCTGCACAAGACCGGGGAGAGTTATTACTTCGTACCGAATCTGGACCGCTGCGCCCGTGCCCTCTGCGAGAAATATCCTCTCCGCGACCCGGAAGTCCGGGACCACCTGTTCCAGTGGATACATCTCGCTTTGCGGATGGAAGCCGACAACCCCAGGCTGTGGATGCTGTGGGAACTGGCCTTGCGCCAAGCCGACCAGCCGCAACGGGCGGGATGGGTGCTGTGGGAGATGACGCGGCGCTTTCCTGACAACACGCCGTGCCGGGTGGAATTGGCGCGGTTATTGGCCGTTTCGGGCGAGACGGCCGATCAGGCGCAAGCCCAACGCTTGTTGCGACAGGTGCTGGCATTGGACGCCGATAACCTGCATGCCTACTCCACCCTGGCCCAATTGGCGATCCGCCGTCAGGATTGGACTGAGGCGCTGGATCATGCCCGGCAGGGTCTGCGGATTGATCCTGCCAATGAAGCTTGCGCATTGCTGCTGGCGACCGCTTTAGCCCGCCGCAACGAGCCGGGCGACTTGCAAACGGCCATCGACGATTTGCGGCGCTTTGTGGACCGTTACCCTGGAAATTCGAAAGCTGAAGACTATCTGGGCAAGCTGCTTCGGCGCCAGCCATTGGCGGCGGCAGGCCAACTGACGTCCCTCGAAGACGACCAGTCACCCGCCCACTCTGATACCGTCCCGCCCGAAACCGACGCCGCCTGGCGTGCATTCGCCGAGTCGATCAGGGCCATGCTGACTGCGGCGACCACCGCTGACACGCCCATACCCGGCGGAGATTTGGATGATCGGGTCTTGCCCTTGCCGCAAGCCCTGTGGCTGGCCGTGGCGCGGGAAGAATGGGATGCCGACGTGCTGGACCGTTACGCCGCCGCCGACCAGCGGGAATTCCCCCTCGAAACACGGCTATGGCGCTATCTTCAGACCTTGCGGCCCGGCGCTTCCAGCGAGCAGGACCGCAAACGCGCCAGACAGGCCGTGCAAACCTGGTTCGACACCGAGGCCAGCTCCGCTACCGAAGGCGACCAGGCTTGGCTCGATTACCTCGACAAACATTGGCAGGCGCTTAAAGCTCCCACCGAAGGTACGCTCACCGACGGCGGCGAATGGCTCAAGGACTTATTGAACCGCTACCAGCCCTTACCCGCGCCTTTGATGGCATGAGGCATTTGGACCAGGGGCATCGGGATGAGCTTGCGAATTCCAATGCCCCCTCGATTCACCATCCGAACCACCACCGACGCCAGAGCGCCATATATTCAACCCAAAGAGCCCCCGCCCTCCGCGTCAACGCCCCCCAATTTCCCGCGTCCATTCACAGGGCAGGCATGACTGGGCCGGCCAGCACCGTCGCGCCAAGACGAAACCCGGGACAATCCGATCAGGCTGGCGTGAATTTCCATCGAATTCCCATATTTCGCAATGCTCCATAAGCGTTGCTTTCGGCGCCATACAGCTATGACATGACGATGTAGTCCATGCAATTAGCTTTGCCGCCAGTGGGTAGGACGTGTATCTTTGATGGCCAATTCATCCCCCTCGCAATGACGCATCGCCCGTAGCCAGGTGTATGCGAAGATGATGGACCCGGTCTGGCGGGCTGACGAGATTTCTCGGCATCCGCGGGCGGGTCCCGACTTTACCCGAGTGCCCAAGCCACCCACAGCCACCCGTGAAGCGCCACTCCTTCCGCCATCACTCCCGCGTGGCCGCTTGTCTGGCCGGTGGGCTGCTGCTCACCTTGCCGGACGAGTTCGCCCGGGCGGCCGATCCACAACCCTACGAGGTGGAACTGACCGAACCCGAGGATGCCGGTCTGGCCAAGGCGCTGATGGATTCCTCCATGCTGATGTCCCTGCGGGAATCCTCCCCGGTTGGCCCTTTCGCCCTGGTGGCGCGCTGCCGCGAGGACCGGGAGCGGTTCCGGACCGCGCTGGAGAGTTTCGGCTATTACGAAGGGCGGATCGACCTGCGCATCGGCGGGGCGGATCTGGATGCGCCGGGGTTGATCGATCGGCTGAACCAGGCGCCCGCCGAGCCGCCGGTCGACATTCACATTCAGGCCGTGACCGGCCCCTTGTTCAAGGTCGGCTCGATTCGCGTCGAGGGTGAAATCCCGGAGGCCGCGCGGCAAGCCATGCGGCTGAACCCTGGCGATCCGGCCCGGGCGGCGGAGGTGCTGGCGGCCCGCGACCGGCTGCTGCAAGCCCTGCTGGAGAGCGGTCATGCCTTTGCGGAAGTGAGCGAACCGGATGCCGTGCTGAATCCGCAAGGGAAAACGCTGGACCTGGCCTTCAAGGTCCATGCGGGCTCGGCGCTCGACATCGGCGCCATCGGCATTCGCGGCAACGAGCGGATGCGGGAGGCGTATCTCCAGCGGCGCCTGAAGGTCCACCCGGGGGAAACCTACCGGCCGACGACGCTGGAAAAGGCGCGCGAGGACTTCATGTCCATGGGCGTGTTTTCCTCGGTGCGGGTCAAGGCCGCGGATGAAACCGATGCCGCGGGGACACTGCCCGTGGAATTTTCCGTGGCCGAACAGCCCCGCCACGCGGTGGGCGTCAGCGCGGCCTATTCCACCGATATCGGCGGCAGCGTGTCGACTTCCTGGCAGCATCGCAATCTGCTGGGCGAAGCCGAGCAACTCAACCTGACGCTGGGCGTCGCGCAATTGGGTGGCAACAGCACGACCGGCGTGGGCTATAACGCCAATATCGGCTTCCGCAAGCCGGATTTTCTGGCGCTCGACCAGACCTTGCTGACCGATGTGGGCGCGGTCAAGAAAAACCTCTACGCCTACGATCAGAGGGCGGCGATGGCCAGCCTCCTGATCCGTCAAAAACTGTCCGATGCGTGGAGTTTCAGCCTCGGCCCGAGCGCGGAAATCGAGCAGATCACCCAATTTACCCAAACCCGCAATTACACCCTGATCGGCCTGCCGGGCACGCTCAACTACGACACGTCCAACAGTCTGCTCGACCCGATCGAGGGCATCCGCGCCGCCGCCTCGCTCACGCCATACCAGCCGGTGGCCGGAGACAATACCCAGCCCTTCATGCTGATGCAGGTGTCGGGTTCGACCTACCTGGATCTTGCCGAGAGCGGCCGGAGCGTCCTGGCCCTGCGCGGGCTGATCGGCTCGGCGGTGGGCGCGAGCCAGTTCGACATTCCGGCGGACAAGCGCTTTTACGCGGGCGGCAGCGCGACGGTGCGCGGCTACAAGTTTCTGTCCATCGGGCCGCAATTCCCCAATGACCGGCCGCAGGGCGGCGCCGCGGTGGCGGCGGGCTCGGTGGAATTCCGCCAGCGCTTCCTGGAGGACTACGGCGCCGTAGCCTTCGTCGACATCGGTGAAGTCACCGCCAATGGTCCTCCCTTCGGCGCGCCCTGGAGCACGGGGGTCGGCGTGGGCGCGCGCTACTACACCTCGATCGGTCCGATTCGGCTCGATGTCGCCCTGCCGCTCAATCGGAATCCCGGCAGCGGCTCCTTCGAGCTCTATATCGGCCTGGGCCAGGCCTTCTGAACATGCGCTGGTCGAGAGGACTGGTCTGGCCCTTGGCGGCGCTGTTGTCGGCGACACTTTCGATTCCGCTGGGGTTGTTGTTCACGCTGAACACGCCTCCCGGCCAGCGCTGGCTGGAGCGCGTCGTCGCGGCCGCCACTCAGGATGGCATTCGCCTGACCGGTCTGTCCGGCCGTATTCCCATGAGTTTCCGCATTGAGCGTCTGCAACTGGCCGATGAACAAGGCATCTGGCTGACGATCGAAGATTTCGCCCTGGACATGGCTTGGAGCACCCTGGCGGAGGGCCGCTGGCGGATCGAGCGGCTCACGGCCCGGCGCGTCGACTTACAGCGCTGGCAGGAAACGTCATCCGAGGATGATAGCGGCACGGGCTTTCCGGTTACCCTGGAACTCCATCGACTCGCGATAGAGGAATTGAACCTCGCCCCTCCCGTCACCGGCCTGGCCGCACGGTTTGCCCTGGAGGGCCAGGCGCGGATGGGACCGGGGGATGAGATCCAGGGTCAACTGAGCCTGACCCGGCGGGATCAGGAGGGGCGCTATGGCCTGAATGGCCGCTACACGGACCATGACGTGGAAGCGCGGCTGAACATCGCCGAATCCGCCGGCGGCTTTCTGGCTCACTGGGCCGGTCTGCCGGACTTGGGCGCACTGGCCGGCGAGGCCCACTTTAACGGGCCGCAACAGGCCGTGGACACCCGCGTCACGCTGACCGCCCGCCCTGCCCCACGCCTGCCGGAACCGCGGACAAGCGCCCGGCCCCTGCCCCCGGCGCCCCCCAACGGCAAGGGACGCCGCGCCTTGCCCGCGAGGGTTGCCTCTTCCGACATCGTCACACCCCCTTCATCCGCCCAAGTCCTACCGGAGGGGACCCTGCGTTTGGACGCCCAGGGCCGACTGGATTTTGTCGGCGAAGCCGGCGACTATCGCCTGAATATTGTGGCCTCGGCCATGCAGCCGGCGCCGGCGCTGGCCTGGGAGGGAATCTCCCTGCACGCCGACCTGCACGGTCCCTGGTCCGCCCCACAGGGCAAGGTCACCGGCCGGCTGGACCGGCTGCGCGGCGATGCCTGGACGCTCGGGGAACTTCGGCTCGACGCCAGCGGCGACGTGGATCGCTTTACCTGGACGGCGGACTTCATGGACGCGCGCCAAACCGGGGAGGCGGCGGACCTCCTGCTGGGCCAGCCCTTGCGCCTGCGGGGCCAACTGCGCCCGGAGGGTCGGGACCGTGCCATCACTTTCGAACTCGGACACCCGGATCTGAACGGTCAGGGCAACGCCCGCTGGACCGCCGCGGGGTACACCGTTCGTGCCGGGCTGAAGCTGCCCAACCTGAAGCTCCTGTCTCATTTGAGCGGTCTGGCTTTGACCGGCGCGAGCGAGCTGAAGCTGGAGGCGGCGGACGCCAAGGGCGCTACCCAGGTCACCGTGGAGGGTCGGCTGGGACTGGCGTCGGGGCCTGCCCCGCTGCCGGAACTGGTTGGCCCGGCGGCCACGCTGTACGCCACCGTGCGCGCCAACCCGGGTGCACTCGCGCTGGAGTCACTGCGCGTGCGGGGCCGCAACCTGAACGCCGAGGGGCAGGCGCGGCTGGCCGGTGGCCGCTGGGCCGGTAACGGTAGCTTGACCGTGCCCCGGCTGGAGGGCCTGCATGCCGACTGGCGCGGCCGAACGACGGTCCAGGCGCGCTTCGAGGGTCCCGCTACGGATTTTGGCGCGATGCTCAACATCGAGGGTGACCTTGGCTCCACCACTTTCAAACCCACTCCCGTGCAAGCGCAGTTGCGGCTGCGGGGACTGCCCGGCAAGCCCGTCGGCGAGCTCAACGCGCGGGGACTGCTGGCCGGTTCGCCGCTGGACTTGCGCGCGCGACTGGACAACACGGAGGGTCGACCGGGATTGTTGATCGAGCAAGCTGCCTGGAAAACGCTGAAGGCGCGCGGTCAGCTCCGCCTGGAGCCTGATCGCGCCCTGCCCTCGGGTCGCATCGAATTCGACTGGCCGCGACTGGAGGATGTGCAGCCGTTGACCGGCCAGAGGGTGAGCGGCGGCGTGTCCGGCCGGTTCGACTTTGGCCAGCCCGGTCACCCGGACCGCATCGGCGTCGGTCTGGAAGCCCGGCAGGCAGGACTCGGCGACGCCTGGTCCGGCGCCAGTCTGAAACTGGAGGGACAGCTTGATGGCTGGCCCGCGTCGCCCAACTTGCGGGCGACGCTCGCGGCCCAGGGCCTGAACCTGAACGGGATCACGAACGCGGAGGGGCGGATGGAGGCCAGCGGGCCGCTATCGGCGCTGGATCTGAAACTCAAGGCCCTGGCGCCCAGCCTGAAGGGTCACGACCTGACGCTGGAGGCCGCGGCCCAGGCGGATAGCGCGAATCGGACCTTGCGGATGGAACGCCTGACGGCGGCCTGGCACGGCGAGAATCTGCATCTGCTGACCCCGGTTTCCGTGGATTTTCGGCAGGGACTGACACTCGGCGAACTGCGACTGGGGTTGCGAGATAGCCGACTGGAGGCGGCCGGCGCGCTCAGTCCCGCCCTGGACTTCAAGCTGAATCTGCGGGCCCAGCCGGCCGATCTGTCGGCCATGGCCCTGGGCGGGGTGAAACTCACCGGCCGCCTGGAAGCCAGCGCCCGCCTGACCGGAACGCCACAGCACCCACGCGGCAGTCTTCTGTTCGAAGCGGTCAAGCTGCATGCCGCCTCGGGCCCGCCCGCTGGGCTTCCTCCCCTGAATGCCCGCCTGGCCGCCGAGTTGCCTGGAGATCAGGCCCACGTCGACGGACGGATCGACCTGGGACCGCGTGTGAATCTGCAACTCCTGGGCGCGGCGCCCACGCAAACCGATGGTTCACTGGATCTGCGGGCCATCGGCCGCGCCGACCTCGCCGTGCTCGATCCCTGGCTGTCCGCCACCGGCCAGCGGCTGCATGGCCAGATCACGCTCGATGCCCGCGTTCAAGGCGCGCCGGCCCAGCCCCGGTTCGGCGGCGCCCTGCGGCTGAGCCAGGGCGAGGCGCAGGATTACGCGCAAGGGTTGAACCTGTCCCGCATCGAGGGCCTGCTGGAGGCCGGCGAGGATGGCCGGCTGCGGCTGCGCCGGATGGAGGCCCAGGCGGGTCCCGGCACGGTGCGCGCCACCGGGGAAGTGGACCTGAACACACCCGGCCGGCCGGTCAACCTGATCCTCACCGCCCGTAACGCGCAACCGCTGGCCTCCGACCGGCTCACCGCGAACGTGGATACCGACCTGCTGATCCGGGGTCGGTTGGCGGGGCCCTTGACCCTCTCCGGCCCGATCCGCATCCTGCGCGCCGAAATTCGCATCCCCGAAAACATGCCGGCCCACATCGCCGTACTGAAAGTCCGGCGCCCCGGCGAAACCCCGCCCGCCCCCGCTCCGGAAAAGCCGGGTCTGCTGCTGGACCTCCAGATCGACGCGTCCCGACAAATCTTTGTCCGGGGGCGCGGCATCGACGCCGAGCTGGATGGTTCGATCCGCGTCAAGGGCGCCGCCGAGAAGCCGGAAACGCTGGGCCGCTTTACCCTGCGGCGCGGCCAGCTCAACCTGGCCGGACAGACCCTGAACTTCAGCAAGGGGGAAATCGGCTTCACCGGCGGCAAACTCAACGATCCGACGCTGGACTTCGAGGCGACGGCCCATCGCGGCGGCACGCGGGCCATATTGAATGTCGGCGGTTCGGCGCGCAAGCCGGTGATAGCGCTGTCCAGTGTGCCGGACCTGCCCGAGGATGAAGTCCTGTCCCAATTGCTGTTCGGCAAGAGCGCGACCTCCCTGAGTCCATTCGAGATGGCCCGCATCGCCGGCGCCCTGGTGTCGCTGACCGGGGCTACCTCCGGCATGATCAACCCGCTGGAGAAAATCCGCCATGGGCTGGGGCTGGATCGGCTGACCATCGGTTCCGACCGGACCGGCAATCCCACCCTGGAGGCGGGCCGCTATGTCATGCCGGGCGTCTACCTGGGCGCCAAGCAGGGCGCCAGCGGCGGCGGCACCCCCCAATCCGTCGTCCAGATCGACATCACTGACAATCTCAAGGTAGAGGGCACTATCGGCGCGGGTTCGGCGACAGGCTCCACCGGCAATGCCCAGAGCGCCGGTGTGGTCTATCAGTTCGAATACTGATAAGCGGCCTCAACGCGGGTAGGGAAAGCCCTTGGACAGCAGGACCTGCAGGGTGCGGTCATGCCCGTAGATATCCTCGAAGAAGCTGATGGTGCCATCGGGATCGGCCATGACCGTCGAATAGAGGATGTAGACCGGGATATTCTTTTTCAGGCTGATGGTCTTGTTGTCGGCTCCTTCCATGAATTGCCGGATGCGCTCCATGGGCCAGTCGCCGTTGTCCGCCAGCACCCATTCGGCGAGTTTCGGCGGGTCCTCGACGCGGATGCAGCCATGGCTGAAATCCCGGCGATCGCGCTTGAACAGACTCTGACTGGGGGTGCCGTGCAGGTAGACGTTATTGGTGTTGGGGAAGGAAAACTTGATCTTGCCCAGGGCGTTCTTGGGCCCGGGCTTTTGCCGGATACGGTAGCCGCCTGCCCCGTTGCCGACCATCTCCATGCCATGCTTGGCCAGATATCCCGGATTCCGGCTGATCAGCGGACCGAGTTCCTTCTCGGCGATGCTGGGCGGCACATTCCAGTAGGGACGGAAGGTAACCATGCTCATGTCGGAATGGAACACGGGCGTGCCGTGGCCATCGATGGCCTCGCCGACGACGACGTTCATCTCGATGTCGTAGGATCCGGGGCCGTCCCCGGTCTTGGCGCCATACAGCTTGAAAGACGGGATGTTGACGATGATGTAACTGCCGCGCACATCGGGCAGCCAGCGCAGGCGCTCCAGGCCGATTTCGATCTGCTTGAGGCGGTCGGCGATGGGCGTCGACAGACGCGCCAGGGTGTTCTTGCCGATGATGCCGTCGTTACCCAATCCATGCCGGATCTGATAGGCCTTGACCGCATCGGCCAGTGCCGGGTCGTAGACCTCCGAACGCTCCAGGGCGGGGTCGACCGTCTTCAGATCGCCCAACGCCACCAGCAGTTTGCGCAAGGCCGGCACGTCCTTGTGACTCATGCCCGGCTTGAATTTGGCGGGAAAGCCGAACTTCATGTGTGGCAGTTCGGCGGCCAGCTTGCGGTAGCGCAACAGTGCTTCCTTGAGCGGGTGATACATCGGGAAGCGCGGCTCCAGGGACGCGAGCACCCCGCGAATGTCCGGGCTTTGGGTGAGTTCCCGGACGCGCTTGGGCACGTCCAGCCGCTTGGGCTCCACGTCCAGGGCGAAGCCGACCGTGCGTGGATTGATGCGCCCCAGGTAGAGGTTGCCGACATAGCGGGTGGCGGCAATGGTCAGGGCGACATCGAACTTGGCCACCGCCTTGGGATCGCCCGCCTGCGGGGGGGCCCCCGATAACCATTTCACCAACAGGCCGGCATCGTAATCGGCGGCATTGAGACCCTGATTGTCGGCCTCGGCGAGGCTTTCCACCATCTCGCCGGCCTGTAGAGTTGGCCGGCCCTCCCGGAACCAGAGCGGATCGGCGTTCTGGCCGTAAAGCTGCGTCAGCGGCTTGGCGAGGTCGGAAAAATTGCCCCAGCGCAGTTCCGGGAACCGGCCTGCCTTGAGGATACTCTGGATTTCGGCGTTGACGGGATCTCCGGCCATCGCCGGACCCGGCGCCGCGGTCCACAGCAGCCCCAGCAACCAGCCACCCATTAAGATCACTCTTGCCGCTTCAAAAAACCCGAAACGGCCGTTCGCTCGTCTTTGCTCTCTCATCAATCTCCTGCCTGCCCGGTCATGACCGGTGTTCACTCACTATTCCAGGCACATTATGAACCATGGACTTGCAGGGTGTATCCGGATGCCCCGCCCAGCCACACTCTTGCACAGACATTGGTCAGCCTGTCCCGGCCGCTGAATTTGGGACGAGGTCATTGCAACCATCCGCATCCTTCATGGCGTCGCGGCGCAAGACCACCCCAAATTGGCCGACGAGACATCGGGTCAGTCGGGTATGATGGCTTGTCATGGGTCCCTCGTTTCAACACCCGTTTTTCACAGGAGATCACCGATGCCGAACTTTCGCCTGTTGCTGCTGACCGCCGGTCTGTCCACCTCCGTGCTGGCAGCCGATACCTATACCATCGACTCCAACCATACCCTGCCCTTGTTTGAA
>Ga0194120_10009581_pt1 | contig 12232 bp, 12 predicted proteins | sample TA2MahCa65mmetaG_FD_148642 | JGI IMG/M metagenome (GOLD analysis project Ga0194120, IMG submission 148642) | Freshwater microbial communities from Lake Tanganyika, Tanzania - TA2015019 Mahale Deep Cast 65m | ecosystem: Environmental > Aquatic > Freshwater > Lake | place: Tanzania: Lake... | reverse complement strand
CGCTGGGGAGTCATCACCAACCGGCCGTCCTCGTTCCGATAGATGATTCCGTCAATCCGGGCGGGCTCAAATCTGCCCGCATCCAACCTGACCAGCAGCTCGTTAAAGGTCACGAACGCTTCCCCGATGATCCCGATGTCAACCTGGGGCAGGAGAGCCATGATGTCCCGGGGCATGGAGGTGAGCAGCCCCCCCCCGACCACCAGCGTAGCCTCGGGGGCATAGGCTTTGGCAAACTGACAAACTTTTTTCACGTAGGCATAAGTCGTCGTGATGCCCCCGGTGGCGACGACGTGCCAGTCATCCGCCTCCAGCGCCTGACGCAGGACGTCGTCGTCCAAGCGCCACGCGTTCGCGTCATAGACCTGCACCAAGTGTCCTTCCTTCATCGCCAGCGACGCGAGAAGGGCCATCCCGTAAGGCACATGGCGAGGCGCATCCTTTTCCCGGATCACCGGATTAATGAACAGGACTTTGGCCATTCACGCCCCCTCGGGGTCACGCGTTGCCGAAGACAGAAGCTGCGCCAGCGGCATCCATTGAATGCCGGGGCACCAGTAGGCCGTCATCCGCGATTCGACGATTCTGCTGACGACCGCTGGGGAGGTACTGGAGGATTTGATTCGTCGTCCTGACCCGTGCCGTAAAGGAACTTCTTCTTGGAGACGAAGGCAATGCTGCCGCCCAGCCGTTTCAACGCCTCACGCTCGAACTGCTGCGTCAGGTCTTCCTCCTGTTCCCCAACGACAAGCTTACGAGTCTTGAAGTTGCCTTTGAGAATATTCCTCATGGATACTCCTCGCAGAGTTGTTAGTCCTTCATGCCGATATTCAGTCTTGTCCGCTTTGGCCTGCGTCGTCAAATGCCGGGCCCGCCAGGCCAGACCGACATGACGGGTCACGATCATCCCACCGACTCCGGTCGTGATCACCTTGTTCCCGTTGATGCCGAAGCATGATTGGTCCGCGCCCCAAACTCGATATCCACGTGAGACAAGCACGGGGATATATGCTGATCCCGACGTAGCCCATCTTGACCACCTCGACATCGACCTATGGGTGCTGTTTCCTCGTAGCGTGTCTCACCATCACATCACACAATTCGCCCTTCCGACATGTCCGTATTTGCCTTTTCATAATCAGCGGGCTTGCCGATGTCTATCCAATACTCCAAAACAGGAAATGCCGAGACCCGCATGCGCAGGCTTATGAGCTTATCAATCAGCTCCGGAGCGTCAAAAGCCACACCGTCCGGGATCAATTCGATCACATCCGGGTTTATCAAATAGATCCCCGCATTGATGAACATGGAGAAGGAAGGCTTCTCTTCGAGCCCGAGCACCCATTCCCTCTCTACTTTCACCACTCCATAGGGAACATGGAAGCTTTGCTTCTTGACCGCTATGGTCATATCGGCTTTTTGAGCATGATGAAAATGGTGTATGGCCGAAAAATCGAGCGTAGTCAGAACGTCGCCGTTCACAACAAGAAAGGGTTCCCGGAGTTGATTGCGTAAGAGCCGAAGCGAGCCGATTGTCCCGAGACGGTGTTCTTCCCTTGTATAATTTATTTCTAACCCGCATGAAGCCCCATCGCTGAAGCGATCCTGTATCAGTTCGCTCTTGTAGTGGGTGGACACCACGACTTCGCGGATCCCGCTTTTGCGCAACCGATCCAAGACATGCTCCATGATAGGTTTTTCACCGACCGACAGCATTGGCTTGGGCTGCGAATTCGTCAGCGGCTGCAGACGTGTCCCAAGTCCCCCGGCCATGATCACCGCCTTCAGGCCGCCGGCAAGCTCGGCATGGAGATCTTTCAGCAAGACAATCCCAAGGACCTTGCCTTCTTCTCCAAGCAGCGGGAGCTGCTGGATATTGTTCGAAAGCATCAAATCAAGATAGACTTCAGCCGCATGGCCTTGTGGGGCAGTCACCGGATTCCGTTTCATAACCTTTTCGAGAGGGGTATCCAGGCTCATGTTGCCTAGAACGGCCCGCCGGATGTCCCCGTCAACAACCGCCCCCAAAAGATGGTCCTGCTCATCGACGACTAGTGCCATGCCGTAAGTCGTCTGATTGATGACCGCCATCGTTTTCAAGAGAGAGTCCTCGGGAGACACTTTCGCCGCTCGCCAATCTCTCACAGCATCCTCTTGCGTAATTCTTTCGCTGGCGCCCCGGCGACCGTGCGATGACTCTTGGCATCCTTGAGGACAACAGAGCCCATGGCAAGGATTGACCATCTGCCGATTCGGCCGCTTTGTTTCCGCAGGGGCATGTCTCGTTGCACCCTCTTCACAAACACCGGGTTAATGAACAAGACTTGAGGTCACAGGTTGATCCGTCTCGATCGTCGCTTAGGAGCAAGTCGCCAGAAACTCGGGAAGCCCCATCCACTGTATGCCGGGGCCGAACAGAATGCCGCCTCCGGTGCAATTAATCGTTTCGCACTCGGCTTGCTGGGTCATCTCGAGAAAGATGTCCCGGTACCACAGATAGGCCGGATCCGTATAGAAGTCTTGGCCCAAATGCGGATTTCGAATGTGCACATAGACTTCATCCAGTCGATCCGGGCCTACGAGATCAAGGATCTCGTAATAGTACTGAGTCCTGATATATGGAGTATCTGCATAATATCCAAAGTCCATCCCCACAAGACCAACACGCTTCTTCTTAAGAATGACATGGGCCAAGACCCAGCACGCTGTGCCGACATTGCCGCCGGCATTAATGCATGGAAGACCGTTCATCTCATGGATCCGCCTCGTGAGCCCATTCACAATCTCATAGTCATCGTACATCGGGTTCCACCAGTAGGCAGGCATCTTAGCTGCGAGAACTCGGCTGACGACCGCAGGGGAAGCGCTGGAAGCTATGGCGATCCTGAGTCTGGGGCCATAGCCATTAAATAATTCAACCAATTCGAGGTTGAACTTCAATTGATCCTCACGGAACTTCGGATCCATGTCCTGCCTGACATAGTAATCGTCCCGCGCTACAGTCTCCTCCGTTAGCTCTGGGTCACCAAACCATCGCACGACCCGCGTGCGATGAGGATCAAGTGTGACGACGAGATCAGGGATGAGTTCATGACGCAAGCACCAGGCCACCGCCGATTCAGTTGCGATAATGATCCCTCTGAACCCGGACTCTTTGATAAGTTTGGCTGTGTCGAATCGATGCACCGAGGGTCCGGCAGCGACCACCAAGGCCGCATCTCCCTTCATCAGCGGCGAGTCCCGCAATGCCATAATGTTGTGGCCATTCGCAATTACCGAAGCGTTCGACTGCGCATTTTCAAACCCAATTCGGGCGACCTTTTCAAGGGTGAGGGTTCCCAAAGTGGAAGCAATCTGACGGCCAAGCGCGCCGTTCCCCGCCCGTTTTGACTTGTCTAGAATTCTCGTGTGCGGCATTGATCCTTACTCCGCGTCATACAAAAACTTTCTCTTGGACAAAACGCGATGCTGCCGCCTAATCGCTTGTTCGCCTGACGTTCGAACTTGGATATGACATTCTTCTCCGAAATTTCCCTTCAGTATTTCGCTCATGAGATTCCTCCTCGAGTTTAGACAATGCCCTGATCACGATCCGCTGATCAGCCTGAGTCAAGCCGACCGAACTCGGCAAACTCAAGGCCTTGTGGTAGAGCTGTTCGGAGACATCGCACCGATAGGATTCGGCATAGCGATGGGCGCTCGACAAATGTAACGGCTGCCAGAGCGGACGGGTCTGGATACCCATGGAGTCCAATCGCCTGAGCAGGGTGCGGCTCTCCTCTCCGTACATGCCCGGGTCAACGAGTATCGTATAGGCCCAGAAGGTGCTGCGCATCCAAGGGGCTTCCTTCATGCAGGTGACCCCGGGAAGAGTCGAGAGAGCCTGCGTGTACCTCCCGGCAATCGCGCGCTTGGCGACGATAAAATCGTGCAATTGCTCCATTTGGGCACACCCCAGCGCTGCCTGGATGTTGGTTAACCGGTAATTGTATCCAATCTCTCCATGAGCGAATTCGATGGGGTCATCCTTGGCCTGAGTAGTCAAGTATCTCGCTCTGGCCGCCCATGCCTGATTGCTGGTGAGGACCATTCCACCGCCACCGGTCGTGATCAGCTTGTTCCCGTTAAAGCTCAAGCAGGCGATGTCGCCAAGTTTTCCAACCTTCCTACCTTTGTACTCAACTCCGAGCCCTTCGGCCGCGTCCTCGATGACCACAAGGTCATACCTTCTGGCAACCTCTTCGATGAGATCCATATCGCAGGCGTGGCCAAGGACATGGACCGGGAGGATCGCTGTAACCCGCCGGCCCGTCACTTTGTTCACGAGCTTCCCGTTCTGCCAATCACATCGCTTTGTCGTGAAGTCCGCCAGCTTTTCAGGATCCATTTGCCAATACAACGGGTCTGCATCCATGAAGACAGGCCAAGCCCCGACGTACCGGATGGCATTGGCCGATGCGGCAAATGTCAACGTCGATACCAGCACTTCATCGTCTGGCTGAACTCCCGCCACGAGGAGTGCGATATGCAAGGCTGCCGTTCCATTCACCGTGGCGACGGCATGCTTCATTCCGACGTAGTCTGCAACTTCTCGCTCGAAGCGATCCACGAATGGTCCGACAGACGACACCCAGTTGGTATCGAGACATTCCTTGATGTACTTCCATTCGTTGCCGCGGAGTTCCGGGACGTTCAGGGGAATGAATCGCGGGGCGGTCAGAGCACTTAGCTCGGCGCGTTGCCGTTTATTCTCACACATTTTCCGCGTCCTAGGCGTTCCGGTATTCCGAGCTGTCGGGATCATGAATCACGCCTGCGGCGAACAGCTGAAATAGATCAGCGACGGCTTCGTCCAGCGTTTTCGAAAGGGTGAAGCCTAATCGCTGCTTGATCTTCGAAAAATCCACGCGATAGCTCCGGAGGTCTTTATCGGTTCCTTCATACTCCAGGTTCATGCTCGTGGGGGCTCGTTTCTGGACGATCTCCCCGATCTCTCCCTTACGGTAATTCGCTTCGGTGGCTCCGACATTGAAGACCTCGTTGCGGACCGCGGAATGCTCTGCACGGAGTGCTAACTCAACGGCCTTGGCCGCATCACCTACCCACATCAGCGGCCTCCACATTTGAGGTCCGTAGATGGACAGCCGGTGTTTCGTCACCGCGTCACAGACCAAGTGGTTGACAATAAGGTCAAATCGCATGCGCGCAGAGGGACCATGAACCGTCGCGGGCCGAAAGATGGTGCGCGACAGATCCCGCTTCATCGTATCGAGCAGGAACTTCTCGGCGTCAATCTTGGTTCTCGCATAGAGCGAGACGGGGTTGAGCCGGGTTTCTTCTGTCGCCATCTGATCAGTGTCCTGTACCCCATAGCTGCTGCAGGTTGAGAAAAAAATGAGCCGTCGTACACCTTGATTCACCGCCGCCTTCACAACGTTTTTGGTTCCCTCAAAGTTGATCGCGACGGTCACCTCTGGCGAGAGGTCACAGGCTGCCTCTCCGACGAGGGCCGCCAAATGAATCACGTGATCGATACCCTTCATCGCTGTTGCCAAGGCTTGACGGTCTCTAATATCGCCCTTGATGAACGTATAGCGGGGGTGCCCGAGCACCCCGAGCAGGCTCCTCCCTCCGAATGTCAGATTATCGAAGACCGTGACTTTGAACTCCTCAGCCAACAGATGGCGCGTTACCCAGGAGCCGATGTATCCCGCTCCCCCAATGACGAGCACTCGCTCCGATTCCGACATCATCCGGTTCAGGGTTTCGGCTTTCTTCACTTCTATCCCCTTTTCTGCGCAAGATACTGGTGCTCGCCTTCCCCGTACCAGAATGATGCTTGCGGCACCTTAGTAAAGAGCATCTCATTAATTCCTATGTAATCGAATCGCTTGAACGGATTGACCAACGCATGCAAGGGTTTCCAAATCTGATCTGGAGTTTCAATGCTCTGCACCGTCACAGCCATTTTCCTTTTTCTCCTCTAGAGGCTAAAGACTCAGCAGAGCCAATCGGCATCGCCGGACTTATGATATTCGACGCCACGCGCCTTGAACTCAGCCGAGAGGCTGGCCCACATGCCCATGTTATCGAGGACGAACCTGCATCCATGAAGATGTGGGAGGACGTCATTCCCAGCTTTCCTGAACACCTTATGATCAACCACGGCGACCACGGCTTCGAACCTGCTCAGGCCGTCTGGGTAGTCAAAGGCCTCCACGCCCGCTACGGTCGAGATTTCCTCCGCGGTATAGAGCGGATCGCACAGTCGGACGTGTACACCATGAGCTAGCAACTCTCGGATAAACGGAATGGTCGGGGAGAGGACCGCGATCTTGAGGTCTGCCTTGTAGGACAGTCCCAACACTCCCACTGTTCGGAGACCACGCGCCACGATGGCTCTGGCGATCAGTCGATTGATTTCCTCGTCCGTTTTGATGGTTTCGGCTAGAATGGTCAGCGCCTCAGGGCGCTGGGCTCCGGCAATGACATAGCGGCTGGAGAGCGGAATGCAATAGCCTCCCACCCCGAACCCCGGGTAGAAAGTCCCGATATTCCACTTGGTGCCGACGAGTCGCAGGACCTCCCGCACGTTTTCATGCGGGTAGGCCAGACTCAGTTGGTTGGCCAGCGTGATCTCCATGTGCCGGTAGGCATTCTCGAAGCTTTTGACCATTTCGGCGGTCCGATGGCTCGAAGCGGCATGGAGGCGGTCACATACGATGCCCAGTACGCCCCGCATGGCTTCGCTGGTATGCGCGTTTACTCCACCGAAGACGCGATCCAACTCCTTGAGAGATTTGGTGTCATCCACGAACCAGTCGCGGCGCGGCGCCACCCCCAACAGGATATCCTGACCCACCACCTTGCCATGACGTTCCAAGAACGGGATGACTACGGATTCCGTGGTCCCAGGCGTCAGGGTGGACTCGATGATGATCAGGGGTGGCCGGTCTTCCTCATAGTCCTTGGGCAAGCCAGCCAATGTTTCGAGGACCTCCTCCAGGTACCGATTGTAGGGCCTGCCGTCCTTCTCTGTGGGAACGCAGATGAAATGCACCAGAACGTCCGATTGCAAGAGCCGGGTAGGATTCAAGGTGGCCCGCATCAGGCCAGCCCGGCTGAGCGACTGTATGTCGAATCCCAGCCACTTCCGCAAAGCCTGATCCTCGATCTCACCCCGGTTGATCGCCTCCACCTTCTGGGAGAGCACATCCACGGCGATTCCCGCTACCCCGTTCCGCGCAAAATGCGCCAGCGTAGAGAGGCCTATAAAGCCAGCCCCCCAGACTCCGATCCGATAGCCCTGCTTCAACAGAAGGGATCTATAGTCTTGCATCAGACGTTCTCCGCAACTACACCATGTGGCAGCGGGCGGGCCGGGATGCCGACTACGGTCACAGAGTCGGGCACCTCGTGCAGGACCACCGCCCCCGCTCCGACGACGGCATATCGGCCTATCCGCACTCCTTGAATCACCGTTGCCCCGATTCCCACAATGCTTCCTTCTCCAACCTGAACGCCACCTGCCAGGCGGGCGCCAGGCGCCACCTGTGCATGGTCCTCGATCCGGCAATCGTGCTCGACGATAGCGGCGGTATTGATTACCACATTGTTGCCCAGCACACAATCTGGATTGAGAATGGCGCCCGCCATAACCCGGTCGCCTTGCCCCAGACGGACACCCTTGCCAACGATTGCCGCTGGATGCACGATTGTGATCACCTCGAACCCCAAGCCACGCACGAAGTCGAATAATCGCTTGTTGTGTGGGGTATCCGTCACGGACGCCACGGCTATAAACGCATGGCGGACCCCCTGTTTGTATAGATCTGGGAGCTGTTCGTCCCCTCCAAGCAGCGGCACTCCAAGCACACCGGCGCCATCAAGCTCCTCCCGGACACCGATTAAGCCAAGGATACGATATTCGCCGGTCCGTTCCAGGGCATCGATGAGGACTTTTGCATGGCCCCCAGCCCCTATTCCGATGATTGGTTTACTCATTCAGAAATGAGAGCTCTCCGTAGTCACAGACTTCCTTGATCAACTAGGCTACAAATGACTTGGAAATAAGCTGCTGACCGAGCTCGATCTCACCAAGAACTTTTGCGATCTTATGACTGGCATCCCCATCGCCATAAGGATTGACTAATTCCTGCAGCCCCTTACGGAATTCAAAACTTAGCGCCTGTTGTATACCGGCTACAATTCCCGCCGCCGTGTACCCTACATCAATCACATTCACTGGCTTAAGACGGCCCCTCTGTCGATTGCCGATGTTCACTACGGGTAGCTTCAATGACGCCGCCTCAATGATGCCGCTCGAAGAATTCCCAACCATTGCTGCGGCATGCTGCATGGCGCTTATGTAACCAAGTGGTCCCATGTTGATCAGAAGCTTTGCGCTACTACGCGAGGCAACATAGTCCCGAAGCAATTCCATAACCATGCGTCCCGCTGTGTCTGCATTGGGATAGGTCAAAACGAGTTGCTCCTTGAAGCGATCGAGCGCCTGGAGCAGCCTACTTACTTGGAGCGCCGTATCCTCAAACTCCAGTGTAACAGGATGGTAGGTCACCAACAGGAAAGGCTGGTCTGAATCAAGGCCGTATTTGTTACAGAACTCTGATCGGCTCAAGGGCTTGGTCTGCTTGATTGCATCAATTCCCGGCGCTCCCGTCACGAAGACCCGCCAAGGCTCCTCCCCCATCCGCCGGATGCGTTCTGCGTACAAGTCGGTCGTGGCAAAATGAATATGGCTCATCTTCGTGATCGCATGGCGCATCAGCTCATCGATGAGGCCTTCAGTGGATTCTCCACCGTGCAGATGGGCCACCGGGATTTTGAACGGCATGGCCGCTGCCACCGTGGCCAAGGTCTCGAAACGGTCTCCCATCACCAGCAGGATATCCGGTCTGGAATGGTCGAAAACTTGAGCGAATCCGAGGACCCCCAGGCCTATCGCCTTAGCGACTCCCTGTGGGGAGTCGGAGGAAAGAATGATTTCGATCCGCTCGGCGATTTCGAATCCAGCCTCCTGCACCTCGCGAATCGTCGTTCCAAACTCAGGAGATAGATGCATGCCCGTGGCATAGAGCCGCACGGCCAATCCCGGATGGCGCCGGAGCTCGTGCAGCACGGGGAGCCAAATGCTCCAGTCCGTACGCCCTACCGTGACGACTCCAACGATTCTCAGCGCAGCATTTCCCATGTGATCGTCTCGTCTGCCGAGATATCCCGAATCGTGGGGCGACCGAGCACACGCTCAAGATGGTTGGGCAGAATTCCCGTCCCAGGCCGCTTGGCGGTGATGAGATCAGTGGTCAGCGGCGTGCCCCTTGGAATGTCCTGCGCGGCCACGAGGCTCTTCCGAATCACCTGACGCGTATGGTGCTCACTGGCCATGGGAGACTTGATTCCGTCCCCAGCCGCCTTCTCGACGGTCCTGATGGCTCTCAAGAGCGCAGCGAACTCGTGCGGCTCCAAGGAGGCCCGGTGATCGGGTCCCGAAAGAGTCCTGTCAAGCGTGAAATGCTTTTCGATGATCGAAGCCCCCATTGCGACCGCTGCGATGGCAATTTCGGTTCCTGGAGTATGGTCCGAGTACCCGACCGGCACGCCGAACGCCGTCTTCATGGTCACCATGGCCCGCAAATTCGCTTCCTCCGGTTTAGCAGGGTAGTCCGAGGTGCAGTGCAGCAATGCCAATCCGGCCGGACTGATCCTTTGGATCAGGCGCACCGCTTCTTCCACTTCGCCGAGATAGGACATTCCCGTGGACAGAATGATGGGCTTGCCCTTTCGCGCCACCTGTTCGAGCAGGGGATGATTGACGATCTCCCCGGATGGAATCTTGAAGGCCGCTACCCCTAGGCTATCCAGCAACTCAGCCGATTCAAGATCGAACACACTGCTCAAGAAGAGGATTCCCTTCTCGCGACAATAGGCCATAAGCTCCCGGTGTTGCGCGTGGGACAGCTCCAGCTTCCGCTGCATCTGCAGTTGAGATTCTTCTGGATCGGTCGTCTTGAGGGCATAGTTCGCCTTGGGCGCGTATTGGGTCGCCAATCTGTCGGCGCGGAAGGACTGGAACTTGACGGCGTCGGCGCCGGCTTCTACGCCGATGTCAACGAGCTTCTTGGCCAGCGTCGTGTCGCCGTTATGGTTACACCCCGCCTCGGCGATGATGAACACCGGCGCCCCCGGTCCGATCCGCCTTCCCGCGATCTGGATGTCCGTTGGCATGTGATTGCGCGTTTCGCCCATTGACTCCTAGCCCAGTTCGCGGACCAGCATGAACGCCTCGGCGTATTCCGTTCCGATGGTCGCCCCGCGGCTTCTGGCCAGGGCTCTGATCGCCGACACGCTGCGCGGCAATGGTTCGGGGTGCATCTCGCTCTCGAATAACTGCATGATCGCCAGCTTTCGCTCAAGCGTCTTGGAGATATCGCAATAGATTTGTGGGACAAACCTGTCGCCAATCCCCGGGATTCCCGCGTCGGTCTCGGAAGGAATTTCGCAAGCCAAAATCCGCCGGATGCCCAAATCCCGCATATAGAAAGTCTTCAGGACCGCCATGGCAGCCTGGAAGACCACTCGGTGATCAGAATGTGCGTCGTCCGGACTCGGCAGGTACACGATCTCCGGCCGAACGGCCTCGATGACTTCCCGCAGACGGCAGATAATCGTATTCAGGGGAAGCGCGTCCAAGTCTGCCGTCCTGAAGTCGAGCCAGTCGGTTTTGGCGAATTGATAGGCTGCTGCGACCGCCTTGACCTGGTGAGCCTGCCGGTCTGCAGCTTCCCTCGGATACAGCGGTTCCCAGACGCGGGTGACGATTGTCCAGTGGAGAGCGTCCCCGCGATCGGAGTGATTCAGGAGAGTGCCGCCGCAGCCCAACGTTTCGTCGTCCGGATGAGGCGCAATGACCAGCACCGATCCCATCAGAAACAGCTCCCTACCACGGGAATGCACTCGAATTCATGCTCCACGAGAACAATCGTGCCGTCTCCTGTTCGAACAAAGATCTCTCGGTCCTTGACTTGGAGCACGCGTCCGAACTCCCGGTTGCGCGAATTTTCCGCCAGCGGCTCGACTCTCGTCCTCCAGATCCGGATCTCCTGTCCGCCGACGGTGACATGTGCCCCCACATAGGGACGAGTCAGCGCCCGTACGAGCCGGTCGATCGTCAGGGCGGACATGCGGAAATCAATCGCCCCGTCGACTTTGCCCCGTTTGCGCCAGGAATTCGCCTTGGAATGATCCTGGGGAACCCGTTGGGCCGTTCCGTTGGCCAACATCGGAAGGAAGCGGGGAATCATCTCCGACGCGGTTCGCTTGACCTTCTCATAGAGCGAGCGGGCATCCTCATCCGGCGACAACTCGATGCGCTGCTGCGCGAGGATGTCCCCTGTATCGGCTCCTTCATCCATCCAGAAAAACGTCAGACCGGTATAGGGTAATCCCAAGGCAATGGCCCAGATGATGGGATGCCGCCCCCTGTTTTCCGGCAACAGCGACGGGTGGAGACCTATGGAGCCAAGCCGGGGAATGGCCAGCACGTTCTCACGGATAATGCGGGACCACCCCCAGACGAAGATCGCATCAGGCCGGTACTGCGCAATCAGTGCGGCATTTTCCGGACTACTGAGATCCTCGGCATAATGGATGGGAATGTGGTGGACAGCGGCGATGTCCGACAGATCGGCATAATCCGAATGCAGGCCAGATTTTGCCGGCGGCACCGTAAAAATGGCTGCGGGCTTGAACCCGCACTTCAGCACCTCAGGCAGACAGTGCCGGCTCGCCTCAACCGCGCCGACAAAGACAATTCGAAAGTCCTTCACCCTATTGTCGGGATGCTGTTTCGGTTGCAGGGCTTATAGATCGAGGAACCGTTTTTGGACGAGCCCGGTATCAATGGGGGCAGAGATCAGCCTGTCGATGATGCGTTCGGCGGCGCGGCCGTCCCCGTACGGATTCACGAGGTTCCGGAGGCTTCGCCGGAAACTGGGATCGATGGCGCGCTGGATCGCCGACGTGATGTCGTCCGGATCATGGCTGCAATCGATCACGTCACTTGGAGGTAGCCTTCTGCGCGCTGGGGGTGATCAATCGGTCCGCCGTAAAGGTTTGGAATTTGACCGCATCGGCTCCGGCCTCAACGGCGACCTCGATGAGTTGCTCGGCCAATCGGAGGTCGCCGTTATGGTTGACTCCGGCCTCGGCAATA
>Ga0194120_10009580_pt1 | contig 12232 bp, 14 predicted proteins | sample TA2MahCa65mmetaG_FD_148642 | JGI IMG/M metagenome (GOLD analysis project Ga0194120, IMG submission 148642) | Freshwater microbial communities from Lake Tanganyika, Tanzania - TA2015019 Mahale Deep Cast 65m | ecosystem: Environmental > Aquatic > Freshwater > Lake | place: Tanzania: Lake... | reverse complement strand
GAAAGAGTTATGATTGTTTCGTGAGACATTTGAAAATTTTAAATTTTATATTTTACATTGAGCATAGCTTACTTACGATTTCGTTTTGACGTTTTCAACGATGCCATAAATATTTTCGTAAGTTCTTTTGCTTCTTGCATTATCTCTTTCATTCGGTCAAGTGTCATTAGTTCGGCTTCTAAAATCAATTCCATCCAGTATGAGGATTCGTCAGTTTCTTCCAAAACAATTCCAAGTTTTGAAATGAAATCAGCATTTGAACGAGCAAGACAAACCGCACGATAATTAGCGCCAACCGATGTTCCAGAACGAAGTAATTGATTTCCAATAACTTTTCCTACAAGTGTTTTCGGCAATGCATTCACTAATTTGATAACTCGTAAAGCAAATTGTTTTGTTCGAGTTTTCAACTCTTCTTCATTCATATCAATCTAAAATGTCAAATGTAAAATGTAAAATGAAGTTATTCTTTCATTCTACTAATATCATCAACATTGACCGTGTTGAAGCGTTGATAAATATTTAACACAATCGCAAGCGCAACAGCGGCTTCGGCAGCAGCGAGAATAATAACAAAAATTGCAACTGCTTGTCCATCGAGATTCATTCCGCCGTAACGAGAAAATGCGATGAAGTTGATGTTTGCCGAATTGAGTATGAGTTCAATTCCCATCAACACGAGAATTGCATTGCGCCGGGTTATAACGCCAAAAATTCCCAGCGAAAATAAAATTCCGCTGACGATGAGATAGTGCGTAAGGGTTACTGATGTTAACATTTCAAAAAATTATTTCGTAGCTACTTTTTCTTTTCTCGCAATTATCGCCGCACCTATCAATGCAACAAGTAAAACGACAGAAGCAATTTCAAACGGCAACAGATAACTTGTCATCAACATTTCGCCGAGTTTGTATGTAGTAGTATTCATTTCAGGAAGTGAAGTGACGACACGCCAATCGGTTACGTAAAAAATGCCGCACAATGTTCCGGCAGTGATTGATATCAAAATTGTTGCGGGAACAGTTTGCAATGTTCCGGTTTTTATATCAACGCTGACGACTTTGTTCGTCAACATCACGCCAAAGAGAAGAAGAATGAGAATTCCGCCAACGTAAATAAGTAGTTGTGTTACTGCGAGGAAATCTGCATTCAACAAAACATATAATCCAGCAACGCCGAAAAACGTAAAGAGCAACGAAAATGCAGAATAAATAATGTTGCGTGAGAAAACAACGATTCCTGCAGAAACAAGTGTAATTGCTGCGAATGCGTAAAATGTGTAATCGTATAAAGACATTTTAGATTTTATATTTTACATTTTAGATTGAACATTGAAATACAAATGACTAATTACCAATTACAAATTACTTTCTAAATTATACAGCAGTGGTTGAAGGTTGAGTTGCTACTGTTGGAGTTGCAACAGGCTTCGGTGCTGCTGCCGCTGCGGCTTTTTTCGCTTTTGCTTCTGCATCTGCTTGAGCGGCTTTTGTTTTTTTATCTGCAATATCATCTTGCGACATTGTTGCGTAATTGTAAACCAAACTGTGTCTGTCAAATTCGGAAAACTCGTACACATCCGTCATCACGATACATTCTGTTGGACAGGGATATACGCACAAACCGCAATAACAGCATTTCGCAATATCAATATCAAATTTTGAAACCCACAAACGTTTTTTCGTTCCAAGCGATGTTACACCGGGTTCATCGCCGGCAACACTTTTTACCGTTTCAATCGAAATGCAATTTACGGGACACGCCATTGAACATTGGTCGCAACCGATACAGTCATCCATATTCACATACAAACGGTTGCGCGCGCGTTCGGGAACTGCACGTCGCTCATCGGGATATTGAATTGTTACCGTCGGCATAAATAAATGCTTGTAAGTAATTTTCATTCCGACGAGAACGGTAAAAATTGCTTGATATATATCGCGGAAATATTGTTTCATAATTATCTATAAACTTCTTTACGGTCTTTACAAGAAACTAATAACACAATAGATTTTTTGTCGTCAATTTCATATCGTAATCTGTAATTACCAATTCGTATCCTATATTCATTTACCGTTCCTCTCAATTTTTTGCATCCGTAAGGTCGAGGATTATTTTCTAAATCTATAAGTATTTTTTCAATTCGCTCTTGAATGAAATTCGGCAAATTATCAATTTGTCGTTCAACAATGTGTGGAATGACAAGTTGATATTTCATCCATTATTATTTTTTCTCTTTGAAATAAACTCATCCAACGTAACATATTTTCCTGCTTTATATTCTTCACGGGCTTCTCTCACTTCATTTTGAATAATTGAATCTTGTTCAAACAACTCATCTTCGATTTCTTCTAATGTTCCATAAATCGTTTTCCATAACTGTCTTTTCTCAGATAAATCTAAATGAGAAAAGGATTCAACAAACGAATTGAATTGAGTTGAAGTATGTTGAAGAGTACTTTGCATAATAAATTACATCATTACCCAAAGTCCAATTGCAAACATACACACAAAAGCCCATGGTGTTAATACTTTCCACGAAACGTGCATTAGTTGGTCAACGCGCAATCGAGGAAGTGTCCAACGAAGCCACATTTGTATCGTTACGAAAAACATTCCTTTCGCGGCGAACCAGAAAAAACCCAATATCGGTCCGCCAAGAAAATCACCAAACGGACTATTCCATCCGCCGAGAAATAATGTTGATGCAATTGCTGAAACTGCAAACATATTTGCATACTCGGCAAGGAAGAACAATGCGAATTTCATTCCGCTGTATTCCGTATGATAACCGGCAACAAGTTCAGATTCTGCTTCCGGAATATCGAATGGAGTTCTATTTGTTTCGGCAAGCGATGCGACAAAGAAAATAATAAACGCAATAAACACAAACGGAAATTTCTGAAAGACAAACCAATTCCAAAACCAACCTGTTTGCGCGTGATTGATTTCTTGCAAGTTCATCGTTCCAGCAATCATTACAACGCAAAGAATAGAAATAATAGTTGGAATTTCGTAACTCACTATTTGCGCGGCAGAACGCATTGCACCAAACAACGACCATTTATTATTTGATGACCAACCAGCCATCAACAACCCAACAACGACAATGGAAGAAACTGCAACGATATAAAAAATGCCAAGATTGATATTGCTTCCGATGTATGCGCTGCTGAACGGAATTGCCGCAAACGCAGCATACGAACCGATGAACACAGCATACGGCGCAAGAAAATGTAACTTCTTATCTGCGGCTGCCGGAACGATATCTTCTTTCTGAATAAGTTTTACAATATCAGCAATTGTTTGCGCCCAACCGTGCCATCCGCCAACGCGCATCGGACCAAGTCTATCTTGCATATGCGCAGAAACTTTCCGTTCCCACCACACTGCAAACAATGCGTACGGCAATACAAACAGCAACGGTAATGCGGCAAGCACGATATAAACGAGTATATCGTTTTGTAAAATATTTTTGAGGAGTTGTTCCATAACTATCTATCCACTTCTCCCAACACAATATCAACGCTTCCGGTAATTGCAACAACATCTGCAATCATATAACCGCGGCAAATTTCGGGGAGAACACTCAAGTTCACAAATGCCGGAGAACGCGCTTTCACACGATACGGAGAATTTGTTCCGTCACTCATTATATAAAATCCGAGTTCGCCGCGCGGAGATTCTGTTCGTGTATAAATATCTGTTCCGGGATTCGGGCGAATACGTTTCGGAATTGATTCTTGCACGTTGCCTTCGGGAATTTGTTCGAGCGCTTGTTCAATAATACGAATGCTTTGCTCCATTTCTCGAACGCGGCACATATATCTATCCCAACAATCGCCGAGCGTTCCCATTTCACCTTTTCCAACAATCACATCCCATTCAAATTTATTGTAAATTCCGTATGGGTCATCGCGGCGCAAATCCCAATTGATTCCCGAACCGCGCAACATTGGTCCCGAACATCCGTAATTGATTGCAACATCTGCAGGTAAAATTCCAACATTTGCAGTTCGCTTGATAAAAATTTCGTTATAGGTTAAAAGATTATTGCACTCGATAATATTCGGTTTGAAATAATTGCAAAACTCTTTTGTCTTTTGAATAAAGTTTAGCGGCAAATCATGCGAAACTCCTCCAACCCAAATATAATTGTAGAGCAATCTCGCGCCGCATGTCATTTCAAACAAATCCAAAATATATTCGCGGTCGCGGAACATAAGCAGAAACGGAGTGAACGCGCCAACATCAAGTCCGTACGTTCCAAGCGCAATAAGATGAGAACCGATGCGCTGCAACTCCGCCATAATTACGCGAATGTATTCAACGCGCTCGTTCACTTTTATTCCGCACAATCGTTCAACGGCAAGCGCATATCCCCAATCCATATTCATCGAAGCGAGATAATCCATTCTATCGGTGTACGGAATTACTTGCTGATAATTTGCCATTCGCTCGCTGTGTTTTTCAAAACAGCGATGCAAATATCCGATATGGGGAATAACATCGGTAACAATTTCGCCGTCAACAACGAGTTCGAGACGCAACACTCCGTGTGTGGAAGGATGTTGCGGTCCCATATTGATAATCATTTCTTCGGTGCGAATCGTTTTTCCCGAAGAAGTAATTGTTGAAGGAGAAATTGGTGAAGTGGTTTCAAACATAAAACTTAGTGAACGTTCTTCAGTTGCTGTTTATCATCGTGAACTTGGTGTTTTATCAATACCAAAGAAATCACAACGATTGTTACTGCGAGAGCAACTAACATAAAAGCTGTTAACATATTTTTACTTTCTTAAAATGATTGCAATGCTAATTGCCAAACTGTAAATAAAAATTCCGAGCGGTATAAGCCACCATGAAAACTTATCAGAAAAATAAGAACCAAAAACCATTGCACCCATTGCTATATTGCAAGTTCAAACAAACTATCGGAATATGCTTTAAGTTGGTCTTTACTAAATTTCATTATTAGTATGGCACTTTCATTCCGCGATAAAATTCCGGAACTTTGTAATCTTTGCGAAGCGGAAATCCTTCCCAATCGTTTGGAAGTAATATGCGACGTAAATCGGGATGACCGTCAAAAATAATTCCAACTAAATCATAACATTCGCGTTCGTGCCAGTCTGCGGTGCGCCAAACACTTTCAACAGAAGGTACGTGTGTATCTGTAACAGGAACTTCAATTTTCAAAGTGATTTTGTGTTTCAACGTTATCGAAGCAAGATTATACACAACGCCGAGATTTCCTTTTCCAACATCTACTCCGCTTAAACACGAAAGAAAATCGAATTGCATTTCATCATTATCGCGCAAATACATTCCGATTTCTTTTATGCTTTTTGCTGCAACTTTTATATACGCATCGGGATTGCCTTCGAGTTTTGCATCAAGAATTGCTTCGCCGAATTGTGTTTTCAGTTTGTCTAAAATTTCTTGTGGAGACATAGAATAATTCTCTTATGCTAATACCATAGGTAAATCTATGAGTTCACGTTTTAATGGATTCAAACCCAAACCTAAGGCTTCGAGTGTGAATGCTCCAAGCAGTGCGCTATCTCCTTCTTCTCCGAATATAACGTCTGCACCTCCAATTTTATCTTTGTATTTGAACAATGCAATACCTTTCTTTCTCAAAATTAAATCACCATTCGCTAATCGAAATGTTTGCTCCCCAATTGGTCTTATTCCCAACTCTTTCAAAATCTTTTTTGAAACAACAGAATAAATTGCACCGGAATCTACCATAAACTCTACGGCTTTTGTTTTCGATGGATTAGAAGGGTTTCCGATTTCAATTTTTAATATTGTAATTCCCATCGTTTACGCCGCTTTCTTTCCCGTAAAAATTTTTTCCGTACGAACTTTTTCTTGCAACTTCATCAATCCTTCCATCAACGCTTCGGGACGCGGAGGACAACCGGGAACATACACATCAACGGGAATAATTCTATCCACACCTTTGAGAACGTGATAACCGTGTTCCCAATACGGTCCGCCGCAATTGGAACAACTTCCCATCGAAATCACATAACGCGGTTCGCTCATTTGGTCGTACAGACGTTTGATTCTGTCTGCCATTTTAAGTGTAACTGTTCCGGCGACAATCATCAAATCCGACTGACGTGGAGTTGCGCGTGGAATAACTCCAAAGCGGTCGAAATCGTAATGCGATGCTGATGCTGCCATCATTTCAATTGCGCAGCACGCAAGTCCGAATTGCATTTGCCACAACGAAGAAAGTCGCGCCCAATTCAAAAAACTTTCCACGGAAGTGAGAACGACATTATTGCTTTCAAAATTTTGGTCGAGTAAACCCATTGGTGATTTTAGATTTTAGATTTGCGATTTCAAAAAATTGTGTCTTACTTTTACAAATGTTATGTGTTATTCGTTATTTGAAGTTAGTCTTAAACTTAATGATTTACAAATGACCAATGACAACTGACTAATGACTTTTACAAATAACGAATAACAATTAACGAATCACGAAACAGAAGATGTTTTCAAATTTTTCAACGAAGGAATACGAGGAATTGTCGGTTCGGGTTTATCCCAATCTAAATCGCCATTCACCCAAACGTATGCGTAACCAACGAAAAGAATTCCGAGAAACACAACCATTTCTATAAACGCAAACATTCCTAATTTCTGATATACAACTGCCCACGGAAAAAGAAAAACGGCTTCAACATCAAAAATTAAAAAGATAAGCGCGACAACATAAAAACGAATGTTGAACTTTACCCACGAATCGCCGACTGGTTCTTCGCCGCATTCGTAGGTTGTAAGTTTATTGGGATACCAGCGTTTTGGACGAACGATCCACGCAGTAATTAATCCGCCGGCAGTAAAAATTGCGCCTATGATAAAAAAGATGAGAACTCGTCCGAAATCGGTAAGCATCAGTTGAAATGAAGTTGTGCAGTGAAACTCATAAAAAAATCGCGTGAAATATAGAAAGAATGGTTATACAAAAAAAGATTTTTGTTTTTTCAAAGAAGATAAATAGTTATTTTGCTCTGAAAATTTTTTAAAAAAAAATGAACATCGCTACTCAAACAATTCGCCTTAACAAATTTTTATCACTCGCCGGAATTACTTCCCGAAGAAATGCAGATGAATTGATTTCAAGCGGAAAAATTACTGTGAACAAATCCCGTGTAACTGAACTTGGTACAAAAATAAATCCTGAAACGGATAAAGTTTTTTACAACGGAAAACAAGTCGTCTTCCTCGATAAACCGATTTACATCGTCTTCAACAAACCGAAAGATTGCATTACAACGCTCGATGATGAAAAAGGAAGAACTGCGATAATGGATTACGTCAATGTCAAACAACGGGTTTTTCCGATTGGAAGATTAGATAGAAATACAACCGGAGTTTTGCTTTTAACAAATGATGGCGAACTTGCAAACGCATTGATGCATCCGAAACACGAAATCAAAAAAACATATCAAGTGGAAATTGATAAACCGCTAACGATGGAAGACGAAAAAAAACTTCGACAAGGAATAAAACTTGAAGATGGTATGACAAGCAAAAGCGAAGTGTACATACTTCCGAAAGGAAAAAGAAAAATAATTGGTATTTCAATACACGAAGGTAAAAATCGGCAGGTACGAAGAATGTTTGAATCCTTTGGATATGAAATCGAAAAACTCGAACGAGTCGCATACGATTTCATTACATGCGAAGGGTTGAAACGCGGCGAATGGCGATACATAACCGAAAAAGAAATTTCGATTTTGAAATCCAAAGCCATGACGATGTGATTTCACTTTTGGTAATATAAAAATAATTGCGTAAAATTGTGCTACAATTTTTTTCAACGAAAAACAAATTATTCACGAGGTTCTTATGCAACAAGTTCGTTACTTATTTACATTAACTATAGTATTTCTTTTTCTTTCTTTTACTTTCTCTTTAGCAGAAAAAAACAACAATCGCAATCCCAAAAAAAACACAAAAGGGAAAAAAACACTCTTCAAAAATTATCCAATAACTCTGGGAAAAACAGTATCTTCCAATGTTCTCGGTTTAACTATCGAAGAATTTGAGAACCCCACGTTCCCTCCAAACGGATGGAGGGTAGGAAATCCCGATGCATCGTTCACTTGGGTACGCACAACTACTGCAAGCAGTTTTGGAAATGGTGCGGCATCAGCATTCATTAACTTCTACAACTATGATGCTATCGGACAATTCGATACATTGAAAACTCCAATTCTTACAAATCTGGTCGTTGGCGATTCATTGAAATTCGATGTCGCATACGGAAAATACGCCGGCTCTGCCGATTCACTTCGCGTCGAAGTTTCTACCAACGGAGGTATAACCTTCACAAAAGTATATCAGCGTGGAGGAAATTTATTGAAAACTTTTACTACTGATGACGAATTCTTTCCAACTACAACACAATGGCGAACTGAACGCGTTGGTCTTCCGGCAGCGATTGCAGGAAATAATGTTGTCCTTGCATTCATTGCGATAAATGATTATGGCAATAATTTATTTATTGACAAAATTCGAATCGGTTCTCCTGCGCAAATAGATTTAGCCGTTACCTCCGTATCGTTGCAACCGTTACCATTGGTCGAGGGAAATCCTACTCAAGTAATTGCATATTTGCGTTGGGATGGCACAGGTCAAACTCCTGCATCCGTAAGTTTAACGCACAAAGTTGGAGTCGCTCCAGCGAACGAAAACGATGGTGTCAACGAAACGGTCTTTCCATCGTGGGCGGGAAATCCGCTCGTTGCTGAAGTTGCTTTTACTGTACCTTTCCTGCCGCCATCTGGAAATTTTCAATTATATGTTCGAGGATTTTTGCAAAACGATGGCTCCATATCCAACAATATTACTTACGGAGATTTTTTTGCTACGTTTCAAGTTAATTCATTTCCTTATTTTGAAAATTTTGAATCCGTTTCCGATTCCGGATGGTCATCGGGCGCAATAAGTTCGACAAATGAATGGATGCGCGCAACGCCGAAAAAAACGCAGATTGACCGAGCGTGGAGCGGAACAAAATCGTGGATAACATTAGATTCTTTAAACCATTCAGACAACATCAACATTTTTGTAACTTCGCCGGTATTTGATTTTTCAACTCTTGCAACTCCGCCGGTATTGAACTTCTATCATAATTATTTAACCGACGGTGGTTTTGACGGTGGCACAATTGAATACACGCTCGATGGAGTAAATTATACGATACTCGGCGAGTTTGAAGATTTAAACGGTTACAATTGGTACGATAATGATTCACCCGTTGGCGGAACTGCTGCTGGAATTATCGACGGCGCAAACTGGAGTGGAACAAGCGAATATTTCAACGTTACTGATAGCGGATGGGTTAATTCCATATTGCCAATGATTGGATTCGAAGGGTTATCAAATGTTCAGTTTCGTATGCGATATGTTGCAGATGAAGTAGATGTTGACGAAGGATGGGCGTTTGATGATGTTTATATTTATCAAAGTTCTTCTATTGCTGGATTTGTTTTCGAAGATATCAATGGTAACGGAATATTTGATGAAGGCGAACCACCGATTTTTGATGCTGAACTCAATCTTACCGGAACAGAAGAACGCACGGTTTATACTGACACCGAAGGTTATTATGTTTTCAATTACCTACAACCCGGAACGTATACTATTTCACTATACCCCATCAGTGGAACGATTGTTACACTTCCTGAATCTCCATTTGAATATCAAGTTACCGTAGAAGCGAGTCAAGAAACAGGAAACAATTTCGGCGTATTCTATCTTGGCTCTGTTGCCGGAATGAAATTCAACGATGCCAACGGAAACCGCTTGAAAGAAATTCAAGAATCGGGAATGGAAAACTGGACTATCGTTCTCGAAGGTCCTATGAACGATACAATTTTAACCGATGCAAATGGAAATTACTCGTTTTCAAATCTCACGCCAGGCGATTATCAAGTGTATGAATTACAACAGGAAGGATTTTCGCAAACATTTCCTCCATTTCCAGGCATACATACTTTTACAATGACAAGCGCATTGGATTTACTCAATCAAAATTTCGGCAACGGAGAATTTGGGATGATTGCCGGAAAAATTTATGATGACTTGAATGGAAACGGTTTTCACGACGCAGAAGAATACGGATTAGCAAATTGGAAAATTTCCATTACCGGCGCTGTTGAAGATTCTCTACTTTCTGATTCGTTAGGATATTTCTCGTTTATGTTGCTTCCATTCGGAAATTATACTGTTTCTGCAGAAATAAAAAGCGGTTATCTTTCTTCGTCGCAATCGCCAGAACCTTTTTCTGTCAATGTGAATACGGCAACCGTAACACAAGTTGTCGAATTTCCGCGTTTTAAGTTCGGAACAATCAGAGGCACAACATTTCTTGACGAAAACGGCAACGGAATTAAAGATGTGAATGATATCGGTTTGGAAAACTGGATTATCAAACTCAACGATGGAAGCGAAACCTCAACAGATATGAATGGTAACTATACGTTCACAAATTTACTTGCCGGAACGTATACTGTTCGTGAAAGTCTGCAAACAGGGTGGACGCAAACATTGCCAACAGATCCATTTTATACCATCGAAATTTTTTCTGGAACAGATACGGCAAACAATGATTTCGGAAATTTCAAAAACGGCTCCATCAGCGGAATGAAATTTGAAGATATGAATGCAAACGGAATTCTCGATTCAAACGATGTTCCGCTAACAAACTGGAACATTTCATTCACCAACGGAGAAGAAACTGCTTCAGTACAAACAGATGAAAACGGGATGTATTCTTTCACGAATTTAGGTCCAGGAACGTACATCATCAGCGAAGAAACAGTCAACGAATATTATCAAAGTTTTCCCGTTGAAGACAGCACGTACATTATTATTCTCACCAGCGGCGATTCTGTAACGAATAATGATTTTGGTAATTATCGTTTAGGTTCTATTTCCGGAAAAAAGTATCTGGATGAAAATGTGAACGGAATTCTCGACTCGAACGAAATTGGAATTGAAAACTGGATTATAAAACTCAGTAACGGCGATTCTGTTGTAACAGATGCTCAAGGAAATTATATGTTCAATAATCTCGCACCCAACACTTACACTGTTTCTGAAATTCTTCTGGGAACCTGGACACAATCGGAACCTGAAAGCGGAACGTATTCGCTCGAAATTATTTCCAACCTCAACGTTACCGATAGAAATTTCGGCAACTTTCAAAAAGGGTCAATTAGCGGCGTAGTGTTCAACGATAAAAACAGAAATGCTATCAGGGATGCAAACGAGTTGGGTTTAGAAAATTGGGAAATACAACTTTCCGGAACAGGAACAGATACAACGTTTTCAGATCCATCGGGAAATTATACTTTCTTGAATTTATTACCTGGAAATTATTTAGTAAAAGAAGTGTTGAAACCAAAACATTATCAAACTTCTCCTGCAGAAACTGTTTATACATTAAAACTAACTTCCGGTGAACACGAACTTGATAAAAACTTTGGAAATTTTGAAGACACAACGAAATACCGAACATTCAAATCAACACCGCTTCTTGCAGCAGAACCTGTGAAGATGAAATTCAAAAACAACACGTTACTCACTTTGCAACCAACTCTCGCTACTGCACTTTACAACGTATTTGCTCGTTTAGGAAAAACAGGCTCCGTTACGTTAGGCGTTCCGCAAACAGATAAAATACGTGCAAAACAATACGGATGGATATTGTTCAAGAAAGCAAGCGACTTGGCAAAATTTTATACGGAAGAACACACTGCTCAAGCATTCCCCATTGATTCACTCCGAGTAACAGGAAAGAAATCAAAAAAACTCAGCAAAGCGATCAAACCTGTTCGGAAAAAATACGACAATATCGCTTGGGAATCCGGTGTTCTTTTAAATTTGAATATCGTCGCAAGTGAAAAGAAAGTGCTTCCTCCTTACTATGGTCAACTTGTTATAGATACGCCGATTACTCTTATTGGAAGAAATATGCAGGGACAAACACTCGCCGCAACTGGAAGATATTTTGACAGTTTGATGACGTATTGGAAAGAAATGAAAGTTGACAGCAGCGATGATTATCTTTCGATTGCATTATTTGTTGATCTGGTTTTAAAACGTATTCACAACGGATTTTATGACACAGTGATTGCGTCGAATTACAGCATAGATACCAACGGTGTAATATCTGCAGATACCAATTCTGCAGGAAAAGCAA
>Ga0194120_10009579_pt1 | contig 12235 bp, 9 predicted proteins | sample TA2MahCa65mmetaG_FD_148642 | JGI IMG/M metagenome (GOLD analysis project Ga0194120, IMG submission 148642) | Freshwater microbial communities from Lake Tanganyika, Tanzania - TA2015019 Mahale Deep Cast 65m | ecosystem: Environmental > Aquatic > Freshwater > Lake | place: Tanzania: Lake... | reverse complement strand
CAAAATTCACGTTGGGCGGAGCTACTGGAAAAAATTACATGCGCGAACTTTTCAATTTCTTGGCGTATTGTTGTATCGGCCGCTTGGCGGATACCAGACGTACCATCGCCTGAATTACCGGCAACATCAATAAGGATACCCGCCATTTCGTCAGCGGCTTCATCGATATCATCCGGAACATCGTTATAAACGTCATATTCTGCCAAGGTTTCAGCGACATGATGACCACGCTGAACCAGTTGCTCTTCGCGCAAGCGATTTTCCAGCCGTTTGCGACGGCGTTTAAGCGATTGATAGATGGCCTCCGGACTGGAGGCCAAACGCCTTTGCAGTTGAGTTAAGGCGAAGCCAACCGTGCCTTTACGCTTGCCGTCCAGATTGTCGGCCCGATTCATTTCCTCTTTGACGTAATCGGTCACGGCCGCATAGAGCGCGGATTCCAGATCCGATAAATCATAATTGGCGGTATAGGCCCGGCGTTCCGGAAATAGCGGCGTGCCATCGAACTTCAGCAGTTCTTCCTTGACCATGCGTCGCATGAGGTCAGAGACATCGACCTTATGCGCACCTTCCCGGAACTTGCCGTAAAAACGGTCACCATCCAGTAGCGACATGAACAATTGGAAATCTTCTTCCTTGCCGTTGTGCGGTGTCGCTGTCATCAGCAAGTAATGACGACAAATAGAACCAAGCAATTTGCCCAGTTTGAAGCGTTTGGTTTCGTTAATTTTGCTGCCAAAGTAATTGGCCGACATTTTGTGGGCTTCGTCAACGACGATTAAATCCCAATCGGTGGCTTGCAGCTTGGCCTGAAAATCTTCACTGCGAGACAGTTGATCCAGGCGGGCTATCAATAAGTGATGCTCATCGAAAGCATTGCCGGAATGCGCGGTTTGGTCCAGTTCTTTGCTGAAAATCTTGAATTCCACGCCGAACTTTTCATACAGCTCATCTTGCCATTGTTCGACCAGGCTGCCCGGAGCGACAATCAAAATGCGCTTGGCATCCGCCCGCATCAGCAGTTCACGGATAAACAGACCGGCCATGATGGTTTTGCCAGCGCCAGGATCGTCGGCCAGCACATAGCGCAACGGTTGCCGGGGCAGCATGGATTCGTAAACAGCGGAAATCTGATGCGGCAGCGGTTCTACATTCGAGGTATGCACCGCCATCATCGGATCAAACAAATGAGCCAGGCGAATACGATAGGCTTCCAGGCCTAATTTGAATTCAGCGCCCGGCGCATCAAACGCCCAGGGCCTGCCCACTTCGGCAATCGATAAATGCAGTTCATCCGAACGGAACAACATACGTTCAGCCAATTGGCCGCTTGCCGTGCGGTAATACACCGTCAAAGCATGATCGCCGACGGGTTCAATGGTGACAACCCGCACCACTTCGCCAGGCACGATGCCACTAATCGCCGCGTCTTTTTTGATGTCCTCCAGTTTCAGCACAATCGTTCAGTTCCTTTCTAATCCACGCTTTTAATCGTGATATTGATGTTTTTGGCTTCCTGTTGCCGTTCCAGGAATTCATTGATGGCTTTCCGGATTAACCAAGCCGTCGATACTCGGCCGTTTTTGGCTATTTGTTCCATTTGCAAATAGTCCGATTGGTCGAGGTTGACGGTAATACGTTTCAATGGCTGATCTTTATTGTGCTTGGTCATGGGTATGTTTTCAGTGCTGTGCAGGCAACACAAAAGATACATCAAATATAGTGCAATGATACATCATTTTGAAATATCTCTTAGGAAAGGGGAAGATTGTTTTTGGCACAATCTTCAAAAGCCTTGGTATTCAAAACCTTCCTATGTCGGTCAGGTGACAATGCCGCCGGCCGCGTGAGCAGCTTGGGCGTATTCGCTCAAGGTTTTCTTAGCTTCAAAATGCAGATCCCGTTCGGCTGTCATGCCTGCCGGGCCTCTTAAATCCTCAATTTCCGAAATCCGGACATAACCGAGTTCCGGTAGTCCTATCCCAAGATCGCACAGGCCAAAGGCGACATCGTGATCGTTGGGGTGCAACTCCGTTAGTAACCAAGTGGCTCCAGCCCATGGCGTGAACAGTTTCACCACCGGCTTGAAGTCGATGCTTTGCTCCTTGGCTTGGGCTTCGTATTGCTGCCTGCCGTTTTCCAACATTTCGTCCCTAATTTCAGGTGTGAGTAATGTCATGACACGCTCCCATGGCCTCCATTCGCTGGAGGCAAGCGCTGAAGATAACTTCAGAAACAAGCCTCCAACCTTTGGCTGGAGCATTCAAAACGCCCTGTAATGGGCGCAAAACCTCATTTTTTGCTTGATTTCACTAACATGAAGCGGGCATAAACTTAAGACAATTTTGAACCCTTCAGACTTCAGTTTGCAGTTTCCGGCTTTGTGAAGCGCAACTTTAGAAAGGCGGAACACTCGGCAACGAGGCAAGGAGCTCCTTGCCTGATTTTTCCGCATTCCGATCATGCCCGGCCACGTTGGCGGGCCTTCGGGTGCGTCATAGTGGCGGGGCCTTCTCTGGAGGGTTCTACCATGAAAAATCAAGAGGTTTTGGCAAAGGTCACGGCACGGATTCAAGCGGCCTTGGAACAGGGCGTTAAACCCTGGCAATGCGCCTGGGATAAAACGCAAACCGGTCCCCTACTCCCGAAAAACTTGTCCAACCAGCATGATTATCAAGGCATCAATATCGCCATATTGTGGAGTGCGGCGCTGGAGCGCGGCTACAACACCAATTGGTGGTTGACGTTCAATCAGGCCAAGGCGTTGGGCGGTCATGTCCGCAAGGATGAAAAGGCCACGCAAGGCATTTTCTACAAGCCTTGGGTGATCGATGAGGAAGACGACGAGGGCGACGTGCATGAAAAGACGATTCCGCTGGCGAAAGTCTTTTCGGTGTTCAATGTCGACCAGATCGAGGGGCTGACCGTGATGCCGGAACGGCCGAAACAGGAGTTTGCGCCCCTGCCGGCGGCGGAAAAAATCCTGGCGGCCAGCGGTGCGCAGATTCAGGAAGGCGGTACGCGAGCCTATTACCTGATTCCGACGGATCGCATCACCCTGCCCGACCGTTGGCGATTTCAGCAGGCGGAAGACTTTTACGCCACGGCGCTGCACGAGCTGACGCATTGGACGGGCCACGAATCGCGGTTAAACCGGACGTGGGGCAGGCGTTTTGGCGATCAGGCGTATGCTTTCGAGGAATTGGTGGCGGAAATGGGTTCGGCCTTTCTGGTGGCCAAATTGGATCTCAAAGGCGAATTGCAGCATGCCAATTACATCGACCATTGGCTGAAGATTATCGCCGAAGATGCCAGCGCTTTGGTGAAGGCGGCGGCAATGGCGCAAAAGGCCTTTGAATTCATTTATGCGTTTTTGGAAAGTGAGACAGCGGCAGATTCTGTCGCTTGATTATTTGCCAGGGCTTCTTTTGAGGCCTTGGCGGCCAATCAGGTTGAGCTTGAGTGTTTCGTCCCCTACCCTGTCAACTCGAACTTCCGGGGTGACTTCCTGGGTCACCTCCGGGGTAGCTTCCGGGGTCTTTGTCTTAACTCATAAAAGAAACATTTTTTTCGTATAAATAATATAAATCATTCATACGATTTATCCATTCGATACAAGCCGTCAGAACCTTGAAAATCCAGATATCGACTTGTCCGGTCAGTGTGCGTGGGGGGGGGGAAGGCATTCCCCCTAGCGGCAACCTTGCAGTTTGCCGCACACCCCCTTCAGCGGGGACACCCCGCAACGCCCCGGTGAAGGACTCTGTCCTCGCGTAGACAAGAAGCTTTCCCAAGCTTCATAAACGATATAAATGATATAAACGATTCATATCATTTACTCACTTGGTAGCGCTCCCCTGCCGTTCAGGTAGTGCGCCAGGCTGATTTCCTCCGGGGCTGTCAGCAACTCATCCCGCAGTTCTGAATAGAAGACTGCCTGCACCATGGGGCTGTTAAAGGCGTCTTTTTTGTAACTGTTATAGAGGATTTTGTTGCCCTTGATTTTGGCAATGAAGTTTTGCCGCTTTTCTTCCTGCCAGTCTTCGGGCTTGCCGGCGAAATTGTCCTTTACCCGCTGGTCACAAAAGCGCTTCCATTCGGCTTCCTGATGTTCCTTTTGGGTTTTGGCTTTTTTGGCTTTCGCGGCAGCAGCGGCCTTTTGTTGTTTTTGTTTCTCTTCCAGCGCTTCTTTCGGTGATTTTTTCGGCCGGTAATCTTCCTCGATGGCTTTCACCAGGTAAGCTTGAGTATTGTCGATGGGCTTGCCTATGCGCTGTTGCTCAACCACATATTCGATGTTGCCCTGGATACGCTCCCGGTCAAATGACTTCACCAGTGATTTGGCTTTTTTCTCCCCTACCCCATGAAAGACTAATGCCTGGAAGGGATTCCATTCAGTCGATAAATCCAGCTCGATTCCCGCTAACCTTGGGGATACCGTGGATTTGCCTTCATCAAGACCGGCCGCTATCTCGATAGCATCATCTTCCATGTCGAAATCAAGCTGCAATTGAAAGGTTTCCAGTTTTTCAATACTGAAGATCAGTTCTTGCACATTGCGACCATTCTTGTTCACGGTATAACTCACGTCGATATCCGTGTGTTTAGAGATTTCTTTCAGGCTCGGCTTGATGACATCCCGGTTGAAAATCTTATAGGTGGTGTCCTGATTAAACCCCAGCAAATGATAGAGATCGGTTAAAGACACGACCATCTTCAGAGAATCGCGCTGCGCTCGACTCAAGGCGTCGAGAAAGAACTCATATAACACCAATGCATGGCGTTTTTTGACTCGGCTTTGAACTAGGAGCAGGATTTTTGCGTACAGCTTTGGCTGGTTGATTTGCTCAACCAGTTTAGGATTGAGCATACATTTCAATTTACCGCTTTTAATGACGCCACTGGCTAAGAAAGTGCACACGCCCCACTCGGTTACCCGGTCTTCGCCAAAGGTGTTCCATTCGATAATGGTGCTGGTCAACACCCGTAACGCGTCTTTTATCACATCATAATTTTCGCTATTTTTCAGTCCAATGGCGGCAAAAACATCGCGAATTGAAATGGACAATTCTTCGCGTTGGCACTTATTTTTTTGCGAGTGCCAGATGATGGCATTGAGGAGTTTTCGCTCGATCAACGAAAATTTATTGGCAATCTGAACAGTGCCAGTCGGCTTATAGATCAGGGCGTTTTCTAGATTTTCCATGCTGGAATTATTCACATAGGTGAGAAAATGTCAACTCAAAAATCTCACCTATAGCGAACTGGAGCGTTGCCTAAAACCATCTCCAGACCAAATCTTCTCACCTGAATAATCGAGGGGAAGTTTTCCACAGACTGCGCCACCAAATCTTCTCACCTTCACCAAATCTTCTCACCCATCTCACCAAATCTTCTCACCTATGGCGCTAAAAACCCCTTTATTTTCAGCATGTTGCAAAGCTCTTAAATATGTTAAATATGTTAAATAAATAAACAACAACAAACCAAAGGGGTTCACCAAATCTTCTCACCTATCGCGAAAGAACAGCAAAATGTTGTTGTTTTCTTTTTGATTTTTAGAATTCGCCAGAACGGTCACAGAGCGATTTTTTGAGCTGGTCTAAGGGGTCAGCATAGGTGAGCGTGAAAAAACGCGTTCTAGGTCGCTTAGCGGCCTCAGAATCGTATGATAATTTCTACATCTCGTGACGAAGTTGCTTAACCAAGACTAAATTCTCCTTCAGGTGAGAAAATTTGGTTCGAAAGGCGAAAGTTTCAGGTGAGAAAATTTGGTCTGGATAGAGTTTGTCTCACCATTTCCTTCGGTATTCCATCTTTCAAGAAATCCAGCAAACGAATCATGCCGGTTTTCGCTGCCGGAAAATTCAGGAAGCGCTCATCCAGTTTAAATAATTTATATTATATAAATAGTTTGTATCGTTCAAATGATATAAATAATTCATATTGTGTGAACGATATGATTGATATAAACGATTTGAATCATATAAACTATTCAAATCGTTAAAACCGTTTATATCAAAGGCGTAATCATGACGGCAAAGATTATTACCGTGGCCAACCAAAAAGGCGGCAGCGGCAAAACCACCGTGGCCATGCAGGTGGCCGGCACCTTGGGGCGTAGAAATTACCGAGTTTTGGTCATCGATGCGGATCCACAAGGAACCGCAACCCGTTGGGCGTCTTCGGCTGAGGACGAAAAGCCGTTTCCGGCAACAGTGGCGGGTTTAAGCGCCGCAGGCGGTAAAGTGCATCGTGAAGTGCAGAAGTTTGCGGAAAACTATGATTTCATCGTGGTCGACTGTCCACCGGCGGTGGACTCCCCGGTGCCGCAAAGCGCTTTGCTGATATCGGATCTGGTATTGGTGCCGGTCATCCCCTCCCCTGCCGATTTATGGGCAGCGACCGGGATTCAGCAGCTCATCACCAATATCCAGGATATGAACGAGGCGCTTCAGGCCCGGCTAATCCCGAACATGTGCCAACCCAACACGACATTGGCTAAGGACGCCATGGACGTGCTGAACGACTTTGGCATCCCGCTCACCGATTCGCATATCCATTTACGCACCGCCTATCGGCGTTCGGCCGTGTTCGGTGCGACCGTTCATGATCAAGGCAGCGCCGCATCGGCTGCGATTCAGGAAATCGATACCTTGGTGGATGAAGTACTGAACATTCTCTCGAAAGCAGCGTAAGGAGCGATTATGGCGAAAGACATGAAATCCGCACTCAGCAAATCCGTGGCGAATGAACGCGAATCGATCAACCAACGCTTTGCCAAGGCTGAAGCCATATTGGGCGGTAAAACTAAGGAAAAGCCTCAAACCACCGAACCAAAGCCGGTAAAAGCCAAGGCGAAGCCAAAACCTGCACCGCGACCAAAGATGATTCGCGATAGCTTTACTATGCCGGAAGTGGATTACAGCTTGTTCGACAAGATTAAGGCTGATTGTATGAAGGCTGGAATCGCCGCGAATAAAAGCGAAATGGTCAGGGCAGGGCTGAAAGCACTGTCGGCAATGAATCAAACGCAATTGCGCGAAGCGATTGGGGCTATCGATAAGGTGAAGCCGGGCAGGGTGAAGCAGGAAGAATGATATAAATATTTTATATGATTTATTTTATATTATTTATTTCTGTTGATGGGAGCAAGAGATGTTGAATACTCGGAAACGGATGATATGTAGAAACCATATAATCATTTGTTGGGAACCAGATAAAAGCCGAATGGCTAGCAGCATCCCTGTTGCCCTGCAAACGTGTGTCGAAGTTGGAGAATGCACGGGTCTTATATGAGAAAACCGAAAAAACCGCTGCTGAAGTGTGCGATATTTTCGGCGTTGGCCGCCGAACATTTTTCGCGTATCTAGCTGAACAACGGAATATAAATCAAGCTTTGTAATCAACACTCTCTTTATGAACGTATTAATGGTATGAAAAAGCTCGGGCGTAACGATCCCTGTCCTTGTGGCAGTGGCAAAAAATATAAGCAGTGTTGCCTAAAGGCTGAGCAAGCCAAGATAGCCAGCGATCGCTCGGAAGCGGTACCCAAAGCAATAAATTGGCTCTTCACGAAGTATGGCCAAACAGCGCGTGAAGCGCTCGATGAAGGGTTTTTTGGCGGACTCGACAAGGATGAATATGCAATGCTCCAGGACCTGCCCGGCGATTCCTATCAAGGCATCATGATCAATGCTATGGAATGGTTCCTGGCGGATGGCGTTATGACCATCAAGGGACAAGACCATCGTGTTGCGGACTTGCTACTCGGCCGGGGTGGTCCGCTCTTTTCCGTCGAACAGCGGCAATGGATTGAGTTGCTGACGACTATGCCGCTCAGGCTCTACGAAGTCGTCGCAGTGATACCGGGCGAAAGCATAACACTAAGGGACGTTATGTTGTCTGAAAGCCCGCCTGTCGTCATCAGGGAAAAATCCGGATCACGGCAAGCGAACCCATACGACCTCATGGCAGCACGCATCCTGCCAGTTGAAAATCATTTCGAACTATCCGGAGCTGTTTACGCCTTCCCTCGCAGTCGAAGCTGGGACTTGTTAGAAGACCTCCGGGATGAACTGGAAGACGTCGAGCCTGATTCGCCTCTCGCCAAGGAAATCACCAGCGTTATCATTCCAGATCAATGGCTCCAGTTATTTGTAACCGCCTTTGAAATGCCGCAATGGGTTGATCATCTGACAGGAGAACCGCTGTTGTTCGTCACCGATCATTATCGGGTTAAAAACTGGGCCGCTCTGGATCAGGCCTTGTCAGGTGAAGCAGATATTGAAGGCAGCCGCGAGGAGGGCTGGAACCGACTTTTTGAAGGTGAGGATGGTCTGATACGCAGATACCTCAGCATTGATGCGGGAAAACGCCCGGATCGAATCAAAGTGTCTTATCGCACTCAACAGTATGCGGACGAAGGCCGGCCTTGGTTCGAAGCAGTTGCAGGCACAGCCGTCGTCTTTGTCAGCCGGGAAATCTCCGATCCCAAGGGGATGCTCGCTAATTTGCAGCCCAATGAGGGCAAGGAAACATCCGCTCCGGTGGAACTGCCGCCAGAGATGCTGACCGAGCTCATTGAGAAGAGAATTCGTCAGCTTTATGCGGACTGGGCTGACAAGCCATTACCGATTTTGGACGATAGAACACCGCGTGAGGCGATTCAAACGCCAGAAGGATTGGAGCAGGTGAAATTCTTGCTGCATACCTACGAACATGGCGAAGCTCAGCAGGCCAAAGCTCAACACCGCGCACCGGTTTCCTATGAATTTCTCTGGCAGTCGGTAGGGATAATACCGTAGGTAAACCGCTGCCATCGATGGATATCTATAAGCGGTTGCTAATTTTTACCTTTTCGAGGATATGCAGAGTTCAAGAATATGCGGAGTGGCGAAATAAGGAGCCGAAAAGAAAGGCTGTTCGGCTCCAATCACTCAGCATATTTATAGGCCACGCAGAGATGCGATCAGCTTATCCGGGGCGTTGAACCGTCCTCGCTTAAGTGTTGGCGGTAGGACGGCGTTCATCGCTTCAAGCTTCTCCGTTGGATCGGCACGCAGATAGGCTTCTGTCGTTTGGATGTCCGTGTGGCCAAGCCAGAGCGAAACCTTGCGGATATCCCCGGTGGCTTGCAACACCACCATGGCTGCTGTGTGGCGCAAAACATGGGGCGAGATTCGTTTTTTCTGCAAGGATGGACAATGTTCGGCAGCCACATGGGCATGCTTTCGGAGTATATATTCAAAGCCCGAACGAGTCATCGGTTGACCGTCAGCATTGACGAAGAGCTCAGGGGTGGAAAGTTCGCCACGCACGGCCAGCCATGCTCGCAGATCTGCGGAAGTCTGTTTCCAGAGCGGTAATAAACGTTCTCGGCGACCTTTGCCTTGAATCCGAACACTCGGCCATGGTTGCCACTCAAGCGCTTGCAGCGGCAGGCCGACCAGTTCCGATACGCGTAACCCGGCAGAGAAGCACAGATGGAGCATGGCGCGGTCGCGGATACCGTCACGACGTTGAATATCCGGCACGTTGAGCAGCGATTGCATTTCCTCCATCGACAAATAGTTGATCAACCGAATGTCGGTTCGTTTCGCCGGAATAGCAAGAATGCGGCGGCTTTGCTCAAGTAGCGAAGGTACACGATACTCGACAAACCGCATAAAGGATTTGATTGCCACCAACCGGGCATTACGTGTTCGCGGGTTATTGTGCCGCTCGGTTTCCAGGTGTTGCAAGAAGTCCATGACTAAAGGAGCATCAATCTGTTCTAGGTAGAGTGCCGAAGGCGTAACCCGCAGCCGCGCACTGGCAAACTGAAACAGCAGTCGAAACGCGTCTGCGTAACTGTCGCAGGTATGCTCGCTGGCACCGCGTTGTAGCGGCAGTCGTTCACGCAGGAAGGTGGTGATATGGGGAGCTATCGGTGTCATGGCGTATTCTCCTTGACCCATTTCTCGCAGGTCTGGGCGATGTTGCCCATTAGCTGCGGCGCACGCTCCAAATACCAAAACGTGCTGCTTGGATGGGCATGGCCGAGGTAAGTCATCAAGGCCAACGCGTGACGACCGACGTGGTCCCGATCATCGGGACACGTCACTAAGGCATTGGTAGCAAAGGAGTGTCGAAAGTCGATCAGCCGTGGACGAGGCAATCCCGGTTGACGAGGGAGGCCGGCTGCAGCCAGGAGTTGATGGAATGTTGGATAGACATCGTGGCGGCTCAGCGAATGACGCCGGCGCGAAATGAACAGATGGTCATCGATCCCCGCGAGTTGGCCGCGCTTGGCCAGGTAGCGATCCAAGGCGGCACGGGTGGTGGGATGCAGCGGCACCAAGCGGCTCTTGTGGAACTTTGTATTGCGGATTACCAACCCGTCCGAGGTCACATCCTGGAAACGCAAGTTGAGCGCTTCGGATATTCGTAATCCGGTCGCTGCCAGCAAACCGATCAAAGTGCAGTACATCAGCGGCCGCAGGGAATCTGCTGGGCCAAGCTTCTCTGCCTGGAGCATCAGCGCATGAACATCCTCATCGTTAAACAGATAGGGTGCCGGTCGACGCCGCCGGGCGCAAAAGACGCCCTGTGGCGGAACCTCGTGGCGGCTATCGGTGGCACGACTAAAGTGTGCCAAGCGAATAACGGCTTTCAGGCGCTGAGCGCGTTGCGCCTCCGAGCATGCCTGTCCCGCCCATGCAATGGCAGTCTGTGCCACTACATGGGTATCGCCTTGGACATCGGCAAACCGGGCAAAGCTGTTGAGGTAAAGCTCGTTGTCCTCAAGCTTGAAGCCGCCCGCACGACGTACGGCGAGATAGGTGGCGATGTCATCTTTTAACATGACACACCTCCCGGCCACGGCTTAGCGACCTGTTGCAACAAATCCACGTCGATCTTCGCGTAATGGGCGGTCGTGTCCATACAGCGGTGTCGCAGCACCTCGCCGATCACCTGTAGAGAGGCACCTTGGCGCAATAGCGCAGTCGCTGCCGAATGGCGTAGCACATGGGCGCCGAATGACGGTGCTTCGACACCGGCACGCCGCATGGCCTTCGCTGCGGCGGATTTGACGACACTCCGAGTGATCGGCACCCAGGGAGCGATAGCGGTAATGAAAATATGATTGCTGTCAACCGGTGGACGCGCCGTTTCCAGATATTGGAGTAATGCATCGCCGACTTCTTGTGGCAAGGGTAACTTTGCTTCGCGTCGACTTTTGCCGGTGACTCTGAACGTAGCCTGTGACCAGTCAATAGTGTCGAACTGCAAATCGGCGACTTCACTCGCACGCAAGCCTAATCGGGCCAGCAGCAAAATGATGGCTTTGTCACGGATGCCGATAGCCCCCGAGTTATCGCAGGCATCAATAATGCGTTCGACATCTCCTGGCGGTAAATAACGCGGAAGCGTCGACAGTCGCCACTCGGCAAGCTTAGGGATCGAAGCATCCAAACCAATAGGACAGCGCCCGGTCGCAATCAGAAAGCGGAGAAACGCACGCGTGGCCTTTACCCGGGTTTTTGCTGTTGCAAGACTACTGCGCTCTGCATACGTCAGGATGAAATTGTGTAACTGATCGGCATTAAACCGCTCAGGGGCTTCGCCCAAGTGAGTCAGCAAGTCCATCAAATGAGGTCGGTAGTTGCTCAGCGTCGATGGACGTACCCCTCGTTGAATCAGCATCCAGTGTTCAAAAGCATTGAGAATTTCTGGCTGAGTGACAACCAGTGGAACTTCGGATGGCGCCACTAGCCGTTTTGCTTGAAGAAACTCAAGAAATATCTGTGCACCCAGCCAGACTATTGAAAGCTGTCCGCCCGAGAGGTAGAGTTGGCTGCGATCTAAAAGGTAGTGGCGGAAGTCATTCAACACTCTGGGGGATAATAACTGCAAGCGAATGCCATTTGTGTCTGCCCAGGTACCGAGCTGAGACGCACCTTGAAGCCGATTGCGTATGGTTTCTTGTCGATAACCACGCTCCGCTAGCCAATCGGTGAACTCATCAAGATATGGTCCAGCAGGCCCTGCAAAGTAAGTTGTACAAGTTGTTTGGCGTTTGAAATAGGTGGTAAGCATAGCGCCCTCCTTCGAATGGTTTTACAAAGGACGGCAGTAATATGCTGAGACAAACAGAAAAACCGCTACGACAAGTGACTGCTTTTGGTGCGGTTACTGCCGTCTGATGGCATTATACTCCGCATATTCCTGAACTCTGCATATCCTCGAAAAG
>Ga0194120_10009577_pt1 | contig 12237 bp, 12 predicted proteins | sample TA2MahCa65mmetaG_FD_148642 | JGI IMG/M metagenome (GOLD analysis project Ga0194120, IMG submission 148642) | Freshwater microbial communities from Lake Tanganyika, Tanzania - TA2015019 Mahale Deep Cast 65m | ecosystem: Environmental > Aquatic > Freshwater > Lake | place: Tanzania: Lake... | reverse complement strand
AAAGAAATGAAAGGCCGTTATCCGCGTCATGAATGGCCAGATGATCCAGCGCGCGCTCAGCCGACCCTAAGAGCGCGGCCGCGCTCCAGCGCATAGAGATCTAAAACTGGTCTCGATAGATTGAGATGGTTAAAAGAGAGATTAGTAAAATAGCGGTCGAATCGGCTTCTTGACCCATTAAGGACAAAAATTATGTTTCCGAGACCTGTACAGAATTTACATCAAAATACATTTGAGTATGAAATGGCCCCTTTGATCAAACAAACGGGATTTCGTGAATATGACGCCCGTTGGTTATTTGGGCCCGATTTAAATTTGATGGGCGTGCAGGCGTTAGGGTTAGGTCTTGGCGCATTATTGCGTGAGTTAGGCGTTGAGCCTGAGATTGTGGTTGGTCACGATTATCGCAGTTATTCATCTTCGATAAAATTAGCTCTTGTAAGCGGCCTCATGGCCGGGGGCGTTCGCGTTCGCGATATAGGGCTGGCGTTATCGCCTATGGCTTATTTTGCTCAATTTGCGCTTGACGTTCCAGCTGTCGCGATGGTGACGGCTTCCCACAATGATAATGGGTGGACTGGCGTTAAGATGGGCGCGCAAAGGCCTGTGACGTTTGGGCCTGAAGAAATGACGCGTCTTAAGGAAATTGTCCTTTCGGGAAAATTGCAGACTACGAGTGGCGGCGCTTATCACTATGTTGAGAATTTTTCAAAACTCTATTTAGATGATCTTACTAAGCGTCCGCCCTTCTCGCGTAAGATGAAAGTCGTTGCGGCTTGCGGCAATGGCACTGCAGGCGCCTTTGCGCCAAAAATGCTGGAAACGCTTGGTTGTGAAGTCATTCCGCTTGATATTACGCCAGATTTTAATTTCCCGCGCTACAACCCAAATCCAGAAGATCTAGAAATGCTGCATGCAATTGCAGAAAAGGTTCGCGAGACAAAAGCGGATGTTGGGTTAGGATTTGATGGCGACGGCGATCGCTGTGGCGTTGTTGATAATAATGGCGAAGAGATCTTTGCTGATAAAATCGGCGTGATGCTCGCTCGCGATTTATCAAAAGTATATCCTGGCGCCAATTTTGTCGTTGACGTTAAATCGACAGGCCTTTTTGCAACAGATCCTGAGCTCATCGCAAGAAAAGTTAAGACAGAATATTGGAAAACGGGACATTCATATATTAAGCGTCGGGTCAATGAATCCAAGGCGCTTGCAGGCTTTGAAAAATCAGGGCATTTTTTCTTTAATTCCCCTATTGGTCGCGGCTATGACGATGGGCTTTTAACCGCAGTGCATATTCTTGAAATGTTGGATCGAAATCCAGGCAAATCAATGGCGGATCTCTATTCTGCTTTGCCAAAAACCTGGGGATCTCCAACGATGTCTCCCCATTGTGATGATGAAAAAAAATATGACGTCGTGCAAAATGTTATTTCACATATTGAAGGCATGCGGGCCCGCGGCGAATTATTAATTAATCAAACGATTTCAGAGATTGTGACGGTTAATGGGATTCGCGTTACTGTAGCAGATGGCACGTGGGGTTTGGTGCGCGCATCCTCTAATAAGCCTGAGCTTGTTGTCGTTGTCGAAAGCCCGGTTTCTGAAGCCAATCTGCGCAGCATGTTCGCCGCTATAGACGCAATTCTTCGGCAAAATCCAGAAGTTGGCGCCTATAATCAGACAATATAATCGCTTTAAAGCCATCAACATTTAAGGAAGCGCTTTGCATTGGATCTATCAGGCGACTGTTGAAGGCTTAAGATTTTATACGCGGCTGCCTACGCCGCAGAAGATCTATTCTAGCGATCAACTTAATTTTCAATCGATTGCTTGGAGCTTGCCGATTGTCGGACTGATAATCGGTCTCAGCGGCGCTAGTATTTTACTTTTAAGCATTGCTCTTGGCTTGTCTCCTATGATTGGCGCAATCCTCGCCATAGCAACGCTCATTGCCGTGACAGGTGGATTGCATGAGGATGGTCTGGCTGATTTTACTGATTGCTTAAGTGGTAAAACAATTGACCATCGTTTAGCGATTATGCGCGATAGCCGTATTGGCGCTTTTGGAGCCATTGCTCTTTTTATCGCGCTTTCACTGCGCATAACGGCGCTGGCGAATTTGGTTGAACAAAATTTACTCGGCGCTTTACTCGTCATCCTTGTTGTAGCGTCGCTCTCGCGGGTCGCCGGGCTGGCGCCTCTCATTTTTACACAGCCAGCGCGCCAAGATGGCGTCGCCGCTAACGCTGTTGCGCCAACGCTTCAAACATTCATTTATGTGCTTGCGTTAGTGACGCTCTGTGGCTTTTTTCCCGCCATTTGGCTGGGTCATCCGATGAATGCAATTTTAGCAACGCTCGCGGCCGTAACAGGCGCCGTTGCGATCCAATTGCGGGCGCAACAGCAATTAGGCGGTTATACAGGAGACGTCTTAGGGGCTGCCCAACAGCTTGCTGAAGTAGGGGCCTTACTGGCTTTCAGCCTCAGCTAATTTCTCCGCATCCGCCAGTTGTAAGCGAAGCGTCGCTACGCGAACTTCATTTACGGCAGAGCGCAATGTCTCGAGACTAGCATTTGGTTTTGTTGCTTGTGAGGTAAGTTTTTGACGAAACAGTCTTGCGCCGGGTTGACCAGCAAAAAGTCCCAGAAGATGACGCGTTATGTTCGACAGGCGTTCGCCTTTCACTAACTCTTCTTCAATGTAGGAGCTTAGAGCCTCAATCGCCTCAAAATCATCACGGACTGGTTTGGGCGCGTTAAAGAGTTCTGCGTCGATCATCATTAAAAGCGCAGGGTTATGATAGGCGGCGCGCCCGACCATAACGCCATCGACATGTTGGAGTTGTTCTTTGATTTGCAAAATAGTCTCCAGACCGCCATTGATCGCAATCGGCGTTTTAGGAAATGATTTTTTAAGCCGATGAACGATTGTGTAATCTAGGGGGGGGATATCTCTGTTTTCCTTGGGAGACAGGCCTTTGAGCCATGCTTTTCGCGCGTGAATGAAAAGAGCGTCGACGCCGGCTGCGATGGCGTGTTCCGCAAGTTCAAATAATGCGATTTCAGGGTCTTGGTCGTCAACGCCAATGCGGCATTTGACTGTTACGGGAAGAACTGTCGCGTCCTTCATGGCTTTGACGCAATCGGCTACCAATTTTGGTTGCAACATGAGGCAGGCACCAAAGGCGCCATTTTGCACGCGATCGGAAGGGCAGCCGACATTTAAATTCACTTCGGCATAGCCTTGGCTTTCAACGATTTTCGTTGCAAGCGCTAATTCTTTAGGATCGCTGCCGCCAAGCTGCAAGGCGACGGGGCGTTCAAACTCATTAAAGCCCATCAATCTCGGTCGATCGCCATGTTTGACCGCGCCAGTTGTGAGCATTTCTGTATAAAGACGCGCTTTGCGCGTAAGGAGGCGGTGAAAATAGCGACAATGACGATCGGTCCAATCCATCATTGGCGCGACACAAAATCGGATATCTTCAGGACGGATCATCTTTTAACGCGCTTTAATTTTTGGGAAGTTACTCTGGTTTTTTCGGCTCTTGCCTTTGTTTATCGTCTGTCCTACCACCGCTGCAAGCGCAGAGTGGACGCTCGCTTGGGGTTGATTGGACTAAAAAATGAAGCAGAAAACGAAAATTGAAGCGTTTCTGCGCGAAGAATTAGCCCGAGAGCATCGGCAAGAACATCCTCTTTTTATCTCTCTCAAATCCAGAGCCCAGGAATTTTTTTGGACGCTTTCGCGCATTTTTGGCTTTAGTCATTGGCATGATGGCCGGTGGCGTGCGCCGGATGCGCAACAGGCCGCAGCCTTAAGATCAGATTTATTCGGCGATATTCCAGCCCCTGCGCTGACGCGTCGATTATTTATAGATATGACAGCGACGCATCGCTATCAAAAACATACTGGCGTGCAACGCGTAGTGAGAGAGATTGCGCGTGTTTGTGTGATGTCGGGAAGCGCAATCCCAATTTTTATCGAAAATGGACGTATCTTTTCTCATTTTCGGCATGAAAATCTTCCTGATGAATTTGATTTATCTTCAGGGGATCGGTTTTTTTTACTCGATTCAGGCTGGGGCTCTTGGCAAGAATATCTGAACTTAGTTGTGCAAGCGCGCGCGGCTGAGGTAAAACTTATCGGCTGTCTTTACGACATTATTCCTTTGCTCTACCCAGATGCTGTTGAAGAAGCAAATTGCGCGGCGTTTCATCAATGGTTCGCGCATGTGCTCAGTCAGTGTGATGCGTTAATCTGCATTTCAAAAAGCGTTGCGCTAGATTATTTGGCCTATCTACAAGAAATGCCTATTCAAGATTTACGTACGCGCCAATTAGGTTGGTTTCCGCTCGGCGCCGATTTTGAGACAAAAAATATTCTTGCGCCTACGCCCGTTGTTGAAGAATTCATAACTAAAAACCAGAGCTTTTTTTTAAGCGTTGGCACGATCGAGCCAAGAAAGGCTTATCCAATCGCGCTGGCCGCCTTTGAGACACTTTGGGCGCAGGGCGATGCGCGGATTTATGTTATTGTTGGCCGCGCAGGTTGGAACACAGTCGCTTTGCAAAAGGCAATTAAATCACACGCAGAATATGGGCGCAGACTTTATTGGTTCGCTGACGCTAATGATGCGGATTTGAGATTATTTTATCAACATGCGCAAGCTTTGGTTTTCCCTTCCTTTGCCGAAGGATTTGGGATGCCGCTTGTTGAAGCGCTCTATTATGGGGCGTCTGTTATTGCGTCTGATATCCCTGTCTTTCGCGAAGTAGGCGGCGACGATGTGCGCTATTTTTCGCTGCTTGACGCTGACTCATTGCAGAAAGAAATTTTAGCAACTGATCAAATGGTCAAGAAAAAAGGTCGACCGCGTCTTATTAGCTGGCAAGAGTCCGCTTCTCACCTGGTTGATATGATTAATCATGACAGCTATCAAATTAATCAGAGTCAATGGGCTGGTCATTTTTCTAGGCAAGATCTCTCTGAGGAGGGAAGGATAAAAAATTAAGGCCCGCATCTTTGCGGGCCTTTGAACTTGCTTAGAAGATGTCGAAGCTTAGACGTCAAATCCGCCGTCTCCACCGCTATCAAAGCCCGTGCTATCGTCATAACCTGCATCAGAACTATAGGCGTCGTCATAGCCGCTGGATCCATAGTCTGCATCCTGCGTGGGGCTGTGATCGCCGGGATAGCCTTGAGCGTCATCGCCATAATAATTATTGATGATGGTGGTGTCGCCAGTTGGCGTATAGCCTGCGCCAATTCCTAAATTCGACATGCCGCCAAGACCGGGGTGGTAAAATAGGCTGCGAATGCTTTCAGCCAGCAATACGCCGCCAGCAACGCCTGCAGCAGTTCCTAGCGCCCCGCGTAAAAAACTACCGCCTGAAGCATCAGGCGCATAGGCTTGCGGCTGAGGGGGCGGATAGCCGCCCATATTCTGTCCCCAAGGGCCTGTCGCTCTTGGCGCTGGATCTACAGGGCGCTGGCCAAATAGGCCGCTTAAAAATCCGCCGCTCCCTTTGTTGGTTGGTTCGGCCAGTCGCGCTTCAAGTTGCTTGATACGCGCATTTGCGCCTTCCAGGGCTTGTTCTTGAACGATGACAGTCTGAGCAAGGAGATAGGGCGCGGCAGGAAGCGCCTTGACCTGGTCGGTGATAAAAGCCTGCGCCTCCTCATCTCTGGGACTGTTTGAGGCTGATTTGATGCGCTCAAAAAGGCCGTTAAGCAGTTGGCGTTCTTCCGGTGACATGCGTAATTCTCCGTCTCCTGTCGCTATAAGGGCGACAAAAGAGAATATGGCGAAAGGGCGCGATCTCGCCAAGAGCGATCAAATGACCAAGACATTAAACTTTCGTCATTCGCCTGACAGGGCCATATCGTCTCGATGGATGATTTCGTCTGGTCCCTTAAAGCCCAAGAGACGCTCAATTTCTTTTGTAGAGTGGCCGAGTATTTTCGCTGCGTCAGCTGCATCATAGGTTACGAGGCCTCTGCCGATCTCGCTTCCAGAGCTGTTTCGGATCAAAATACAATCGCCTCGGGCGAAAGTTCCCTCAATCTTTGTGACGCCTGCGGGCAATAAACTGCCGCCAGCGCCCAATGCGCGCTCGGCTCCCGCGTCAATATGCGCCGCGCCACGAGGCTCCAGCGATCCGGCGATCCATTTTTTTCGAGCGGTTACCGGATTGGAAGGGGTCAGGAACCAGGTACAGCGCTCGCCGCGACGGATGCGTTCAATCGGCGCTTCTTTGCGTCCGTCTGCGATCACCATATGAGCGCCGCCCGTAGAGGCGATTTTTGCTGCTTCAATTTTTGTCCGCATGCCGCCACGAGAATATTGAGACGCCGCACCGCCAGCCATGGCTTCAATTTCCGCATTGATGCGGGGGACGAGCGGAATATGACGCGCTAGAGCGTCGCTGGCGGGCGGCGCTGTATAAAGTCCGTCGACGTCGGACAATAAAATAAGCAAGTCGGCGCTCGCCATAGTGGCGACGCGGGCGGCAAGGCGGTCATTATCGCCATAACGTATTTCAGCGGTGGCGACCGTATCATTTTCATTGATGATGGGCACGGCGCGGAGCGCTAACAAGCGCGTCAAACATTCCCGCGCATATAGATAACGGCGTCGTTCTTCCGTATCGCCAAAGGTAACGAGGATTTGTCCTGCAATCAGACCGCGGTCGGCTAAGGCTTCGGCCCATAGGCGGGCTAGGGTAATTTGACCGACAGCTGCGGCTGCTTGGCTATCTTCAAGCGGGAGAGCTCCAGAGGCAAAGCCTAAGACGCTTCTGCCAAGAGCGACTGCGCCAGAAGAAACAACCAACACATCGGCCCCACCGCGATGGAGCGTCGCCAGATCGTCTGCTAGGCGAGAAAGCCAATGACGTTTTACTGCGGCCTCTTTTGGGTCAACCAGTAAAGAAGAGCCAACCTTCACAACGATGCGTCGAAAGGAGGAAAGAGACGGCGCTTTTGGGGTCATGGGCATTCAATAAATGTAATTTGTTAATTTAAAACTCGCAGGCGCCAATGGCGAGATGCGCAGAGAGGGTTAGCCCAGACGCGAGGCTGCGGCAAATTTGGCCTAAGCTAGCGCTTCTATAAGCCTTTGGTCCCAACAACTTTTGCGGGTTGATCAGGTTCAAACCTCTTGCTTAATTTTCAGCGCAACTTAAATGCGATGCCGCGTGCTTGCCCTGTCAGCAGTGGCCGGATTTTTGACAATGGCAAGCAGCAAGGCCTTTTACTGGGAAGACTTCATTGCCAGTTGATAATTTTGTTTTGCGAATTTTTGTTCGGATGCGCCTGGCATAACGGTGAATACAAAGGCGGCATAGACGCAAGCCAGACATTCAATCATGAAGATTGTTTTGAAGCTGAAAAATTTATCTTTTTTGGTCTGACGACTTTTCACAACACGCGAAAACAAACGCATCTCGCCCATCCGAATCATATTTTGATCAGGAAATAGTTTGGGCGGATAGGGTTAAGGATTGAATAATCTCAAATTTAAAAAGACTTTATCAGTTCTGTCGCGAGACGCGCCGGACGGGATCGGGAGGCGAGGATTTGGGTTTTTTTCTCTCTCATTAAAATTATAAAAGAACAAAAAACTGGCGGGAAGAGTAGAGCCATAAGGGAACAAGGGCTTTGTTTTAATTATATTATCTAATGTCACTCCAGTATATTTCTGGGCAAAATTAAGGCGAGACTATTCATATAAAGGTCATGTTCGCGCTCTTAAAGAAAGCTGACCAAAACGTAGCTTTAGTTTTTTACTAATGGGTGTTTCATGTCCGTTGTGAGCGTTCTTCACGCCTTATCTTTTCTTGTCTTGGGCGGTATCGCTCTGTCTTTGGGGTGGATGGCGATTGTGATTTTATTAAAGCGCGCCTCGCTCATTCGCCGCCATCAAAATCAGCATCAAAGTAGATTAGCCAATGAGGTGAGCGCTGCTTAAGGCGCCCATGCCTATATTTGCGGCTCGGCATTCGCCAGCTAATTGTCGAGGCAAGCTCGCGCTTCAAGGCGAGTGATCCGGCAAGTTTAAAGAGCCGATAAGTCTCTCGGTAAAAATTTAACCTCGACGTTAAGAGCTAATTGCATCTCTTTGAAGAGATAAGAATATTAAACATCTCGTCATTTTTCTAGGCAGATGATCCGTCGCGTGGGCGCGTTATTTTTATCCTCTCAGCAACCACCCATGCGCGTGATCCATAAAGTGTAAGACTGGAATTTTATAGACGCATTAATTTAACAGAAAAAATTATTAAAAAACAATGATTTGTATATATATATTAATGTCATTTCTAAGATAGGGGGTTTGTGCTTTTTACTCAGGATAATCGAAACTGATTTTTTGGCGCCAGAAATGCATTGCTAGCTCCATCATGCATTATGGAAGGGATTACTCATGAAAGAGGCGATCGGGGCCACAGGCGTCTTCCTCTATTTTGCGACGCTTCTTTTTGGGGCGCTGATGTTGCAGTTTTGAGGCACAAACAAATCCACAAGTGATGTGAATTTAGGGTCTCAACCCTAAATGGGCCGTCTCTCCCCAGAGGAGCCCAGAACCCTGCCGAGACACACTCGGTAGGGTTCTTTAGTTTTTGCTTGGGCAAGGAATAATTATGTCATGTTTGCATCGCGGATGTCTTAGTCTTCGCGCCAGAACGTTTCAACGAGCGGTCGCGTGGGTTGAGACACTTAACTCGTATGAAGCGTGGCAGTTGCGGGAAAAGTAACTCCGCTAACAAGAGAGCTCTTAGAGGAAGAAAAATTCATTCTTGAATCTGATGAGATGGGTCGAAAAATGTGCTGAAGAGTCGCTTAAATTTAAGATCGCGCTCTCTTGAGGCAAAAGATTAATTGAAAATTAATTCTGTGTGGGGGCGAAAAAACCTCGCAATCCTTCCGACCCGATGATGTCGGTCAGCAAGGAAGTAGCTTTTCGTAAAAATCGGCCCCTCTCAAAAAGCGATCTCACATGCTCCATAAACCTAAGAAGCATTTATTGCGCCCAGGGCGTCGTTTGTGTCCAGCGAAATCAAGGGTCTTCAGCGTGTTTTAGCGCACATCTTAAATTGTTAGAAGCGCTAGTCTGATCCCTCTAAGAAGCTCTGCTGGAGATGACTGATGCAAGAAACTCAACATATTGACACTGAATTTGCCGGCGATGTCGCCGCACTTGAAGGTATTGCCTCCTATGCCGTTGTCGGGATTGGAGCCCTTGTTGCGCTTGCGGTCATCGTCGCGGGATAATTTGCAACACTTCAAGCGTCGATAAGAGAAGTTCTATTTGTATATTACTGTGAAGGGGAGGTAGTTGCTGGCTGGCGATCGCTACAGTGCTCCCTAGCTGACTGCCGGCCCTATTATTTCGGGCGAATAAAGGCTGTTGTTCATTTGCGATAGGAGGCTTTAATTATTTTGCTTAGGCTAAAATTACCCTATGAGCCGCTGGTTTGGCAGCCGATAGGGATCCTGCGTTCTCGAGCGGCTCTACTATCTCACCCGACGGTCTGGGCGTTAATTCTCGTGCTTAAGCAACTAGCGCTTAAACTTGCAAAAATTCTGACAATTTCAGTCTAATTGATCACCTTTAGTCTAGCGACGGCTAGCGCCTGAACAATGAGAAAATCAGGCTTAAAGCGATGCTGATCACGATACAGGTCGTTATCGGAAAATAAAAACGGAAGTTCTCGCGCTCAACAACAATGTCGCCAGGTAAGCGCGTAAAGCCGAAACGTTCGGCAATCAGCCAGATGAGGCCAATAAGGATAAGTCCTCCGCCCGCTATGATGAGTAGTTTGGGCATTTAATCATCCTCAGTCTTTGCGTAACTTTATTGCACCACTAGTCCTGGAACGATTTCAAGCGCTTGAGCTGGCGATTGATTGGGCATGGCGTTGACCTGGCCGCCATTAAAATGAAATTCCCGAGCCGATTGATGAGCTTTAGGGCCCTTAGGATAAACTAACCTTGGTCCTAAGGACGTGCTGTCTCGTTCAGCTGCGCCTGGGAAGATCTCTTCAGCATGGCAGGGTAGGGCCAAAGTAAAGAATAGGGGGAGTAAGGCCTTCTTATTCATTTGTTCCTCACAAAAGAGGTTTCTTTCGCTTTGTGAAATACGCCGTCTGAGTCCTCTGCTGGGATGATCAATTATAGATGTTTTCTCTCAGATTGCGCTGAGCCTGAAAAGGCGTTGCTAAATTGCAACAGCTCATCCTTGTTTACGACATATAGGCAACTGGCAAGATTAAATTAAGCATTCATTAACCATAGTGAAACAGGCTCAATGCAACGAATAGAGTGGAGTGTTTGTCCGAGTCTCTGATCGTTTCAATTAAAAATGATACAAGAGGACTTGGATATGAAACGCCTTTACGCAACAACAGCGATTATTTTTGCCCTCTCGTCTTCATCCGCGCTTGCTGCTGACTTGCCCAATCATAAAGCGCCAGCTACTGCCCCGATCATCTCCTGGGCCGGTTTTTACGCTGGCTTGAATGCTGGTGGAACATTCGGAAATAACTCTGCAGTCAATGGAACAAGTTGGAATACGAATGGACCAGGTAACGCGCCAATGATGGCTGCCGCTTTACTTTCTGGCTCGAGTTCAGGCGCATCAGGAAATGCGGGTTTTATCGGCGGCGGTCAGATCGGGTATAACTGGCAGGCTCGTTATGGCGGGTATAATTTTATGACGGGCGCAGAGACAGATATCCAAGGAATTGCGGGTTCTGGCGGAAGTTCAAGCCGTTGGACAACAGCAAAGACGGATTATAATGCTGATCCTGTCTCCTTGCTCAGCAATCAAAAAGGCTCTGCAAATCTTTCTTATATCGGAACCGTTCGCGGACGGCTTGGTTTGGTCTTGATGCCGACATTACTTATTTACGGGACGGGCGGTCTGGCTTATGGCGGCGTGAATACAAATATTCAAAATTCACAATTTTGGATCACAACTGGCGGTTCGCAGGCTGGCTATAATTCTGTCATTCTCGGCAGGGCTTCCAACTCAACCACCCAAGTCGGCTGGTCAGCAGGTGGCGGGGTTGAATGGATGTTTATGCAAAATTGGTCAGCTAAGGCCGAATATCTCTATTATGACCTTGGAAATGCTTCAGGAACTGTCGTAAACAGCTATATTGGAACAGGTGGGTTTTCCGGTAATGCTGGATTACAAAACGTAACAAATTACTCGGGCAGGATCAGCGGCAATATTATCCGAGCTGGCGTGAATTATCACTTAAACTTCGCATCAGCGCCTGTGATCGCTAAATTTTAGTCAGGCGCTCTAAGGGCAGATAAGGAAACCCAGTCAGAAATGTCTGGGTTTTGCTTTTGGTTTAGGTTCAAACCAATACTCAGCTTTTCCTGAAATGGTTTGAGAATTATACTGATGCGTAAGCACGCCATTCGCGTCTTGCTGAGTTCTTTATCAGCGCGCTCTTTCACTTATAAATGACAAACGCTCGGCTAGATAAATTTATCGAGAAGATCGACAGGATGTGAGGCGACAAATTCCGCGCTAGGGCTTGATCTCTCGCAGAGGTCCAAGCTTGCGCCAAAACTCATAATACTTGTCGCTAAAATCCCAATGATTGCAACTATCTTCATAATAAATCTCCCTTAAGATCTATAATCGCTTAAGAAAGATAAAAGATTTTTTTTGAGTTGATGTGCGATTGCGCACATCAATTCCTGGAGAGCGGGACTACTTTCATAAATGTCCTGTATCCTTGTGTTTCTACTCAAGCCGCCAGTTTTATCACTGGCGGCTTTTATTTTTTTATTACCTTAGCACCATCTGGCAGGGCTGATTTAGAGTTACGCAACTCACAAGAACTGAGCTGCATAAAGAAGGTTCCTTTGTCTCAAGCATATCGTCGAGCTTTGGGATGTTGGGCTGCCCTAGTTAAATTGTAGTTTATTCCTTGAGCTGTAACCCAAAAGCCACTGCATGCTAGCCTAAGCGAATGAAACGGCTGTTGAGTGTCGCGATATTTACTGGCTTGTCTGCAGCTTCTGTATTGGCTGCAGAGCAAACTGACATGCCATCCGCCGCAAGCTTTCTACCTACCTTCGCTCAGACCAAGCCAGCTGTAGATGGTGTAAATGGGAAGATCGACGTTATTGGCGGCGCTGGTCAAAACAACTCAGTCAGTATTTCCAGCTTTCAGGGCCTTGCGCCATCAGCAGACTCCAAGACTGTCTGG
>Ga0194120_10009569_pt1 | contig 12246 bp, 10 predicted proteins | sample TA2MahCa65mmetaG_FD_148642 | JGI IMG/M metagenome (GOLD analysis project Ga0194120, IMG submission 148642) | Freshwater microbial communities from Lake Tanganyika, Tanzania - TA2015019 Mahale Deep Cast 65m | ecosystem: Environmental > Aquatic > Freshwater > Lake | place: Tanzania: Lake... | reverse complement strand
CGGATGCGGGCGAGCGAGGGGCCGTCGGGGCGCCAGGTGCCCGCCCCGAAGAAACAACCGCCGGGCTCGACGTGCAGGTAGTAGCCGGGGAGGTGTACCGTCTCGTCGCGACCCTTGCCGGGCTGCCGCAGCGTGAAGTGCGCGCCGAGGTTGGTCTTGTAAGGCGACTTGTCCTTGGCGAAGCGGGTGTCGCGGTAGATGCGGAACACCGACTTCGCGTCGCAAGCCACGCTCGGGTCGATGGCTGCCAGCCGGGGTGCGAGCGCCTCGACGAACGCGAGCAGCGGCTCGCGTAGATCGTGCTCGAATCGAGCCTTGTGGGCGGTGAACCACTCGCGGTTGTTGTTCTTGGCCAGCTCGCGCAGGAAGGCGAGACCGGCGGGGGTGGCGGCGCTCGGCATGGGCCGAACGTAGCCGCCGCGCGCTAGCTTGACACGCGACGCAGGCGATCGACGGCGGCGACGAGCGCCGGGCCGGGTTCGCCCAGGGCCTCGCCCAGCGCCTGCGCGGCCGCGGCGACCTCGTGGTGTCGCGACAAGCGAAGTGACTCGCGGCGGGGATCGGGAAGCGGGAGCGGTTCGGACAGGAGCGCCATCCACGCCTCGTCGAGGGCGCCGTGCGCGTCGGCCCGCACCACCTCGGGCACGGCCGGTCGTTGCAGTGCGCTCGCCAGCTGCAAGAGCGACGACTCCACGCCGGGGGCGCGAGGCGAGGCGGCGCGCGCCAGGTCGAGGGCGCCGAGGGCGCGCTGCGCGCGGCGGTAGGGCCGGAGGCGGCGCGCGTTGGAGACCAGCGACACCGCCGAGGCGAGCCCGAGGCCCGCCGCCAGCGAGAAGTCCACGGCGGGGATGCCCGTGCCCACCAGGAAGGGAAACTGCGTGCCAAGCGCCGCCATCGCGGTGCCCACGAAGCTCGGCGGCACCACGGCGATGGCGACCAGCTCGGGCGCGAGATCGAGCCGCCCGCCGAGGATGCGCGCCCGCGTGGCGATGGCCGGGTGGTCGGACACCGCCCAGGGCCATGACTTGCCTGCGCGCGCGGCCCGCCGCACGTCGTCGCGCGACAGGCCGGTGAAGGTCGATATCCGCTCGATCTGCACCGGGTCGTCGGGGAGCGCGACGGTCACCACGAACGCGGGACGGGCGAGGCGGGCGAGGCCGTGGGATTCCGAAGGGTCGCGCGCGAGCGCCCGCGCCGCGAGGACGATCCGCGGCGCGGTGGCGTCGTGGCCTGGCGCGGCGAGGAGGCTCGACATCGGCCGGGGCTCGACGAGCCTCTGCGCGACCGGGAGCCCGCGCGGGGCGAGCCGGGGCAGGCCGAGCAGGTCGATGGCCAGGTCTTGTGCCTCGAGCCTCGCGTCGGCGCCGAGCCAGGCGTGCAGCCGCGCCCCCTCCTCGCTGGAGAGCTCACCGAGCAGCGCCTCGGTGGCGATCATCGCCACCCGCTCCCGGATGCGAACGGGGAAACGAGGGTCGTCGACGACAGCCACCGTCCGCAGGCCGCGCGGGGGCTCGGCCTCGGCGGCGAGGAAGGCCTCGCGGGCGCCCGGTCGCATGCGCGCGTGCTGTTGCAGGGTCACCGCCTCCAGCACATCGGCAGGCGCCTGCTCGTCGATCACCGCGTGCCGCGCGAGGTCGGGCGGGGCCTCCAGCGCCTCGCCCACGCGGTAGCGCCCAGCGAGCCGCGTGCCCGGGGAGAGGGGACTCGCCAACTACTCCAGCCGCTTGAGCAGGTGAAATCCGGTGGGGGTCTCGATGATCGGGGTCGTGGCGCCGATGTCGAGGTCGAAGGCCGGTTCGTCGAGCTGGGGCATCAGCTGCCGCCGCGAGAACCAGCCGAGGTCGCCGTTGTCTTCCTTGGCGGGGCCGTCGCTGTACTTGCGCACGGTGGCGTTCCAGTCCGCGCCGCCCTGGATCTCGGCGAGCGCCGCCTCGATGCGGGCCCGGGCCTCGTCCCTCGCGCGCGTGACACCCTCGATCGGGCGCTCGGCGCCGCCGTAGCCCACGATGATCTGGGCACAGTGGATCTGCGACATCATGTCGCGACGGATGACGTGGAAGCCGAACGGCGACTCCACCACGGCGCTGACCTCGCCCACGCCCAGCCCGAGCACCGCCTCCTCGAACACCGGCACCATCGTCCCGGAGTTGAAGTTGCCCAGGCGGCCGCCGCGGCTCTTGGACTTGTCGTCGGACATCTCCTTGGCCACCTTGGCGAAGTCCTCGCCGCCGACCACGCGGGCGCGCGCCTGCTCCGCCCTGGCCCGGGCCTCGTCGCGCGTGCGTTGCACCGTCGCGTCGGCCTTCATCGCGCCGTTCCACGCCACGAGCACGTGGGAGGCAGCCATGCGGCCGGCGGTGGTGGCCGGCACGCGCGGCGCGTCGGCGTTCTCGGCGGGCTTCGCCTCGGCCGGGGGCGCCTCGGCGGCGGAAGAGGGATCGGGGGAGGGGGCTGCGGCCTCCTCGGAGCAGGCCCACAGCCAGAAAGCGAGGATCATTCTTCCACCAGGCTGGCCACCGACAGGGGCGCCAGCTTGTAGTTGTCGTAGGTGTAGATGACGATGCCGTCGATGCTGGCGTAGGTGAGCATCGAGGTGGGCTGGTCGATGTCGGCGTCGATGAAGTCGTCGATCCGGAGGCAGTCGTCCACCACGAACTCGTCGTAGTCGGGGCTGTCGCTGCCCTCTTCCGCGTCGGCGTTGAGGTCGGTCACCGTGGCGCCCGGCAGCGTCACCCGCATCGACTCGTAGGCCTCGGCGTTGCCGGCAACGGCGCAGGCGTCGAGCGACACGGGAGTGACATTGCCGCCGTCGCCAGTGGACTCCACGCTCTCGGGGAAGGCGATCTCGGTGAGCCCGTAGTATTCCTGGTAGGTGCCGGTGACGGTCACCGCCTCGCCGGTGGCGACGCTGTTCTCGCCCTGGTCGTACACGTAGAGCCCCGCGTACTCGTCGGCGGTCTCGTCCTGGATGAAGAAGCCGCCCTCGGGGACCACGGCGGTGACGACCCCGGTGACCGTCACCAGCATCCCCTCGCAGGCTCCGCCGGTGCGCACCTCGACGATGGTCGCCTCCAGGGCGCCGTCGTCGGGCGCCCAGCCCGGGCACTCGTCGCAGGCGTCGCCGTAGCCGTCGCCGTCGGCGTCGGCCTGGTCGGCGTTGCTGACCGTCGCGCAGTTGTCGGTGTCGTTGTCCACCCCGTCGCCGTCGTAGTCGTTGGCGTCGAAGCTGCAGTCCACGCCGGGCTCGAGCGGGCAGGCGTCGCAGCTGTCGCCCAGCGAGTCGGCGTCGCTGTCGAGCTGGTCGGGGTTGTAGAACCAGGTGCAGTTGTCGGAGGTGTCGAGAAGGCCGTCGCCGTCGCTGTCCTCCATGGTGGCGGTGCCGAGCTGGCACTCTTGCCACTCGTCGGCGCAACTGAAGAGACCGTAGAGCTGGCCGGCGTACTCGTAGCCGCTGGGCATCGTCGTGTCGGCGAGGGCGGTGGAGAGCGTGTTCTCCACCTCTTCCAGCGTGTCTTCGCTGCCGCTGTCCTTCAGGCAATAACGACGCTCCTCGCCGCAGGCGTCGAGCGTGTCGCACCAGTCGGCATTCTCCGCGAGCGCCTCGATGAAGCTCGGCTCGCCGTACACCGCCTCGCCGTCGACGATGACCAGCTTCACCGTGTCTTCCCCGGCGCCGATGATCGCCCGGTAGGGCGTGCTGCTGTAGTCGAACACGGCGATGTCGGCCTTGAGACCGGACTCCAGCGTGCCGAGGAGCGCGTCGGCGCCCACGATCCGCGCCGCGTCGCTGGTGACCTTCTCGTACAACTCGCTGTCGGCGAGCGGGTTGCCCTTGCCTTGCAGCCAGGCCTCGGCGCAGGCGAGTTCCTGGGGCTGGCCGATGCTGCCGCTCGGGGTCCAGTCGGTGCCGATGGCCCAGGGCACGCCGAAGCGCTCGGCCACCTCGATCGGGGTGGTGGTGGCGTAGAGCTCCACGTTGGAGCGGGGCGACCACAGGATCGCCGTGCCGGTGCCGCCCATCACCGCGAGTTGCTCGGTGCTGGCGTCGGTGGCGTGGACATACACCTGGCCGGGGCCGGTCATCCCGGCGTCGATCATCAGGTCGACCTCGCTTCGCACGTTGCCGTCGCGACCCTCGGCCACGTGGTTGATCTCGGCCTCGAGCTCGCCGCTGGCGAGCTTGTCGGCGTAGTTCTCGCCGTCGCCCTCCTCCACGCTGTTCTCGACGTTGCCCGAGTTGTAGTCGATCTCGTAGCCCGAGAGGTGCGACGCGGCGCTGCCCTCGTCGAGGTTGCGGACGCCGCGATCGATGCAGTCGTCGCTGCCGGAGGAGCCCACGGCGCTGGTGGTGCCGTGCACGATCTCGCGGGCCTCGGCCCACTTCATGATCTCGCAGTCGTAGTCGTCCTCGATGGCGTCGTAGGCCTCGCGGTAGTCGTAGTAGCGGCCGTCGTCCTGCCAGTCGTAGCGGTCGTCGAACTCGGGGTCGACCTGCCAGGGGGGAAGCGTGTTGTATTGGAGGTGGTTGTGCGGGTCGACCAGCCCGGCGGAGATGATCCCCTCGGTACACACCACGGTGGCGCCGGAGGTGTCGCAGCTCTCGCCGGCGCAGGTGATCTCGCCGGTGGAGGGCTGGTAGGTGACTGCGCCCGCCACCGGGCCGCTCGGCAGGAGTACCACGCCCACCAGCGCCACGTTGTCGTCGCTGCCGCTCGTCGCGGTGCAGTCGGGCAGGGCGGGCCCCGTGGTGTCGGGGTGTTCCTCGGGCACGGGCTGATCGAGGCCGCCGGTGTCGCCGGTGTCGCCCGTGTCGCCGGTGTCGCCGGTGCCGCTGTCGCCGGGACCGGCGCTGTCCTCGCCGCCGGCGCTATCTTTCGAGTCCTCCCCTGGGGCCGGGCAAGCGGCGAGGAGGGGCAGGAACCACAAGAGGCGAGGGGACATGGGCAACCCGGGCGGGGGCGGCGGCTAACCGGTTATCCCCGGGGCGTGGAGCACTGGATCGACGCCGTCGTCTTGCTGGTGACGGGCCCGTCGATCTGCGCGGGGGTGGCGCTCGACGATCGCACCGTGGCCACCGCCTATCACTGTGTCGCGACCGGGCAACGGCCCCGGGTGGAGCGGCGCGACGGCACGCGAGGCCAGGGGCGCACCGTGGCCATGGACCCGGCCCACGATCTCGCCATCGTGGAGGTGGAAGGGCTGGCGCTCTCGTGGCTCCCGGCGCGGGACGATCTGCCGCTGCCCGGCGAGCGGGTGTACGCCGTGGGCCATCCCTACGCGAACGCCGCCACCGGCAAGCTCGAGGGCACGCTCCTGTGGTCGATCTCGGAGGGCATCGTGAGCGCGGTGGGGGCGACCATGATCCAGACCGACGCCGCCCTGAACCCTGGCAATTCCGGGGGCCCCCTGCTCGACTCCGAGGGACGGATCGTCGGCATCGTCTCGCGCAAGCTCGCGGCCGACAACCTCTCCTTCGCCACGCGGGTCGATCGCCTCCAGGCCTTGCGGGCCGAGCCTCAGAGACCGCTCCTGGGCGGTACCTGGGACGGCGCCCTGGCGATGTCGCCGCGCGCCGCGGGCAACTTCGCCCTGGCGGGCGAGGTGAGCTTGACGTTGCGCGACCGGGCGTGGGTGCGCGCCCAGGCGGGGGCCAGCCTCGGCGACGAGGACCCCGAGCCGCACAGCCGGGTGACCGCCGGGCTGCGCCAGCGACTCGGCAGCGGCTCGCTCTCCACCGCCATCGACGTGGGTGCCGGCCTCGACGGGGAGACCGTGGGCCCGGTGGTGACGGGCCGGGTGGAACTCGCCGGGGTGGGGCTCGGCGTGGCGTGGTTCCCCACGGCAGAGGACCTGGCGATCGGGCTGGAGCTGTGTACGCAGATCGGGCTGCTCCACGGGGTGTGGTAGGTGTCGCGACGGCTGCGGCGATACCGGTCGGTGCTGGGACTGGCGCTCGGGCTGCTCTCCCTCGCCACCGGGGAGGGCATCGCCCGCGCGCTCGAACCGGCGCGGGCGGTGGTACCGACGGGCTCGACCTTCATGCGGCCCCACCCCACGCGCGGCTGGTCGATGTCGCCGGGGACCGTGGAGAGCGCCGGGGTGAGCGTGGAGATCGACGCGGCGGGCCTGCGGGCCTGCCCCCCTGCGGCCTCGCCGCTGCTCCTCACCCTTGGCGACAGCTCGATCTTCGGCCACGGCCTCGCCGATTCCGACACGCTCCACGGCCAGCTCGGCGCCGCCACGGGCGGGGCCTTCCGTGCCTGCACGGCGGCCGTCCCGGGCTACTCCTCCCTGCAAACCCGGGTCTTCCTCGACGAGCAGGGCTGGGCGATGGGCCCGGCCGTCCTGGTGATTGGCAACCAGTGGTCAGACAACCAGTTCGACTACTTTCCCGATGCCACCTTGCTCGGCGCCCTGGGTGGCCCGAGCGGTGGGGTGGAGGCCGTGCTGATCGAGAGCGCGTTGTACCGGTTCCTTGCCGGGGTGCTCGGCCGTCCCACCACCTACTCGGTGTACTGGAAGTCCCGCGACAGCTGGGGTGGCGTGCGCCGGGTGCCACTCGACCAGTACGCCGACAACCTCCGGTGGATGCTGGGCGAGGCAAGGTCGCGGGGCGTGGGCGTGGTGTTCCTGACACTGGCCAACCGTCGCACCTTGCAACACGAGTCGGTCCACGAGCCGTGGACGCCCTACGTGGCCTACCGCGCGGCGCTGGCGCAGGCGGCGGGCGTGCCGATCGTCGATGCCACGCCGATCCTCCGCGCCTCGGGCGAGGCGGTGGACGCGCTGTTCATGGACGAGATGCACCCCACCGCCCTGGCCAACCGGCTGGTGGCCGCCGAGCTGGCCGGCGCGCTCGCGCCGGGGCCGGTGGTGCCCGGCGTCCCGGCCGAGCTGCCCTTGCCCCGCGACATCTTCGACGAGGGCCCCCTCGACCCTCGTTCCCTGCAAGAGCGCCTCGTTCGCGAGACGGCCCCCCTCGAAGGCCGTTGACCCCGGCGCGGGCTGGCGCTAGCTTGCCGGGGCACGGACCAGTGGCGCAACTGGCAGACGCGCGGGATTTAAAATCCCGGTCATCCTGTGGGTTCGACTCCCACCTGGTCCATGCCGATTGTGTTTTTGGGGGGGGGAACCCGCGGGGGCGGGTTTCCCCCCTGACGCCCGCTGCCCTCCGGGCTCCGACCTGCGGTCTGCGCCCTCCGGCGGTTGCCGTGCAGGTAGCACGGCAACCGGCGGGCTCTCCCCCCTTCCCGTGACACACGGCTCCTTGGGTGGGGGTCGATGTCGACTCTGGGTGTCCCTCCCCCACGTGCCCCTCTCCCGCTCGCGGGAGAGGGTGGCCGGAGGCCGGGAGAGGGCCTGCCGCCCCTACCACCCCATCGCGCTCGCCAGCGCGCCCGCCACGTGGGCGCCGGCCATGTGGTTGGCGTCCGCTGTGAGGTGGCCCGGATCTCCGGGCAGTAGCGCCGCGATGCCGATGCTGGCGCAGGCATCGCGGGCATCGATGAAGGCGGTGTCGCGACCGAAGTTGCGGGCCCAGGCCTCCTGGGGATTGGGCGGGCCGGGGTTGCCGCTCAGCTCGGCCTGGTGGGGGAGCAGGGCGAAGAACACGCGGGCGCCTCGCTTCTCCGCGTCGTCGAGCACCAGGGTGAAGGCGTGGGTGCGGTCACTGTCAGAAACTCGGTCCACGCGCGAGGCGGCGGCCCGCTCGTGGGGCAACACCACTTGCCGCTCGGGCAGTGCAAGCAAGTAGGCCCTCGCGAATTCGAAGAGGCGCGACTGGGTGGCCAGCCACACGCGGGCCCGCGCGAGCGCCCCGTCGGCGCCCTCCAGGGCCTCGCGGTCAGACACCGGCACCCGGTTGCGGTCGTGTTGCGGGAGGAAGAACACCACCGCGTCGGGCGCGTAGGCCTCGGCCAGGTCGAGATACAGCGCCGCTGCCTGCCAGGACGAGTAGCCGGGTTGTCCCGCGTTGATCACCTCGGTGGGCGCCCCATGGTCGAGCGCGATCTCGAGCCCGTCGGCCACGCTGCCGCCGTCGTCGACGCCCCAGCCGAACACGGTGCTGTCGCCGAGCACCATCGCGCGCCGGGCGCCGGGCTCCCGCTCGCGGCCGTGGCCCGTTCGCAGCCCGTCGCTGTTGGTGCGCACCGCGAAGGGCTGTCCACCGGGGGCCCGGAAGGCATCGTCGACCAGGTTCGGCGTCATCCGCCAGCCCAGGGCCTCGCGGCCGGTGTACGACGGGCGCACGCCAGCGGTGCGGAGCGCGAGCTCGGCGCCAAGGAGGAGGGCCAGGGCGATGGCGAGCCCGATACCCAGCTTGGTCCAGCGTGATCGCGGCACGTAGCGACGGAGCCGGCGGCGGAGATTCACGCGCGGACCACCTGTCCCCGGGGCACCACGCGGGCCGCGGGCTCCAGTCGCCCGGCCGTCTCGGCCACGTGCTGGACGCCGGCCACGGGGGCGCCGAGGAAACGCGAGCCGTGGGCGGCGAAGGCATCCGGGTCGCCCGTCGACAAGAACCGAGGCGGCCCCTCGCTCACGCTGAACTCCGGGTGGCGCGCCAGCCAGTCGACGAGCCGCCCGGCCACGAAGGGGGCGGGATCGAGCACGGGACAGTCGAGCGCCGCCTCGAACGCGCCGCGGAGCAGGGGGAAGTGCGTGCAGCCGAGCACGACTACGCTCGCGTCGAGCCCCGCGACGTAGCGGCGCACGGCGAGGTGGGCGATGTCGGTGTCTTCCCAGCCCTCCTCGACGAGGGGCGCCAGCAGCGGTGCCGCCCGCTCGATCACCTCCACCGGGGCCAGCTTGTGACACTCGGTGGTGAAGGTGCCGCTGGCCACGGTGCGCGCGGTGGCCACCAGCGCGATCCGGCCACCGCGCGTGGAGGCGTGCTCCACCGCCAGCTCGGCCGCCGGGATGGTGACCCCGAGCACGGCGCGTTCCCGCTGCGGGCCGGCGTAGCGCGCCTGCAAGTGCCGCAGGGCGACGCTCGACACCGTGTGGCAGGCCACGACCACCACGCGACAGCCCTCGCTGAACAATCGCTCCACGCACTGCTCGGCGAGGCCGAGGATCACCTCCGCGTCGCGACCGCCGTAGGGCGCGCGGCCGGCGTCGCCGAGGTACACGAACTCGGCGTCGGGCAGGGCCCGGCGCAGCTCGCGCAGGACGGTGAGCCCGCCGAAGCCCGAGTCGTACACGCCGATCGGGGCGCGATTCACGCGTCGTCCCACTCGCCGGCGTGGGCGCTCGACATCAACTTCGCCAGCATCTCGGCGCCTCTTACCTCGCCAGCCGCCACCGCTTTCACGCCACCGACGATCGGCAGGTTGCCCCCGTGTCGCAACAGCGGCGTGCACATCGCCACCACCTCGGGCGAGGCCTCGCCCCGCGCGAGCGCCAGCCCGCGGCGATGTCCCGGGTGGTCGGCCGAGGCGGCGCAGGCCACCAGGTCGCCCACGCCGGCGAGGCCGGAGAAGGTGCGGGGATCACCGCCGATCTTGCCGGCGAGGCGGGCGCCCTCGACAGCGGCTCGGGCCACGAGCAGCGCCTCGGCACCGGCGCCGAGACCGAGGCCCCGCGCGGCGCCGAGCGCGACGGCGAACACGTCGACCAGCGCCCCGGCCAGCTCCACCCCGGCGAGATCGGCACTCTCGTACACCCGGCAGAGCGGCGAGCGCAGCACGGCCGCGCCGAGCGCGCGGAGCTCGGCGTGAGGGGAGGCCACCACGGCGGCGCAGGGACTCTTCCTCGCGATCTCCGCCGGCAGCACCGGCCCGGCGAGGGCCGCCACGCGCAGGCAAGCGCTCTCCTCCATGATCACTTGCGACGGTCGCAGTGCCGTCCCCGGCTCTAGCCCGCGAGTGGCGAGCAGGATGCGATGCTGAGGACCGGGGAGCCGGTCGCGCACCGCCTGGCGTAGCTCCGACACCGGGACGCACCACAGCTCCACGCCCCGCCCGTCGACGCCCGCCGCCTTCACCAGCGTGGCGATGGTCTGCGACAGCTCGCCCTGTCCCACGATCTCGGCGTTCAACGCAGCTCCCGGTAGCCGACCATGCGGTTCTGGTAGTAGAGGCAGAGCTCGGGATGGACGCGGAGGCTCGGGCCCTGCTCGGCCACGGCGCGGTGACGGTGGTACGACGCGAAGACGCGGGTGGCGTCGTCGAGGGTGCGCTCGGCGGTGGGCGCGAGAGCCGTGTGGTAGGCCCCCAGTCGCGACATCGCCTCGCCCACGCGCCGGGCCACGGCGGCGCGATCGACCACGGCCTGGTCGGGGTGCAGGCGGACGAGGCGCCAGGTGTCGAGGCCCGGGAACGCGGCCCGCAGCGCCTGCCACGCCGCCCAGGCCACGAGGTGGGTGGCCTGGGGGACGAAATCGCGCTGGTAGGCCTCGCCCAGCCGCTCGGCCACGCGCTCGGTGTAGAGGTGGTCGCGTTGCTCGTCGCTCACGACGGCGCCGCTGCGGTCGAACACGTAGCCGCGCCGGTCGACCACCCGGCCACGCGGGTCGAGCGAGCGTCCCTCGCTGTCGACGGCGTTGCCCACCACGTCCATCGGTTGCCCGAAGACCACGTGTACCTTGGCGTCGAGCTGCAAGAGCGATCGCACGAAGCGCCCGATGGTGCGCGCGTCGGCGAACTCGTCGTCGGTGATGATGTACCGCTGCTTGCCTTCCTCGGCGAGGCTGTCGGCGATGAGGGTCTCCGCCTCGAGAACCAGCCCGATGCTGAGCGTGCAGGGGACGATGTACACCTCGCCGTCGCGACGTCCCGCTGCGAGCGACTCCTGCCAGGCCGCGAGACCCGTGCCGAGCAGGCCCTTCTTCAGTCTCGACTCGAGCCGCCCGGAGCGGCTCCGGGTGCCGCCCGGGAAAAAAAGGGAGTGGTGCCGTCGCCCGATGATCTCGGTGGAGTAGTCCTTCAGCGTGTCTTTGTAGAGGCGATTCTTCTTGCGACGGTCCACGGTGTAGGCCCCGAGGCGTTGCATGAAGAAGGCCATCACCGGGTTGCTGAACAGGTTGAGCCCGGCGCCGTAGGCAAAGGGCGGCAAGCCCGCCGCGAAGGCGGAGTAGCCGATCAGCGGGCTGTCGAGGTTCGACACGTGGGTGGGCGCGAGGATGAGGGTGCCCTGCTCGGCCAGGCGCCGGAGCTGGTCGATGGGGCCCGAGAGCAGGAGCCGCGAGGCGAGGTCGAAGTCGCCGAGCACGAGGTCGCGCGGGCGGGCGCCGGAGAGCAGGCGGGTGAGCACGCCGGGCATCATGCGCGTGGCGAAGCGGTAGGTGCGCACCGAGAAGGGGTTGTGGACCTCCTCGGCGTAGTGGCGCACCATCCGGTAGATCGACGACTCCATCGCTGGCCGCGACATGGCGCGGAGCGACTGCGCGCCGGCCTCGATGGCCTCGGCGTACTCGGGGGCGTCGTCGTCTCGCTCGAGGCGCTTGCGCTCGTGGAAGAGCGTGTCGGCGAGGTAGTCAGCCAGCGGCGCGTCGGCAGTGGTGGCCAGGCGCCGCCGCACGCGAGCCTCCAGCGCCGCCGCCACCTCGCTCGCCGGGGGAGTGCGGAACAGTGCGGGGTCGGCGGCCATCGCCCGCGAACCTAGCCCGTGCGCGTTAGTCGCGGCACCGTGTGGCTGATCGCCCTCACCGCGTGCGGCTCCCTGGGCCTCCAGAGCATCGAGCTCGGCGAGAGCACCGAGGGGCGCATCACCATCCGCCCGGCGGGCACCGTCAACTTCGGGCGGGTGGTGGAAGATGGCGAGCCGGAAGACGAGACGCTGACGCTCACCGTGAACGGTGGCGAGGTGCGGGTGGTCGACATCTGGATCGACGGCCGCAGCGGCGCCTTCTCGCTGCTCTCCGATCCGCCCGTGCCCCGCACCATGGAGGCCGGCAGCGAGATGGACGTGCGCGTGCGCTTCCAGCCGGGGGCGAGCGGCAACTACAGCGCCGAGTTGCTGGTGGAGACCGCGGGCGGCACCCTCGTGTCGCGCGACCTCAAGGGCGAGGGCTGCTCCGACCGGGACAACAACGGGCGTTGTGACTGATGCCGCGGGTGAAGCTCAGGATCAGTCACCTGTCGCGACAGCCGCGATTCGACGGTGACGACGACGCCCTCGGCGCCGAGATCTGGTCCGAGCTCGACCGCCAGCTCCAGCGAGGGGTGCCGCGGCCGGCGGTGCTCACGCTCTTTCCCGAGGTGGTGCAGGTGGTCGACGTGAGCCCGCTGCTCCTCGCCGTGCCCG
>Ga0194120_10009563_pt1 | contig 12249 bp, 9 predicted proteins | sample TA2MahCa65mmetaG_FD_148642 | JGI IMG/M metagenome (GOLD analysis project Ga0194120, IMG submission 148642) | Freshwater microbial communities from Lake Tanganyika, Tanzania - TA2015019 Mahale Deep Cast 65m | ecosystem: Environmental > Aquatic > Freshwater > Lake | place: Tanzania: Lake... | reverse complement strand
ACCTGGGCGCCGACGAGGTGGTGCAGCCGGAGTTCGAGGCGAGCATCGAGTTCATCCGCTTCGCGATGCTGCGGCTCGGCTACGGCCTGATGCAAGCCCAGACCTACACGAAGCAGATCCGCCGCGAGCGCTATCGCCAGTTGCAGGACGGCTTCCTTCCCGAGGACGTCCCCGGCATCGAGGACTTCATCGGCGAGGCCGAGATCCAGTGGGTACAGCTCGGCGGCCTGTCTCCGCTCCTCGGGCAGTCCCTCCGCGACCTCGACCTGCGCAGGCGGCTGGGCATCGCCGTGCTCGCGCTCAAGCGGAACGGGCGGGTCATTCCGAACCCCGACTCGGACGATGCGTTCCTGCCGGGTGACGCGCTCCTTGTCATGGGGGCCCGGGAGCAGCTCGAACACCTGGACGGCGACGACTCCACCGACGAGTTGCTACCGAGATGAACGGCGGCGTCTTGCTGCTGTTCACCGTGATGGCGGTGATGTTCTGGCTGGCCGAGCGCCGGGAGCGCCGGCGGACGGTGGCTCACGGCGCGAACGACAGAGAGGAGAGAAGACCTTGATCGCCCTTCTCGCGGGTGGAGGGGCCGGCGCTGACTCGCTGGTCCGGGATATTGGCCTGTCGGTGTTCCTGGCAGGCCTGCTCTCGGTCCTCTTCACCCGGTTCAAGATCCCGAGCATCGCGGCCTTTCTGGCTGCCGGAATACTGGCGGGGCCGGAGGTCAGCCGGCCCATGACGGACCGAGGGAACATCGAGACCATCGCCCATCTCGGCTTGGTGCTGCTGCTGTTCCTGATCGGGCTCGAGATCGACGTCAAGAAGATCCTGGCCAGCGGGCGCACGATGGTCCTGACGGGCCTGCTGCAGTTCCCGCTTTGCGTGGCGTTCGGCTTCGCTGCCGCCTGGCTCATCGGGCGCACCGGATGGGGGGCCGTCGCGGGCCCCATTCAGCCGTCAGGCTACCGGATTATCGCCGCCGCCGACCGAGCAACCGGAGGTTCTACAACTGTCCAACCAAGCCAGCTTGATCGGCTTCAAACCAGCCAGCGGCCTACTCGAGGGCTTCGGCCTCGCCGAGACCCCGGCCTCTCGCCCCACGAGTCTCCGGCTTGAGGCGGGCGCTGCTCGGCCATCTCGGCTCGATTTCCGGAGTTCGAATCCTTTTGCCTTGGGTCAAGCCCGAAGCCACGTCGCAGGACCCAATCTTCCCGTACTTCACTACATGTCATGCGGGGTCGGGATGGCCCGCAAGACGAATTCGTCGAACAAAGGGACGGTGAAAGCCATCTCGCCATGCGCCGGACTGTAGACCATCCCCTTCTTCATCAGCGAGGCGCGGATTGGCGCAACGCTGCTCAAGGTCCGCCCCAGAGCACTGGCGACGTCCGCGGTCCGATGGGGACCACTGCCGAGCTGCGCCATCGCCCGGATGTACCGCTTCTCGGCAGGAGTCAACCGGTCGAGGCGGACACGAAAGAAGTTCTCATCCAGGCGGCGCTCCACGACCGGCGTCGCCTCGCGGATGACCTCGAGGCCGATCGGCGAGCCGGTCGCCCGATTCCATGCCTGGTAGCCCCACTCCTGCAAGAAGTAGGGATACCCACCCGTGAGATCGAAGATTGCATCTAGCGCATCATTGGCGAAATCCTGACCCTCGGCGCGCACGGGATCCTGCAGGGCGCGAACCGCGTCTTCTCGCGTCAGTGGCCCAACTGCAGGGTAGCTGAACAGCCTTTCGGCATACGACTTGGATTCCGCAGCCAGGCCCGGCAAGATCGGCAACCCCGCCCCGATCAGCACGAGCGGCAACTGCCTCTGCTGCATCCGGTGCATGGCCATGATCAAGGCGGCGAGTTCCTCGGTTGCCAGGAACTGGATCTCGTCGATCAGGAACGCGACCCCCGTGCCGCGCTCGTCCGCGGCTTCAGCGATGGCAGCAAACAGGCCTGGCAGATCTGCCTCCATACGCCCGCTGTCGGCGGCTCCGCGCTCGGGCTCGATATCGAGTCCGACTTCGATGTCGCCGACCGTAACGCGCAACCCGGACATGAAGCTCTTGAGCACCGCAAGACCGCGTCTGGCCAGATGGCCGACACCCTTGATCCGGTCGAGATCGAACAGGAGCGTTCGAAGGGGCGGCACGAGCAAGGCAGGAAACGAGCTTGTCTCGTGCGCTTCGAGCAGGATGGTCCGATACCCTGCAGTCCTGGCCCGCCGCTCCATCTCGTTGAGCAACACGGTCTTGCCCACTCCCCGGAGCCCCGTCATCAGGATGCTCTTCTCCGATCGCCGTGCAAGCACGCGCGCTAGAAGCACGTCTGCCTGCTCCAGGAGATCGTCCCGCCCGGCGAGTTCTGGCGGCGGCGATCCCGCCCCAGGGGAAAAAGGATTCCTGATCTTGTCCATCTGCTTCCTGCCCTCGGAAGGTGTCGCCTGATTATAGGCATTTATAGCGAAATCACGCTATAGATTGCTACAGGCTCCAGGTTCCAGTTGGCGACCGAGAGTTCTACGACTGTCCAGCCAAGCCAGCTGATCTCGGCCGTCGGGCAAGCGGCGGCGAGGGGGCCTGCCTCGCGGCGATGGCGGCCAGGCTGTCGCTGCCGCCCTGCGCAACCTGGCGGTTCGCCGAACCGCTAGGCCCGGGTCAGCTCCTCGACGCCGAAGCGCCGGCCGCCCGACGTGAGCCAGGCGCCACCGTCGCTTGACGCGACGAGACCCGGCGCCCGCAGGGCGGCGATCCGCTCGCCCGGCGCCGGGATCTCGACTCGGGACACGACGGGCTCCCCGGCAGGGACGTCCCCCCGGTTCACCTCGACGAGCAGGGGAACGCCAGGGCGCGCCAGCCAGATCGTTCCCGAATCCCGCAGCGTCTCGAAGGCACGCGGCAGCAGGTACCAGCCCGAACCTGCCAGCCCCGCCAGGTACCGGTCGAGGTCGCCGACGCGAAGCGCGACGTGGTGAAGGCCCGGACCGCGCTCTTTCAGGGCGCGCCGGTACGGGCCCTCGCCGGCCGCTTCCAGGAGGAGGAGCCGCCCGGTGTGGGACCAGTCGCCGACGTAGCATTCCCGCGTCCCCTCGGCCTCGAAGCTCTCGATCTTCCCGACCGGGAAGCCCAGCCGATCGGCCGGCGCGCTCGCCGCCTCGACCGATCTGACGAGCAGCGCAACGTGGTCGATCGCGACTCCCCCGGCGGGCCGGAAGCCAGCGATGGCGTCCACGCTCGTGAACACCGGAAGGCCACGTGCACGAAACCGCTCGACCTCCCGATCGGCCCCGGACGAGGCCCCGCCGATCCGCAGGATGGCGTCGCAGCGCTCGGCCAGGCCGAGAGAAAGCGGCATCATGAATTCCTCGTAGGACTCCTCGCCGGCGGCGGCAATGACGCCCAACGCGCGGTTCACGCCGATGAGCGGCAGGTGGCCGAGGCGGAAGACCTCGGCCGCGGCCCGGTTGAGGACTTCGAGGTTGAATGCCGCCTCAGCCGGGGTCCGGGCGCCCGAGCGGTAGGGCCCGGAAATCATGATCCACATTGGCACCAGGGTACCAACGCTCGCGGTCGCCGAGAAAGGCATGGGTCGGTTGCCGTTTCGTCGACGCAAAAACCAAAACGTGCCCGCCGCCGTCTGTATGCTGACCGCACACTCGACCAGGGGAGGGAAACGATGCCGAACAGATTGACGGCCTGCCTGCTCGCAGCGACCGTGTGGTGCTCGATCTGGGCACCGGACGCGACGGCCCGTCCTCCGGCCGGGAAGAAGAGCGGCCAGATCGACCTGGCCATCTGCCTCGACACCTCCAACAGCATGGACGGGCTCATCGGCTCGGCCAAGCAGCAACTCTGGGACATCGTCAACGAACTGGCCAAGGCCGAGCCGGCGCCGAAGCTGCGCGTGGCCCTGTACAGCTACGGTAACGACGATTACCCGGCCAAGCGGGGCTGGGTCCGCAAGGAGATGGACTTCTCGACCGACCTGGACGGCCTGTCCGAGCGGCTCTTCGGCCTCAAGACCCGCGGGGGGACCGAATACGTCGGCCGCGTGAGCCGCGACGCCCTCAAGGACCTGGCCTGGACCCCCGACGCCGACGTGCTGAAGCTGGTCTTCGTCTGCGGCAACGAGGGGGCGGATCAGGACCCGGACGTTTCCCTCAAGGAGATCGCCTCGAGCGCCAAGAGCCAGGAGGCCATCCTCAACACGATCTACTGCGGCAACGCCGACGACAAGGATGCCGGGAGCTGGCGCCAGCTGGCCTCCCTGGCGGGTGGGCGCTTCTCGGTCATCGATCAGGAGCGCGGCCAGGTCACGATCCCGACACCCTATGACAAGCCGCTCGCCGAACTGGGCCAGAAGCTCAACGACACCTTCCTCTACTACGGCAAGGAAAGCGCCAAGAAGAAGGCCAACCAGCTCGCCCAGGACGCCAATGCCGCGGCGCTCAGCCCCGGCGCCGCCGCGGCGCGGGCCCAGAGCAAGGCCGGCGCCATTTACGGCAGCGCGCAGGACGATCTGGTCGAGCGCTCCGAGAAAGACAGCAAGTTCGACGTCAGCAAGGTGCCGGACGCCGATTTGCCCGAGAAGATCCGGGCGCTGCGGCCCGAAGCGCGCGCCGCCCATGTCCGGACGCTGGCGGCCGAGCGGCAGAAGCTCCAGAAGGAGATCGGGGAACTCGGCAAGAAGCGCGAGGTCTACCTGCGGGCCGAGGCCAAGAAGCGGAGCGCCAAGGGCGGCAAAGCGCTAGGCGAGGCCGTCGGCGGCATGCTGCGGGAGCAGGCCAAGACCAAGGGGATCATGATCCCGGAGTGAGGCCGAACGGCGGCGACATGGCCTGCCCGGCCGGGAGTTTGCCGGACCGCGCCGCGCGCGGAACGGGTATGCTGTTGACCATGTCCGACGACGTCGAACGCCGGCTCCGGGAGCGCCTCGAGGCGTTCCCGGCGGCCCGGGAGGCCTTCGAGAGGATGCCGCCCTCGCACCGGGCGCGCTGGGTCGCGTTCGTCGCCGAGGCCCGGCGGGAGGATACCCGGGAGAAGCGCCTGGCGGCCTGCATCTCGGATCTCGCTGCCGGGTCCGGGCAGGGAGCGTCGGCCGGCTACTCGGGCACGCCGCTGGTCAAGAAACTGGGTATCAAGAACGGCTCCCGGGTCGGGTTGTGCGAAGCCCCGGACGACTTCCCGGGTAGCCTCGCCGACCTGCCGGAGGGCGTCGTGCCGGAGACGCTCCATCGGCCGGCCGGCGGCCGGGTCTTCGACGTCATCCTGCTGTTCGTGCGCGAACGGGCCGCGCTGGCGAGGCGGTTCGGTGCGGCCGCGGCCGCGTTGAAAGCGGACGGGGGGCTCTGGGTTGCCTGGCCCAAGCGTTCGTCCGGGGTCGCGACCGACCTGACCGAGGATCGCGTGCGCGACGTGGCGCTCGCGGCTGGTCTGGTCGACAACAAGGTCTGCGCCATCGACGCGACATGGTCGGGCCTGCGGTGCGTGTATCGCCGCAGCGCGCGCCCGAGCCTATGAGAGCTTCGTCCAGGTCCCGCCGCCCTCGGGGCGCCGACGTCCCGGCCGGCTCGCCCTCGCGACCGGCCAGGGGATCCTGCTAACCTGGAGCATGGCTGAGGCTTCGCTGCACCCGCACCCGGCGTGCGACGTCGCGGCCGCCCGGTCGGGCAGGACCCGGCTCGAGCGCGTGCCGAGGACCCTCAGGCATCTCCCGCTCGCCGCCGGAGCCCTGACCGCGCTGCTGTGCGCAAGCCTCTGGTGGGCCGCGCCGGCGGTGGCCGGCGAGAGCGACGCAATCGCGGGCGACCCGGCATGGGACGAGCGCGCGGCGGTCGCGGCGTTCCTGGCCGAGAGCCCGCTCGTCGCAGCGGCCAGGGTCGCGGCCGATGCAGGGCGAGCGGGCCTGGTGGGGGCGGGTCTCTGGCACAACCCCGAGCTGCGGGCGTCGCGGGAGCAGGTCTTCTCGGCGGCGGGAGCCGACGAGAACCGCCTGGGCGTGCAGCTTCGGGTGCCGGTAGCCGACAAGCTCGCGCTGGCGCGGAAGCTGGCCGCCTCGTCCGGGGCAATCGCGGGTGCCAGGGCCGAGATGCAGGTGCTGGAGCGCATCTGGGAGTTCCGGGGCGCGCTGGCGCGGGTGCACTTCGCCCGCGCCCGGAGCGAGACCGTCGCCGCCGCGGCCGCGGCTCACGCCGGGGTCCAGCGAATCGTGGAGGCCCGGGTCGCGGCCGGCGAGGAGGCGGCGTACGACCTGCTGCGGGTGCGCCTGGCCCGCGCCAGCCTGGCGTCCCGCGTGGCCGCCCACGAGGCGGCGGCCCGCGAGGCTCACGCCACGGTCGAGGGAATGGTGGGCAGCGCGGTCGAGAGTGTCGCCCGGGTGGCCCACCCGACCGCGGCGGTGCCCGAAGACGGCGCTTTGGCGGCCCTGCTGTCCGAGCATCCGGCGCTGCGCGTCATGCGGGAAGAAGGGCTCCGCGCCGGCGCGGGCCGCGAACTGGCCGAACGCGGTATCTGGCCCGATCCCGCCGTGGAAGTCGGTGTCTTGCAGGCCGGGGGCGGCCTCGGCTACACCGCCGGCATCGCATGGCCGGTGCCGGTCTTCGATCGCGCCCAGGGCGAGTCGGCCGTCGCGGCCGCCGAGGCGGCGCGCTGGGAGGCCGAGGAACGGGCGGCGAAGCGCCGCCTGGAGACGGAGTTGACCGGGGCGATCGCCGCCCTGCGCGGCCGGCAGGCCGCCGCGGGCACGTACGAGCGGAGCACCAGGCCCCTGTTCCTCGATCTCGTCCGGATCGCCGAATCCCTGTACCGGGAGGGCGAGGGAGGCATCCTCGGCATCATCGACGCGCACGAAGCCGCGCTGGCGGCGCGCCTCGAACTCCTCTCGCTCCAGGAAGACGCCCATGCCGCCCGGCTGCGGGTGGAGCAGGTCCTGGGACGCCCCTTCGCCCTGTCGGACTGGAGGAACCCATGAGGTGGCACCTGGCGGCGATCGCCGCCCTCGCCCTGGCGGCGTCGCTCGCGGGCTGCCTGCCGGACGGCCCGGAACGCCAGGCGGACGCCGCCACGCAACCCGGCCACGACCACCAGCCTGAGCGGCAAGGCAGCCCGCAACCCGACCACGACCACGGTGCCGGCGGACACGCCGATGCGCAACTCGGCCACGACCACGGTGCCGAAGCCGCACCGCCAGAAATCCCGACCCGGGCCATGACCGTCTTCACCGGCAGGACCGAGCTGTTCGCCGAGCATCGGCACCTGGTCGCCGGGCAGGAGACGCCCTTCGCAGCCCACGTCACCGACCTGCGCGACTACTCGGCGGTGGGCTCCGGCAGCCTGGAAGCCGTGCTGCGCGGCCCGGACGGCCGGGAGGAGGTCTTCCGGGCCGACGGAGTCGCGCGCCCCGGGATCTTCCGGCCGGTCGTCAAGCCTTCCCGGCCGGGCACCTACGACCTGGCCTTCCGGCTCGCCGCTCCGGGGCTCGTCGACCGGATCGCGGCCGGCGCGGTGACCGTGTTCGCTAGCGAGCAGGCCGCGCTGGCGGCGCCGGCGGAAGAAGCGACCGATCCCGACGAGATCTCGTTCCTCAAGGAGCAGCAGTGGAAGATCGCGTTCGCGACGCGGGTGGTCGAGACCGGTGCGATCGCCGCCGGCTTGCCGCTGCAGGGCAGCGTCCGTCCGGCCGCGGGGCGCGAGGTGTCGGTCTCCGCGCCGGCCGACGGCCTGGTGGTGCCGGGTCACGGGCGCATGCCGCGGCTGGGGGATCGCGTCCGGCGCGGCGAGGTCCTGGCGGTCCTGACCCCGTCGGGCGGCCACGGCCGCGATCGGGCCGGCCTGGCCGCCGCACTCGCCGAGGCCGAGGCGACTCTCCGGCAGGCCCGGGCCGACCTGGCGCGGGCCGAACGCCTGGCCGCGTCGGGGGCGGGTCCGGCCAGACGAGTGGCGGAAGCCCGGACCGCCCTGGACATCGCCCGCGCGGCCGAGGAGGCGGCCCGCCACGAGTACCGCGCCGCGACCGCGGCTCGCGCGGGAACGGCGACCGTGACGGAGGACAGTTTCAGCCTGCGGGCGCCCATTTCGGGCACCGTGGTGGAGGCCCGGGTGGTCCCCGGCAGCTACGTGTCCGAAGGGGCGTTGTTCTTCCGGATCATCGATCTCGCCGAGGTCTGGGTCGAGGCCCGGGTGCCCGAGGCGGACATCGTCCGGGTGGCGGGCGCGAAGACGGCCGAGATCTCCGTGCCGGGCGGGGGCCAGGCGGCGTTGCGCGGCCGCCTCGTCACCATCGGCGGCGTCCTTGATCCCCAGACCCGGACCGCCGCGGCGGTGTACGCCGTGAAAAACGAGCGGACCCTGCTGCGCATCGGCATGAGCGCGGGCGTGCGGGCCCTGGTCGGGCGCGCCGCGCCGTCGCCGATCCTGCCGCGGTCGGCGGTCGTGGACGATAACGGCCGGCCGATCGCCTACGTCCAGACCGCCGGCGAGAGCTTCGTGCGACGCGAGTTGAAGGTCGGCGCCTCCGAGGGAGACAAGGTGCAGGTCCTCGCGGGAATCCGGCCCGGCGATCGGGTGGTGACCCGGGGCGCCTATGAGATTCGGCTCTCGACCCTATCCGGCGCGATTCCGGATCATGGCCATGCCCACTGAAAGCGGCGCTGGAATGACATGGCGCCCCCCGGACGCAGGCACGGAGGCCTGCGCCACCTATGCAACGGGTGGGGCCGCGCTCGTGGTGTCGGGCCTTCGCTTCGCGAACGCTCCGTCCGGCGCCCGTGCCGGCCGCGATGCCGGAGCGAAGTCATCAGGGCCGCGCTGCGAGAAAGCGACTCCGGCTCACGGCCATGCCAACTGACGCCGGGTTGCGATCGGCGCGAGGCCGCCTGGCCGCGGCACGCCCGCCGCGCGTGCCCCGAGCGGCGTTAGAGGCGCGCGGGACGAACGGTCGCGAGCGTCGGCGCGGCCTGAATTTCCGGGAAACCTCATGCTCGACAAGCTGATCGCCTGGTCGCTGAACAACCGCCTGGTGGTCCTGGCCCTCGCCGCCCTCATCCTGGGCTGGGGCTCCTTCGCCGCGTCGCGGATGCCGGTGGACGTCTTCCCCGACCTCACCGCCCCCACCGTGACCGTCGTCGCGGAAGCCCACGGCCTGGCCCCGGAGGAGGTCGAGAGCCTGATCACCTTCCCGATCGAGACGGCGATGAACGGCGCGACCGGCGTCCGGCGGGTGCGCTCCAGCACGGCCACGGGCATCGCCTTGATATGGGTCGAGTTCGCGTGGGGCACCGACATCTTCCGGGCGCGGCAACTGGTGACCGAGAAGCTGCAGATCGCGCAGGCCGCCTTGCCCCCCGATCTGCCGCCGCCGGTCCTGGCGCCCGTGTCCTCGATCATGGGCGAGATCATGTTCCTCGGGCTGGTGGGCGACGCGGGAACCTCTCCGCTGGACGTGCGCTCGGCGGCCGACTGGGTGGTGCGCCGCCGCCTGCTAGCCCTGCCCGGCGTGTCGCAGGTCGTCGCCATCGGCGGCGGCGTCAAGCAGATCCAGGTCGTGGTCGATCCCGCCCGCCTGCAAGCCAGGGCCGTCGGCCTCGGGGAGGTGGTGGACGCGCTGCGGGAATCCAATCGCAACGTGTCGGGCGGCTTCTACGTGGGTACCGGGCAGGAGTACCTCATCCGGGGGCTCGGCCGGGTGCAGGACGCGGCGGATGTGGGCGCGGCGGTCGTGGCGGTGCACGACGGCGGCCCCGTGCGGGTGCGCGACGTCGCCGACGTGGTGGTCGGCCCGGCCCTCAAGCGGGGCGAGGGGAGCATCCGCGGCCGGCCCGCGGTCGTGCTCGCCATCCAGAAGCAACCGGACGCCAACACGCTCGAACTGACCCGGCGGCTGGATCGGGCCCTCGGCGACATCCAGACGTCGTTGCCGCGCGGGATCGCGATCGACCGCAAGAACTTCCGGCAGGCCGACTTCATCTCCCTGGCGGTCTCCAACGTCGAGGAGGCGCTGCGCGACGGCGCCATCCTGGTCGTCGTCATCCTGCTGGTCTTCCTGCTCAACGTCCGGGCCACGGTGATCACGCTCGTGGCGATTCCGCTGTCCCTGCTCGTGGCCGTGCTGGTCTTGCAGGCCCTCGGGGGCAACCTCAACACGATGACCCTGGGCGGCCTGACCATCGCCATCGGCGCCCTGGTGGACGATGCCATCATCACGGTCGAGAACGTCTTCCGGCGCCTGCGGGAGTGGCGCGGCCGGCCCGCGGCCGATCGGCCGCCCGCGCTGGCCATCGTCGAGGGCGCGACCCGCGAAGTCCGCGGTTCCATCTTCTTCGCCACCCTGATCATCATGCTGGTCTTCCTGCCCCTCTTCTTCCTCTCCGGCGTGGAAGGCCGGCTGCTGGTGCCGATGGGCCTGTCCTACCTGGTCGCCATCTTCGCGTCCCTCGTCGTGGCGCTGACGGTGACCCCGGTGCTCTGCTACTTCCTGCTGGGAAACCCGCGGCTCCGCCTGCCGGCAAATGACACGCCCGTGGCGCGATGGCTCAAGGCGATTTACCAGCCCGCGTTGCGCCTGACCCTGCGGTGGCCGGTGCCCGTGATCGCCGCCTCGCTGGTGGGCCTGGCCGGGGCCCTGGCGCTCGTGCCGGGGATGGGCCGCGCGTTCCTCCCGGAGTTCAACGAAGGGGCGCTCACGGTCAGCGCCGTGACTCTGCCGGGCACGTCGCTGGAACGCTCGGACGATCTGGGCCGGCGCCTGGAGGGGATCCTCCTGTCCTTCCCGGAGGTGGTCTCGACCTCGCGCCGCACCGGCCGCGCCGAACTCGACGAGCACGCGCAGGGCGTCGAGGTGGGGGAGATCGAGGTGGTGTTCAAGCTGGGGCGGCGGTCCAAGGAGGAATTCCTGGCGGACGTGCGCACGGCGGTCTCGGTGCTGCCGATGAACGTCACCTTCGGCGGACCGCTGGCGCACCGTATCGACCACATGCTCTCGGGCACGCGCTCGAACGTCGCGATCAAGATCTTCGGCGACGACCTGGCCGAACTCCGGAAGCTGGGCAAGCAGGTCGAGGGCGTCATGCGGGCGATCCCCGGGGTCGTGGACCTGGTCGTCGAGCAGCAGGCCTTGATCCCGCAACTGGCCATCCGCTACGACCACGACGCCCTGGCGCGCGTGGGCCTGACCACGGGCCGGATCGGCCAGACCATCGACGTGGCGTTCCAGGGCGAGGTGGTCTCGAAGGTCCTGGAAGGCCAGCGGACGGTCGATCTGCTGGTGCGCTATCCCGAGTCGGCCCGCTCCGATCCGGCGGCCATCGGCCGGACCCTGGTGCCGGTCGGCACCGGGGGCATGGTCCCGCTGGAGAGCCTGGCCAGCATTTCCATGGAACGCGGGCCGAACACCATCTCGCGCGAGGACGTCCAGCGCAAGCTCGTGGTGAGCTGCAACGTGGCCGGCCGGGACCTGGCCGGCGCCGTGGCGGCCATCCGGGCGGCCGTCGCCGCCCAGGTCGACCTGCCGGCGGGCTACTTCATCACGTACGGCGGGCAGATCGAGAGCGCCGAGGCATCGACCCGGCTGCTGGGCTGGCTGACGCTCGCGGTCGTCGCCGCCATCCTGGTCCTGCTCATCGTCGCATTCGGGTCCTGGCGGGCCGCGCTCATCGTGATGGCAAACCTTCCCCTGGCGCTGATCGGCGGCGTCTTCGCGGTCGCCTTGACGGGAGGGATCCTGTCGGTCGCCTCGCTCGTCGGGTTCATCACGCTGTTCGGCATCGCCACCCGCAACGGCATCATGATGATCTCGCACTACAATCACCTCATGCGGGTAGAAGACTTGCCCTTCGAGGAGGCGATCGTGAAGGGGTCGCTGGAACGGCTGATCCCGATCCTGATGACCGCGCTCACGGCCGGCCTTGCGCTGGTGCCCCTGGTCCTGCGGGCCGGCGAACCGGGCAACGAGATCCAGGCGCCGATGGCGGTCGTCATCGTGGGCGGCCTGCTGAGCTCCACGATCCTCAACATGGTCGTGATCCCGGCGCTGTACTTGAAGTTCGGCCGGCCGGCCGCGCGGCCTGGCGCGGGCGCGCGGGCGCCGGGGGATGCCGCCGTGGAGGCCCCCGTCTTGGGGTGAGCGCGGGCCGGGCGACGCCGCTCCTGTGGTGCCTGGCCGCCGCGGCGCTCTTCGGGGGCTCGACGCCGGCCGCCAAGGCGATAATCGGGGAGTTCGGAACCCTGACGCTCGCCGGCCTGCTGTACCTGGGCGCGGCCGCCGC
>Ga0194120_10009560_pt1 | contig 12250 bp, 11 predicted proteins | sample TA2MahCa65mmetaG_FD_148642 | JGI IMG/M metagenome (GOLD analysis project Ga0194120, IMG submission 148642) | Freshwater microbial communities from Lake Tanganyika, Tanzania - TA2015019 Mahale Deep Cast 65m | ecosystem: Environmental > Aquatic > Freshwater > Lake | place: Tanzania: Lake... | reverse complement strand
CGCGGCCTTGCGAGCCGTATCGGCCGCCTTGGCGGCGCGGGACGCCTTCTGGGCCTTGGCGGCGGCGTCGGCCACCTTGCGGGCCTTGCTCGCGACCTTGGCGGCCTTGGCCGCCTTGCCCACCTCGGTGCCGATGACGACGGTGATCTTCTGGCCGGCCGCGGCGGCCTCGGCAGCCTTCCCGGCTCCGCCGGCCACCTTGCCGGCCTTGGACGCGGCAGACGCAGCTTTCGCAGCGGTCCCCGCAGCTTTGCCGGCCGCTTCGCCGACCTTGGCCGCCTTGCCGGCGCTTGATGCGGCCTTTGACGCGGCGCCAGCCACCTTACCGGCCGTCTCGCCGACCTTGGCGGCCCTACCGACGCTTGACGCGGCTTTCGCCGCGGAGTCCGCGGCCTTGGCAAACAGCTTGGGCCCGAAGACGATGCTGCCGACCTCCACGATGCCGCGGCCGATCGCCCGGCCCGGCCGGCCCTCGGCCAAGGCCTGGGTGTAGGGCTCGGTGAAGGCGCGGACCAGATCCGCCGGCCGGGTGATGAGCGTGATGGGCAGCATCACCAGGCCCTTGATGGTGGTGATCGGATGGAGGATCAGGTTGGCGATGCCGCCGATCATGTCCCCGACACCCTGCGCGGCTCCGATTACCACGTCACCGGCGAAGCCGACGATACCGCCGCCGCCCGCCTGGCGCTTCTCGGGCACCTGGTAGGTCCTGTCGGCTCCCGTCCGTGCCGGTTGCGGCTGGCGGATGACCTTCATCGCCGCCAGGTCGGTCACGAGTGTCTGAACCTTCATCTTCCTGTCCTCATCCTCCGGGGTCCTGGCGGAGTTATCCCCAGCGTTCATGCCGGTCTTGCGGCCTGGCAGTTAAGGGACGGCTAAGCGGTATCTAACTTTTGGCGAAACTTGCGGTTTTGACCGCGTTCGCTTCGAAGCTGTATCATTTGAGCAAGCGTTCAAATGATCACCGACAGCGAGAAACTGGCGCTAGCGCGCCGGCAGTTGATCCCCCCGGACGTCAGCACGGCCCTCGTGGACCTGTTCAAGGTGCTCGGAGACGGCACGCGGCTGCAACTCCTGGCCGTTCTCCAGGCCGGCGAGCTCAGCGTCGGCGAGCTCGCCGCGACGGTCGGCATGACCGACTCGGCCGTGTCCCACCAGTTGCGCACGCTGCGCCAGGCCGGCGTCGTTCGGCACCGGCGCGACGGGAAGTCCATCCGCTACGCCCTGGACGATCACCACATCCTGTCGCTGCTCGAGCAGGCGCGGCGCCACGCCGAGCACTTCGATCCCCCGCCCCCGGAGGCGGGCGAGCCCCTGTGATTCCCGAGCACGCGCGGCCGCTCCGGACGGTCTCGTACACGCTGACGGGCCTGGAGTGCGCCGACTGCGCATCTCAGCTCGAGCGGGCCATCGCCCACCTCCCCGGCGTCGTCGAGGCTGGCGCCCAGTTCGCCGCCGCCCGCCTCGAGGTCGTGTTCCAGCCCGAAGCGATCGACGAGGCGCGAATCCTGCGCACGATCTCCGAGATGGGCTACGGTACCAAGCAGGCGCGGGCGCTCACCGCGGGCCTCCGCGCCGAGTATGCGCTGGACGGCCTCGATTGCGGCGACTGTGCCGTGCACGTCGAGCAGCACGTGAGCGCCTTGCCCGGCGTGCGCGAGGCGCGCGTCAACTTCGGGGCGGCGAAACTCGAGGTGGTGTTCGAGCAAGGCACCGCCAGGCCGGACATCCCGGCGGCCGTCGCCGCCCTGGGCTACCAGGCTCGCCGGCAAGACGCCGCCGGCACCGGCTCGTCTTGGAAGACGAAGCGCAAGATGTTCGCGACGGTCGCGTCCGGGCTGGCCTTCGTGGGCGGCCTGGCCGCCGAGCGCCTGAGCCCGGGCGCCGCCTGGGTCTTCTTCGCCGCGGCCGTCGCCGCCGGCGGCTTCTACATGGCCCGGGCCGCCCTGGTCGCCCTCCGGACCTCCAGGGGGCTCGACATCAACTTCCTGATGACCGTCGCGGTCCTGGGCGCCATCGGCCTCGGACGCTGGGAAGAGGCGGCCGAGGTGGTCTTCCTCTTCGCGGTCGGCAACGCCCTGGCGGCCTCCACGATGGACAAGGCGCGCGCGGCGCTCCGGGGCCTGCTGTCGCTCGCCCCCCCGCAGGCGACGGTGCGCGAAGGCCACCGCGAACTGCGCCGCCCGGTGGAGGAGGTGCAGCCGGGGGCCGTGATCGTCGTGCGGCCCGGAGATCGCATCCCTCTTGACGGCGAGGTCGTCGAGGGCAGATCGGCGGTCGATCAGGCGGCCCTCACGGGCGAATCCATGCCGGTCGAGAAGGCACCTGGAGACGCCGTGTTCGCGGGCAGCCTCAACGGCCTCGGCGCCATGGCGATCCGGGTCGTCAACAAGGCGGAAGACGGCGCCCTGGCGCGCATCGTGCACATGGTCGAGGAAGCGCAGGCCCGCCGGGCGCCCATCCAGCAGTTCGTCGATCGCTTCGCCCGCTATTACACGCCGTTCGTCCTCGCGGTCGCCGCGTCGATCGCGATCGGGCCCTGGCTGTTCGGGCTGCCGGACTGGAGCGGCTGGGTCTACCAGGCCCTCGCGCTGCTCGTGGTCGCCTGCCCCTGCGCCCTGGTGGTCTCGACGCCGGTGGCCGTGGCGGCGGCCCTGGGAGCCGCCAGCCGCAAGGGCCTCCTCATCAAGGGCGGCGCGTACCTCGAGGCCCTCGGGCGGGTGGAGGCGGTGGCGTTCGACAAGACCGGCACGCTGACTGCCGGGCGACCCGTCGTGACCGACCTGGTCACCACCGACGGCTATCGCCCCGACGAACTGCTCGCCATCGCCGCCGCCCTGGAGCATCGCAGCGAGCACCCGGTGGCCGAGGCGATCCTGCGCCGGCACCGGGACCAGACCCGGGCCGAACCCGAGGATTGCTGCTCCGGCTGCCGCCCGGAGTCCCACCTGCTCGTGGTCGACGACTTCCAGGCGTTTCCCGGCCGCGGTGTGGCCGGCCGCCTGGACGGCCGCCGGCTCTTCGTGGGCAACCCCCCGTTCATGGTCGATCAGGGCGTGCCGATCGGCGCGGTCGGCGACACGCTCGAGCAGTGGCGCGAGGCGGGCATGACGCCCATCCTGGTCGGGGAGTCGGGGCGGCTCCTCGGGCTGCTGGCCATCGCCGACACCCCGCGGGAAGAGGCGACCGAGGCGCTGCGGGACCTGCGCGCCGCCGGCATCCGGCACATCGCGCTGCTTACCGGCGACCACCAGGCGGTGGCCGAACGCATCGCCCGCGACCTGGGCGCCGACGAGGTGGTGGCCGACCTGTTGCCCGACGCGAAGGTGAAGGCCGTGCAGGAACTGCTGGGCCGCCACGAGCGCGTCGCGATGGTGGGCGACGGCATCAACGACGCGCCCGCGCTCGCCACGTCCACGGTGGGCGTGGCCATGGGCGTGCGCGGGTCGGACGCGGCGCTCGAGACCGCCGACGTCGTGCTGATGCAGGACGACCTGCGCCTCCTCGCGCCGGCGGTGCGCCTGGGGCGGGAGGCGCTCTCGATCGTCAAGCAGAACATCGCCATCTCGCTCGGGATCAAGGCGGTCCTGGTCGCCCTGGCGATCCCGCAGGTCCTGACCCTCGGCATGGCGGTGCTGGGCGACGTCGGCACCACCCTGCTGGTGATCCTCAACGGCATGCGCCTGCTGCGCGCCCGCGCCCTGAAGGCTATCTAGCGTAAACTGGGGGACCTTGCAGGCCCTCATGATCGCCGCCCTGGCCACCGCGTTCACCATCGCGGGCGGCTCGTTGCCCCTCTCCAAGCGAGAATTGCCGCACCGCCACCTGTCCTGGCTCGTGGCATTCTCGGCGGGAATCATCCTGTCCGCCGGTCTCCTGTCGATGCTGCGCGAGGCCGGCGAACTGCTGCCGGGCGGGCAGAGCCTGGTCTGGGCCGGCGCCGGCTTCCTGGCGCTCTACCTGCTGGAACGCATCACGATCATCCACTCCTGCCACGACGAGGAGTGCGAACGCGAGGCCGGCAGCCTGGTCCACGAAGGCGACCATCCGCGGGCCACCCAGGCCGGCGTCGCCCTCTGGGGCATCGGCTTCCACGGCATGATCGACGGCTTCGCGCTCGCGGTGTCCACCGAATCCCACAACGTGGCGCTCACCCTCATCGTGGCCGTCGGCGTGCTCCTGCACTCGTTTCCGACCGGGATGTCGCTCGCCGCGCTGATGCTCTACGGCGGCATCGAACGGCGGGCCGCCTGGCGCATCCTGGTGGCCATCGCGTCGATGGCGATCGTGGGAGCCGGGATCGGGCTGCAGATCCAGAACCCCGCCCTGGCGTCGCTGGTCGGCGGGGGGGTGTTCGCGCCCGAGAGCGGCCTGCTGGGCGCCGCCCTGGCCTTCTCGGCCGGAAACTTCATCTACATCGCCACGGGCGACCTCCTGCCCGAGGCGCACCGCAACCGCAGCGACTACGGCGTCCCGTTCTCGGTGGTGGCGGGCTTTGCGGTCAACTACGTAGCCTTCCTGCTGGTGGCCCACTGACCGGCCTTAACCAGCGAGGCCCCGAATCTTAAAGGACGCTTAGGCGTCGCTTTACCGATTTCTCGGGGCACCCGCCCGATAGAGAGAGTGTCCAAGGGGACAGGCCCCTGGGGAAACAGGTCGGTAATGGTGGTGAACAGGTCGCCCGCTCCGCACGGTGAACGCGGAGCGGGGACCGACGGTCACGGCGAAATGAGGAGCTGCTGATGCCTCTGGTGGAAGTGGGACCCGGTTACGTCTCCCCGACGACCGGCGGCTACTCGGCCCCTGGCGCGGCGGCCCCGGCTCCGGCGGCGCCCGCACCGGCGGCCCCGGCCCTTCCGGCCTTGCCTCGCGACAATTTCAACGGCCTGCCGGCGCCAAGCGCCCCGGTGCTCGCACCGGCGCCCACCGCCCCGGCCGGCGCTCCCGTCCAAGCCAAGAGTTTCTTCAGCAACCTGTGGGATCAGTTCATCGGCCCCCTCGTGAAGGGCGTCTGGAACTTCATCAGCGGGTTGTTCGGCGGCCGCTCGGCATAAGTGCCGGCGCAGGTTTCGCCACCCGACAGATAAACGCCAAAGACCCTCCTCCTCCTCCTCAACGATTAGGCCCCCGAGCAATCGGGGGCCTAATCGTATTTGCCTGACAACGGGGGTTTCGGGCCATTCGTCGCTGTGAGAGAAGCAACCTCTCCGTTGAGCTTTTCTTCGGCTCCTCACCCGGTTCGGCGACCTTTCGAGGGTCAATATCGCTCACCTGCTTTGGCTGGCTCTTGCCGCTTGGTTACCACTACGTGGCAAATCGCGTAGCATGGCCCCATGCGAGTGAAGCTCTTTGCCGCACTGCGCGACCACGCCGGTGGCGACCACCTGGATGTCGAGATTCCCGAGGGTGCCACCGTCGCGGATCTGCAGGCCGCGCTCCGGACCGCCCTTCCCGAGGCGGCGCCGCTCCTGGGCGCCTCCCGCATCGCGATCAACCTGGCGTTCGCCATTCCTGCCACCGTGGTTCACGCCAGCGACGACGTGGCGGTGATCCCGCCGGTGAGCGGAGGGTAGCAGCCATGGCCGTCGCCGCCGCCAGCCCCGACCTGCTGGGCATCCAGCCAGAGCCAATCGATCGCGCCGCCGTCGAGCGGTTCCTGGCCGATCCCACCGCCGGCGCCGTCTTGGTCTTCGAGGGAGTCGTGCGCGACCACCACGAGGGCCGGGCCGTGCTGCGCCTCGAGTACGAGAGCTACCCGGAGATGGCTCTCGGGCAGATCGCCACCATCGCCGCGGAAATGCGGGTCAGGTGGCCGGTGGCCCGGGTCGCCATCGTCCACCGGATAGGCCCCCTGGACATCGGCGAGACGGCCGTGATCGTCGGCGTCGCCACGCCGCACCGCGCCGAGGCGTTCGAGGCGTGCCGTTTCGGCATCGACCAGGTCAAGGCCGACGTTGCCGTCTGGAAGCGCGAGTTCTACGCCGACGGCACGTCCGCCTGGCAGGAGAATGCCTGCTGAATGCTGCTCCAGATCGCGAAGCTGGGGAACCCGATCCTGCGCAAGCTCTCCGAACCGGTCACGCCCGACGAGTTGCTGGACCCGGCCACCCAGCGGCTGATCGACGACATGATCGAGACGATGCGCGACGCCGACGGCATCGGCCTGGCCGCCCCGCAGGTCTTCGTGTCCAGGCGCATCCAGGTGCTGGAGATCCGCGCCAACCCACGTTACCCGACCGCGCCTTCCTTCCCGCTGATGGTCCTGGCGAACCCCGAGATCGAACCCCTCACCGATCAGCTCATCGAGGCCTGGGAAGGCTGCCTGTCGGTGGACAACCTGCGCGGGAAGGTGCGGCGCCCGGCGGCGGTGGCCGTGCGCTACCTGGATCGCTACGGGGAAGCCCGGGAGTTCGAGTTCGAGGGCTTCCCGGCCGTGGTGGTCCAGCACGAGACCGACCACCTCTTCGGCAAGCTCTTCCTGGATCGCATGTCCGACATGTCCACGTTGACGCAGATGCGCGAGTGGGAGCGCTACTGGTTGACCGAGCAGGTCATGGTGGCCGATTGACCCCTCTTCCCACCGCCCGGCTGGGGCGGTGCGGCGTGGTCGTATCGGTCCTGGGCATCGGGACCGGGACGTTCGGCTTCGGCTACCAGAGCCGGCAATCGCGCCAGGCGCCGGCCCAACTGGGCGCGCTGCTGCGCCACGCCTACGATCGCGGCCTGACGTGGTGGGATACTTCCGACGACTACGGCACGCACGCACACGTCCGCGCGGGTCTGCTTGGCCTGGATCGCGGCCGGGTCCAGCTTGCGAGCAAGACCCATGCGGCGACCGCCGACGCCGCGCGGCGCAGCCTGGATCTCGCCCTGGACGAGCTAGGCGTCGACTACCTCGACCTCTATTTCCTCCATGACGTCGACGAACCCGGGGAACTCGAGCGGCGGGCCGGGGCGTTCGAGGCGCTATGCGCGGCGCGGGATGCCGGCCGGATCCGCGCCCTGGGCCTCAGCACCCACAACATCGACACGCTGGAGGCGTGCGTCGCGATGAGCGGCCTGGACGTGGTCATGACCAACTTCAACAAGTTCGAGGACCACATGGATGCCGGACTGCGGCACTACGTGGCCGCCCTCGAGGCTCATGCCGCCGCCGGCCGGGGAGTGCTGGTGATGAAGGCGGTCGGCGAAGGGCGCCTGGCCCGCGTCGCCGACGAGTCGATCCGCTGGAACCTCACGCGCCCGTATGTCCACGGCGTCCTGGTCGGCATGATCGACGCCGCCGAGGTCGACCGCAACGCCGCCACGGCGGCGGCCACCTACTCCTCGTCGGAATCCTCGGGTATCACCACGAAGTGGACCTCGACGCGATCGAGGTAGGCTTCCAGGGCGTCCACCGCGCCGGAGATCGCGTCACCGTCTCGCGTCTCCCCCGCCCGCTCCAGGATGCGCCCCATTTCGGTGATGAACATGAACCCGTAGCCGCCGCCCGCCCCGGCCAGGCGATGGCCGATCGCCGCGATCTCGGCGAGTTCCTCGGCGGCCAGCAACTCCCGCAGGCGGGGTATCTCGCGGCGCCGCGTCTCCAGGAAGCCCGGCACCAGGGCCTGGAAGTCCGCGTCGACCTCGACGCGGATGCGCTCGGATGAACTCACGGAGACACCTCTCGTGCGCGGGCGACGGCCCGGGTCGTGCGCCCCGCCTCCAGGCCATCCTACCAGGGTCGCTCGGAATAGCCACCTTGGGCACCGCCGGCCGGCCCTGCGCAGAACGGGAGTCGCGCCTCCCGCTTGGTCGGATTGGGTGCGAGAGGCGCTATCCCGTATTACGGGGGTCTGGCCGTGACGGCCGCTGTCGATGGAGCCTTGCGCGGGCTGGCGACTCGCCAAGCGAGTCAGTAACGGCAACCCGCCGCTGGCCCCATGTTCCGGGCCTGCCGGCCGTTACGAAACCGTAATGGCTACCTAAGCAAGGGCGCTATGCGAGGCCTGATTCGCTGGACCTTGATCAGGTACAACCGGCCGGCGAAGTCCTGTGAATACTCCCCGCCGGCCGGTAGAGTTGTGCTTCCGCCGTTGCTACTCGACCGTGATCTCCGAGTAGTAGGTGTTGCCCAGGACAGGGACGTACCCCTGGAGCTGGATCACTAGCGGGCCGGGCCCCTCGCCGGCAAGGGCGTGTGTCGCTCCCGAGAGCCACTGGTTGATCACGGTGACCCCGTAACTGGTGGGATCGGCGGTGGTCCCGAAGTGGAAGACGTAGCGGACCTGGCCGTTGTAGGTCTGCTGGAAGAACCGGAGGAAGTAGTCGGTCCTCGGCTGGATCGAGAGCCCGGCCCCCGCGATGGTCACGAACTGGGTCACGGCCCCGGGACTCTCGAAGTAGATCGAACGCGTGCTCCATTCCGCGGGCGTGGGCAGCGGAGTGGGTTCCGGCGTCGGGCTCGCGCTCGGCTCCGGCGCCGGGCTGCCGCTCGCCGCCGGGGTCGGGGTCGGCGTGGGCGCCGGTGTCGGGCCCGGATCGGGCGAGCCGCTTGCGCCCGGGGTAGGGTTGGCCGACGGCGTGGCGTTGCGCACCAGGATGAAGACGTCGCCCGAGGCAACGTACTGCCCCTCGGAGATCGCCAGGCCGCCGATGCCCGTCAACCCGCCGCTGTCCTTGAGCTTGACGTGCAGCGTGACCAGGATGCTGTCCTCGGTCCCCACCGGAATGGTCGCCCACGAGCGGGAGTCGTCGATGCTGATGAGCTGCCGGGTACCGCCGGGCGAGACGAGGTAGGCGAAAGCCTTGACCACGTAGGTCGTGCTGGCCTTCAAGTTGTTGAAGACCACCGTGCCGTCCAGGTCGGCGCCGGAAAGCTCGCCTTCCACCCGCCGGCCGGACGCGTCGAAGAGCGGCTGGGCGATGCCCGTCGGCGGATCGACCTCGAAGACCTGCAGCACCAGGACGTCGATGTCGGCCCGCGTGTAGAGGGTCTGGAGATTCCGCGAGACGGTCGGGCCGTCGACGATCGGGCGGACTGCCAGCGAGGTCTGCCCCGCCGGGAAGTCGAAGGTGAGCGTCCGCGTCGTGGGTGCTGGAGGCGGCGCGGCCGGCTGCGTGCCGCAGGCGCCGACGCAGAGGAGGGTGCCGAGCACGACGGCTCTGGTTACGACTGACGATCTCATGGCTGTCCTTTCAATTGCTCTCTCTGCGCCGCTAATCAATCGGGACCGTCCACCACGTCTCGGCGACGAAGGGATATCCACCGGCGGGGTTGCCTATGCCGCCGTTGTAGAGCCGGACGAGTACGTTGACCGCGCGGTCGTTGTAGGGTGTCGTGAAGTAATACTCCCCGGGGGACAGCGTCGTCGGATCCGTGCAGTAGGGGCCCGCAATCGCGATCGGAAAGTAGGCGGTTTCGTTGTGCCTGCACACCTTGTGGGGATACTGGTCGAGCGCTGGATTGTAGGTCGGAAACGGCGTGGGCGTCGGGTCCGGAGCCGGCGTCGGCGACGCCGGGGGCGGCGGGGGAGCCGGCGGCGGGGCGGAGGGCTCGCCCGATGGCGAAGGCGGCCCGGGCGGGGGATTCGGGGGCTCCGGGGGAGATGAGGATGATGGCGACGGGGACGGCGTAGGCGTCGGCGTAGGGCTCGTGACGGTCACCGGGATGCGCCGGATCTGCGCCAAACCTTCGCCGTACGACGCGATCAGGATCAGGTCGGTCTCGCCCTGCGCCACCCCCTCGATCTCCCCTTCGGCGCCCAGGTTCGCCAGGATGCCGATGATCCCGGTCTGGCCCTGCAGGGCGTGCAGCGCCGCCGGTTGCACCAGGTACTCCTGGGCGCCCAGCTCGTAGGCCACGCCGCCATGGGTCACGCGCTCGCGAGGCAATTGCGCGGTCACCCGCGTGGCAAGAGCCCGGGCCAGCAAGCCGCCGCGCCGGTCGCCCGGCACGTTTGCCCGCTCGATCACGTGCAGGAAGTCCACGCTTCTCGCCGGAGCCTTGACGGTGCCCTCGATACCGCTCCAGCTCGCGGTCGCCCCTTGCGGGAACTCCTGCGGCGCCAGCCGGCCACCGAGCTGTCCGGATACCACCGAGGGCACGGCGTCGCGGACGATCTGCGCGACCGCCGCGCCAAGCTCGACGGCGGCATGGGGAATCAGCGCGGCCTGCGCCCGGTCGTCGCCGGCCGCCAGGACCATTCGCTCGTAGCGCTCGAGGACGGCCGGCAGGCGCGTACGCTCGATCTCCTCCATGCGGACGACCGCGCCGCGCATCCGGGCTAGCTGGCTGCCCGACAGGGTCGGGCTCGCGATGACGCCCGCCAGGTGGGCCAGTTCCCCGGACAGCGCGGTCAGGTAGGCCGAGACCGCCGCCCGGTAGCCGACGACGGCCGACAGCCGCCCCGCGACCGCCGCATGGCCCGCCGCCTCGGGGAAGATCCCCGCGGCCTCGGCCCCGTACTCGCCCGACGCACCCAGGTAGGAGATCAAGCCGGCCAGCCCGGAGCCCGCCACCGCCGGCGCGAGGGCGGCCGAGACCTCGGCCGGGACCGTCCCGAGATTGTCGGGCTGGGCGGCCAGGGGCCGGATCCTGATCGGAAACTCCGCGTAGCGGGTGCTGCCGGTCGTGAGGCGGCCGATGGCCTCGACGTCGCCATCCAGGCCGGGCGGCGACAAGGGCACCACGAAGGCGACGCGCACGGGCGTCACGCGCCGCAGGTAGGCTCGCCTGACCGTGCCGCCCGGGAAGACCAGCGAGAGCCGGACGGTCCCCTGGCCGGTCGGCACGCCCTTGAGCTCGACCAGTTGCCCGGGAAGCGCCTCCTGGGCCGACAGCCGGGCCGCGGCCAGTGCTTCGGAGCCGCCGGGGACGGTCTGCGCCTCGCGCTCGGCAAGTTCGGGCAGGTAAATCGGCACCCAGGTCCGCGCCACCGGCCGGGCCGGCGCGACCACCGAGCTCCAGCCGGCCCATCCGGGAAACAGGCTGGCGACCGGCTGACCGCAGGCCGAAATCGCGACCGTCAGCGCCACGATTACCAGCGTCGGGCCTCTGGCACCGGCGCCGCGACGCAAGCCGGCAAGGTCGACCCGCGACGGGTCCGCCCCTGCGCGGAGCCTGGCGGCCGGGGCCCTACCTGGCATAGACCCGCCTCACGCGATGATTCCGGGAATCTGCGAGGTACCAGACGCCTCCCGTGATTGCCAGGCCGGCGGGAGAGCCAAACTCGGCGTCCCCGCCGATACCGTCGGCGTTGCCTTCCATGCCGCTGCCGGCCACGGTCCGGACCCGGCGGTCCGGCGTGAGCAGCCGGAGCAGATGGTTGCCCGTGTCGGCCACCAGGACGTTGCCCCGGTCGTCGGCCGCAAGGCCCATTGGCTCGTCGAACCTCGCGTCCAGGCCTACCCCGCCGGTCCGGCCGAACTCGCCGTTGCCGGCCAGTGTCTCGACCGTGCCCCCCGGCGTGACGCGCCGGATCGCGTGGTTGCCCGTGTCGGCCACCAGGATCGCCCCGTCCCGCGGATCGACAACGACGGCGGCCGGCCGGTCGAAGCGCCCGGCGGGACCGTCGGCAAAACCAGGCGTCCCGCAGGTGCCGGCCACCGTCGAGACCGTGCCGGCGCTGTCGATCCGGCGGATGCAGTGGTTGCCGGTATCGGCCACCACGATGTTTTGCAGCAAGTCGATCGCGACGCCGCCGGGTGCGCGGAACCCGGCTCCGGAGCCCACGCCGTCGTCGGACCCGGGAAACCGGGAGCCGGCGACGGTCTCGACCCGGTCCTGGCCCGGGAGGATCCGGCGGATCGCATTGTTGCCGGTGTCGGCCACGACGATTGCGCCGCCCAGCAGGGCCACGCCGCGGGGCGCGTTGCAGCGGGCGGTGGCCAGGGAGCCGTCCGCGAAGCCCGCCGCCCCGCCAATCAGGGTCGAGACCGCCCCGTCCGGCGCGATCCTGCGGACCCGGTGATTGCGCGTGTCGGCGACATAGAGCGTGCCGCCGGCGCCGGCGGCAAGGCCCATCGGCGAATCCAAGCTGGCCTCTGCAACGGGGCCGTCCTCGCTGCCCCGCATGCCGCCCGCGACCGTCTCGACCCCGAATCCGCCCAGATCCAGGCCGGAGTCGACCACGCGCACCTGGCCGTCCTCGACAACGATGGGGCTGTCCCCGGTCCTGGCCGCGAAGGGGGTGTCGGCGAGGATCACCGGGATGCGGGGAATCTCGCCGCCGCCTGGCGGCGCCGCGACGAGGTCGAGGAAGGACGCGGC
>Ga0194120_10009558_pt1 | contig 12258 bp, 8 predicted proteins | sample TA2MahCa65mmetaG_FD_148642 | JGI IMG/M metagenome (GOLD analysis project Ga0194120, IMG submission 148642) | Freshwater microbial communities from Lake Tanganyika, Tanzania - TA2015019 Mahale Deep Cast 65m | ecosystem: Environmental > Aquatic > Freshwater > Lake | place: Tanzania: Lake... | reverse complement strand
CGGGGGAACGCCACCTGGCGCGCGGGCGCCTTGCTCGGCGGGGCCGCCGCGACCGTGGCTGGGCTCGCGCTCTTCGCCGACCGGGAAGAACTCCGGCAACGTGCCGTGCTGTGGACCGGGGGCCTGCAGGTGCCTCCCGGGGGCGCCGGGGCCGGCGGCTACGGCGCGGCGACCGAGATGCTCTACGCCGCCCTCGACCCCGGCTTCTACTTCCCCAACCACGCGCATGACAGCCTCGTGCAACTCCAGGCCACGGCCGGGCTCGGCGCCCTCGCCGCCCTCGCGGCGCTGGTGGCCGCTGTCCTGCGACGCGCCCACCCGGCGGCCGCCGCCGGGCTCGTCGGCGTGCTGGTGGGCGGCTTCACGCAAGACACCCTCGGCGACCTCGAGGTGGCGCGCGCGGCGCTGGCCTGGATTGCGGTCCTGGGAACCTGGGGCCAAGATCGTGGTCAGGCCCCGCCATGAGCCTCTTCCTGGCCACACTCGCGCTCGCCATCGATCCCCTCGAACAGGCCATCGACGCGCGTCACGCCGGGAACTTCGCCGGGGCGGCCGCCTACCTCGACGTGGTGCGCCCGCTGGTCGACCCGGAGGACGAGGCCCGCTGGAACCTGGAGCGCGGGCTCGCCGAGGAGCTCCAGTGGCGGCCCGGCGAGGCGGAGCCCTACTACCGGGCAGCGGTGATGGCGGGCGGCCCGGCGGCGGCCGAGGCGCACTACCACCTCGTGGTGGTGCTCGACGACATGGGTCGCTACGCGGAGGCGCGCGACGCCCTCGAGCACTTGCTCGACACGCCCGGGCTCGCGCCCGAGTTCGTGCCGGTGTTGCAGCTCCAGTCGGGCATCCTCGACCTGCACGAGGGCAAGCAGAGCCGCGGCGCCCGTCGCATCCGCACGCGGGTCGACGCCGTCGATGCCACGGGGCTGCACCCCTGGATGGTCGGGCGCGCCCGCACCGCGCTCATCGACAGCCTCGCCGCGGGCGCCAACGCGCTCGAGTTCGACACCAGCGAGGGGCGGCAGAAGCGCAACCTCGCCCGGCGCGCGCGCCTCTTGCAAGACGCCGAGGCGCAGATGTACGCCGTGTTCAAGACCGAGGAGCCGGAGTGGATCACCGGCTCCCTGCTGGTGGTCGGCCGTGCCTACGAGGACCTCGCCGGCGATCTCGCCGCCGCGCGTCCCCCGACGCGACTCCGGGGCGAGCAGGTAGACGTCTTTCGCGCCGAGGTGGCGACCCGGGCCGAGGCGCCGCGCACCAAGGCCTTCAACTGCTACGACAAGGGCATCGAGGTGGCCGCCCGCCTCGGGTGGACGAGCCCGGTGGTGATGGCCCTGCGCGAGGAGCGGGAAGGGCTCGCGGCGGTGCGTTAGCCGCCGAGGATGGCCGACCACCGCTCCCCCACGCGTCTCAACGACCTCTTCATCGGCATCGCCGGCATGATCGGCGCGGGGAAAAGCACCCTTGCCCGCACGCTCGGCGAGCACCTCGACCTGCCGGTGTACTACGAGCCCGTGGGCGACAACGAGTACCTCGCCGACTTCTACCGCGACACCAAGCGCTACAGCTTCGCCACCCAGATCTACCTGCTCAATCGCCGCTTCCAGCAGCACCAGGAGATCATCTGGCGCGGCGGCGGCGGCGTGCAAGACCGCACCATCTACGAGGACGCGGTCTTCGCCCGCATGCTCGTGGACATCGGGCTGATGGAGGAGCGCGACTACCGCACCTACGTGTCGCTCTTCCGGCACATGAGCAACTTCATGTGCCGCCCGAGCGTGATCGTGTACCTCGACGTCAAGCCAGAGCGCAGCATGGAGCGGATCAAGATGCGCTCCCGCGAGGTGGAGACGGGCATCACCCTCGACTACCTCGAGGCGCTCTATGCCGAGTACAATCGCTTCATCGAGGACATCTCCAAGACGGTGCCCGTGGTGCGCGTGGACTACGACCGCTTCCGCGACGCCGAGGAGATGGCCACGGTGATCGAGCGCGAGTACCTCGACGCGTCGTTCTTGCGAAACGCGCGGTGGGAGCCCACGCGGGGGTAGGCGCCCGCCGGTCTCTCGAGACGCTTTGACGGTTTTCGACGGCACCATTCTCGCAGTTCCCGCTGGGCTGCAAGATGGGCCCCATGAGCCACGACCCCCGCCGCCCCCAGGTTCCCCCGGCGCCGCCTCCCGCGTCTCTGCCCAACTTCAAGCTCCTCAAGCGGCAGGCGCCCACTCCGCCGCCTACCACCCCCCCGCCCGCGGACAGCGTCGACACGCCGCCGTCGCTGCCGGAGAAGGCCCGCGTCGAACCCGAGTGGGAGGAGGACACGACGGAGCCTGAGTGGCGGCCGCTGCAGCACCGCTGGCTCGACTCTCTGCGCGCGGTCGCCGCCTGGCTCTGGCAGGCCGTCCGCGTGCGGCTCGACAGCCGCTACGCGCGCAGCGAAGGCCGCGCCGCCGCCGTCGCTCACCGCCAGGTGCGCGCCGCGTACCCGGACGGGCCGCCCTTCGCGCTCTGCCAAGGGGTGGAGATCGCGCCCGGCCTCTCCGCGGAGCGGGTGCGCGCCCTGCTCTACGAGCGACTCGAGCGCGAGCCCGACTTCAACGCCGTGCACGTCCGGGTGACCGAGCGCGCCGACGCGCTCCCCTTCGTCAGCTCGAGCTTCAGCATCCTGGAGCCGGGGCACTACGAGCTCCGGATCGCGATGCCCGACGCCGAGCACGCGGAGGTGGAGCGGATCGACCGCGAGCGCCTCGACATCCGGCTCGGGCGCGAGGACCAGCGCCTGGACCGCGTGATGAACACCGCCGTGATCGACGCCAGCCACGACTGGGTCCCCCGCAACCTCGCCGACTTCGAGTGGTCGCCCCGCGTCGACACCGTGGTCCTCACGGTCCCGGTGGAGACGCAAGACAAGGTTGCCGCCGTGCTGAATCGTGGTCGCGACAAAGTGATGTGCGAGGCTGGTAGCACGACTGCGCTCCGGGAGGGCGACCGCGTGGACTTCAAGCAAGTCAACGGCCCCGGCGTGCTCTCCGTCAAGTTCACCCGTTCGAAGGAGACCCCCTCGTGAGCACCTCTTACTTCGCGCGAATCCTCGGCTGGGCGCGTCGGCTCGCGGAATGGCTGGCGGGGCGCGCCGACCCGGCCAACGCCCGCGCGGACCGCGTGATCGACCGCATCAGCGTCGGCATCGGCCCCACGATCACCGAGCAGGTGACGGTGACGCCCGAGGCCGTCTTCGCGCCCAACCACATCTACATCGACGTGTCGCCGCAGGACTTCCAAGATCTGCAGCGCCAGAAGGCGCAGCTCGAGGTCACGTTCGGGCTACAGGCGACCGCAGCTGCGGCCCGCGCCGGCGCCATCGACACGGTCAGGGCGGTGATCCGCAAGGCGCCGGCCCAGCGGCGCCTGCGTCCGGGGGTGCCTCTGCTGACGACTGCCTTCGTGCCCGGTGGCGAGGCGCCCCTCGCCGGCGACCGCACCCGCACCGTCCCGCGCAAGCGCTCGTGAGCGGCGTGCTCAACGGTCTCGCGCGCGTCGGCCTCGCCACGGCGGCGGCGTGCGCCGTGCTTGTCCAGATCGGCCTAGGACAGGCCCTGCTGCCGGGCGGAGAGGCCGTCGTGAGCGCGCTCGCAGCGGAAATGCTGCCCGCGATGGCGACCTGGTCGCTGGCCTGGGCAGGCAGCCTCGTGGCGTTCCGCGCCCTCGGGCCACTCCGGCCCGAGACCCTCCAGACCTGGTCCAGCTGGCTCGCCCTGTCCACGGTGCAGCTCGTCATCGACGTGGCGATCTCGCCGTCGGGGGCGGGCCTCGCAGCGGTGGCCCGCGTGCAGGCACTGGGCTGCGCCATCGCGGTGATCGCGGCCGTGGGGGCTGGCCGGATCGCACGGCGCCCACCGCCGCTCGATCACGGTGCCACCTTCTGGCTCGCGACGGCAATCGTCCCGGTCGTGGCGCTGGCCGGCTGGGGTGAGGGGCCCGGCGACACGCGGATCAACCTGCCTACGCCGGTGGGAGAGGCCCAGTTGCTCGAGTGGCTGCCCTTCGGGCTGGGCCTCGCGACGGTCTCCATGGTGTCGGCGTCGCGCGAGGGTCTCGTCGGGTGGCGCGCCTGGAGCGGGTACGTCATCGTGACCGCAACATTGCTTGGACTCGTGGCTGAGCGCCTCGACGACCGGGGCTCCGCCTTGCTGGCAGCAGCCACGCTCGGCATGCTGGCGGTCGCCCTCGCCGAGCGGGGCCTGCGGCTGCCCGCACCGGTCATGGGCCTGCTCGCGTGCACCACCGTTTACCTCGCCGCCCGGGAATTGCAGTCCTCGATAGTCGGCAACATGGCCGTCCGCTTCGCGGCCTACCTCGACCCCTACGGCAACGGCCTGCCCCGTGGCGACCAGCTGGGGCACGCGCATCTTCTCGGCGAGGCCGCCGGCCTCACCGGCCTCGGCGTGGGGGCCATCGATGCGGGGGACGTGGCCGCCGCCCACACCGACTTCGCCGCCGCCATGCTCGTGGGCGCGTGGGGCTCGATCGGCCTCGCCGCCTGGCTGGTCCTCGCCTGGGGGCTCCCGCGCGGACTCGCCCGGGCCGCCGCGCTCGACGCCCGGGCGCTGCCCACGGCTCGGCAAGGCCTGCTCGCCCTCGCGGCAGGCATCGGGGCAAAGCTCGTGGCGAGCCTGTGGGGCGTGTTCGGCGTGGCGCCCCACACTGGGCTGGTCACCCCCTTCCTCAGCCACAGCGACAGCGCCAGCTACTGCCTCGCGGCCGTCGTGGGGCTCGCCCTAGGGTTGCTCGACACCCCGCCGCGCGGGCGGGTGGTCAACCGTGCGCTACCGCCCGCGCGCGCCACGATGCTGCTCGCCACCCTGCTCCTCCCCGTCGCCATCGCCACCACCTGGCGCGCCACGGCCTCGCTTCGCGGCGCCGCGCACGCGGGTCTATGGACAACCGACGACGACAACGAACTCCGCTTCCATCCCAGCCGGGTGGCTACCCGCCTGTCCGCCCCCACCCGCGCCACCTGGATCGACGGCGACGGCGACCTCTGGGCCACCACGGTGCCGAGCGGGCTGCGCGTCGCGGTAGCCGACCCCGCGCTGGCCGAGGCCGTCGGTCACCCCGGCGACACCATCGGCACGCTCGAGGCCGATCTCAACACCGTCCGGGTACCCTGGCGCCCGGGCGAACCCCGGCCGACCGCGCCCTCCCGGGTAACGACCCTCGACCGGAGCCTGTCTCGGGCGCTGGTGCCCTTGCTCCAGGCCCGCCTCGACGAGGTACCGGTCGCGTCGGCGGCCATCCTCGTGCTCCGTGATCACGCCGGGGCCGTGCTCGCGGAGATCGTCCTTCGGCGGCCCGGGCTCGCAGGAGCACGCTACGCAGACGCCACCAACCTCGCCGCTCAGTTCGACGCGCCGCCGGGCTCGCAGAACAAGCCCCTCACGCTCGCCGCCGGCGACGCCGAGGGTCTCCCGCGCGACGCCCTCTACAACTGCCCCAAGGACGCGGCGGGGCGAGGACGCGCCCGCGCCTGCCACGGGGGCGGCTGCGAGATCATCCGCGACTTCCCGCGCGGTCGTCACGCGGAACTGCTCACGGCGGAGGTGCTGACAGAGGTCTCATGCAACGCGGCGACGGTAGACAGTGCCTTGCAGCAGTCCGGTGGCCAGTTGTCCAGCCTGATCGCCGCCGTTACCGGCGACGAGCCCCTCGACCTCTCGAACGCCCAGCGCCGCGCCGAGGCGGCGATCGGCCAGGGGCCGGTGGCGATGACGGCCCGAGATGTATCCGCGATGTACCTAGCTCTCTCGACGTCCGGCGTCATGTACCGATGTACGCCGACCACGCCACGAGAGGCCTGCACCGGTGAGCAACTCGTGAGCCCCGACACCGCCGCGTGGACCCGGAGCCTGCTGGCGCGTCCGGTCGCGGGGGACGACGGCACGGCACGCGCCGCGCGACTTCCCCTGCCGCTCCAGGTGGTGGCAAAAAGTGGGACAGCACAGGAGAGCTGGAGGGACGATGACCCCAGCGATCTCGACCACGCCTGGCTCAGCGGGGCGATCAACGATCAGCACGGGCATGTGGTCGCGTTCACCTTCCTGCTCGTTCGCACCGACGTGACTGGCGGGAGCTGGGCGCGCAGCGTGCCCGGGCTCGCGGACGCGCTGCTGTCGGAGGGCTACCTCGTGGGCACCATCGCAGAGGGCGCTGGCGCGGCCAACGAGCCCGCGGGCCCGTCACCAAGTAGACTTGCGGCGATGGCGGGCGAAACCGACAGCCTACCCGCGAAGCGGAGCGCGTGGTGATGGTGCCGCCCGGCGCCAACGACAGCAAAGCCGGGCGCGGCACCGATCGCCCGGGCAAGCCGCTCCAGGCGTGCCGCGCAGGCCAGGAGATGGCGCTCCCGGAATGTGTCGCGCACGCGGCGCCAGGCGGGCGCAGTCTCGACCACCCGGGCACCGTGCGGGAGCACGAGCGGGAAGTCGGCGCCACCGCCCCTTGGCTGCAGCGCGCGGAAGTGCAGCGGCTGGCCGGAGCGAGGGTCGAGCAGGGGAACCCAGAGTAGGCAGGGCGCGAGATCAGCCGGCTGCCCCACGGAGGCACCGTGCAGCAATCTGGCCGTGACCATCACGTCGACCCGCGACCCCAGGTGTTCCGTTCGTGACCGCCCATCCGGAGCGGACACCGCGAGCCGCAGCGTCGCGCCGTCGAGGCCACCGTCCAAGCTCGCCACGATGTCGGTGTTGTCGTTTTTCTGGAAGGTGCGCGAGATGCCGCCGGAGAGGGCATCGGCCGCCTCCACGCGCACAAACTCCGCTACCACGCGGTGGCCGAGGCGCACCGACAGCGGCAGGCGGCGCAGGGAGACCCCCTCAGCCGCGCGCCAGGCCCCGCCCTCGAGCACGTAGAGGCCCCGACTCGACACGCAGCGCAACGCGAGCATGCCGTCGCGGTCGGCCTGGACACGCAGGTGTACCGGTGACACGTCGTCGGACGGGGCCAGCTCCAAGTTCTCCGAGCCCACGACGATGCTGCCGTGGTGGGGAAGGGGGATGCGCAGCTCCCGGGCGCCGACGAAGAGCACCAAGACCGGACTGCCGGCGGCATGGGTCACGGGCCACCCGGGGTGCCGAGCACCTGGCGGATGCAGCTCGCGGTGGGCGTGGAGGCCCCCACCTGTTGCAACGCGGTGCCGAGGTCGCCGAAGAGGCCCTCCTCCACGTAGCGCCAGGCGCGATCCAGCTCGTCGCCACTGTCGGTATCCGACCACTCGTCGACGTCGGCCGACTCGGCGGTGAGCTCCAAGTTGCCGTAGAGTGGGTCGCGGGCCACCCGCAGCGGCGACAGCTCGGCGAGCCAGAGGTCGCTCCCCTGCTGGAGGCGGAAGCTCGCGGCCCGCGCCAATCCCACGTCGCTCGCGTGCGTGGTCCGCGCGCTGACCTGGGCGGCGAAGCGCGCCTGCCCCGACACCACCGCCGGGCGGTGGTCGCGGAAACTCACCGCGCCCGAGCGAGACGTGCTCCGATCGCGCCCCTCGCCGAGGAGGGCATCGGCCAGCGCACGGAGGCCCACCTCCGCGCGGGCGTCGCGAACGTCGAGGTCGAACTGGCCCTCGTAGCTGTCGTGGTCTTCCACCACCAGGCGGATGTCGACGCCCTCGGGACGCGGCCCCCGGCGGAAAAGGGCGATCGGCGCCGCCACAGTGGAAGGCGCATCCATGATCGCCGGGAAGAACTGGTCCGCAACGCCCGCGAGCCCTGCCACGATCCACTGCTCGAGCTCGCCGAGGCTCGCGCTGTCAGGGAAGGTCCGGGTGTATACACGCGGCTGCGACACGCCACGCGCGAGCGTCTCGGGCGAAAAGACCGACTCCGCGTCGGCGTACACCCGCCCTCCACCCATCGCCACCGTGGCGCCGTACGACCAGCCGTTGACCGCACCGACGAGCCGGCGGTCGGCCGCGCTCACGGCGCTGCACACGTCGACCGCCTGGGCCTCGCGCTCCCGCTGGCGAAGATCCATCAGGGCGTTGCGCTCGCCGCTGGAGGCGCCAAGGATGCGGCGCTCCACGTCGGGCTCCGCCGGGTCGCGCTGGGAGCCAGCGGCCACGAACTCGAGGCTCGGGTCGCGGATGGCTGCGATGAACCGGTTGTCGAGCCAGACCATCAGGACGGCCTGGCGCTCCACCCAGGACGGGTCGCCGTCGCCGGGCAGCCCTGCGGCCACCGCCCGCGCCGCCTTGGAGCGGTAGTAGTTGGGGGTCTTCTCGGTGGTCCACCGCACGACGAATGGGGCATCCACCGGCGCGTGGATCACCTGCGCGCGGATGGGAGAGCTCACTTGGAGCAGGAGCGACTGCACGGCGTCGCCGCGCGCCACCGGCATGAACTCGTTGGCGCCTGCCTGCACCTCCCGCGTGGGGCTGGCGTAGGCCACCACGAGGGCCACGCCCTGCTCGAGCCGGTGGGGCAAGGCGATGGCCTGGGCGAACGCGAGCACCTGGGCCGTTGCCGCCTTGTCCAGCCGGGTGCCGTTCACATCGAAGACCACGAGCGAGGGCAACAGCGGCATCTGCCAGAGGGCGTCCATCACGTCGGCGGGCGCCGACCGGGCGCGGGCGGAGGCCTCGCGCCACTCCGCCATCGCAGCGGCGTGTCGCGCCTCTAGCTCCGCTCGCGCGGCAGGGAGCGTGGCGCGCTCGATCTCCCAGCTGTTGATGCGCGTCTGGAGCCCAGCCCAGCACATGTCATGGGCGCGGCTGAGGCCGGGGTCGTTCGGTGCGCGGGCGCGCGCTGCGGTGATCTCGTCGCAGTCGGGCCGCGGCGCGGCCTCGCTCGCAGCAGGCAGAGGCGCGGGCGGCTCCACGTCCACCGGAACGGGCAGGACGTGCTCGTCGACCATCCGGAGCAGCGCCGCGCGGGCCTCCGGGCTCATGGCGCGGGCGAGCGCACGGAACCGCTCCTCGGCGCTGCGCTCGCCGAAGGCGGCGCTCGCGTCGACGCTCTCGAGCCGAGTAGCCACGTCGACGCGAAGCTGCACGGCCTCGTCGAGCGACTGGGCGAGCACGGCGCCCGAGACCAGCAGGAGTGTAGGAGCCAGGAACCTCGTCATGATCCCCCCTTGTTGCCGCATCGGTAGCCCGCGGGCACCACGAACTCGTCGGCGGCGCCGACGACCTGGCGCGGGCCGGACACGCCCTCGAAGGCGAGCCGCCACCGGCCGTCCGCATCGCGGTACACCGAGGCCAGCGCGTCGTCGATGAACGCCGGGCCCGTGGGCGGCTGATCCCCGCAGGCCTGGTTGACCTCGTTCAATCGCCACGCCACGCCGGCGCGGGGCGACCGCCCAGCCGCAGTGCGCACCGGTGGCGGTGGGCTTGGCGCCGGCACGGGAGGCGAGGCGTCGACGGCACGATCAGCATCGGGATCCACGCCAACCGGAGACTCCGCGCCTCCCTTGTCCATACGGTCTGCGGCCACGGGACCGGACGGCGCGACGCGTGGCACCGCCGAGGAGGCGGGCGACGTGGCCGACGGGAAGGCGAGCGCGACAGAAAGCAGCAGGGTCGCCGCCACGGCGGCGACGGCGCGAGTGGAGAGCCCCAGGCGCCAGCGGCGGCGCGGAGCACAGGCCGCGAGGTCGGTGGCGACCGCTGCGAGCGAACGGCGTTGCCGCTCGTCGCGCTGGAGGCACAGGAGCATGGACTTGCGCGCGTCGTCACTGACGCCAACTTCTCGGAGGTATAGGTTAAAAGCGTTCTTATCGAGATATTGGACGCTGGCCGGCGTCACCCACACCGGCTCGCTCCCCGCGCCCAGCGACGGGTGGATCGGCAACCCAACGGCAGTGAGCACCTCGAAGGCCGTCGCGACCGCGGCCGGGAAGTCGCCAGACTCCAGCAGCCGGCGCGCGGTCTCGTCTTCCACCGCCGTCTCCTGCGCCACGAACCCGTCGGTGCCCACGTCCTCATCAGGGACGCGCCCGGAGATCTGAAGCGATTCGAGGTCGATCAGGACGAGCGCGCACCCGACCACGATGAAGTTGCTCGGCTTGATGTCCCGGTGAACCAGCCGCGCGTCGAACAGCCACAGGACCGCCGCGATGACAGCCAGGGCCATCGCGTAGCGCTCGGCCAGCGAGTGATCGCCTTGGATCCAGTCTTTGAGCGACTCGCCATCGACCCAGCTCTCCACGCGGTAGATCGCGTCGGCTTCCTCCCGGTAGCCGTGGTAGGCGGGGACGAGCCGGGCAGGGGCGCGCTGCCGCGCCTCGTGGAGCCGGAGTTCTGCGTCGATGCACGCCTGGATGGAACGCCCGGGCGCCGGTACCACGCGGGTAACCTTGTATCGGTGGTGGCCTCGCACGAGCACGAACAGCCTGGCCGAGCCCGGACGGCCCTTCGCGCCCCCGAGTGGAAGGAGGTCTGCGATGTTGAAACGGATGGTGCAGATCAAGGCACACCTCCAGCCCGCCCCGCGGCCCCCCGAGTGGTTGGGGGGGCTGACTCCGCGCGGGGTACTTCCCAAGGTCGTCACCACTTGCAACGCTGGCAAGGGACGGCGCGTGACCCAACCCCAAAAAATATCAAGCGCCGCGCCGCGCCGCTCGCCCGGGAATCTGAGTCGCCGGCTAGCGTGCCTCCACCCCCGGGCCAGCCGACAGGATCGCATCGAGATCACGCCCCCAGGCGGCCTCGGCCTCCCTCACCGCCGCGTCGGGATCGACGGTGAGCGCCGCCATCGACCACAGGCGCACCTCCTCGTCCCAGCCGCCGCTGGCGAGCCAGTGGCCATCGGGAGAAAAGGCCAGCGCGGCCACGCGGGCCCAGTGCGCGCGCATCGTGGCACGGGGGCCCGCCTCGCCCACCCGGTACACGTGGACGGCGCCGTCGATCGTCCCGAGCGCCACCCACTGGCCGTCGGCCGACACCGCGAGGTCCGTGCCCCCCGCCGGGGCCGGCGTCGACCACGTGGCCCGCCCGTCCACGTCGATGGTCGACACCCGGTCGTCCAGCGCCACCGCGACGCGCCGTCCCCCTCCCGCCACCCCGATGGCCCCAGGGAACCGACCCAGCTCCCGCCATTGCTGCGCCTCCGGGTCGTCGCTGAGGTACAGCACGTCCTCCCCCCCGAGGCCGACCAGGCCGGTGCCGCCCAGCAGGGACTCCAGGTCGGAGAAGCCCCGCGGTTGCTCGCGGCGCTCGGCCCGGCCCTCGACCACGCGGACGTAGTCCGGCTTGTACGGCGCGCCGATGATCGAGCCATCGGGCGCGAAGGCGGCCCGGCGCCAGGCCTCGTCGCGCGACAGCAGCGTCGCCTGATTGTTGCCGAGCCTGAACACCCGCTGGAGCAGGCCCGCCGACGCCACCAGGAGGCGGCCCCCGGCCGCGTCGAAGGCCACGTCTTTCACCACGTCCTCGCCCTCGGCGCTGCGGAAGCGAAGCCGACCGTCGGCCACGCGGTACACCGACGCCAGCCCCTCCCCGGCCGCCACCGCGATGTGGGCGTTGTCGGGCGCGAAGGCGAGCGCGCTGACGCCGGCGCCCACCCTCAGCCCCTGCGGGTAGGCGTGCGCCGGGGCCATCCGATCCTCCACCGCGTCGCCGAGGACGCGGAGGCGGCGCTCTCCCACCCAGGCCGTGAGGGTGCCGACACCTCGGAAGCTCGCGGTCACGACGTCGGCGACGATGTCCCACGCGAGCAGGTCGCCGCCGCTGAGCCCCACCACCACGAGGTCGCCCTGCGTGCTCGCCGTGACCACCGCGTCCTCCCCCAAGCGTCGCCGCGCCAGCACCTCGCCCCCGGGGGACAGGACCATCGCCGTGCCGCTCACCGTCCCCACCAGGATCTGGCCGCCCGCCAGCGGCTGGATGAGCGACGGCAGGCCGTCGTCATCGTCGAGCACCCGGATGCGCGTCCACTGGCCGCCCGGCACGCGGCGGATCATCGACTGGTCGTTACAGCCCACCACCACGGCGCCACTCTCCTCGAGGCCCACCGCCTGGGGAGCCGCGTCGCGACACGGCGTCAACAGCTCGACGGCGCCGCGGTCCACGTCGACGAGGAGGGCGGCCCGCGACGCGAGCACGGCGGCGCGCCCCGGGAGGAGGCTGTGGGCCAGCGTGCCGGCGCGATTCAGGCGCCCGTCGAGGCGGGCGGGCGCCGCGTCGACCGCCCAGGCGTGGACCCAGAGGTTCTGGTCGACGAGAATCACGCGGTCGCCGGCCCCGGCGAAGGCGCCCCGCGACCAACGCCCGGGCGC
>Ga0194120_10009555_pt1 | contig 12260 bp, 7 predicted proteins | sample TA2MahCa65mmetaG_FD_148642 | JGI IMG/M metagenome (GOLD analysis project Ga0194120, IMG submission 148642) | Freshwater microbial communities from Lake Tanganyika, Tanzania - TA2015019 Mahale Deep Cast 65m | ecosystem: Environmental > Aquatic > Freshwater > Lake | place: Tanzania: Lake... | reverse complement strand
CCGCCACGATCCTTGCGTCGGCATTCGCGCCGTGCCGGTGGGCGAGGCCATGGTCGCTTTCGTGCTCGCCGATCATCTCTTGCGCCACCGCGCTCAGAACGGCGCCTAAGTCCTATTCGGAGCCTGCGATGTCCCAGCCCCAACACGTCACCGCGCTCGGCCTCAAGCCACTCGAAAAGCTCGATGCCGATCTCGAGAAGTATTTCGCCAAATGCCAGGAAAAGCTCGGCCTCATCCCCAACGTGCTCAAGGCCTACGCCTTCGATCAAAAGAAGCTCCGAACCTTCATCGACTTCTACAACGAATTGATGCTGGGCGATTCGGGGCTCAGCAAGCTCGAACGCGAAATGATCGCGGTCGCCGTCTCGTCCGCCAACAACTGCTACTACTGCCTGACCGCGCATGGCGCGGCGGTGCGCCAGCTTTCGGGCGACCCCAAGCTCGGCGAACTCATGGTCATGAATTATCGCGTCGCCGAACTAAACCCCCGCCAGCGCGCCATGCTCGATTTCGCCGTGAAGTTGACCGAGCGGCCCAAAGAGATGGCCGAGGCCGATCGCCAGACGCTCCGCGATGCGGGCTTTTCCGAACGCGACATCTGGGACATCGCGGCGACGGCCTCTTTCTACAACATGTCGAACCGCATGGCCGCCGCCGTCGACATGATGCCCAACCCCGAATATCACGCCATGGCGCGTTAGTGCCGGGCGGCGATGACGCGGCTTTTCGGCAGGCGGACCGTCACGGTCGTCCCTGCGCCAAGCGTCGAGCGCAATTCGAGACTGCCGCCATGATGCTCCATGATCGAGACCGAGAGCGGCAGACCGAGGCCGGTGCCCTCGTAGCTCCGCGTCAGCGCGCCTTCGATCTGACCGAAAGGCTGTAGCGCCTTCGGAATATCCTCGGGCGCGATGCCGATGCCGGTATCGGAAACCACGATGGCGAAGCCGCCATCGGCCTCGATGCCGGCGCGAATCTCGACCGCGCCGCCCTGAGGCGTGAACTTCACGGCATTGCCGAGAAGATTGATCATCACCTTCTTGAGCGCGAGTTCGTCCGCCCGAATCTTGGGCAGGGTGGGCGGGACTTTCAGGCTGATCTCGACGCCTCCCTTCTCGGCCTTCTCGCGCAGCAGACGCAGGCAGGCATCGAGCAGTTCCGGCAGGTCGACATCGCTTTCGCGGAGCTCGAGCATGCCGGCCTCGACCTTGGCGAGGTCAAGCACGTCGTTGATGATGCCGAAGAGATGCCGCCCCGAGCTTTCGATGTCGCGGACATAGCCGCCTTGACGGTCGTCGAGCCGGCCGAGATAGCCGCGGTCGAGCATCTCGGAGAAACCGATGAGGCGTTGAGCGGCGTGCGAAGCTCGTGGCTCATATTGGCCAGGAACTCGGACTTCGCCCGGCTCGCGGCCTCGGCCGCTTCCTTGGCGGCGCGGAGCGCGTCCTCGCGTTCGACGGCGTCGGTAATCTCGCGCCCCGTGCCGACATAGCCGGCGAAGACGCCTTGCCTATCGAAACGCGGCCGGCCGCCGAAAGCGACGGTGCGGCGCCGTCCGTCGGCATCGCCATAGGAGTAGACGACGTCGCGGAAAGACTGATGCGCGCGCGTCGGCGCCTTGGCGCCCTCGACGACATCGGCGATGTCGGCGCCGAGCAGAGCGGTCGCATCGATGCCGTGCTGCTCGATGCCGGCCGAAACGAAGACGAAACGATGCTCGGCGTCCGTTTCCCAGAACCAATCGGACGAGGTCTCGGCATAGGCGCGGAAACGCTCACGGGCCTCGCGGATCTCGGTCTCGGCGCGCTTGCGGTCGGTGATGTCGAGCGAGACGGTAATGATGCGATCGACGCGTCCATCCGGCCCCGATAGCAGCGTGCGCGAGATCAGATAGACGAAGCGTTCGCCGTGGCGATTGGAGACTTCGAATTCCGTGAAAGGCAGGGCCTTGCCGGTCTTCAACAAGTCCCGCTCCAATTCGGTCGCGATATCGAACCGCGCATAGGGCGCGATGTCGTCGTAGCGACTGCCCAAGAATTCGGTCTCGGTTCGGCCGTGATATTCCGTCGCCGCCTTGTTGACCAGCACATAGCGCAAGTCGCGATCCTTGACAGTGACGATCGCCGGCAGATTGTCGACGACGGATTTGAGAAGCATGCGACTGCTCTCGAGTTCCTTCTCCGCCTGCTTGCGCGCGGTGATGTCCATGGCGACCGTGACCACGCCGATGATCCCGCCCCGTTCGTCCTTGAGCGGCACCTTGTTCATCAGCAGGGTCCGCTCCCTGCCATCCTCGAGAAATGTCTCCTCCTGATTGATGATCGCTTCGCCGGTCTCGAAAACCCTGTTCTCGAGATCGGACATGCGTTTACCTGAATCCGCGCCGACGATGTCGCCGACGGTCTTGCCGAGGACAGCCTCGACGGGCATTCGATAGGATTCGGCCTGGTAGCGGTTGACCAACACGTAACGATGATCGAGGTCTTTGGCATTGATGCGCGCCGGCACCGCATCGAGCACGGTGCGCAAGAGGCGTTTGGAGTTTTCGGCGGCGCGTTCGGCCTCGCGGCGCAGCGTGACGTCGGTGAAGACGATCAGGACAGCGGGCTCGCCGTCCCAATCGACCGTCGACGTCGAGGCGTGCAGCCAGCGAAGCTGGCCATCGCCGCGCCGGATGCGGAACTCGATGAGCGCATCCTCGGCCGCCCGACCTTCGCGCAGGAGCTGGCGATGTTCGTACAGCATCCCGCGATCTTCCGGATAGATCAGATCGAGGAGCGAGGGCAATTTGATGACCTCGCTCGGATCCTTCATGCCGAGCGCCGCGACGAAAGCGCGGTTGACGAAGATCGGCTTGAGACGCCGCGTCAGCACCATGGGCAGGGACGATTCCTCGATCAGGCCGCGATATTTCGCTTCGGTCATCCGGAGCGCGGCCTCGATACGTTTGCGCTCGGTGATGTCGACATCGACCGAGACGATGGCCGTCGGCCGCCCCAAGGCATCCCGCAACAGCGTCTTGCTGGTCAACCAGGTCTTCAGTCCTTCATTCCCACGCTCGGTCATCCGCTCCTGGAAATCGACGCTCCGTCCGCTGCGCAGGACTTCCCTGTCGAGCGCCTCGACCGGAAGGGCGGTCGGGCCCCAGACCTCGGGCGAACGCTTGCCGACAATCTCTCTCTCGCTCTTGCCGGTGCGCCGGAGGAAGGCGCGATTGACCATCATGTAGCGCAGATCGATGTCCTTGATCGAGAACACCATCGGCGCGGCATCGAGCGCGGCGCGGAACAGTCTTTGGCTTTCCTCGAGCGCCCTTTCGGCACGCTTGCGGTCGCTGATGTCGAAATTGAAACTGACGATGCCGGTGACGCGGCCTTCGGCATCCTTGATCGGATATTTTCCCATCAGCCAAGTTCCGGCGCCCTCGGTGCCCGGGATCGGAGTCTCGTCGAACGGCGTCGGCTCGCCGCTTTCGATAACCTTGAGGTCGAGCGCCTCCACGTCGCCGGCACCGTCGACCATGATCTCGCCTCGCGTCCGCCCGATCACTTTTTCTTCGGGCAGACCGAAGAAATCCGAGAGGCGTTTGTTGACCAGGCGATAGCGCAGATCGGGACCCTTGATGCTGATCATCATCGGCGCGCCGTCGAGCGCCGCGCGCAGCATTTGCCGGCTATCGGTGAGCTCCTTCTCGATGCGTTTCTGCTCGGTAATGTCCGAATAGATGGTGACGATGCTCCCGCTGGCCGTCTTGCGTTCGGCGATCCGAAGCCAAGTCTTGGTGCTGGCGACATGAACCTCGACCGGCTTGCCCGGATTGCGGTGCGCCTCGATCCGCGCGGCAACGCGGTCCTCAATCGACCGGCCGAAACTCTCGATTTCGCCATGGCCGAGCATGCGCCGGACACCCGCTTCGAAGGTCTCGCCGACTTGCGCGCGGTGTGGCCCGGTGACGCGCCGGAAGGCTTCGTTGCACAGCACCAACCGGTCATCGGCGTCCCACAGCGCGAAGCCGTCGAACAGGCTGTCGATCGAGTCGGCCAGGCGCTTCTCGGATTCGGCGAGGCGCGCATCGGTTTCCATGATGTGGGTCAGGTCGCGTCCGATGCCGCGATAGCCGATGAACGTGCCGTCGTCGCCGAAGATCGGTCGGCCGCTCACTTCGCGCACATGCAGCTTGTCGTCCTTGCCGCGTCGCAAATACTTGAAACTCGCGAAAGGACGGTGAGCCGCGAGCGACGCCATATGGCGTTCGAGCGAACCGGGCTCGATTTCGATCGCCTCGCTCGGATCGAAGCGACGGCCGATGAAATGACTGGCCGTCAATCCGGAGCCGTCGGCCACCGTGGGCGAGACATAGGTGAAGCGTAGTTCGGCATCGGTCTCCCAGAGCCACTCGCTCCCCGCTTCGGCGAAATCCCTAAACCGCCCTTCATTGAATCGGGCGAGCGCCTCGGCCGCGTCGCGGCGCTCGGACTCCCGGACGAGTGCGAAGCCGGCCATGGCGAACAGGACAAGCACGAAAGCAATGAGCCCGACTTGGATCGCGGTCTCGCCCGTCCAAGTCGCGAAAACGTCGCGCCGCGGGATCACGGCCACGGCGATCAGGGGGTACTCGCCGATGCGGCGCCAAGCGACGATCAGTGTGCCGCCGCCCGCGACGGCGTATTTCTCGATCACTCCAGACTCGCCGATCAGGCCGACAATGATGTGAGACCGCTCGGTCCGGGTCGTTCCCTTGGCCTGGTTCGACAAGGCAAATCGGGCGATTATCGTTCCGTCGTCGCGCGCCAGTGCAATGCTGTGTCGCGGCGAAAGCATGATGCGTTCGTAGAACGCCTCGATCGATCGAACGCGCAAGCCGACATGGGCGGCGCCCACGAAGCCGCCATCGGCCGCGACGATGCCGCGGCTCAGTCCGATCAGCGGGTCATGGCCGTCCCGATCGCCGATCGGCCTGCCCACCACGAGATCTGTACTCGGTGAGGCGAGGTGTGCCTTTAAATCGGCATAGCGGCCGATGTCGAGCGGTGCCGGCGGCCAGCTGCCGCCGTCGAGCACGCGCCGCCCTTCATTGTCGGCGACGAAAGCCGCGGTCAAGGAGGGCAAGGCGGCCATGACTTGCCCGAGCCTTTGGGCGAAGCCACGGCCATCGCCGGCCGGGTCCGATCGCTGTAGGCGATAAAGATCGCTCATGTGATGCAGCACGCTGTCCGCGCTTTGGATCGACTGAAGCGCGTTGCCGGCCGCGGCGTTGGCAAGGGCCTCGAGACCTTGACGGACGTTGCGGATTTCGGCTTCGCGCAGGCGCCAGATATTGAGCGCCGTCAGGCCCACGACCGCGACGATGACGGCCGAAAAAACCGCGACGATGAGCGACCGCGGACGCAGCCACCGGCTGCGGGTGCGCAAGGCTATGTCGCTCGATGACGGTGACATCGCGGCGGGCTGATCGTCCATAGGCTGCCTATCCTAACCGGAGCCGATTAGGACATGAATTACTTAACGAAATCTGAAGATTTGCGTCATTGCCGACATCGCGAGCGCCCGGCTTGACGACGTTCAGGGCTGGGGTTGTCGGCGCCTTGTCGCATGGGTTGTCGCCCCCTTGACCCCATAGGCTATCTTAGCTACGAAGCAGCGCCGATATTGCAGTGCGGGAAGCGGGCGAAGACCCGCGCCGCCGATCGCGCCGGGAGGATTTCTATGGCCAATGATGCCGCCAAGAGCGACGACACCTTCCCCAAGCTGTTGATCCGCAACGCCTCGCGTTTCGGCGCCCGTCCCGCTTATCGCGAAAAGGAATACGGCATCTGGCAGACCTATGACTGGGCCGAAAGCTTGGCCAATGTCCGCGCCATTGCCTGCGGGCTCGCCGCCCTCGGCGCGAAGCGCGGCGACAAGATCGCGCTCATCGGCGACAACCGCCCGCGGCTCTATTGGACCATCGCCGCCATTCAGGCGATCGGCGGCATCGCCGTGCCGGTCTATCAGGATTCGGTCGCCGAGGAAGTGCAGTACGTCCTTGATCACGCCGAGGTCGGGATCGCCTATGCCGAAGACCAGGAGCAGGTCGACAAGCTCCTCGGCAACATGGCGCGCTGCCCCAAGCTCAAGACGGTGATCTACGAAGACGGGCGCGGCATGCGCCACTACGATCAACCCTTCCTGTTCAGCCTGGCCAAGGTCGAAGAGCTCGGCCGAAAATACGAGGCCGAGCATCCGGGGTTTTTTGATGCCGAGGTCGCCAAAGGCAAAGGTGCCGATATTTCGGTCATTCCCTACACCTCGGGCACCACGGGACGCCCGAAAGGCGTCATGCTGTCTTTCGACAACATGATCGAAACTTCGCGCCGGTCCGTCGCGTTCGACAAATTGAGCGAAAACGAGGACATCCTGGCCTATCTGCCGCCGGCCTGGATCGGCCAGCATTATTTCTCTTTCGGCCAGGCGATGGTCGCGGGCTTTTGCGTCAACTGCCCGGAATCGGGCGCGACCGTGCAGACCGACCTCAAGGAAATCGGTCCGACTTTCTATTTCGCTCCGCCCCGCGTCTGGGAAGGCCTGCTGACCCAGGTCATGGTGCGTATCGAGGACGCGAGCTGGCTCAAGCGCAAGATGTTCGCCTATTTCATCGACCACGCGCGCCGCGTTGGCCTCGGCATTCTCGAAGGCAGGTCCGTCGGCCTCCTCGACCGCGCGCTTTATGCGCTCGGCGAGCTTCTTGTCTATGGCCCGCTCAAGAACGTGCTCGGACTGTCGCGCGTGCGCATCGCCTATACCGCGGGCGAAGCGCTTGGTCCCGATATCTTCAACTTCTACCGGGCGATCGGCATCAATTTGAAGCAGCTTTACGGCCAGACCGAGTCGACCGTCTACCTGACCATCCAGTCTGACGGCGACGTCCGGGGCGACACCGTCGGCCCGCCCGCGCCCGACATGGAAGTTCGGATCGACGAAGCGGGCGAAGTGCTCTATCGCGGCCCGGGCGTCTTCGTCGGCTATTACAAGAACGACGAGGCGACGCGTTCGACCAAGACGGCCGATGGCTGGGTGCATACCGGCGATGCCGGCGTCTTTACGACCGATGGCCATCTCAAGATCATCGACCGCGTCAAGGATGTGGGCCGGCTCAAGAACGGCGCGCTGTTCGCGCCCAAATACATCGAGAACAAGCTGAAGTTTTTCCCCTTCATTCTCGAAGCCGTCGCCCATGGCGCGGACCAAGACGCGGTCGCGGCCTTCATCAACATCGATCTCAATGCCGTCGGCAATTGGGCCGAGCGTCAGGGCATCTCCTACAGCTCCTATCAGGATCTCGCCTCCAAACCCGAGGTCTATGGGCTGATCCGCGGCAACATCGAGCAGGTCAACCGCGACCTCGCGCAGGACCCCGACCTGGCCGGCTCCCAGATCAAGCGCTTCCTGATCCTCCACAAGGAGCTCGATCCCGACGACGGCGAGATCACGCGGACGCGCAAGGTCCGGCGCAATGTCGTCGCCGAACGCTATGCGCCGCTGATCGAGGCGCTCTATTCGGACAAGAAGGAAATCGATGTCCAGGCCAAGGTCACTTTCGAGGATGGCCGGACCGGCACGATCAAGGCGCGGCTGCATCTCGGAGACGCCGCGACCTTCCCCGCGGCGATGAAGAAGGCTGGCTAGGCATGAACGCGCCCGCGAAACGGATCGGCGACGTCCTCTTGAAGGTAGAGAACATCTCGCTGTCCTTCGGGGCGGTGAAGGCGATCAACGACGTCTCCTTCGAGATCAACGAGCACGAAATTCTGGCGATCATCGGCCCGAACGGCGCCGGCAAATCGTCGATGCTCAACTGCATCAACGGCTTCTATCACCCGCAGGAAGGCACGGTGACCTACAAGGGCATCAAACGCCACGACGTCGATCCGCATGATGCGGCGGCGCGCGGCATCGCCCGCACCTTCCAGAACATCGCGCTCTTCAAGGGCATGACCACGCTCGACAACATCATGACCGGGCGCAATCTCAAGATGACGCGCGGACTGTTCTGGCAGGCGCTTTGGGCCGGCCCGGCGGTCGCCGAAGAAATGGCGCATCGGCGCAAGGTCGAGGACATCATCGACTTCCTGGAAATCCAGTCGGTGCGCAAAGTACCGGTCGGGCGCCTGCCCTACGGCCTGCAGAAGCGCGTCGAGCTCGGCCGGGCGCTCGCCGCGGAGCCGACGCTTCTGCTGCTCGACGAGCCGATGGCCGGCATGAACCTCGAGGAAAAGCAGGATATGTGTCGCTTCATCCTCGACGTCAACGACGAGTTCGGCACCACCATCTGCCTGATCGAGCACGACATGGGCGTGGTCATGGACATTTCCGATCGCGTGGTCGTGCTCGACTATGGCCGCAAGATCGCCGACGGCACGCCCGATGCCGTGCGCAAGGACCAGACCGTCATCGACGCCTATCTGGGCGTCCAGCACTGAGGAGCGTCATGGGATTCTTTCTCGAAGTGCTGATCGGCGGCCTCCTGGTCGGCGTGCTCTATTCGCTGGTCGCGCTCGGCTTCGTGCTGATCTTCAAGGCCTCGGGCGTGTTCAATTTCGCCCAAGGCGCGATGGTGCTGCTTGCCGCGCTTTGTCTCGTGCGCCTGATCGAATGGCTGCCGAAATGGCTGCCGGCTTTGCAGAACCCGGCCTTGGTGGTGTTCCTCGCGGCGGTCTTGTCCTGCGCCCTGATGGTCTTGGTGGCGATGGCGATCGAGCGTTTCGTGCTGCGTCCGCTGGTCAACCAGGAAGGCATCATCTTGTTCATGGCGACTTTGGGCGTGACCTATTTCATCGAAGGCGCCGGCCAATCGGTCTTCGGCTCGAACGTCTACACCCTCAATGTCGGCATCCCGAAGGACCCGGTCTTCCTGTTCGAGGGCCTCTTCGAGGGCGGCGTCTTGGTCAACGAATTCGACATTTGGGCCGCGGTCGCAGCCGGCCTCATGGTCGTCGTCTTGGCGCTATTCTTCCAATACACCAGGACCGGCCGGGCGCTTCGCGCGGTCGCCGACGACCACCAGGCGGCGCAATCGGTCGGCATTCCCTTGAACCGTATCTGGGTCATCGTCTGGACGGTGGCCGGTCTGGTGGCGCTCGTCGCCGGCGCGGTCTGGGGCTCGAAGCTTTCGGTGCAATTTTCGATCTCGCTCCTGGCGCTCAAGGCGCTGCCGGTGTTGATCCTGGGCGGCTTCACCTCGGTTCCGGGCGCGATCATCGGCGGCCTGATCATCGGCGCGGGCGAAAAGCTTTCCGAAGTCTTCATCGGTCCCTTTGTCGGGGGCGGCATCGAGATCTGGTTCGCCTATGGTCTCGCCCTCGTCTTCCTGCTGTTCCGCCCGCAGGGGCTGTTCGGCGAAAAGATCATCGAGCGGGTGTGACATGCTCTACCGCGAAGCCGGCCAATTCAAAACCAACTACCAGAGCGATCAGCAGGTCTTTCCGATCACCCAGGACCGCTGGTCGGTGCTGGCGATCGTGGTCGCGGCCTTCACTCTGGTGCCCTATTTCGCCAGCGACTATCTGATCATTTCGATCCTCAATCCCTTCCTGATCCTGGCAATCGCGGCGATCGGGCTCAATTTCCTGGTTGGCTATTGCGGGCAGATTTCGCTCGGCTCCGGCGCCTTCATGGCGATCGGCGCCTATGCCGCCTATAATTTCGCGACCCGCGTGCCCGGGCTCAACCTCCTGATCATCTTCATCTTGGCAGGCGGCACGAGCGCGCTCGTCGGCATCCTTTTCGGCATTCCCTCGCTTCGCATCAAAGGCTTCTATCTGGCGGTCGCGACGCTGGCCGCGCAATTCCTGTTCGAATGGATGTTCCTGCGCGTCAAGTGGTTCACCAACTACTCGCCCTCGGGTTCGGTGGTCGCGCCGCCGCTTGAAATCTTCGGCCTGTCGATCACGACACCCGGAGCCAAATATTACCTGGTGCTGTCGATCGCGGTCGTGGTCGCGCTGATCGCCAAGAACCTGACGCGCGGCCATATCGGACGCTCCTGGATGGCGATCCGCGACATGGATATCGCCGCCGAGATCATCGGCATCCGACCGCTCCAGGCCAAGCTGTCGGCCTTCGCGGTCTCCTCCTTCTTCATCGGCATCGCCGGCGCGCTCTGGGCCTTCGTCTTCCTCGGCTCGTGGGAGCCTCTGGCCTTCGACATCAACCGCTCGTTCCAGCTTCTGTTCATGATCATTATCGGCGGGCTGGGATCGATTCTTGGTTGCTTCCTGGGAGCGGCTTTCATCATGATCTTGCCGATCTTCCTCAATCAAGCGCCGGCGCTGTTCGGCATCCGCCTGTCGACCGAGACCGTTTCGCATCTGGAATTCATTATTTTCGGCGTGCTGATCGTGTTTTTCCTGATTGCCGAGCCGCATGGCTTGGCCAGATTGTGGTCCATCGGCAAGGAAAAATTGCGCATCTGGCCGTTCCCGCATTGAGGCAGTATCGGTTTTTGCCGCCGGGCAGGCGTGCTAAGGTCAATCCATCGTCGTGAACGCGGCCGCTAGAAGGCCGTCAGCAAAGGGAGGAAGCACATGGATCTCAGGAAATTGGGTTTGGGCGCCGCGGCGCTCGCGGCAGGCCTCGCGGCCTTGCCGGCTCTGGCACAGAACGAGCAGTTCATTCCGCTGCTCTCTTACCGGACCGGCGCCTATGCGCCGAACGGCATTCCCTACGCCAACGGCGTCGCCGACTACTACAACATGATCAACGAGCGCGACGGCGGCATCAACGGCGTGCGCATCGTCTTCGAGGAATGCGAGTTCGGCTACGCCACAGACCGCGGCGTCGAATGCTATGATCGCCTGAAGGGCAAGGGCCCGACCGGCGCGGCTTTCGTCAATCCGTTGTCCACCGGCGTGACCTTCGCGCTCACCGATAAGGCGCCGGTCGACAAGATTCCGATCATCACCATGGGCTATGGCCGCTCGGAATCGGCCGATGGCAGCGTCTTCCCCTGGAACTTCCCGCTCTTGGGCACCTATTGGAGCGCGGCCGACATGGCCGTCCAGCACGTCGCCTCCAAATCGGGCGGGCGCGCAGGCCTCAAGGGCAAGAAGATATTCCTCGTCTATCACGACAGTCCTTACGGCAAGGAGCCAATCGCGCTCTTGGAGAACTATGCCAAGCTCGACGGCTTCCAGTTCACCGCCTTGCCGGTCGCCCATCCAGGCACCGAGCAGAAGTCGACCTGGCTGCAGATCCGCCAGCAGCGCCCCGACTGGGTCCTGCTCTGGGGCTGGGGCATCATGAACTCGACCTCGATCAAGGAAGCCGCCGCGGTCAACTACCCGCGCGACAAGATGATCGGCGTCTGGTGGTCGGGCGCCGAGCCTGACGTCGTTCCGGCCGAAGCAGGCGCCAAAGGCTACAATTCGCTGACCTTGCAGCACGGCGCCGGGACCTATCCGGTGCATGGCGACATCGTCAAGCACGTCTATGACAAGGGCAAGGGCGCGGGCAAGAAGGAGGATATCGGTCAGGTGCTCTACAACCGCGGCGTCATGAACGCCATGCTGGGCGTCGAGGCGATCCGCAAGGCCCAGTCGCGTTACGGCAACAAGTCGCTGACCGGCGAGCAAGTCCGTTGGGGCCTCGAAAACCTCAGCATCGACAACACCCGGATCGCGGCCATGGGCATGGACGGCTTCATGCAGCCCTTGCGCATCTCCTGTGCCGACCACGAAGGCGTGCGCCGCGCGCGCGTCCATCAGTGGAACGGCAAGGCCTGGGAGTTCGTCTCGAGCTGGTACGAGGCCGACATGTCCCGCATTGGCCCGATGTACAAGGAAGCGGCGACCAAGTACGCGGCCGAGAAGCGGATCGCCGCGCGCGACTGCTCGAAGGAATCGTGATCCGGAGAGCATGAGACCATGACCACGCCCGCAAGGCCGCTTCTGTCGGTCAACAACATCGAGGTGATCTACAATCACGTCATCTTGGTGCTGAAGGGCGTTTCGCTGTCGGTTCCCGAGGGGGGCATCGTCGCTCTCCTCGGGGCCAACGGCGCAGGAAAGTCCACTACACTCAAATCGATTTCCAATCTGCTGCGCGCCGAGCGCGGCGAAGTCACCAAGGGCTCGATCGATTACGACGGCCAGCGCGTCGATCAGTTGACCGCGGCCGATCTGGTGACGCGTGGCCTGATCCAGGTGATGGAAGGCCGCCATTGTTTCGTTCATTTGACGGTCGAGGAGAATTTGCTGACCGGCGCCTATACCAGGACCGACGGC
>Ga0194120_10009552_pt1 | contig 12262 bp, 4 predicted proteins | sample TA2MahCa65mmetaG_FD_148642 | JGI IMG/M metagenome (GOLD analysis project Ga0194120, IMG submission 148642) | Freshwater microbial communities from Lake Tanganyika, Tanzania - TA2015019 Mahale Deep Cast 65m | ecosystem: Environmental > Aquatic > Freshwater > Lake | place: Tanzania: Lake... | reverse complement strand
AACGAATTGGACCCCTATCTCCGGGGACAATTGTGCTGATGGCCGAGTGAAGTATCTGACGTCCGGCATTTGCTTTGAATTCCATACCTCCGGTATTAATCAAGGAGACTTTTCTTCTGTTATTCCCATTCCGCTTTGACAAGGCTTTGAATGTAACAATATTTTTATTGCCCGAAATAGATTTTCCCCTGATGTGGTCAACGGTTTCTTTATTCGAAAAATCAGCAATGATAAATCTTGCTATATAAACGGTCTGATTGTCATTTTTATTCACTGCAACATTCCTCTTCAAACGACAATTGTTCCAATCTTGGCATTATTTTCTGGCTACCAGAATCGTCTTCTCCTGTTTGTTCCCAGTTATTTTGATTTCTTAAAAAATCAATGAATTTTGATTCCATTTCAACAAAATCACGCAGGACAGATATCGCATGCGAAAAGTCATTTTCGGTCACGACACTCGATTCTTCTGATTTAACATCTATTGAATTAACAAATTCATAAAAAAACATATCATCATTTTTTTGACCACGGATTAAATTTTTGGGTTTTTTACCAGTTCTAATTCTTAAATGAAATTGTCTATCATTCCAGTTCATAAGTTTTCTTATTTTCCCGCGACAATTTCTCATTCCGGGGTGATGGCAACCCTCATTCGGCCACAATCCGGTTGTTTCGTGGTGCAGCCAGGCACATATATTGCTGAGTGGATATAGTTCTGGATGATTGGCAAGAATAACCCTACAACGTCTGAATCCGCCTGGTTTTTTCATAATTGGGCGCCAATAGCGAAGGAGCCTTTCAAGATTTCCCCTACGCGGTCCATAGCCACGCAAAATATCTCCAGTAATTAGCTCCTGTGGGATAAGACCACCAAGTGGGTCTGCCTTGATATTTGCATCCTCGGTCATGTATTTATCTCTCTATTTGGCGAAGCAAAATCATCGCTGTCCACGCTTCTTTTCTGGCTTGTGCGCTTTTAAAAGCCAAATTCGATACATCAAACTTTACCATTTCATCGTCGCAACATGGCTGTGCAGACTTTGTTTTGATTTTTTCTATTTTCTGGTTTTTCTTTTTGTTAACGGTTTTTTTAAATCTTGACACCTTTTTATTTACAGTGTCCAGCTTTTTCTTATTCTTGCCTAGGGATTGGTAAATGTCTAACCCATCTATCATGTTTTCATAAACGGGTTTTGTTTTGTCCAAAAATATCTCGTCCCAGCCCTTTCGGGATGCGCCCGTCCATAAAAATTTATGAAAACGAGAAGTTTTGATTTTTAAAAGCCCCCCGCACGAATTCGCAAAATCAAACAAATCAACTTTGACCATAGAACTATCCGGTCGAACCAAAATTGCATCTTTTTCCTCGGCCGACGCATCTATGTCGTAGTAAAGATTGTCATCTTCTACTTTTCCAACCAATATTGCTCTCATGTTGATTTGCCGTTCGGTGCTACAAAATCCATATTTTGATTGCTTTTCATTTTTCGTAATGTTTTTTTAGCGTTTTCTACAATTTCTTTAATTATGTTGTTTTTTAAAACATTTTCCACTGACGCATTTGGGTCAATTAATGGGTTGTAAGTTTTTGGGTTTTCGATATCCAGGCCAAGGGGGTGCGCAAATTTTACGTTGTCGAATCCCTGCATTTTGTATTTATTTTTTATTTTTTGTGCGGCTCTGTAGTTTTTGAGAGCCTGAATATTTTGTCCGGTTAATGGTTTCCCATTTGATATGGAATAAAAATAGTTGATTTCTGATTCCGTAAACCCAGCTTTTCGAAGAGCTGCGGCAATTGAATTATCGTTAACAACATCATTTAAATTTTCTTTTTCGGAGAGTTTTTGAACTTTGGAAAATGGATAATTGATTGATTCAACTTCATCTTTATCGAAACCACCCAATATGTGGGCCTGAATAGGTTCGTTATCAAAATCATTTGATAAATCTTTTCCAACTTTTTTAAATTTTGAACCATTTTTTCTTTTAGACGTAATTGAGCTTGTGTCTCCGTCAAGTGACGCCGTAAGTATATTTATTATTGATTCTTTATCTTTTCCATTTTTTGTATCAGTTAAAGCCTGAACTATGTCGGAACGGGATGAAGAATTTACCAAAACTGGTTTATTTCCATTTTTGAACAAATTACCTTTTGCGTAAGCCGTGCGACTCGCTACTTCTGGGCGCAAAACAACCTCTATTTCGCCTTGAGCGGTTAGCCCATCCCCAACCACATCTGTATCGGAAAGCTCAAAATTGGCATTATCGTCCACCCCGACTGCCCCCCTATTTATCGCATTTTGTTTCTTTTTTTGTATCTGTGATTTGTTGACCATATATCCCGATACAGGAAGAGAGTCTTCATCAATGTCGTCATTCAATCCAGCATTTTTCCAAAATTTTCTTCTAACGGAAGAAAAGGATGACTCTCCTTCAGTATCAAAATCGAGTTCATCTGGACCAAATTTTCGTGTTTTGTAGCCGGAGCCAGATGTTCTACCTTCGCTTTGATTTACTTCTCTTGGTTGCCAAATATTTGAAAACATTTCGCTACCGTCAAAAAATGCGTTTTTTATGGCGGAAGCTTTTTGGGCCATTCCCTCAAGGTCGTTTGATTCAAGATTTACATCAATATTTTGTTTTTCGTATTCATTTATCAAATCAAATTCTTGCATTTGCTCAAGAGCCAATTTTGTAATCGTTTCACCAGAAACATATTTTAATTTTTCTGCAAAATCTTTAAGCTCGTTTCTCGTTGAACCTTTCTTGTAATCTGCGATTTTGGAGAATGCAAACATTAATTTTTCTTTTGATTCGTCATCAATATTTGTATTTTCAATCGTTCTTTCTAATTTTTTCATATTTTGGGGTGATATGACGTTGCTTTTTGTCGCCCCAGAGGAAAGCCTTTCGGGTTCTTTGTTTTTTCTTGCTCTATTTCTTTCCATCGCACTCATTCGTCTCAAACGTTCTGAAGTTTTATAAATTTGAGATTCCTCCGTGTCATTCAAGCCAACAGCATCAACTTGTATAAATGTTCCTCGCTCATATATTTCATCGACTTTTTCTTCCAACTCGTAGAGAAGACTTGCCTGAAGAGCATCGAATTGTTCTTGAGTTATTTCGCGAATTTTGTCTATGCCGTGCATATCCTCTTCATCGGTTATGAGTTTTTTGCTTGCTTTTCCAATGAGTCCTGCCGTTTTAAATGAATCGTCATCTTTCTCAGACAAAGATGCGGCTTTTATTCCAAGGAAATCTTGATAGACCCGAGATGTGGTGAGAAGTTCAATAATTCCCATGTCTATTTGTCTAATTGGTAAGCCAAGAATGTCTAAATCATCTGGGTCTATTCCGGGCATGTCCTCAGAAATAATGTCATTTGCAACCACTTTTCCTATTATTCTGTGGTGACCGTCGACTATGTATCCCTCTTTTGATATGATAATTTTCTTAAATAGACCGTGTTCTTTTCTTAACCTTTCAACTTCTTTTTTTCTTTCCACAGGGTCTTTTATTTTAGTTATTTCCTTAATAGCCGAAAGTATGTTTTCACTAATTCCACCAACCTTTGGTCCGTCAAGTTCTCGCTGTGATACCATTAGCTCGTCTGGCTTGGTAATTCTGTCTTCTTGAATCCCAACTCCAAGCATTTTTAAGAAGTTTGTAAATGCGTCAACACCATCTGGCTCAAGCATTGAATAATCAATGTGGTCGAAGAAATTCTTTCTTTCTTCATCCGTAAATTCATCACTTGGGTCTGGTTCTCTGCCTTCCATCCGCGCAGTTGCAATTCTGTTCCATTTTTCGCCAAGCCTCTTGAGTTCTCGACCAGTTATTTTTATTTCATGTTTATCCATCAGTTCTGAAATTTTTATATCATGCTCTTCCATCAGGTCAACCATTGTTGTGTATTTTGCCTTTATTGCTTCTTGATTGTTTATATCTTTTTGCTCAATTCCACCCCCCTCAAATCCAGCTCCAATAAGTTCAAGAAACTTTATTTCTGCATCTAGTTTTTTTGCCTCTGGTGAGTCTTTGTCTAATTCTTTAAGTTTTTCAAGTCTTTGCTTTAAAATCTTTGTCAACTTGCCGTCTTCGCCCGCAATATGGGCCTGTGCTGTTTCTCCTGTTGCAAGCCCAGAACGCCATAGGCGCAAAATCGTTGATTTGTTATCTACGGCTTTTCCGCCAACCTGCGGCATTTCAAGTCTGTCTACTTTTAGGTTTTTTTTACAGAAAACGTTTACCCCCTCGACATAGAATTTGCACAAGTCGGCAGTGACTATTTTTCCTGGATTTTTTTCAGCAAGGTTTTTAAGTTCTTTACTGATTTGTTTTCCAGCTTGCTTAACCATTTTTGATTCACCATGCTTATGCGCTGGCATTTCTACGGTTTGGCCCAGAGAAAGTAGAGCTGCAGCAACTTCGTTGTTTTCTGTTTGATAAACAACTCGTCCAGTCGTTTTGGAAATTAGTGGTTTATTGTTTTTGTCATAAAGTCTTCTCGCCCCCATTGATTCAAGCTCGGCTTCAGAAAGACTGTCAAACCAATTGTCAACATGTCCTCTTATCGCCTCGGTTCTTTGCGAGTCTGACATTCCGTCTTTAAGTCGCGGCGGTGGAATTTTGGATAGTTTTGTTTCGATTCTTTCTCTTACTTTTTTCGCAAATTCCTGTTCTCTTTTGTTTCTTGGCATTACCTGTGCGCCAGAGGAAAGTCTTTCAGCTCTTCGTGACGTTCCAGATACAACTGATGAACCAGTATTTCTGGTGGCCCTTATTTTTCCTGTTTCTGCAAACTCATCCAGTTCGGATTCGCGCATACGAACCCTTGGTCTTTTGTCCATCTCTGTGTGAAATTTGATTGCCGTTCTTTCAACAATTTTTTCAAGCTCTTCAACTGACTTTGAATCAATCAATTCTCTTACCTGTGGGTCTATGTCGTCTTTGTCAATATCAGAGCCATCATTAAATGGATTTTTCAAAGAATCAAAAATGTTTCGTGGTTGTTTTTTCATTTCATCAACCAGTCGCTCATTTCTCATTTCTCTTGATTCTTTGCCTTGTTCTCTCAACTGTCGACGTAGCTGATTAATTCTGCGTTGTCTTTCCCCTCTGGTCATTGTGACTGGTCCTGGTCTGAATTGACCACTTTCTTCTTGTTCGAGCATTTCGAGCTCAAATTTAGGGTCTTTCATGGCTTCCAAAAGGCTGAAATTCGGACTATTCGGGTCACGGGCATCATCCTTTTGCTTTGAGTACTCGCCAAAAGAGCTACTTGACATTTTTAGTTTTTCCGTGACGCTTTTTGATACCGCGCTTCGTTCTTTATTGTCGGTGCTTCTGCCAGAAGAAAGCCTTTCTGGTTTATCTATAACGCGTCTATCCGATATTGCTTTTATTTTTCGTGATGCAGATTTGCGCCAAATTGCATCACCGGCGCCTTCTGCTATATCGGAAGCAAGGTCATCAAGTACCTCTGTTGTTCCTTTTTGCGCAGATATTTCAACGCGTATTGTTCCATCTTTATCTCTACCTATTATTTTCACCTTGCCTGGTGGTATGACAAAGTTTTGTTTTTCGTCACCCTTTGCTGTTGGGAAAATTCCTCTGTCTCCCTCTTTGACGCTTACAACCACCCTTCTTTGCGTCTTTCCCGTTCTTGCATCTAGCTTTTTGGATACTTCGGCTCTTTTGTGGCCCCTACCGACAACCTTTCCAGATATAAAGTGCTTATGGTCAAAGTCCTTACCAATTGACCTACCAGTAAGTTGACCGGGATTGACATCAATTACTGCTTCGATTTCGAATGGTTCAGACACAGAAGAAACATCCATTACCTCAAGTGTTGGGGTAAGAATATTTTCAACTTGCTCTTCCAGCGAACCTTCAGAAGTTGATTTTGGGTCGTGTTCAAGACCAAGTCTCTTCAGTCGTGCATGTGCTTTATTCATGGCACGACCCGATGAGGCATTATTTTCTGGCTTGAGTATTTGCGCTATGTCTTTGGAATCAAAATCAGCCATTTCCCGAACTGCTTCAGCTTGTTCTTTTGTAATTTTTTTGCGCAGTTTTTTACGTTCCGACATGCCATAATCTTTTGCGTCTTTTGCGTTTTTGAATTTTTTAGTCGGTTTTGGTTTTGGTGAAATTTTTTCTTCAATTCTATTTATTAGTTCTTTTCGTATTTGATTTCTTGTTCTCGTATCTCCAAGGTCAATTGCTCTATCTATATATTCATTGACCATTGATTCATGCTTTTGGTCAACCTCAATAATTTCTTCTGGTCCTGTGAACTCGCCCTTTGCATATTTTGCTTCCAGCGCTGTTATTTCATTAATTAAATCGTCTTTGCTGAGTTTTTTAGCTTCATCGGAAAAAAACTTAGCTCTTGCTTCGGAGACAATCTTTGCCATTTCGGCCTCGCTGAGTTTTCCTGTTCTCTTTCTGTTGTCATAAACCATTTCTTTAAATCTTGCGTTTTCACCACTGGTCCCAACGCCATATTTTTTCTTCCATTCGTTTCTGGCTCTGCGAACGACTTCATCATAAAATTCTTTGTTTTGAATAGCCTTTGATAAAAATCGTTCCGTTTCTTCAAGCTTTTCTCTTGCTGGATTTGTCTTTTTATCATCTGGACCAAAACCGGAAAGCTCTTTTTTAAGATTTTCAACTTCGGAAGAAAGTTTTTTTATCTTTGCACTTTCGGTCTCTGATTTAACCTGAGCATTAGCAGCGGCATCAACCATTTCTTCTTCTGTTATGCCTTCGCTTTGAAATTCTTTTGTTAAATCTTTCAACATCTGCCTTCTTCTTTCGACTGGAAGGTCAGCGGGAGATGAGCCAGTTCTTTCTTCTGGGGTCTCAACACCGTCGGGAATGTCACCAGCCATTCCGGCAGATGGGGATGGCCTGTATTCTCCTCTTTCTACTGCCTTTATATACGCCTCAGAAACAGAAGAGCGCTCTCTTGCGAGCCTTGCATCCGTGTAATCATCCATATAGCCCAAAGCAGAATCGATTTCGTCCCCCTCTATAAATCCACCTTCTCTTAGGGCCCAAAGTTCTGTTTGTGCCTCCAGAACGCCTCTTTCTGTTCCGGTGCCGAGCGCTCTTTTTTTCGAGTCGACAAGTGAGTCCCCCCTCGCAAAATATTGTTCCATCGGGTACGAGCCAAAGGTGTTATTTAGTTTTAGAAGATTTGCCAGACCCTCATCGCTCATTCCGGGGTTTTCTCTATGCATCAAAAGATAGAGGTCACTGCTATTTAACTTTCTAATGTCTGTTATTTCTTTTAGTTTGCCGCTGGCGCTTTCGAATTTAAAAGAACCTTCTGCGTCTATCACTTGTTGAATTTTATTGATAAAAGCTTCTCCCTGAATCGTGTGCCCAATTTCGTGAAGCGCAATATGTCTTGCCATTCCCTCTATTCCATTGGCTAGTCCTGCCATGTGATTTGCGTGTATGTCTGCTCTCGACATAAAATCGGCAACTTCGCTCATTCGCTCCGTGTCGGAAGAACCACCTGTTGCCGCTATGAGTAATCTTTCATTTGTCTTAAGATTTGGCAACTTCGCTTCTTGGTTATCCATTATTATGTCGATATTGAAATTCAAATTCGGAGCAAGAGAACCACCTTCGACTGCGGAGAAAGCAGAAGAAGCCTCGTCGGCATCGTCATCACCTATGAATTCTCCTGTTTTTATTTTCCTTATTCTCGACATGTGTTCTGGCATTCTTGTGAACTGCTCTAGTTGCGTTGTTAGGATTGCGCGTTCTGTTACGTAATACCTTTGAATGTCCGCTTTTACGAGCCTTTCTATCTGTGTGGGTGTTAGTTTTACATCTCTGGCTGAATCAATCTTTCTAATTCTTTCCCTTATCATTTTCTCTACTGCATATGGTGACATTCTTTCCAATTCAACGCCCCACATGCCCTTGCTGCGAAGTTCTGCAAAAACTTGTTCAAGGTCTTGATTTGTCGCTTTTGCAGTTTCTGAGGTGTCTACGTCTAGTGACTTCGCGAGTTTGTCTACTGTGCTTTTTGCTTCCCTCATTCTCCTTTGTGCATTTTGCATCGTATTTTTAAATACGCGCATATCGGAAGGAACATCAACATCCGACCAGTCTGGAGCGACCGAGCGGCCAGTTGATGGGTCAAAACCGGTTGCCCTAGCGCCTGGAATCATATACTTAACCGCTCTATTTACTGGAAGCGCAGATATTCCCTGATTGTCATCCCATGAACCGGTTTGGAGCCACCTTGCCGCTCTTCTTGTGAATTTTGTAAAACCTTGCATTTGTCCGGCATCAGTAATTTCAACGGCTTTTTCATGAATAAATCTCGCCATTCGGGTTGGACTTACGCTAAAACAAGTAGTTCCATACATGTCCGTAAATTGATTCGCTGCCGGGGTGCCTGGTGGACATCTAAATTTATTGTTTGCGTCTCTTATTATTCCTATTGCGGCAGCAGCTCGACCAAGAAGAGAGCCACCAGGAATTCTCGATGACAGCGACCTGCCGGGAAGCATTTTTGTGCTTATTTGTAAATCCAGGGCTCTCGTGTTTTTTGGCTCAATAATTGATTCATCGCTAAATTCATCACCAGTAAATGTGCTAAATGGATTAATTATTTTTTCCGATGATGGAATTATGTCATCTGTTTTTGGGTTGACCTTATATTTTTTAATAATTATTTGAGGTTTTTCTCTTTTGACTGTGTTTGAATTTTTTGGCTTAATCCAACCAAAATTAATTTCACTTTTGATTTCATTCATTTTTCGGGACGTAGGTGAAGCGAATAAACGCAGCGTGCTCCCCGGTTCTGTCCCGTCAGCATTTGGGTCATATATCAACCCACGACCACCCGCAAGACCCGGGGGAAGCTCCCCACCAAATTCGCGTTTCCGATTGTCCGTATCTTCGTATGTTGCTTTTCGGTTCGAGGAAGACTCGGATAAGGGATTACCCAGGGGTTTTGCTGCTTTTGCGGCAACGTTTGCATTTAGTCTTTCGGTGGACAGAGACGATATGACGGCATGCTTGAACGCGATTGCTCTTTCGTTTTGCTTATCGCAGCATTTTTGGGGTGCGAGAAGACGTTCAGAAATAATCTGGCGTATCTTTTTCATTTAACTCCCGAATTGTTCGGGTCGATTTTTAGAGGCCGTTGTCGATTTGGTCTTCCAAAAGCTGGAATTCAACAAGCGACGCCATAAATGAAGCATCGTCCACCTCTGTTTCACTCTTTTCGCTGGTTCCGGCAATCCAATTTGCGGGAATCAGACTTTCAAGTTTGAGCGCGCGAGCACGTTTCATGATGTGCTTTTTGGCAGCCTCTTTGTCCTTTGCCCTACCAAATGCTTGAATCGCATTTCGTAAATCCGTTTCACTAACGATTGGGTAAGACCCATCAGGAAGCGCCATTCCACCCTTTGCGAGCTCCATTCTCTTTTCTTCCGAGAATGCGCGTTTGATTGCTATTTCGGCGGCTTCCGCCTCGATGTCTTGTGCTTCATCTTGCTCATATCTGTCATAGCCAAGCACCTCTCCTTCCAGAGAAACAAAAACATCGTACGACTTTCCGTCAAAACCCTCAATTTCGACAGCATAAGTATCGAAGCCTTCGAAAACATCTGGTTCAACCGCGACGACTTGACCATCAATAGACTTGACCGCAATTTCTGCAGCTTCAGTGAAATCGATTAGCTTATATTCTGCATAATCTGATTTTTGGTCAAAATCGGAAATATCAAGCTTATGGAAACCCATAATTTCCGCACTTGTTCCATCGACAAAAATCTCCTTTACCGAACCGTCTTTTGCCTGCACGTCAACGACAAACATATCGGCATCCGGGGAATATCCAGAATCAACAACTACGCCATCAAACATTTGTTCTGCGATTCCCTCTGCATGAAGTATGCCTGGCAATCCCTTCTCGGCCACACAACCACCCGGGCAATCATCACAAACCGACGATGAACCTGGATATACCTTTCGTTCGAGCGCACACAGATATCCATATGCGCCAATATCGACCGACTTGATACCAAGCGAATTTATTCTTGAACGCCGAACTTCTTCCCAATATGAATCGGTTGGAGAAAACGACTTTTCCGCCATTTCCTCTTCTTCTTCCTCTTCTTCCTCTTCCGTAGCGTCTTCTGCCGAATCCTCATCATCTTCGGACATTTCCTCTTCGGGCATTTCTCCTTCTGGCATTTCTTCTTCGTCTTCCTCTTCCTCTTCTTCGTCGTCCATCATGTCGGCTTTTTTGCCAGTTGTTCTGCGACTCTTTCGGGCGTACTTTACTTTTTCTTCGTCAGTATCGACAGCCATTTCTTCTTCTTCTTCAACCATCTCTGCGTCGTCTTCTGCATCTACATCCATTTGTTTATATCCCATTGATGCGCAGCCCCCCTTGCATTCCGGGCAAGCTTCACCAACTATCTTGTTCTGCGCTTTACACATAATGCCTTTTACTTCTTTGGCATATACATCTTTTTCCAAATTTTCTTCGTCTTCTTCTTCGGCTATTTCTTCTTCTTCCGAGTCAACCATGGCAGCTTTTTCTTCGGCATCTTCTTCCATCATCTCTTCATCGTCTTCTGTTTCCGTCATTGGTGGGACACCCATACCTTTTTTACTTTTCTTCTTTTTAGGCATTGCACTTACAGCCCCATACATGCCTTTTTCTTCCTCCCCAGATACTGGGACCATCTTCATCGCAACCGGAACGGCACCACATTTCGCGCAAATTTCCGCACCCTTGACAAAACCGCACTCCCCAACATTGGCACCCTTGGCGCATTTGAGTACGTTACCCTCTGTGTCAATGCTTACAGTGGCCTTTTCGTTGTAGCTCATAGAACTCCCGTGTGTACAGGAAAATACCGTTGTTGGCATTCACCATTACTTAAATTGTAGTTAAATTATAACCTACCACGTGCTTCTATTCTGGATTGTCAATAATGAGATAAATTGTAAATTTTCTTTACGAGATTTACTCGTTTATGTTTTGAGCAGAGTTCTGTTTCTAGGCTTTACGGTCAGCGAAGTTTTTCCTTCTTCCTCTATTCTTCGTCTGGCTTCCCTCAGTTGCTCGTCGCTAAATATGTCGTCAATTGTGTAGTTGGTACCAAATATCTCATTGAATTTATTGACAAACTTACTCAGTTGTGATTCGCTGAATCTCGGCTCGTCTCCTTTTAGTTTGCTGAATTTGCTACCTTTATTTTTTGCCGCATTGTTCAATGTCTGCAAAACATCATTTTGGCCAACAATCAATTCTCTGGTTTTTGTTTTATTTAAAGGGGAATCTGAGAATTTTTCGTTAATAAAATTACTTAAAGCTTCATAGACAACGTGTTTCTTTCTTGCCAATTCGTAGTCAAGGCGTTCTCCTGAATTGTTTGTTTTGAAGGCGGATTTTGCATCCTTGATTATTCCAAGCCTTATCATCTCCGCTATGACGGCAACCGGCACGCCATCATTTTTCCATCGTGATGCGCTCTTAGCATTTGGCCCCTCAAGTTCGGTATCGCCTTTTATTTTGTCTATCTTTTTTTGTAATTCTTGTGCCCAATTTTTATTATCGGGGTCAATATCCAAACTGTTCAAAAGTTCATCAAGTTTGAAATCTTTTCTTTGCGTAATTTCAGTATTCCGAAATGCTGCTGGTGTTTCTTTCATTTTAACTCTTGACGACGGTATTGCCCTAGTTTCTGGGTCAATGCCTTCACGCATTAGGTTTACATCAGCATCCACATAATCCGCGCCGGGGTCGGGGAAGGAGCCAAAAAATTCAAATTTTGCTTTTTTGTCTGCCATGTTTTCATATGCATCTTGACTTATTTTGTCTCCGTATTCATTCTCCCAATTTGGATAAGCGTCTTTTCCAAAAGTTTCGATTACGAATCTTCGCCTCATACCGGAACGAGCTACGTTTTCTGCATACCTTAAGTCTCCTGAATATTTCTCGTCGGGTGTTGTTGGAGAAAAAAATCGCCAAAAGGGCATTTCTGGCTGGTTTCCTATTTCTGCAATTAAGTTCATTACATCGTTGTGTGATATTCCCGCATCTTCCATCTCTAATTTTCTGATTACGGCCTTATCATTGATACCGAACATTGATGCAAGTTCCCTTGTTGTAATTGGTCTACGGGAAGACACGGTTCCATCTGATTCAACTTTTTCCGGGATTGTTATCATCTTGGTTAAATTTTTTACCGAAAGCATCCAATTTTCTGGG
>Ga0194120_10009551_pt1 | contig 12262 bp, 12 predicted proteins | sample TA2MahCa65mmetaG_FD_148642 | JGI IMG/M metagenome (GOLD analysis project Ga0194120, IMG submission 148642) | Freshwater microbial communities from Lake Tanganyika, Tanzania - TA2015019 Mahale Deep Cast 65m | ecosystem: Environmental > Aquatic > Freshwater > Lake | place: Tanzania: Lake... | reverse complement strand
GATCAACACCGCGATCACTCAGGCCTCGGCTCGTCTCGCCGCGCTCGGCTCATCGTCCAAGGCGGTGTCGCTGCAAAACGAATTCGTCTCGAAGTTCATCGACATCCTGACGGAAGGCATCGGCACCCTGATCGACGCCGTTCTCGCCAAGGAAGCGGCCGCGCTGCAATCCCTGCAGATCAAGCAGCAGCTCGGCACCCAGGCGCTGTCGATCGCCAACGCCAATCCGCAAGTCCTGCTCTCCTTGTTCCGCGGGTAGCCTCTCCTCCCCTCCCGCAAAACTGGGGGCGCCAATGGCGCCCCCCTCTTTGCGCGCCGTCGTGGCGACTTCCGGATGGACGGCAGCGGTGGCCTCCGTCACACTCGTCGTCATGTTTCGCGGTTGGCTGGTCGTCGCCGGCGCTTTCGGCGTCATGTTCGTCATCTATGGCGCGACCTACGCCTTCCCGGCCTTTTTCAACATCCTCGAGACCGAGTTCGGCGCGAGCCGGGCCGAGGTCTCGCTGGTTTTTTCGATCGCCGGCTTTCTTTACTTTCTTCTCGGCGCGATCAGCGGCCGCCTGGCCGACAAATGGGATCCTCGGTACGTCATCGGCTTCGGCATTTTGGCCCTGGGCGGCGGTTTCCTGGTGGCGGGCCAAGCGGAGACGCTGATCGGTCTTTATATCGGCTATGGTCTTGGCGTCGGTATCGGCGTCGGCTTCGCTTACGTTCCCTCGATCGCGGCGGTACAGCCTTGGTTCATTCGCAAGCGCGGCCTCGCCTCGGGTCTTGCGGTCTCCGGCATCGGTTTCGGCACCTTGATCGTCCCGCCGATCGCGGCTTACGGCATCGAGGCGCTCGGCTGGCGGAACGCCTGGCTCTCGATCGGAGCCACGGTCCTGGTTTTGGGTGCGCTGGCGACAATCCTGGTCGAAGGCTCGCCCGCCAAGCGCGGTCTCACGCCGGACGGCTTGCCGCCGCCTCCGGGCGGGCCTGCCGCGGCACAGGGTATCGACGTCGCCGAAGCGATACGCACGCGCGCCTTCTGGACCTTGGCCGGCGGCGCGGCGCTCGCCTCGCTCGGCCTGTTCCTGCCTTTCGTCCACCTCGTGCCTTATGCCCAAGACCAGGGTATCGCCAAGGCCGATGCCGTGATCTTGTTCAGCCTGATCGGCATCGGTTCGACCGTCGGACGCTTTGCCATCGGCGGGCTCGCCGACCGACTTGGGCGCAAGCGCGCGCAGACCCTGATGTTCGCAGGCATCGCGCTTTCGAACGTGTTGTGGATCGCCTCGACCAGTCCTTGGGCGCTCGCGTTGTTCGCGCTCTTGTTTGGGACCTTCTACGGCGGCTTCGTCGCCATCGCGCCCGCGCTCGCCGCCGATCTCTTCGGCGCGCGCTACGTCTCGGGCATTATCGGCGTGCTCTATTCGAGCGTCGGCTTCGGCACCTTGATCGGGCCGCCACTGGCGGGTCTCGCCTACGATCTGACGCGGAGCTATGCCATCCCGATCTGGTGTTCGGTCGCGCTCACCGCGCTTGCCGCCCTCCTGACCGCGACGCTAGCGCCGCCAAAGAAGAAGTCCGCCGACTAATCCTCGTCGGCGCCGATCCGGGCGCGCAGGCCTTTGACCTGCTTGCGATGGGCTTTGGCACGGCGACGGGCGCGACGCTCGCTCCGCGGCACTTTGGTGGCATGACGCGGCGTGGGCGGCACGGCCGCGGCCGAGACGAGTTCGACCAGGCGCTCGAGCGCGTCGCGGCGATTGGCTTCGCGGCTCTTGAAGCGCTGCGCCATGATGATCAGATCGCCGTCTTCCGTCATGCGCCGCCCGGCAAGAGTGCGCAGACGCCGGCGTGTCTCGTCATCGAGCGCGGACGAACGCGCGGCGGCAAAGCGCAGGCGCAGCGCGCTCTCGGTCTTGTTGACATGCTGACCGCCCGGGCCGGAGGCGCGGATCGCGGTGATTTCGATGTCCTGGTCCGGAATGACGATCCGCGCATTGACCATGACGGGCATGCTCAGGCGCGCTTGGATGGCTCGCGCGAAAGACCCTTGGCCGCCAATTCGTCGAGATAGCCTTGCCAGACTTGGTCCTGGGTCTCGCCCAGCTCGCGCAAATAGTCCCAACTGTAGATGCCGGTGTCGTGGAGGTCGTCGAATTTGATGCGAATGGCGTAATTGCCTACGGGCTCTACGTCGATGATGCCGACATGGCGCCGCCCGGCGACCGTCGTCTCCTGGCCGGGGCCGTGTCCCCGCACTTCGGCCGAGGGGCTGCGGACACGCAGGAGTTCGGCCGGCAAGGCGAAGGCGTGACCGTCCTCGAAAGCGATTTCGAGCGTCTTTTCCGCCTTCTTCAGACGGATCTCGGTCGGCCAGGGTGTGTCGGTCACGGTCAGCGTCCTCCGCCAGCGAGCTCAAGCTTGCGTGCCTCGTCGGGCAACATGATCGGGATGCCGTCGCGGATCGGATAGGCGAGGCCCGCGCGCTCGGAGATCAGTTCCTGGCTCTCCTTGTCATAGCGCAGCGGCCCTTTAGTCATAGGGCAGACCAAGATTTCCAGGAGCTTGGGATCGATGCTGGGCGTCGTCATGGGTCCTCCATCATTGGCGCGTGGTCGCAGCCGAAGAGTGCCGCGAGGCGAGTGCCATTTCCATCAGCGTCGTCACGATCTCGGCCCGCTCGCCGAGCGAAGGCGCTTCGAGCAGCGCTTGTTTTTCCGACGGCGCGAAGGGGCACATCATGGCGAGCGCCGAGACCAGAGCATCGTCCGGCGCCTTGGCGACCGCGCTCCAATCGACCTTGAGATTGCGGAGCTTGAAGAAGCCTTCAATGGCGCGCGCAAGACGCTTGCGATCGAAACCGCCGGAAGCGACCTCGAAATCCGCCCGATAGGGCGCATAGGACGCCAGCACTTCCCGATAGAGCTTGCGCGCCGGCATCTCGTCGACGATGTCGAAGCGGCAGACGCCGGCAAGCGAAATGTGCAGGCGGCCGTCCTTGGTCTCGCTGTATTCCGCGATCGCGCCCAGGCAACCGACGCGGTAGATCTCGGGCCGGTCGTCCATGTCGGTGTCCGCCTTGACCGGCTGGATCATGCCGATGAGGCCGGCGCCGGCGCGCGCGTCCTTGACCATCTTGAGATAGCGCGGCTCGAAAATGTTGAGCGGCAGCCGCCCGCGCGGCAGCAACAGCACCCCGGTCAGCGGAAAGACCGGGATGGTCCGCGGCAGTTCGTCGAAACGGAGCGTCTTCGTGGCCACGGTCCGTCAGCGAAAGAGGATCGAGGAGAGCTGACGACGCGCGGCGATGGTCGCCGGGTCCATCTGGCCCCAAGCCTCGAAGAATTTGAGGAGTTCCTGGCGCGCCGCCTCTTCGTTCCATTTGCGGTCGAGCCGGATCGATTCGAGCAGCTGTGCCGCCGCGCCTTCGCGATCGTTCCGGGCCAGGAGCGCATGGGCGAGGTCGATCCGCGCCTGATGATCCTTGGGATCGGCCGCAATACGGGCCTCAAGCGCCGCCGTGTCGCCGGCCTTGGCCGCCTGTTCCTTGAGCGCGAGCGCCGCTTTGGCCCCGGCGATCTCGGTATGGTTCTGGGCGGAGGCCGGCGCCTTGGCGAGCACGTCCTTGGCGCGGGCGAGGTCGTCGGCTTCGATGTAGCAGCGCGCAAGACCCGCGATCGCCGCCGGATTGTCGGCCTCGAGCTTCAGGATCTCGCCGAAGATCTCGATCGCTTCATCGCGCGCGCCTTGTTCGAGCGCTTCCTTGGCGGCTTCGAGCGCCTCGGCGACCGGATTGGCGCCCTCGCCGCCCAGCCGGCCGATGAATTCGCGCACCCGGCTTTCCGGCAGCGCGCCGACAAAGCCGTCGACCGGTTGGCCGTGATGGAAAGCGTAGACCGCCGGGATCGACTGGATGCGGAGCTGCTGGGCGATCTGCTGGTTTTCGTCGATATTGACCTTGACCAACTTGACCTTGCCGCCCGCCTGGGTAACGACCTTCTCAAGCACCGGGCCGAGTTGCTTGCAGGGGCCGCACCAGGGCGCCCAGAAATCGACGATCACCGGGACCTTGCGGCTTTCCTGGATCACGTCTTTGACGAAATTCTTGGTGTCGCTGTCCTTGATCAGGTCGGCGGGTGCGGCACCCGGCGCGGCAGGGCCGCCGATGATGGTGTTCATGGTCGTCTCCTAAGTCCTCATAGATGGTCACCCGGCCCCGCTTACGTCAAGGACCCGGGGTTGGTGGCCGCAAGACTTGACGAAGCGGATCAGGTCGGTTGCGCCGATCGCCGTCGTCGCTTCGTTGTGGAGCGGATGATAGTTGAGCAGTTCGAGCCGCATCATGGCGGCATCGAGGACGGGACTGACGCGGAGCCCCGCATCGTTGATCAAACCGAAAGGCGTGACCGCGCCCGGCTCGACGCCCAAGACCTCGCGCAAAAGCTCGGGCTTGCCGAAAGAGAGGCGCGCCGAGCCGATGCGCTTGTCGAGCGTCTTGAGATCGACCGGCGCATCCTCAAGCGTCAACACCAGCCAGAGCTGGTCCTTCTTGTCCTTGAGGAACAGGTTTTTGCAATGCCCTCCCGGAAGATCGCCGCGCAGGCGCTGGCTTTCCTCGACGGTGCGGAGCGCCGGGTGGCGATGCGTCGTCCAGATGATGTCGAGCGCGCGAAAGCGCTGATAAAGCTCGTCCTCGGTCTTGGGCATGGCGCGGGACCTTAGGGGGGCAGCCACGACGGCGCAACGGACAACAACAAGGACTTGCGCGGGCTGGCCCGCCGCCCTATAAGGCCGCCTCCGGTGCGGGCGTAGCTCAGGGGTAGAGCACAACCTTGCCAAGGTTGGGGTCGAGGGTTCGAATCCCTTCGCCCGCTCCAGTTTCCTCAGTACCTAAACATCCGTTTTCGACCGTGGCGGCAGGAGTCGGGCCGTCCGGCCACCTTTTGCCCGGCCTTGCCAAAATGTCGCAGGGCGGTCAACATCAGGCCCAGATCTGGGCCTTATCGGCCATCGTCCCCAGGCATACAAAACGAACAACTCGGAGGAAGCCAGATGCACAAGATGACAGCAGCGATTCTGCTTGCGACCGGGCTTTTGATCGGCGGCACGATCACGACGGTGACGGCCAGCGAAAAATCGGGAACGGCGTCCTGCGGCACCAAGGGCACCGCCTATTGCAAGCAGAAGGTCGCATACCACCTCAACAACAAGGGCGGCGAAAACGATGCGGCCTACATGGCGGCGCTCGGCAATGTCCAAAACCACATCAACGCCGTCGGCGGCAGCAACATCGAGGTCTTGGTCGTCATGCATGGCGATGGCCTGGGCATCTTGCAAAGCGCCAAGGACAATCTGCGCCTGCAAGGCGTGATCACCAATCTCAAGAACCAGAAGGTCGGCTTTTTGGTCTGCAAGAACACCTTGACCGCGCGCAAGATCGACCCGGACAAGGACCTGTTCGACGTCAATGCCGAGGACGTCGTGCCTTCGGGCGTGGCGGAACTCTCGGCCTTGCAGCAAAAGGGCTACACCTACATCAAGCCCTGAACGCTTTCGGCGGACCGGAAGTGGGCGGCGCGCCTCAGCCCTGAAGCGCGCGCCAGACTTCCTTGTCGCGCTCCGCCGTCCAGATGCGAGGCGTGTCGATACCAAGCGCCTCGTCGAAGGCGCGGGCGACGTTGAAGGGCAGGCAGTGCTCGTAGATGGCGTAATCGGCGAAACGAGGGTCGCAGGCGGCGCGGCAGGCTTCGAAAGCCTGCTTCAAATTACCGCCGCCTTGCGCCACGCGCGCGACCGCGTCGTAAGTCGCCTTGAGGAAGTTCCCGGTCGACGCGAGCGCCTTCGTGACCATCTCGTCGCCGATCAAGGCATCGCCCCGCCCGGGCATGAGCGCGCGCGGACGAAATTCGCCGATCCGTAGCAGCGTCTTCGGCCAATCGGCGAAATGCGCATCGCCGCAATAGCAGGCCGAACGGTATTCGACCGCATCGCCCGAGAACATGACGCCGGCATCGGGCACCCAAGCGACGATATCGCCCGCGGTGTGCGCGCGGCCGAGATGCATGAGGTCGACGCGGCGCTTGCCGAGATAGAGCGTCAGGCTGGTCTTGAAGGTGAGCGACGGCCAGGTCAGGCCCGGCACGCTGTCGGCGGCATCGAACAGGCGCGGAAAACGCTCATATTCCGACTTCCAATCCTCAAGCCCACGCTCATGGATCATGGCGCGACAGGCATCGGATGCGATGACCTCGGCCGCGCCATAGGCCGAGGCGCCGAGCACGCGCACGGCGTGGTAATGCGAGAGCACGACATAGCGGATCGGCTTGTCGGTCACTTGGCGCACGCGCGCGATCACCTGGCGCGCCATCACCGGCGTCGCCTGGGTGTCAATGACCATGACACCGTCGTCGCCGACGATGATGCCGGTATTGGGATCGCCCTCGGCGGTGTAAGCATAGAGCCCCGGCCCGATCTCGGTGAAAGAGACCGTCTTCGCTTTGGTGTCGGCGACCGACGCGAAAGCCTTGGTCATGAATGCGACACTCCCTGAGACGCAGGCCGGCATTCGTTTCACGCGAGGCCACGCCAGGTCAAGCCTGCGGCTCGGACGTATCGAACTCTGCTCCGGCGGACGATCGTCCTTCGGAATTGGCAGAGCGGCGCGAGCCATCGCCTTGATTTTGCTGTGACTCGGTGCTCTAAGGCGAATCATGGTCAAAGGCATCACCCCTCCAGGCCATCAGCCTCTGCCGCCGCAGATCGCCGAGCACCTGACGGGCGCGAACCAGCGCCATGTCGCGCGGAATGCCGCCCATGCTCAGCATGTCGCCCAGGCGCAACATGTCGCTCGAGCGCCGCATGGCGCGGAGCATCTAGTCGGCGCCAATCATAGCGAGAGCGAACAATCCGCCGGCAAGGCGGCGCATGGCGCCGAGCACTTGACCGGCCTCAATCAGGCCAATGCGCTCCGCATGAAAGCGGGCATGGGCCTCCTCCGTACCGGCATGGGCAAGCGCCCGCAAGTCGCCAAGAAGCGCGTCGTCATTCGACAAAAAAAGGACGTCCGCCCCGATGCTGCCGTCAGCGGCGACAATCGCCGGAGCGCGACGCGTGTCGAGATCGACGACTCTTGGATCACGTTCGAGGACGAGCAGCACCCGATCCGCAACATCAGCGCCTCGGGCGTGCTGATCCAACCCTTCAAGGGTTTCGCCAAGCAGGGCGATCGCAAGCGCTTCATGGTCCATATCGACGATGTCGGCATCACTTTCAACTTCGAGACGGACGCGGTCGTCGTGCGCGTCGAAGGCGATTCGGTTGCCTTCAAATTCTCGGCCTTCGAAGAGGGCGCGAAGGACGCGCTGATCTATTACTTCAAGCTCAAATTCGGCGGCGATCTCTTTGACGTCAAGGCCTGATCTCAGGCGGGCGCCTCGGAAAGATTGCCCGAGATTTTCCTGTAGCCGTTCGAAAGCGCCGACAATTCCTCGCGGCTGATCACGTCCTGGCGCGCCAATCGACGCTGGTGCCGTGATAATGCGCGGTCGCGAGCGTCTTGGTTTCACCGCCAGGCCAGGCGGTCAGCCGTAGTTCCGGCGGCTGGTCCTTGCCCACGGGTTCGAAACGAAGCCAGTAGAGCGGCGCGACCCTCGATGCCGACGCGCCCGCCTTGGCAAGCGTCGCTTCGATCCGCGCCTGGGTCTCGCGCGGCATGTATTGCCACATGATGGTGTGATAGAGCACCGTCGCTTCGCCCGAGGCGCGTTCTTGCAACTGCCGCTCGATCCAATCGGTGGCATCGGCCTTCTCGACTTTCACGTTCCGAGCAAGCGCGAGGGCGAGCGCGCCGTCGAAGGCGGCAAGGCGCGCAGTCATGTCGGGCCAGATATAGGCGCGAAGCCGAAGCCGCGCCGCGGCATCGGCGATGTCGAAAGGCTCAAGATCGCAAGCCGCGCGACGGGCGACGCGAAGCGGTGCCGCGACGTCAGGCGCCGGACCGCTCCAGGCAGGCGCAAGCCGGACCGGGCTTGCCGGATCGCCCCAGGCAACTTCGCCCAAACGGTAGTTGAACCGATCCCAGGAATTGTTCAGCCCCGCGCTCGCGCCGATTTCGAGCGCGCGCAGCGGCAGACCCGAGCGACGCGCGACCTCGAGAAAGCCGCCGATCAGCACCGCCGAACGACCGACTTCATTGGTCTGGGGCGGCGATTTGAGAAAGTCGCGAATGAAATCGCCGTGATCTCGGTTGGTTTCGTGGAGCGCGGCACCAAGATCGATCGCCTTCGAGCCATCGCCGCCCGGATAGTGCGCGGCGAGAGCCGGCGCATGGCCGAGTAGGACAAGGGCGTGCATGGCCCCGGTCCAGCGGAGCGCCATCGCATCCTTGACCGGGTGCCCTTGCCAGGCGCCGAAGAAAACCGCGATCGCCCCGCCGACGTCGAAATCTTCGAGCGCCCAGTCGAGCAGCCGCGCATTCAAGGGCGAGCCGAGTTTGCGGCACCATTCGGCCTGGACGCGCAGCGCCTCGGCGACGGCGCTCACCTCAATAGGACTTTCGCTTGGGATTGGTGAACCAGCGCCCGAAGGCTGCACGGGCCGCGGGATCGGGCAAATGCAAAGCCGCGAGCGCCTCGGTTTCCGGCCAGATCCTGACCGCGCGCCAGAAGTCGGCGTCGTCAAAGCCGATGGCCGCGGCATCGCGCTGGGTATTGGCGTAGACCAAATGTTTCGCCCTCGACCAAAGGATGGCCGAAAAGCACATCGGACAAGGTTCGCAGGAGGCATAGACCGTCGCGCCGGAAAGATCGTGGCTCTTGAGGCGCCGACAAGCGTCGCGGATCGCCACGACCTCGGCATGCGCTGTCGGATCGCGGCGCGCCGTCACGCGGTTGCGGCCGCGGCCGACGATCTTGCCGTCCTTGACGACGACGGCGCCGAAAGGCCCGCCGGCGCCCGAGCGCGCATTGACTGCGCTTTCGGCGATCGCTTCGAGCAGAAAGCGTCTATCCGTCTTGCTGATCTTTCGCTTCTTCACGGCCCGAACATAGCCGTGGCCGCTTCCTCCGCGCAACGTTTCGTGTTTCTCTCGGCGACGCGAATTTTTCGAACGGAGCAGAACATCATGTCCGCCGTGCCTAACTCCAACCGTCCGCAAGGCCGCATGAACGGCGGACGCGCCCTCGCCGAGATGCTGCGCATCGCCGAAGTCGGACCGATGTTCGGCATGGGCGGCTTTCAGCTCCTGCCCTTCTACGAGGCGGCGCGCGCGCTCGGCCTCAAGCATTATCTGATCAACGACGAGCGCACCGGCGCTTTCGCGGCCGATGCCTATGCCCGCGTCTCGGGCCGGGTCGGGGTCTGCGACGGCACGCTCGGGCCGGGCGTCACCAACCTGGTGACCGGGCTGGTCGAAAGCCTCAATGCCGGCGTGCCCATCGTCGCGATCGCCGGCGATGCCCAGCGCGCGCATGCCTGGAAGAACATGACCCAGGAATGCCGCCAACTCGACATCCTGCGCCCGGCGGTCAAGGACGTGCTGCGCATCGAGCGGATCGAGCGCGTGCCCGAATTCGTCCGCCGCGCCTTCGCCGTCGCCACATCGGGCCGCGCCGGCCCCGTCGTACTCGACGTGCCGGAGGATATCTGTCACGGCGAGCATGATTTCGCGCCGGGCGAATTTCATATCGATCCCGATACGTTGTCGATTCCGGCGCGGCGTGCGCGCCCGGCAGCCGCCGAGCTTCGCCGCGCTGCCGCGCTGCTTGCCAAGGCCAAACGGCCGGTCATTCTCGCGGGCGGCGGCGTGCATCTTTCCGGCGCCTATGGCGCGCTGCTCGCGCTTGCCGAAGCCGAGAACATCCCTGTCGCCCATACCATGAGCGGCAAGGGCAGTATCCCTTGCGTTCATCCCCTGTCGGCCGGGCTTTTCGGGCGCTATGACCGCATCGCCAACGGCCTGATCGCCGAGGCGGATTGCCTGCTGGTCGTCGGCTGCAAGCTGGGCGAGATCGCGACCAAACGCTTCACGCTGCTGCCGGCGGGCGTGCCGATCATTCAGCTCGAGGTGCTGGCCGAGGAAATCGGGCGGACCGCCAAGATCGACGTCGCGCTCTGGGGCGACGCACGCGAGGGTCTAGAGGATCTCGCCGCCGACCTCGCACAGGGCCGCAAGGCGAGGCATGAGGCGCGACACGACTATGCGCGCGAAATCATGCGGCGCATGGATGCTTGGCGGGAGGCCGCGACGCCGCGCTACACCGCCGCCGAAATCCCGATCAACATGGGAAGACTGATCGGCGAATTGATGAAGGCGATGCCCGAGGACGGCATCTTGGTGGCCGATGGCGGCTTTGCCGCGCATTGGACGGGCCTGCTTTACGACACCAAGCGCGCCGGGCGGAGTTATGTGCCGGATCGCGGGCTCGCCGCCATCGGTTATGGCCTGCCCGGCGCGCTTGGCGCCCAATTGGCCGCGCCGAAATCGCCGGTCGTCGCGATCACCGGCGATGGCGGTCTCAACATGACCATCGGCGATCTCGAGACGGCGCGTCGCCTGGGTACGAATTTCATTCTGGTCGTGGTGAACAACGCGGCGTCCGGCTACGTCAAGGCGCTGCAACACGCCATGTATGGCGCCGGGAATTACCAATCGAGCGATCTGGCCGAAACCGACTACGCCGCCATCGCCCGCGCCATGGGCTGCAAGGGTGTCCGGGTCGAGGACCCGGCCGCGCTCGGCGCCGTCTTTCGCCAGGCAATGGCCGAACGCGATAGACCGACCGTGATCGACGTCGTGGTGACCCGTGACCCGGCCAAGATGCTGCCCGCCGCCGACAACCGAGCGCTGGTGGTCAAGGCCGGGGATCGCCCCGTTTAGGCGCCACTGGGCTAACCCGATAGGGGGTGACCGCCATCACTGACAAGCCTTCGAAATAGAGGGAAAATTAAGCTCGAAGACCCTTTTCCTGGCCGGATTCCTATGCGAGGCTGGGGAATTCGGTCGGTGAGTCACAAAATGGCGACAGGAGGCCGCTGAAGTGACGGTTCAAACAACCGTTAACTTGGCTTCGGTGATCGGCGAAGGCGCCGAGTCGCGCTCGTCGCCAATTGCCACGGTGGACGCGCCGGCGCTCGGCGGCAAAGTCACGGTCCCTGGCGGCACTTTCCTGATCGAAGCGGATTACGGCCGTGCCGGGCCTGACCTCGTTCTCACCGGCGCCAATGGCGAAACAGTCCTGGTCCGCGGCTTTTTCGCCACCGAGACGCCGCCGATCCTGACTTCCGATACGGGCCTGGTCGTCGATCCGGGTCTTGCGGCGCGCCTCGCCGGACCCATTGCGCCGGGCCAAGTCGCCCAAGGTTTGCCCTTGCCGATCCCGGGCCTCGGTGGCGCCGCCGCCGCGGCACCGAGCGCGGCTTCGGGCGGCGCTGTCGATGTACCCATCGGCAAGATCGATCGCGCGGCCGGCGCGGTGACAATCTTCCATAAGGATGGCACCAAGGTCCAAGCCAATCCAGGCGATCCGATCTACCAAGGCGATATCGTTACCACCCAGAAGGGCGGCTCGATCGGCATCCTGTTCAACGACAAGACCACCTTCTCGCTCGGCGAAAGCGCGCGCATGGCGCTCGACCAGATGGTGTTCAATCCGGACAGCGGCCAAGGCAAGCTCGGCATTTCGGTGCTGCAGGGCGCTTTCCTGTTCGTCTCGGGCGAAATCGCCAAAGGCAGCCCCGATGGCATGACCATCAAGACCCCGGTCGCGACCATCGGCATTCGCGGCACGGCAGGCGGCTCGCGCGTTGGCAGCGAAGGCGAACCGACCAGCTATTTGCTGATCCGGGATGTCAACGGCAATCTCGGCCAGATCAACATTACGACAGGCCTCGGCACCCAATCGGTCACGCAAGAAAACCAGGCGACGACAGTCACCAGTTTCTTTGCCGTACCGACGGCCCCGATCATCATTTCTCGCGAAGCCTTGATCGGCACGCTCGGCACCGCGCTTTACAGCCTGCCGCCGCAACCGACGCTCGCGCCCCGTGGCGCCGACGGCGTGGTGCTTGCGCCTGTCGGCTTTGCCGCGGTGCCACCGCCTGCGGGAGCTCCGGGAGGGCCCCCGGCTGGTGGACCGGCCGCTGCCATTGGTGTTCCCGGCGCGCCAACGCCTGGTGCGCCAACGCCCGGCACTCCCCCGCCGGGCGCTTTGCCTCCGGGCGCTTTGCCTCCGGGCGCTTTGCCTCCGGGCGCTTTGCCTCCGGGCGCTTTGCCTCC
>Ga0194120_10009550_pt1 | contig 12262 bp, 7 predicted proteins | sample TA2MahCa65mmetaG_FD_148642 | JGI IMG/M metagenome (GOLD analysis project Ga0194120, IMG submission 148642) | Freshwater microbial communities from Lake Tanganyika, Tanzania - TA2015019 Mahale Deep Cast 65m | ecosystem: Environmental > Aquatic > Freshwater > Lake | place: Tanzania: Lake... | reverse complement strand
GAAGGGCTCTAGTCAAGGATACGTGGGGACGCTGCCCGCGGGGCAGTTGCTCTAGGAACTCGCAAATTCGGGAGAGGGAGCGGCGCGCGCTCCCCCCACTGTGGCTGCTCCAGCCCTAAGGACAGAGCACGACTTCGAGGCCATTCGACAACGCGGCGAGTCCGGTCCCAGGGACGGCCCCCTGCAAGTGGAACCGAAGTCCGGCCAGGGCGGGCAGGTCGGGCACGCCGACCGGCCACGTGACCGTACCGGTCGCGTCCGCCCCGAAGGGAATCACGGCCAGGTTCGGCACGACGAGCAGGACACCAGACTCGAAGGGCGTGTAGTCGGCTGCCGTGCCCCAGGCCAAGAGCGCAGTGGCCAAGGCCGGTGCGCCCGCCAACTGAATGGTCACCGTGGTGCCCACGCTGGCGCTGCCGCTCGCACTGAGGCTCAGCGTGTGGGCGAACGGATTGAGATGGTCGTACTGAACGAAACCGCAGACAGGCTGATTCGACGCGTTCGGCGTCGGATCGAGCAACGAGTAGGCCTGATTGGCGCCATCGAACAGCGAGCCCGTGGCAACGTCGATCTCCTGCGGTCCGAAGGTCAGGCTCGCGATCAAGGTCGCCCCATCGGTGCCGAACAGGGCCACGGTCTCACCGGTCGAAGAGAGCTTGAAGTCGGCGTGCAGAGGACCGTCGGTCAGATCCTCGTCCGCCCAGAACAAGATCGTGCTTCCCGCGGGGAGCAGCGTGCCGGCGGGGATCTGCCATTCGGTTGGCGTGAGCAGATTGTCGGTCATGTACATCCCCGACAGATCCACCGTGGCGCTGCTGCGGTTGTAGAGCTCCACGTAGTCCTCGAACTGCCCCATCTCGTCCGCGAGGACCGTCTGATTGCGGGCGAGGACTTCGTTGAAGATCACGTCGCCGTTGCTCGGCGGCGCCGGAGCCTCGATCCAATTGGGAGCGATCTCGGTGCGCTTGGGCTCGAAGGTCGTCGACGAGAAGCTGTTGGCCGAGCTCGCGCCCACGTAGTACGGGACGCGCTGTCCGGGAGTCAGGGTGAACGGCAGTGCGGCGCCATACACTCCGTCACCGGCCGCGCCGTCCCCCGCCGTGCCGTTGTCGGACATCGGCACTCGCGTCCAGGGCCCCGTCAGCGCGGGCTGGTAGAACAAGCGCGCCGTCGCCACCGGAACGACAGGCCCGGCGATCTGCGCCGTGATGTAGATCGTGACGCCCGCCTGATTCGTGCTGGCCTGGACGTTCGTGATCACCGGAGCCGGCGCGTTGAGCTCCACGTTGGCGAGCAGCAGGGCGCGGCGCTGATCCACGTACTGCTTCAATCCGAGCACGTTTCCGCCGAAGGGCCCGCCGCCACCCAGGTTCACGGTGGTCGTGAAGTTGTTCACGAACGACGTGTACGAGTACAGCTTCTTCGGGTCGGCCTGCACCGCGGAGTCGATCAGAGCCTTGTGCGTCTCGAAGATCGGACCGAGGTGCGCCCAGTCCAGCAGCGGCAGGATCGTGCGCATGTGCGCGAAGTAGCGCTGCCTGAGTTCCGCCGCGGCGAGCACGTTGCTCAGGAACGGCTTGCTCGTCGCCCCGAAATTGTGGGTTGCGGACCAGGTCGCGACCTTGAACGCCTCGTTGCCGTCGGTCTGGTGCAGGTGCATGCGTCCGTCGATCGGATTGCGATAGGCAACGAAGTCGGCGCCCTTGTTGATGTAGGAGTCGTCATCCGCGCACAGGTTCTCGAGCGCCACCGTCCAGGTCGACGGATCGATGGCGAAGACCTGGTCGATCGTCTGCCAGCTGGCGGGAGGCGTCGTGCTGACGGCCTGGCAGACCGCGATCAAGGGCTGGAAAGGATCGGCGAATCCGCCCGGGTCCTTGATCTCGTACTGTGAGTAGGAACTTGGCGACGTGCCGAAGTACTGCAACCCCGGACCGTTGGGGTTGTTCGGCATCTTGATGCGCAGGCCGTCCTCATTGTCGAAATGCTGCTTGAGCAGCGTCTTGTCGTACTGCTGGATGTTCGCGTAAACGCCCCAGTTCTGGCCTTCCAGCGTGAGCACGATGTGGTTCGCGCGACCGTTCGGGATCCACTGCGCCAGAAGGTTCGAGTAGACGACTTCCCGGCAGAAGGTCGGATCGGTGAACGCGTTGTTGAAGTTGAGGTTCTTGAACCCCATCACCGTCTGGTCGTCGTCGACGAAATTGACGTCGATGTTCAGGGAGACCTTTTGGGAGCCCACGGGCAAGGCGGTGTACGAGGTGTTGCCCCGAATGCGAACTCCTACGTTGGGATAGGTCACGCCCGCCACGGTCATGTCGGCGAGGATGTTCGTCTGCGACGCGTAGTTGGCCTGCAGCAGCGACCACCAGTTCGCACTGTGGAAGTCCAGGTTCACCGTGCGCAGCACCGTGGTGTCGTAGAAGTCCTGGGCGGCAGCAGCGGAGGCACACAGGGCCAGCCCAGCAACACAGAGGAGTGTCTTCATGCGAATGGGAGGACGGAGCGGGTGGAGGCGAGGGAAAGGGCGCGAGAGCAGGGGCGGTTCAGGGGAGGACCGGCTGCTCGGGGGGATGGAGGCGTGGCGCTTGCGGCCGATGGGCCGGCGCGGACGGGTTGGGGAGTAGAGAGCCCAGCATAAACGCGGGGCGCCGGCGTAGGTTCCGGCAAACTTGCGACGTCTGGAGAATCCAGATCCTCTGGGGCAAGGAGGCCTCCTACCCAATGGGCGCCACTCACAGACGCGCCGCCCGGTGCCAACCAATCGGCCACCTCTGGTCGCCACGGCTCTCCGGGCGGCGCAGACGACGAGCGCGCGCGAGTGCGACCAAGCCGCCGCCGGCAGCCCAACGCCACCACCGGCGGCGGGCGCGCCGTGGCCGATCGCCGAGCCGCGCAGTCACAGCTCCGGCAAGGAATTCTTCGGCTCCGCGTCGCGTGGCCCGCGGGGAGTCGAACAGTGCCAAGACCACGCTCTTCGCGACCTCAACCGGGTGTCAAGGTGAGGCCGGGTCGAAGGCGGATGCCGACCAGCTCAGGGGCTCGACGGCGGGTAGACCAGGTCAGGCAGGTTGTGGATCAGGAGATACTTGGACCTCAGCTCGAGCTCGGCAGGAGGCAGCGCGGCGTAATCCGTGCGCACGGCTGCAAGCGAACCGCTGGCGCGGAACTGGTATGCGGACGTCGCGTTGAACGTGTGCGGGGCCCCAGTCATTCACATTGGACTGAGGAGCTCCGTCCGTGCGGGCGTGCACGAGGAAGAACACTCGCTGCATCTGCACCAGGACATTCAGCAGGGTCGTCCACTCCTTGACGTGGATTCCGGCCGCGCGGCAGAAGAGCCCGAGTTCGGCGAAATAGACGAAATAGCCACTCGAAGGTTGGGTCGTGTTGAAACCGCTCGGAAGCGTGACTGCGAGCTCACCGAGCCCGAAGCGTTCGAAGGCATCGGCAAGCATGCCGTAGTCGACGCCCTTGGCCGTGGGGAAGTACTTCTTGGCCAGCGACCAGAATACCTCTGAGATGAAACGTGCGTGGGTCTCCAGGTGCTTGTGGAGGTAGCTCGTCGCCGTAGCCCCCTTCGGGTCCCGAACGCGGATCCTCGACTGCTCGCCAAGCGCCAGCATCAGCGAAGTTACCGCCAATCGGGTCGCCAGCAGGTCTTGGAGCTTGAAATCGCTCGGGTACAACGCGTGACACGCATCGATCAGATCTGGGTGCGTGCGGCGATCGAGATCGGCAAAGAAGCAACCCGCGGGGTTCTTCTTGCAGTCGCGGCTGTCCCAGAGTTCCTTGACGTAGTCCTTCGGTCCCTTGACCACCAGCTCGAGGTCATCGGTCTTATGCACCGCCATGCCAGCGACGAGCGTGATTGGATCGACCGGGAGTCTCCAGCGCTTCCCATCCGCAGTCACAAGCACAAGAAACGCCGGCACTGGTCGCTCAAGCTTCGCGCTGAACGGCAGTGAAAGACCGTTGATGATGGACACACCTGGACCTGTGCCGCCGTACGCGATCACATTGGGCCAATCTTCGCGCTGCTTGGCAGTCATGCTGCAGCGCGGCAGGCCGTTCGGCATCGACACGGAACGCGCCTTGCCGCGTCCAGGAACCATGACGAAGAACGCCTTCACGACGTTGGCCGCGAGCGGCCGACCACCGGGAATCTCGATAGCGAGTCTCATGTGCTGGGTGCTCCGTTCAAGGAGTTTGGACCACGACCAGGATGCCCATGCTCAGCAACTCGCCATTGACGTAGCTGAGCGACTTCTGGTCCACCGGACCATTCGTGCTGATGACCTGCAGCTGAAATGCGAAGGAAAGCCCCTCGTCCGGATCGATCGGGACCCAACCCTCGCGCGGCACCCAGATATGGAGACCGCTCGGGCTGATAGGTGTCGAGTTCAAGCCATAGTTGGTCCCCAACTTGGCCTGAACCAGTTTCTGAGCCTCAGCATGGCAGTTGGTGGCAGTCGGGTCCGCGATGGAAACGTTCGGGTTCGCAACTCCGGCGAACTGCTTCATCAGATCATCGAGGACCAAGCCGGTCTGCTGACTGATCGCAACCTTGCCGCTCGCGTCCAGGGTCTTCGCAACCGTGACGTCCTGCGTCACTCCGTGCATGTGAGCCACGGTCAGAATCTACAGGTCCATCAGATCCTCACTCTTGGGTTAGGGTGTCGGGTGGATGATCGCGGCTCACTCATGGCTGCTCGCTGCGCGCGCAGCGGAAGCCCTGAAAGCTGTGGCGAGCATTGTCGGAAATAGGATTGAAGTTGACGGCATCGCCGGGTGTCGTCGGGAAGCGCCGCGCGAGGAACCAGTTTCCGCCCATGGTCACGCGCCGGTTTTCGTCTCTAGTCAGCCTGCCGCCTACTTCCCATTCCATCGTGCTCTCCGTCCACTCCGCGACGTTGGAGTACAGATGGTACACGCCCTCTGGAGATCAGCCATCCGGAATCGACCGGACAGGTACGGCCTCGCGCAGGTAAGAACCGAGCGCGCTCTCGGCTTTCGCCTGTGCAGGGAGTGGAGCGAGCGCGGGTAGCGCGGATTCGTTCGACTCGTTCCCCCACGGGTAAAGTCGTCCTTCGGTGCCGACAGCGGCGCGCATCCACTCGGCGACTGTGGGCAGGCGCTTCCCGGCCCAGTTCGCATACGCGCAGGCATCGCTCCAACCGACCCCTCCGACGGGCAGGTCGCCGTGCTTGGCCAGGAATTCTGCTCGATCGGGCATGGCCTCCCACAGGCGTGGCACGCGGTGCCCTGTCGCCTCGACGAAGCGCGCGTAATCGGTGTTGGAGACCTCGGCCTCGTCGATGTAATACCCAGGCAGGTGCACCCGCTTGCCGCGGAACACCGTGAGCGACTCGCGGTCAGGGAACTCGAACTGCTGATCGAGCGGCTGCTCGGGAATCAGCACCATGCCATCGAGGAGACCGGCCTCGTCGACGCTTCGACGCACTGTGTAACTCAGGTGATCGGCGGCGGAACCGAGATGCAGCGACAGCTCGCGAAATCCACCCTCGGCGAACACGACGGTCGCGCGGTACACGCCGGTCAACAGCTTCGCCTCGAGGAGTGGAGTAGAACCGAGCACGCGCGCCGGGCCCGGCATGCTCGTCGACAGATCGACTTCGCGCACGGTCACGCTGGCCGTGGTCGGCTTGCCGTCGGCGCCCAGCGCGTGGATCGTGACTCGCGGAAAAACGGCCTCGATGCCGGCGCGGCCGCTGAAGCGCGCATCCTCGGGAAACAAGGCGGCCCCCTGCTGCAGCAACCGTAAGGCATCGAGCCGCCCGAGCTCGCGCAGCGACTCGCCGGCGGCCGGATCCCGCGCTTGGGCGAGCGCGGCCTCGGCTTCCTGATGCCACCGTTCGCGGAGCTGGTCGAATTCGGCGGTCAGCAGCGCCAGTTGATCCGCCCGCGCCGGCGACAGATCCTCGACTCGCTCCGCGAGCGCGCGTTCGTAGCCGCGCACCTCGATCAAGCTCGGAAAGGCCAGGCTATCGAGCGGCTCGCCCCCCATGCGCATCTCGAGCTTGGCTTCCAATGCCTCGAGCGAACGCGAACGCTCGGCCTGGCGCGACCAGAGCGCTGCAGCCAGGCCGACCACGAGGACGCAGGCCGCAGCCGCCAGCCAGTACCGGCGCCGCCGCGTGAACTGCAGGATCCGCGAACGCAAGGACGGCGGGGTGGCCAGGATCGCCTCGTGCGACAGGAAGCGCTCGAGATCCTCGCGCATCGCCGCGGCGGACGAGTAGCGCTCGGCCGGCAGCTTGGCCATCGCCTGCTGGCAGATCGTCTCCAGATCGCGAGGCACGCGCGGATTGAGGCGCTTCAGGCGCGGCGGCTCGGCGTACACGATGCGATCGATGATCTCCGCGGCCGTGCGCCCCTGGAACGGCGTGCGCAGCGACAAGAGCTCGTACAACACGACGCCGAGCGAGTAGATATCCGTGCGCTCGTCGACCTGGTGCAGCTGCGCCTGCGCCTGCTCCGGGCTCATGTACTGCGGCGTCCCGGCGATCTCGGTGCTGTGAGTGATCGTGCCCAGCTCGCGGTCGCGCGCGAGACCGAAGTCGACGAGCTTCACCTCGCCCTCGCGGCTGAGCAGGATGTTCGACGGCTTGACGTCGCGGTGCACGATCCCGTGCACGTGCGCGTGGGCGAGCGCGTCGGCCAGCGCGCGCACGAGCAGCACGACGGCCTCGAAATAGCCGCTGGAGGTGTGCGCGGGCAGGTCGGAGGCCTGCGCCGACGGCCCGCGCTTGCCCTCCTTGAGGCGCCGCAGCTCGTTCTCGAGGTTGTGGCCGTCGATCCACTCCATCGCGAAGAAGTGCAGGCCGCGTTCCTCGCCCGCGCTCAGCACGCGCACGATGCCGCTGTGATCGAGCTTGCTGACCGCGACCGCCTCGCGCCGGAAGCGCTCGACGCGCCGCTCGTCCCCGACCACGTCGGCCTTGAGGACCTTCAACGCGACGATCCGGTCGAGCGAAACCTGGCGCGCCTTGAACACGATGCCCATGCCGCCGCGCCCCGCCTCCTGCAGCAGCTCGAAATCGCCGAGACGGCGCGGTACGCCGGACAGGGTCGGCTCGGGGGGCTTGGACTCGGACATCGGTTGCTGGCGCCGGCGTGGAGTCGCCGGGAGTGCGAGCCAGGTCCGGGGTGAAAGGACCCGCGGCCCCGAATTGGACAATCAAACTGCCGGCCGGTTCAAGGCACGTCGAATTCGAGCCAGTCGAGGTTCAACAGCCCGGAAGGCCGTTCCGCATTGCGAAACACCACGTACAGGTCGCCGGCCCCGGCCGGCGTGGCCAGGCTGGTTCCTATCACGCTCCAGTCCTCCCAAGAGCCGTTGGGCTCGACGGGCACGCTCGCGAGCAGCGGGCCCTGCGAGCTGCCGCGGCGCAGCTCGATGCGCCCGCCGCCTCCGGCGGACGACACGCACAGGCGCAGCGCGCGCACGCCGTCGAGCTCGATGCCGTCGTAGCGCAGCCAATGCCCGTCGTCGATCGAGCCCGCATAGCGGCCGCCGCCGGCGCTCGCGTGGTCGTGCCAGCGCGGGCCGCCGGCTTGATCGGCGTGCTCGGCCTCGATGCGCGGCGTGCGCAGCACGAGCTCGGCGCGCGCGCCCAGCGCCTGCGCGCCGGGTGCGCCGCCGTCGGTGTAGTCGGCGACGAGCGTCCAGGCTCCCGCCTCTGCGTTCGGAGCACGCAGCTCCAATTCACCGGCTCGCCCTTGCTGCATTTCGGCGGCGAGCGGCTCGCGCGCGAGCGTGCGGATCCACTCGAGCATGCGCCGCACGTCGGCCTCGGAGAGCTGTTCGTGCGGCAACATCGGCGTCGTGCCCCACACGCCGGAGGAGCCCTTGCGCACACGCTGGAGTGCGAGATCGAAGGCCGCGGCATCGGCGCTGAACCGCGCGGCGACTTCGCGCAAGGGCGGCCCGACGACGCGCCGCTCGACCGCGTGACAGTTCAGACAGTCCGAGCCCCTCACGAGCGCGGCGCCCGGGTGCTCGTCGTCGGCGCCGGCGCTGATCGGACCGGCGCGAAACCGGCTCGATAACTGCGTGCGGCGACTCTGCTCTTCGGCTGCCGCGGTGCGTTCGTCGAGTTCGTCCTCGGGATCGCGGATCTCGACTCGCCAGCGCAGCGTCTGGCCGACACGGGCGAAGCCCGTCCGCGGCGCGGCGAATGCGAGCACGGGCGGCGCATTTCCGACGAGCACCTGCGTGCGCGCGGTCGCGGTCAGGCCCGCGGGGTCCGTCACGACCAGCTCGACCGGGATCGAGCCGGCGGTTTCGAAGGTCTGCTCGAGCTCCGCTCCGCGGCCGAGCACGCTGCCGTCGCGCGCGTCGCGCCACTCGAAGCTCAAGGCATCGCCGTCGCGATCGTGCGAGCCGCGCGCCGAGAGCAGGACCGCCAGCGGCGCGGCTCCGGCCGCCGGCTCCACGCTGACGCGCGCGATCGGCGCCCGGTTGCCCCGCGCGTAGGTGACGCGCAACAACCGCGAATCGGCGTTCGTCCCCCACGTCGTGCCGTAGTCCAGCACGTACAGCGCGCCATCGGCCGAGAGCTCGAGATCGACCGGGCGCACGACGCGCAGCTCGGGCAGGAAACGCTGCTCGGCGACGAGCCGTGAATCCTCGTCGAGGCGCAGCGCGTGGATGCGGCCGCGCGACCACTCGTACATCAGCAGGCAGCCGTCGAGCTCACGCGGGAGCTTCGCATCCGAGAGCAGCCGCTCGTCGTGGCGCACGATGGGCCCGGCGCAGGCGGTGCGACCGCCGGGCCCGTTGACCCAGGCGAAGCGTTCCGAGTCTCCGTACGGGTAGTAGATCCATGCCGGTTGCGCGGGCGGAAGCTCGACCACGCCGCCGTTGAGCCGCGAGCGGTTCAGCGGCCGCGCCGGATCGAAGCGGCCGCGCGACTCGCGCCGTTCGAAATCCCAGTCCGCGTAGGGCTGGTTGTCGGCGATGAACATCGGCCATCCGAAGAAGCCCGGCGCGCGCGCCTGGTTCAACTCGTCGTAGCCCATCGGGCCGCGCGCGCCGTCGCCGCCCGCGTCGGGACCGACATCACCCCAGTACAGGAAGCCGGACCGCGCGTCGACGCTGATGCGCCACGGATTGCGGCACCCCATCACGTAGATCTCGGGACGCGCGGCCGAGCCGTCGGCCGGGAACAGGTTGCCCGCCGGAATCTCGTAGCCGCCGCCCGCGAGCGGTCGGATGCGCAGGATCTTGCCGGTCAGGCTGGCCGTGTTCGCCGAACCGCGCAGCGCGTTCCACGGCTCGCGCTCGTCGCGCTCGTCGATCGGCGCGTAGCCGTCGGAATCACCGTGCGGGTGCGTGTTGTCACCGGTGGACACGTACAGGCAGCCATCGGGCCCGAAGGTCATCGAACCGGCGTGGTGGCAACACTCGCGGCGCTGCTCTTCGAAGCGCAGCACCTCCTCGCGCGAGCCCGGGTCGAGCGACCAGCCCTCGAGACGGTAGCTCTCGAGCACCTGCCCGCTGTAGTCCGGCGGCGAGCGCAACAGGTACAGCCTGCGGCTGATCTCGAAGTCCGGGGCGAGCGCGATCCCGAGCAGCCCGTTCTCCTGATCCGCGTAGACGTCGAAGCGCTGCACCTCGATGCGCCGGCCGCTCGACAGCTCGTGCGCGGCGAGCAGCCCGCCGAGTTCGACCCACAAGACGTCGCCGCCGGGCAATGGCGCGATCTGCAGCGGCCGATCCATGCCGCGCTCGAGCTCCCGGACCTCGAAGCGGCTCCAGTCGATCGTCCAATCCGGCGTCTGGAGCGCCGCGGCGAACAGTACGGAGATCATCGGGAGCACGTGGCCTGGAACACGACGGGCGCGGCGAGTCGTTCCTCGCCGCGCCCGTCGAGAGTAACGGAATTCGCTGCTGAACGGCGCTACTAGCGGTCGTAACCGATCGCGTCGAACAACGCGTGATCGGCGGCCGAGTAGTAGTTCGGATAGAAGGTCTGCACCGCCGCGAAGGCCGGATCCATGATCCCGATGTTCGGCGTCTGCTCGCGGAAGTGGCTGGCTTGGTACGGCGAGCCGTCCGCGTAGCGGTACTCGACCGAGATGATGTCGAAGTTGTGCGCGTCGTTGGGAGCGTTGTACGCGGCCAGGCGCGGGCGCGCGGTGAACTCGGCGAGCGTGTCGGGGTTGTAGTCGCCGGTGCCATCGGTGCGCTGGAAGCGGTAGATGTCGATCGCCTCGATGTCGTTGTAGCGGAAGTCGATCCCCGAGGTGCAGCCCATCGCGTGCCCGACTTCGTGGATCGCGACGTCCACGAACGAGTACGTGCCCGCCGAGATGCCGTTCGTCGGATCGTAGTCGAACGCGAATGCGCTGTTGAATTGCATGTTCGCGTCGGTGCCGCTGAACGTGCCGATCGTCGACTTGTAGGCGCCGGTCGTGAAGAACACGCGGTTCTCGTTCGTGACCGAGGAGCCGCTCGTGTAGCGCACCGGGATCGTGGAGCCCGACGGCAGAGAGGTCTGGATCGTGTCGTTGGCGTCCTTGTTGTTGACGAGGCCGGCGCGCGCCGTGCTCCACGGCACGTTCGCATAGGCCGAGCCGGTGCCGCCGAGCACGCCGGGACCGAGGTTCGCGAAGGACAGGCTGATGTTCAGGTTGAACGCGTCGTTGAACTGCGACTCGATGTACGTCTCGACCATCGCGAGCGCGGCGAGCCCGCCTGCGGGAATCGACCCGGAAACCGTGAACACGATGTTGGGCCCGGCGTCTGCACCCTTGGGTGTGTCGACGATGATCGGCGTTCCGGATCCCACCATGCACTCGTGGGAATCGGCCATGCGTTGCAATTCGTCGGCGTTCAGATGCGCACCGAGACCGCCGCAGATCTCCTTCCACACGATCTCGCTCTGCAGCAGCGCGCTCGAACCATCGGCGTAGAGCGTGGAGACGAACGCCGGTTGCTCGATCGTGTAGCTGTGCTCGAGATGCCGCGCGTGAGCGGACGAGATCGGGCTCTGCGCGGAGAGCGCGCCGCACAGCGCGAGCGCGGGGATCAGTGTCAGGGCGTTGGAACGCAGGCTAGCTTCGGAAACCATGGGGAGTGGCGATTCCTTTCGCACGAGGGGAAGGGCCTCGCGTCGATGCCGCGTCGATTCAGGCAGGCATCGACCAGCCGAACGAGACCCGTGGGACGGTCTCGATCGTAGAGCACGGGCGCGCCCGCGGGGTGGCGGCTCGTCGCGCGGATCATGTAAGGACTGTGCAATCGAATCGCGGCTTGTGGCGGCTGCGCGGCCACTCTTCAATGGCTCCGCATGAGAGCTCTTGGTTCCCTCGCGTCGCTGCTGATCCTGCTTCCTGCATTCGGGCCCGCCGCGCATGCACGTGCCTGCTGCGGAGCGCCGGACCTCGCGGCGCGCGTCGCGCGTGCGACAGAAGCAGGCCAGGGCCCGGCGCCGGCACCCGGGACGCTGCCCCTGTTCGACGGGCGCTCGCTGGCCGGCTGGTGGGGCGCGGAGACGGAGAACCCGCGGGGCTACCAGGCGCTCGCGCCGGAAGAACTCGCGGCGAAGAAGGCGCGCAGCCGGACCGACATCGAGCAGCACTGGCGCGTCGAGAACGGCGAACTCGTCAACGACGGCAACGGGTTGTACCTGACCACGCAGCAGGACTACGCCGACTTCGAGCTGTGGCTCGAGTACAAGACCGTCGCGCTGGCCGATAGCGGCGTCTACCTGCGCGGCTGCCCGCAAATCCAGATCTGGGACACGACCGAGGCGGGCGGCAAATGGAATCTCGGCGCGGACAAGGGCTCGGGCGGGCTGTGGAACAACTCGCCGGGCGCGGCCGGCAAGGATCCGCTCACGAAGGCCGACAAGCCGTTCGGTGAGTGGAATGCGCTGCGCGTGCGGATGATCGGCGAGCGCGTGTCGGTCTGGCTGAACGATGCACTCGTGGTCGACCACGCGCGCCTGGAGAACTACTTCGACCGCAAGCTCGCACTGCCCCGCGCGGGGCCGATCCAACTGCAGACGCATGGCGGCGAGATCCGCTGGCGCAAGCTGTGGCTGCGCGAGATCCCGGCGGCCGAAGCGAACGCGCTACTGGCGGCGCAGGGCGCCACGCGGTTCGAGCGCGTCTTCGACGGCGCGAGCTTCGACGGCTGGAGCGGCGCGCTCGACGGTTGGGAGATCGAGGACGGCGCGCTGCGCTGCAAGCGCGGCAGCGGCGGCACGCTGTACACGCGGCGGGAGTACGC
>Ga0194120_10009546_pt1 | contig 12265 bp, 13 predicted proteins | sample TA2MahCa65mmetaG_FD_148642 | JGI IMG/M metagenome (GOLD analysis project Ga0194120, IMG submission 148642) | Freshwater microbial communities from Lake Tanganyika, Tanzania - TA2015019 Mahale Deep Cast 65m | ecosystem: Environmental > Aquatic > Freshwater > Lake | place: Tanzania: Lake... | reverse complement strand
GCGTGCCGAGGCGGCGGCCAGGGTCGTCCACGTGTCGTCGTTCACAGCGCCGCCCGCTCGCGCACCCGCCCGAGCGCGAGTCGCGCCTCGGCGGCGAGCTGGCGGGGATCCACGCCCAGCATGTGGCCGTGCTCGGCCACCTTCTGTCCCCCGATCCAGGTGGACACGATGGCGCGGGGATCGAGCTGGTACACCATCGCGGCGTAGGGGTCGCCCCCGGTCCACAGCTGGTCGGGATCGACGACGAGGAGGTCGGCCAGCTTGCCGGGTGCGACGACGCCGGCGTCGAGGCCCAGCGCCTCGGCCCCGTGGACGGTCATGAGCCGGTACACCGTGCGCGCCGCCATCGCCGCCGCGCCGAGCCTCGGCTTCTGCAACAGCGCCGCCAGGCGCATCTCGGCGAAGGCATCGAGCCGATTGTTGCAGGGCGCGCCATCGGCGCCGATCGACACGTGGACCCCCCGCGCGAGGAGCTCCGGCACCCGCGCCACCCCGCTGGCCAGCTTCAGGTTGGAGGACGGGCAGTGCAGCACGCGGGTGCCGGTGCTGGCGAGCAGCGCTTCCTCGCGCTCGGTGAGGTGGATGCAGTGCGCCAGCGCCACGTCGGGGCCAGTGAGGCCGAGATCGTGCAGGTACTCCACGTTGTCGCGACCGGTGAGCGCCCGCACCAGAGCGACCTCGTCGCGGTTCTCGCTCGCATGGGTGTGGACGAGGCAGCCGCGCCGCCGCGCCTCGGCGGCGGTCGTGACAAGAAGTCGCTCGGTACACGAGGGGACGAAGCGCGGGGCGTAGGCGTAGCGGAGTTTCCCCCGCCCGTGCCAGCGGTCGGCCAGGGCGTTGGCACTCGCGACGCTCCTCTCGGTGTCCTCGCCCAGGCCCGCCTCGTTGTCGCGGTCCATCTGCGCCTTGCCGCAGTACAGGCGGATGCCAGCCGCCTCCGCCGCCTCGAACACCGCGCCGGTGTGGTGGACGGTGGCCATGTCGAGGATCGCCGTGGTGCCCCCGGCGAGCAGCTCGTCGAGCCCGAGGCGCGCCGAGACGAGGGTGCTGTCGGCGTCGTGCGCGCGCTCCAGCGGCCAGATCCGGGTGCGCAGCCAGTCGAGCAGGGCGAGGTCGTCGGCGAGGCCGCGGAAGAGCGTCTGGACCAGGTGCACGTGGGTCTGCACGAAGCCCGGCGCCAGCCACTTGCCCCGGCAGTCAATCTCCTCCAGCCCGTGGAGACCGGGCTCCACGCGCACCACCCGCTCGCCGCTCACCGCCACGTCGGCCTCGACGAGCGCGCCCTGTTCGTCGTTGACGAGCACCGTTGCTCCCTTGAACACCAGCGGCCACGGGCGTTGCATCGCGCGTGGCTAACGCCCGTGGCCCCGCGCTGGGTTTGATACGCTCCCGGCGCGTATGGCCGGCCTCCTCCTCCTGGCGCTCGTCGCCCTCGCGCAAGATGCGCCCGGCGCCGCGCCTCCCCCGGGGGCCCCCCCCCCGCTCGTGCCCCTGCTGGAAGCCCCCTTCCACAGCACCGAGGGCTGGGTGGAGGAGCGCGGGACCTCGAGCTTCCAGAGTCGCCTCGTGTCGATGTCGCGCTCTGCCGACGGTGGCGCGTGGCTCCTGCTCCTCGAGGACGGCACCCTGCTCCGGAGCATCGACGGCGCCCGCACCTGGAGCCGCGTGCTGCGAGGGATCGAGGCGGCCGAGCTCGACGAGGAGCAGCTCTTGCTCGAGGGCGAGAGCTACGCGGGCGAGGCCGCCGACGAGGCGGCGGAGACCAGCACCGAGGGGCTCGACGACAGCTCCGACAGCGAGGACTACGCCGAGGGGAGCCAATCCAGCGAGGGCGAGGCCACCCCCGCGGAGGCGCCGAGCGAGGCCAGCACCGGGGGCGAGGCGGCGATCGACGCGCAGGACATCGACGCGCTGGTCGACCGCGACGGCGAGCTCGACGGCATGGGCCTCGCCGTGTGGTTCCACCCCGCCGATCCGAGCATCGCGCTCGCCGGGCGAGGCGACGGCCTCTGGCGGAGCGTCGACGGCGGCATGCACTGGGCCATGGTCGACGCGGACGCCAGCGCCACCTGCTTCCTCGCGATGCCGGGCGGCGTGATCCTCGCGGGCACGGCTCGGGGCCTGCGCACCTCGCCCGACAACGGCGCGAGATGGATCGACGCGGTCGACGCCACCGACGGCGCCCGGGTGTATGCCCTCGATTCGCGCTGGGGACGCGTCTTCGCCGCCTCCGACAGGGGACTGTTCACCAGCGAGGATACCCTGCGCTGGCGGCGACTCGGCGCCGCCGACCCGGCCTACGCCGTCTTGAGCGACCCGGGCTGGGAGGGTGGGTTCTGGGTGGCCACCGCCGCCGGGGTGATGCGCACCGACGACATGGGCCAGTCCTTCCTCCCCATGGGCCGGCAATCGATGCCCGAGCTCCGTGGCCTCTCGGCGCTCTCGGGACAGGGGCACGTGCTCGCCTGGGGCGACGACGGCGCCTGGGAGAGCAGCGACGGGGGCGTCACCTGGCACTCGCTGGCCTACGGCCTGCGCGATCCCCACCTGCGGGCGGTGGTGGTCGTGGATGGGCGACCGGTGGCGGCCACGTCAACCGGCGTGTGGCGGCTCCAGCCGGTGCGCCTCGGCGCTCGGATTGCCCCCGGGCCGGTGGCGCCGGCGGTAGAGGCGAGCGCGCAAGACCAGCTCGCGACCCTGGTGCGCGTGGCCACCACCCGCGCCGGCCTCGACCTCGACACCCTCCACGGCCTGCGCTGGCGCCCGTTCTTGCCCACGGTGCAGCTCGCCGCCGGTGCCTGGCAGGGTCTCAGTCGCGACAGCGCCTACCTCACCGGCCAGACCGACCAGGACGAGCAACTCGGCTGGTCGTTCACCGCCAAGCTCTGCTTCGGTGGCTGCGTGTCGTTGCTGGGCTCCGCCTCCGAGGTCGAGGACGACTACAGCGACTACGCCGAGGCGGCGGCCTACGACGGCGAGGAGTCGGCCGAGGCGCACGAAGACGCCACCGGCGAGGCCACCGACGACCTATACGTGATCGGCAACGAGGTGTACGGCGAGAACGCCGAGCCCCTTGCCGCCGCCAACGTGGCCCAGAAGGTGCGTAACTACCGCTTCTCCGTGGCCGACCAGGTGGTGTCCGCGTGGACCGCCGTCCGCCGCCTCCAGGACGCCGGCCCTCCGGAGTCGCTCCGCGGCTCGGTCGACCACATGCTCCAACTGGCCGAGCTCAGCGCCCGGCTCGATCTCTACACCGACGGCGCGTACAGTCGCGCTAGTATCCCGGAGTCACCATGATCCTCGCCCTCTCCCTCGCCCTGGTCTCCTCGCTCCCGGTCGCGTCTGCAGCCGAGTTCTCCTCCCCCGAGGAGGTGCTCGCCAGCTTCAAGAACGAGCCCAGCATCGGCGAGGTACACGCCATGGCGCTCGACTACAGCAAGACCGACAGCCGCTACGTCGATGCCTGGCTCAAGGCGAGCAAGGCCGCCGCGGCCCTGCCCCGTCTCGAGCTCGCCTACGGCTACAAGAACGGCTTCGACACCGACTACGGCTACTACACCCCCGAGGAGATCAGCGACGACGTGGCCGAGGACGGCGAGGTGCTCACCGAGGACGACGCCAGCGCGCAGGCCTACGGCCCCTTCGAGACCGCGCAGGCGGTAGACATCGACCACGCCGCGATCGTCAAGGCCCGCTGGGAGCTCAACAAGCTGGTGATGTCGAGCGACCAGATCCGCATGATCTCCGAGGCGCAGGACATCGTGAAGCTGCGCGACAAGGTGCTGGAAGACGTCACCCGGCTGTACTTCGAGCGCCGCCGCCTCCAGGTGGAGCTGCTGCTCAACCCGAGCGGCGAGATGAAGAAACGCATCTCCGACCAGCTCCGCCTCGCCGAGCTCACCGCCCAACTCGACGCGTTCACCGGCGGCCGTTTCAGCCAGGCCCTGCCGAACAAGTAGGCGGGCGTTAGGGCCGGGGGCCCATGGCCCACCAGACCGTCCTCGTCCTCGACTTCGGCTCGCAGCTCACCCAGCTCATCGCCCGGCGGGTGCGCGAGTGCGGGGTGTACTGCGAGATCCTGCCCTGCAACGCGGCGCCGCCTCGATCGGGCGCGGGGCGTCCCGAGGCGCTCGTCGGGCTGGTGCTCTCCGGCGGCCCATCCTCGGTCTACGAGGCCGATGCACCCCCCTTCGATCGCGGCTGGCTGGCGCTCGGGGTGCCGGTGCTCGGCATCTGCTACGGGATGCAGTTGCTGGCGCACGCGCAGGGCGGCGAGGTGCGGCCGGCCGGCGCTCGCGAGTTCGGCCCCGCCGAGGTTCGCGTGGGCGACAGCGCCCTCTTCCACGGCCTCGGCGCCGAGACGCACGTGTGGATGAGCCACGGCGACCAGGTGGCGAGGATGCCCGAGGGATTCGTGGCCATCGGGCACACCGACACCTGTCCCGTGGCGGCGTTCGAGAGTCGCTCGCGACAGCAGTTTGGTCTCCAGTTCCATCCCGAGGTCACCCACACCCGCGACGGAGTGACGATCCTCCGCAACTTCGTCAAGGGCATCTGCGGGGCCCGGGGCGACTGGACCATGGCCGGTTTCGTGGAGGAACAAGTCGCGAAGATCCGCGCCCAGGTGGGCGATGGCGAGGTGATCTGCGCGCTCTCGGGCGGCGTGGACAGCTCGGTGGCGGCGGCGATCCTCCACCGCGCCATCGGACCGCGGCTGCACTGCATCTTCGTGGACAACGGGCTCCTGCGAAGGGGCGAGCGCGAGGCGGTGGCCGCCGAGTTCCGCGACTTCGACCTCACCGTGGTCGACGCCTCCGAGCGTTTCCTCTCCGCCCTGCACGGCGTGAGCGATCCCGAGCGCAAGCGCAAGATCATCGGAGAGACCTTCATCCGCATCTTCGAGGCGGAGGCCCGTCGCTTCGACGGCGCGCGCTGGCTCGCCCAGGGCACGCTCTACCCCGACGTGATCGAGTCGGTGTCGTTCCGCGGCCCCTCGGCCACGATCAAGTCGCACCACAACGTGGGCGGTTTGCCGCCCGACATGGCGCTGTCGCTCATCGAGCCCCTGCGGGAGCTGTTCAAGGACGAGGTGCGCCTCCTCGGCCGCGAGCTCGGCCTCTCGGAGTCGCGCATCCAGCGGCAGCCCTTCCCGGGGCCGGGCCTCGCGGTGCGCTGCCTCGGCGACCTGTCCGCCGAGCGGCTGCGCGTGCTGCGCGAGGCCGACGCCATCGTGCAGGCAGAGCTGGAGCCCCTCGACCTGGGCCTGTGGCAAGGCTTCGCGGTGCTCCTGCCCGTCCGGAGCGTGGGCGTGATGGGCGACGCGCGCACCTACGAGGAGGCCTGCGCCATCCGCGCCGTGCACTCCGCCGACGGCATGACCGCGCACGTGGCCGACATCCCGATGGCGGTGCTCACGCGCATCGCCAACCGCATCATCAACGAGGTGCGGGGGATCAACCGCGTGGTGTACGACGTGAGCACCAAGCCCCCTTCCACCATCGAGTGGGAGTAGCCGCTGCCCTGGCACCAGGGCGTCGTGCTCCTGGTGGCCGGGCTCGGCGTGCTCGCGCCTGTTCCATACAGTCGCGTCGCGACGCTAGTGGGCCTGGCCGTGCTTGCCTCGGCCTCGCCGTGGCTGGCGCTCGGCCTCGCGGCCTGGGGCGCGTGGAGGTCGCGACCGGGCCCGGGTATCGCCGTGATGCTTGCTCTCGGGGCGCTCGTGGGGCTCAAGCAGTTGGCGGCATCGTTGGCCCTCCCGGCGGCGGTGGGCACCGTCCTCGTGCCCCCTTCGGCGGCCCTCTCCGTGGCAGCGGCGTGGCTGGCTGAGCCTCACGCCGGTAGACGGCCCCTCGCGCTGCTCCTGGTCGCGGCCGGGGCACTGGTGGCCGGGCAGCTCGGCTGGGCCTGGGCGGCACCCACGTCGACGGAGCGCCTGGTGCGCGCCGAGCGCATCGACGCGGTGCACCTGTTCTACGGCGGGATCCTCGCCGAGCACGACCCTGCGCTGCTCGGGGCGCTGGTGAAGGCCGTCCCCAACCGCGACGAGGCCGCGCTCGCGCTCGGCTGGGAACGCGCGCTGTCGCTCGGCTGGCGACCCCAGCGCGCCGAGGGGCACGCGGTCGAGGTGGCGCGCGCGCTTGAAGGCGCCGGGCGGGGCGGCGAGGCCTACCGCCTGTTGTCGCGACACCAACGCACTGGGGAGGTCGACGGCTTCATGTCGCTGATGGAGCGGGTGGGGGGTGCCACCGTGGACTGGCACCAGGGGCAAGTCGGCGCGCTCGTCCCCGGCACCATCGAGCTGGACAGGGAGCTGGCAACCAACGGCGAGGCGGTGCTGGAGTTCACCGCCAGCGGCGCGCTTGGCGCCGGCGTGCTCACCCTGGAGGGATCGAGCTTCGAGGGCCCGCCGCGGGTCACGGTCCACCTCGACGCCCGCCCGCCCCTGGAACTGGCCGTCGACGGCGCCGTCGACCTGCCCCTCGGTCCCCTGGAACCGGGCCCCCACCGCCTGCGCGTGCGCTTCGACGACGATCGCGTGGGCGCGGGCGGCGACCGGAACGTCCGCGTGCGCCGACTGGTCGCGCGCTAGCCCCGCCACCCACGGCCCACGCCCTAGAGCCTAAAGCCTCCAGCCCAAAACCTACCTTTCGAACACTTCCAGCTCGTAACGAATCGCCTCCGCGAGCCGCATCGCGACCTCCTCGGCATCGTCGGCGCCGCGGGCGAGGGGGCGCCGGTAGGCGCGGAGCACTGGGCCGGCGGGCGTGCGCACCAGCAGCGCTCGCGAGGCCGGCGGGGCATGGGGGCGCACCGACCGCAGCTCTTCCAGCGTCGGGGCCTCGCCGATCTCGACGCGCCAGCGGCCGATGATCTCGCGGTCGGGACCGTCGAGCATGGAGAGTGCATCGCGCATCGCTGCCTCCCAGGCGCGGGCGTCGAGGCGCGCCGGCCGAGGGTAGCTCTCGGGGCGCAGCGCGTGGGCGCGGGCGAGCGCCACGTCGGCCTCGGCGAAGCGGCCCAGCACCTCCAGGGCCTGCGCGCGGATGGCCCAGGCTCGGGCCTCGGCGGGTGCCAGATCGAGCAGTCGATCGGCGGCGGCCAGGGCCGCCTCGACCTCGCAGGCCGCGAGCAGGGCCGCGGCCTCGAGTACCCCAGGGTCGCGACCGAGCCTTCGCGCCTGTCGTGCCGCGATTACGCCCACCTCCCCGTGCCCGTAGCGGGGCGCGGCGTCGGCGATCACCAGCAGCGCGTCGACGTCGGCGGGGTCGTCGTCGAGCAGCTCCTCGGCGTAGACCACGGCGCCCTCGGGGTCGCCGTCGGCGAGCTGTCGCCGGGCACGTTCCAGCACCAGCGCCGAGCGCGCGGCGTCAGCGAGCCCCCAGTGGGGGCCGGTGGGGGCGTCGTCCGACCCGCTCACCCCACGCTCACAGCACGAAGAAGTAGAGCAGGCCCGCGCCGACCACGAGGAAGAGACCGAGCCCGGCCACGGCGAGCAGCGCGAGGGGAATGCCGAGCTTGGCGGCGGTGCTCGGGCCATCGTCCTCCCCGTCGAGGGTGGGCGCGTCGACCGGGCGCGGCGCCAGCGTCGCGCCCGAGCTGCGGGCGCCCGCGCTCGCCGCGGCCCTGGCGCGAAGCGCCCCGGCTCGTAGCGCCTGCGCGAACACGCCGAACTCGGCGATGTCCTTGCAGAGCTTCATGTCGCTGAGCATCCACTTCTCGAAGCCCGTTTCGTCGGCCTCTTTCTCCATGCGACCGGCCTCGTACAGGGGCAAGGGCGCCAGGTCGAGGTTGGGGCTGTCGGGCACCTCGGAGAAGGTCACCTGCGCGCGGTCGCGCAGCGCGCGCTTGAGCGCGAGACGGGCCTGGAGCACGGCGAGGGGGTACCCACCCATGCGCTCGGCGTCGGCCTTCACCTGGTCGAGCGGGAGCGAGGAGTCGTACGCCGCCGCGAGCAAGCGCAGCTCCGCGATGTTGGACGGCGTGCAGGCACTGACGATCAACTCGCTGGGGCTGCGCCCGCCGGTGAGCTGGTTGGCGAAGTCGCCGCCGGCGATGCGGCCCCCGGCCATCCGCACCTCTTCCATGAGCACGCCATGGGCCCAGTCGGTGAGGTCGGCCGCGGTGGTGACCCCCAGGATGCCCTGCTGGAAGCGCACGCAGGCCCGGCGAAGCGGCTCGGTGCCGATCTCGTCGCCGAGGCGGCAGGTGGTGATGGCGTAGTACCAGTCCGAGAACCGCTGGGCCATCGCCTGCCCGGAGGCACCATCGCCGCCGCGCCACTGCTTGAACAGGATTGCCGTGGGGGCCGTCGCGAGATCCATCGCGCCCCTTCTACCACGGCCACGCGGGCAGGGCGGTGGCCATCGCGGCGAGCATCGCCACCTCGCGAATCTCGACGGCGGCGCCGAGCACGTCGCCGGTGAGCCCGCCCACTCGCCGGTACCATCCCAGGTGCCACGCCAGCGTGAGCGAGAGCGCCAGGACCACGCCCAGGCCGCAGCGCACGGCGATGTCGCCCAGCGGCGCCACGGCGGGCACGAGGAAGGCGAGCCCGAACAGCAGCGAGATGATCCAGTCCTCGCGCTTCACCTCGGGGTGGAGCCAGGCGAAGAGGCCCTTTCCCGGGGTGGCAGGCTCGCCCTCTCGCAGCTCGAAGGCCAGGGGCGCACGCGCGAAGACCATCGCGCACCACAGCGCCTGCGCGACGGTGCCTTGCTCCACGCACCGGGCCACCAGCGCCACCTTCAGCATCACCCACAGGGCCACGCCCACGGCGCCCACCGCGCCGGCGCGCGAGTCGTGCATCACCGAGAGCCGCTTGGCGGCGTTGCCGTTGACGGCCATGCCGTCGAGGCAGTCGGCGAGGCCGTCGAAGTGCAGCCCTCCGGTCGCGACAAAGATGACGGCCACGGCGATGATACAACCGGCGTAGTTCCCGAACGTCCACGAGCCGACGAACAGCCCGCCGACCGCCAGGACCGCGAGCAAGGCGCCCACCAGCGGGTAGTAGCGCGTGGCCCCGGCGTGCTCGGCGACCGGGGCCTCGGGCACGCGCACCGGGAGGCGGGTGAGGAAGGCCGTCGCCAGCCGGATCTGGGTCAACGCACGCTCACGGGGATCCCTGCCACCAGCAAGCTAACGCGGGTGCTGATCGCGGCGACGCGCTGGTTGCAGCGCCCCAGTTCGTCGCGGAAACGGCGCGCGAGGGCGTTGTCAGGCACGATGCCGAGGCCCACCTCGTTGGTCACCACCCAGGTGGGGCGCGACTGGGCCCGGAGGGCCTCGCACAGCGCGTCGACCTGCGTCGCCAGCTCCGCCTCGCTCGCGCCCGCCAGCACGTGGTTGGCCACCCACATCGTCAGGCAGTCCACCACGACGGCGCCGCCCGCGCCGAGCTCGCCCAGGGCGAGCGGCAGGCGCATGGGCGCCTCGACGGTGTGGTAACGCGCCCCTCGCTCGGCCTGGTGCCGCGCGATCCGCGCTGCCATGTCCGCGTCGCGAGCCTCGGCCGTGGCCACGAAGTGGATGGGGCCGGGCACCGCCTCGGCCTGGGCGAGCACGAAGCCGCTCTTTCCGGCCCTCGCCCCGCCGGTGACGAGGTGGATCATGCCCGCCGCGCCCTGACCGTGGCCAGGATCCGGCTCCCCAGCCAGGCGTGGCGCGCCTCGAAGGCGTAGGTCGCGACGTCGGGCGAGATCGGCACGACGCGGTCGGCGCCGTCGCTCCCTGGCCACACCTCCACCTCGCCGAAGCCGATGTAGCGTCGCAAGGCCGGGTGGATTGCCTTGTACACGGCCTCCTTCACCGAGAAGCGCAACACCGCGTCGACCCAGCGGCGCTCCGGCGGCAGCGCGAGGTTGGCGTCGAGCTCGGCGGCGGTGAGCACGCGCGCTGCCACGCCCGGTCGCTCGCGGTCGGTGTCTTCCAGGTCGACGCCGAGCATCAGCTCGCCTCGCGCGGCAAGCGCCACGGCGAGGTCGTTCTTGTGCGAGATCGAGCCGCGCAGTCCGGGTGGGAACAGCGGTGCGCCGTGCTCGTCACTGGCGATCGGCGCGCGCCGCGCGCCGAGCTCGGCGAGCGCGAGCCCCACGGCGATGCGACCCCCGGCGAACTGCACCTGCCGGTAACCGTGTAGCGACTGCGCGTGACGACGTTCCGGTTCGAGAAGCCGCGCCAGGATCGGCTCGGGGACCGGCTCCGGCGCGTCGGGTATGTGCACCCCCGCCACCACGCCGTGGGGGAGGGGAACGACGAAGGCCATGGCCCAGGGGGCTGTCGCCGAGGGACGAATCACCGGGGGCTATTAGCCCGCCCCGCGCGGGCGGGCGGAATCGGGGCGGGCACCGAGGCGTTGTGTGAGCCTCGCGGCCCTCCCCACGGGGCCCGCGGCGGAATAGTTGGCCCGTCCACACGACTGGAGTGGTCGAATGGTCCTTGCCCTCGCCGTGCTCCTCGCCCTGCCCGCGCATGCCGGGGCCGACAAGTCGTCGTCGGACAGGGGCGAGGCGGAGCACACGCGCCTGAGCGGCGAGATCGAGCAACTGGCCGAGCGCCAGGTGTGGTCGGGCGTGGAGAAGAAGTTCCTCGAGCTCGAGAAACTCGGCGTGGAGCTCAGTTACGACGACATGATGCACGGCGCCTACGCCGCGCGCGCTCTCGGCGACATGTCGAGCGCCTACGCGCGGCTCAAGAAGGCCGCCAAGATCGACAGCACCAAGGAAGTCATCGACTGGCTCTACGCCATCGACATGAACTACTCGAGTGTCGACCTCGTGGCCGTCCCGCCCCGGAACGTCGAGCTCGCCGTGGAGGAGATGCCCTTCGACCCCGACCAGCGGATCGCGGTGGAGAAGGCGCAGGCAACCGTCGGGGACAAGGGGCTCTACACGGGCCTCTTGCCCAAGGGGAACTACGTGTTCGCCGGCCAACCGTTCACGGTTCAGCCGGGCATCGGCGTTCGCATCGAGGTGAGCCCGAAGATGAAGAAGACCGAGGGCATCCGGGTGGAGGTGCAGAAGTCACCCACCTGGGGCGCCGGCGACGGATCCACGCCGGCGTCCTCGCCCGACTCTGCGGCGGGGGGCAGCCCGCAGTGAGCGCGCCGGCGCGGCTCTCGGTGCGCATCGACCGCAAGGTGTGCGTCGGCACGTCGAACTGCGCCGAGGAGGCGCCGCGCGCCTACGAGATGGACGACCGCGCCTCCCCGCACGCGCGCCCCGGCGCCACCGACGACGACATTCTGAGGGGCGCGGAGGCCTGTCCCGTCGGCGCCATCACCGTCTTCGATCCCACCACCGGAAAGCAGGTGTACCCATGATGATCAGCCTACTATCGAGCATCGCCCTCGCCGCGAGCGACGACCACTGGTGGGGCGTGGGCCCGCTGGTGGGTACCATGGCCTTCCCGGTCGAATACCCCGTGCTCATGCCGCCGCTGGCCCAGGACGACGACGGCAACAACCTCGTGGCTCCGGTGAGCGGCGACCTGCGGGCGGGCGGTCACGCGGTGTATTACCTGGGCGGCGGCGCGCGCGTCGGCACGCGACTCTGGTACGGGGGCAACTTCTCTACCTGGGGCGCGCAGGAGCTCACCCTCGAGTACGAGGCGGTGCTCACCAAGGAGGACAAGTTCCAGATCCTCGCGGGCGGCGGCCTCGGCTACGGGCACGAGCGCTTCGGCGCGCTGGACGACGCCAAGAACCCCGACGCCTACCTCGACGTCACCTACTTCCCGCTGCGCGCCCAGATCGGCGCGCTGTTGCGCGATCGCACGCGCGCCTACGAGCTCGACCTGTTCGCCACGCTGCACGTGGCAGGCGAGCAGAAGTTCAGCCGCACCGGCGAGGTGGCCGACGAGGAGACGGGAACGGCGATCTCGCTCTTCGACACCGACGCCAAGTCCGACGCCGCGCTCTACGGCGCGGTCGGCGCCGAGTTGTCGGTCTACTTCGGCAACTTCAAGAACAAGGGCGGCAACAAGGACGACGGCGACAGTGGCGGCGGCAAGAAGAAGGGCAAGGGCAAGGACAAGAACTGAGAGGGTCTCGCCAGGTCAGGGTGGAGTTCCGCTTCGAGTCCATTCCACGCCCGACATCGACATCGATGTCGACATCGACAGCGACATCGACATCGTCAGCGACATCGACACCGAGCCTCCGCCCTACAGCCTCCAGCCTCCAGCCTCCAGCCTCCAGCCTCCAGCCTCCAGCCTCCAGCCTCCAGCCTCCAGCCTACAGCCTACAGCCTACAGCCTACAGCCTAGTCCA
>Ga0194120_10009542_pt1 | contig 12268 bp, 10 predicted proteins | sample TA2MahCa65mmetaG_FD_148642 | JGI IMG/M metagenome (GOLD analysis project Ga0194120, IMG submission 148642) | Freshwater microbial communities from Lake Tanganyika, Tanzania - TA2015019 Mahale Deep Cast 65m | ecosystem: Environmental > Aquatic > Freshwater > Lake | place: Tanzania: Lake... | reverse complement strand
TAATTTCAATTGGACTAGGTGTAGAAGTATACGGAATCTGGTCCCAAATTCAGGCAGCCGTAAATTTTTTACTGCCACTTGCTTTGCTTTCGCTTCCCGAGGCATTTACTAGATTTACCGCGGCAGAAAAAGATAAATCCGTTGTAGCCACTAATTACTATACGGTACTTTTTACCGTTGTGACGGTAGGAGTTGTAATAGCACTGATTTTTTATTTGCTTGCACCGATTATCAGCGAAACATTTATAAAAACGGAATTTAGTACAATACGACTGTTTCAAACCGCTTCTTTTTTGATAATTGCTCAAACTATTAATAAACATTCTTTAGGTTACTTCCGTACTTTCCAGGATGAAAAACTTTATTCGGCAATTCTTGTTATACAGAATCTAGTTTTAATATTAGCTGCTATTATATTGATAAATTATAATTACGGTTTAAAAGAAATTATCCTTTCATTAATTATAGTCTATAGTGTTGTATACATTTTGACTCAGGTGTTAATTATAAAAGACATCGGTTTTAAGCTACCCGACATCAGGATTTTGAAACCTTTGCTTTTATTCAGCTTGCCTTTGTTACCCATGGGTTTTTTTAACATAATAAATAATATTTCCGATAGATATATTATAGGATATTATTTACCGGTCATGGAAGTTGCCAAATACTCTGCTGGATATAGTCTAGTAATGGTAGTACAATTTTTATATGCACCATTCTTTCTTTTTCTATTTCCCAAAACAACTAATTTGTGGGAATCAAAAGATTTTCACACAATGAATAAAGTGATGAATTATTCTAATAAATTGCCACTATTTGTCGCGATACCTGTTGTTTTTGCTTCAGGATTATTATATAAAGAATTTTTGTTGTTAATCACTGGTCAAATATTAGATATATCTTTTTTGTTGATTCCTGTAATTTGTGTTGGATATATATTCTTGTTTATAGGAGAAATCTATGCTTATGTTTTAATTACTGCAAAAGTGACGAATTATATTATGAAGGGGTATATTATCGCTAGTACAATTAATATTGTTGGGAATATTATATTAGTTCCTATAATAGGTATAATTGGAGCAGCTTTAATAACTCTATTAACCTTCTTTGTGCAGATGCTTTATTTTATTATTAAGTCAAATAAATATTATAAATTACAGCTAGATTGGAAATTCTTATGGAAATCGATTATTTCTGCAGTTTTTATGATTATTTGTATTTATTTTCTTAAGCAAGAATTATGGGGAATTGACAATTCAATTCTTCTTTTGATTATGACGATAGTAGGTGCGTTGATTTACATCTTGACCTCATTTTTATTTGGTGTGATCAATAAAGATGAAATACTATTAGTTAAAAGTTTGATATTGTTTAAGTTGTTAAAAAACCAATAGTTGAGCATCAAGAACACTTTTTTAAAGTGGGATTAAAATATGCAAAAAGATAAAGTTGAGGAAGTACTTAATTTACAGCACAAAAAAATTCTTAGAATCTTAAACGACAATTATAGAAAGATCTTAGATCTTGCATGCGGATTAGGTTTCCTATCTTATAATTTAAGTGAGAAATATCCACACGCCGAAGTAATTGGTATTGATGGAGACAATTCATATATAGAAAGATCATCTAAATTTTTTAAAAGTAACAATCTACGATATAAATACTCATTAATTGAAGATATTGAAGAAAGAAACTTCGATTTAATTGTCTTTTCTGGAACAATTGAGCATTTGCCTAATGTAGGAATTCAATTAAAAATAATAAACAAAATTATGGATGATAATGGTACCTTAATAATAACTACCGATAACGCACATTATATAAAGTTCATCCTTACCGGAATATATTATTCTTTTACAAAGAAAAGACCTTCATTATATATGTGGCACAATCAGGAAGGTAGATATCTCTGGTGGAACCATCATATTTACAGCTGGACCCTTTCTACTTTATCTACATTACTATATTTATACGGCTTTAAGCTTGAAAATTATTGGTTCTGCACCAACAAGTTGAGCAACAAATTTACGGATAATATATACTCTTTGATAGGGTTGATAATTCCTGCATTTAGAAAGTATCTCATATTAAAACTTACAAAGTTTTCTGAGCCTACTATTTTAGAAATAGAAAAACCAATTACTGATTAGTAATATATAGAGAAACAATGGTATCTTCTCTGAAAAATAATCATAGCTTCAGTTGTCATGGGTACTATATTGTTTCTAATAAGGCCTCTATTAGTTCCATTAGAAGATCTATCAACAATAGTAATATTAATTCCAGTAGGAGTCCTAATTTATGTAAGCATAGTTATACATCTGCATACTATCGTTCAAGAAGAATAAAATTTGTTAAGAAAAAAAACTTTTCAGAGGAAGGTCTTTAATGTTAATTTTTCTTCATGTCATTATTATACTGGCATTCTCAATTTTTGCCGGTTATGGAATCATCAGTCTTTTTAGTCATTTGTTTGAAATAGATAAGAATAAAAAGCTGTTCTTAATAACGCCCGTTTTCGGATACGCTCTATCGCAAATATTATTCTATCAATTATACCTTGTTTATGAAAATGCAAGAATAAGCTTTGTGTTCGCTATTCTGATCATCGTCATTATTAATGCCATATGTTTTATTATTATTAGCTGGAACCAGAAGATAGGAAAGACTTTAAAATCTTTTCAACCGGAAAAACATGATTATAAATTATTATGGATATTATTAGCGGTTTTCATTTTAAGTGCTTGGCAATATGTGTTGGTCGGTGAAGGATTTTATTATCATTCGGGGAACGAAGATTTTTTTGACGGTGTTAGAGGCGGAGGAGTATATTTAGTAAATACGCCGATGAAATACATACGCTATGATATGTTTGAAAATATTAATTTTGTTGCCGTTATCGATTTACAATATAGTAGTCAGGCATTTTGGCGATTGTTTCTTAATGTTGGTGGCGTAGATGGGTTTTTGTTACAATCAATTTTAAATCTCTTTTTAACTTGCATAGGTGTTTACTGGTTAGTTGTTTATGTATTCAACGGTAATAAAAATGTTGCTTTATGGATTTCATTTTGGAGCGTGGCAATAAGCTTTTATTTTGTTACCTATATGACGGGTCATATAGGTTCAATGATGTATGTATCAGTTATAACTATTCCACTTGGTTTATTTCTACTTTGGAGCCGCAAAGAGATAAAATGGGTTTGGTTAATTCTTATATATGTTTTTTTATATTTTATACACAATACTTACCCTGGACCAATTTATTTTTTAATCATTCCGGCAGTTCTCTTAGCAATTCATGAAAGGGTATTGACCCCGCTTAATTTATGGAAAAAATTCTCAGATTTCTTCGGAATTTCACTTATTAACTCTAAAAAACTGCACTTCAATAAACAAAAACTTTTACGTCAGATTATATTAATGATTTTTATTTTACTTGGAGCCTTGTTTATAATTCAATTTTCATGGAATTATTTTGAAATAAATAGGATTCAAGCAATTTTAAGACAAAACGTGAGCTGGAAAATTACTTTATTCAAAGAAATGTTTATGGTTTTTTGGGGTATATACCCTCCGGGCTCTACAGGAACAACCTCAATACTTCCATTATTTTTATCTAACGATGTAATAAATTATTCAGCGCTTTTTCTAGCCCTTGTTATATCATCAATAGCGTTTTATACCGTTTTTCATTGCCGTTTGATTAAGGAAAGATGGTTCTTGTTTATATATGGAATTCTTTTTATTTGGTTTCTTATAGTGATACGTTACTTCTGGGGAAGTAGCTATTATTTTTATAAATTTTTATATGTCCATCTGTTTTTAATTGTTATAGTATTAATATTATGGATCTATGAACGAAGAAAATATTGGAGTAAGCCGAAACGTACTATAATATTTGCGGTGTTTTATTTTTTAGGATTTTTAAATATCATTTGGGATATATCTCTTGGATTAGATTTTTATCAACGTCCGTATAATGATAAAAAAAGTATCACAGACTTTTTTGAAAAAGTACCGGATAATTTGCTTAAAAAAGCTTACCTGGATATCCCAAATGAAGTAAATAATTTAACTTTTAGACATTTGTTTAAAGACAGAGATATAGAAGTAATATATTCCAAAGAGCTTAAAGCTACAGCGCATTATTTTATCCAAGTTAAAAATATCCAAAATGCTACCAATAATTTAGTTACGCAACAGAACGTTATATATGAAAATAAAGTATTAAGAATCAGTGAGGCTGTTAAAGAAAATGACATGACGGTTTTTACTCTTTATGACCCGGATTTCGTTGCTGATATAAATATTAACTGGGTTGGTAATAAAATGACTATTGAGGGCTATTACTTAAAAAATGATACTGATCAACTGATTGATTTTATTAAAACCCAGGGACAAAATAAAAATATATATATAGACATTTTTGAAACCGAGGCTTATAATCTTATTTATAGACAATTATTAATAAATAATATAAAAGTAAATCCAAATCCGGTTGAAAGTAACTGGTTTATAAGAATTAAAGGAGATGGTGTTGTTTATTCTCCCACGAAAGGCGACTCTCTTGTTTGGAATGGACTCGTTCTTAAAATAGAAAATTTACCTGAAAGCGGAAGAATTATTAGACCCCTTAGCCATTTTAAGGATATTTCGGATCCCCACCGCCTGAATTTTACTGATATTTATTATATGATTAAAAATCGAGGCTCGTCTGTATATTTAGATATGCCACATCATGAGCACGCATATCTGTTCTTAACCGAAATGTTGGGGAAAAATGGAATATCGATTGTTGATAATCCTGATGAGTCAAGGCTTGTTCTAAGATTTAGATTGTTCCCGCCTTACGAGGAATTCAATTACATGACAGTAACTCATCCAAATGAGGATTTGCTCGCAAATGCTCGTTATCAGTCTTATTTTTTCAATTATAAGTGGACGGTCGAATTAGTAGATGTTCCTCTGGAAGGGCGCACTATGAGTGAAGAAAACATTGAAATTCTACCAATTCCTTATAGAATATTGATCGCAAGCTACAGTGAAGATTATAAACTGAAGATCCAAAATATTACTGATAATGCAAAATATATAAGACTCTTTATAGAACCTGGGCCGGGTATTGACTTCAAGAATTTTATTTTAAAGGTTGGTAATGGTAAAGATATTTCTAATAATTATTTAATAACATATCCGCAGACACTTCTCAACATTCCATTGAAAGATTACGGCGTAGCTGATAGTAGTGTCTTTGAGTTGAAATTGGAAAGTGTCGATTTAATAGGGCATTCTCTATTACCACTAGAAGAAAGATATCTAAATTATGTTATAGTGGGTGCAGAACTTACAGATAATATTGATACTTATTCAGATTATGCCTTAAAGGTAATTAATCACGAACCTTTATCTATTGTTTCTATTCTTTTAGATAGAATTTTGGGTATTAAGGGACTAAAAAGAGAAGAAATTGATATTATAGATAGAACCAATACTAATAATATAATATTTGGTATGGGGTGGTATCCAATTGAATCACTCAATCATGAAACATATCGGTGGGTTGGTGATAATACAGCAGAAATTGTATTAAAGAATATTGATAAGAAAAATAATGTTGTCCATGTAGCTATTGAACCTGGTCCGTCTTGTGGAGGAAAACCGCTCAAATTAAAAGTTTACAACAAAGATCAAATAATTAAAGATGAAGTTGTAAATGGAAGAAGTAATTTTGAGATACAAATACCTGAAGAAATATATGAGAATAATAAGGAGCAAATAATATTAAAACTAGTAGCAGAAACAGTAAACACAAAGATAGCTTCGGATTCTAGAATATTAAATTACAGGGTATTCAATATTTCATTGAAGGAAGCGGCACCTCAACAAAAAACAATTATTGATAAAGCATATCATAATAAGATAAACCTTGGTGGTGGTTGGTTTCCATTTGAAGAATATAAAGAAGTATCTTTTCAATGGGTAGGGCAAGAGGCTGCAGAGATTGTATTGAATAATATAGATGATAAACAAAATATTGTTCAACTTAATCTTGAACCCGGACCGGGCTGCGGAGGTAAACAACTCAACTTAAAAATTTACGGTAATAATAAATTAATAAGAGAAGAAATTATTCAAGGGAGAAAGAATATTGAAATAAAACTACATGAAGAATTATATAAAAATAATAAGAATGTAGTTTTAAAATTGATTGCAAAAACTGAGAATACTAAAATAGCTTCAGACCCAAGGATATTGAATTTAAGAGTATTCAATATTTCATTAAAAAAAGCAACAGCCCCTGAAAAAACAATTATTGATGAACCCAGCCTTGATAACTTAAGCCTTGGTAATGGCTGGTATCCGTATGAAATCTATGAAGGCGAATCATTCCAATGGGTTGGGAAAGAAGCGGCAGAGATTATTTTTAGAAATTCTGATAATGATTTTAAAAAAATTGCACTAAATCTTGAGCCTGGTCCAAGCTGTGGTGTGGATCCATTAAAATTAAGTGTGTTCATAAATGAAAAGTTAATAGATAGATATAATCTTCTTGACAAGAAGACCATTGAAATAGATCTAATAAAAAATAAAAACTATATAAAGAATGGGAGAACTATAATTAGGTTAGTACCATCAACAAAGAATGTTATAGTTCCTGGAGATACCCGGATACTTAATTTCAGAGTATTTAAAATCAGCCTTAATGAAAGCAATTAGTCTCTTCTTTAACAATATCTTAATAATAGGAAAGGTTCAACATTTGTGAAATCAAAAATATTTCAGCACCTATTTTTTATCTTAGGAATTCTTTACTGGGCTTTTTGCAGTCACTATCATGTTGTTATCACTGAAATACTAACTGATTGGATGGATACTCCTTATGGTAGATTTCTACCGAGAGAATATGTTTATGAATTTTCTGCATTTTTATTTTTTGTAACGTTATTATTCATTTTATATAAATCTATTAAAGGTACTTCCAGAATAAAAACTCTTCTATACTGGTTTTTTGTATTCTTGAGTGTTGTATTATCTTATCGATTTTTAATAACTGTTCCTATCGAAATTGTTCATTTTCCTCAATATGCATTACTTTCAATTATTCTCGCTTATTCATTAGATAGAGAAAAAAATAAATTTTTAATACTCAAGATTTTATTTATTGTTACAATACTCGGAATTCTAGATGAATTTTACCAATATGTTTATTTAACAAAGAAGTCATCACACTATCTTGATTTCAATGATTTTTTCTTGAATCAAGTTGGAGCCTCTATAGGCATACTTATCTATTACGGTTTTAGTAGAGAACCTAAAATTGACGAAAATATTAAAAAGTTCACTATTCCAATAAAAACACTTCTTATTGTAATAGTGGGAATAACAATAATATTTAGTTTGCTGTCAAGTAATATTAATTTTAGAGCAACGCATGAAATAGAGCCAGGGGGATTTTCTGAGAAAGATGGGAAAACAATTTTTTATCTCGAAAGAATTCCTGAGAAATTTGGTAATTGGGTGCTTGATGATAAAGAGACTGGTTACTTCTACATATTAGATCCGATACTTGGAATTTTATTCTTATTATGTTATGGCTTGCTTTTTGGAACTTATGACAGACGGTTTTATTATAGTTTTATTGAAGTAATTATGAAACAAAACATACCAATTATTAAAAAGGAGTAGTATAATCCGTAATTCCCATATTTAGTTACTTAGTAGTAAATATTTCGATTGAACATTTATTTTATTTACTTTGTATTGAATTAGATCCAGTGTAGGAATATTTTCGAAAGGATTAAACCGATTCTCAAAAATTTTTAGAATGGGTGCAGGTAATAAGAAATGGTTTAGAATAACTTTTGATGAATGAGCTGATAATTCATTATTCTTAATAGTGAAAGTAAATGCTGCATAACCTTCAAGTTTGTCACCAGGAATAAATTTACTCAATAATCCTATAGATTCTGATGAGATCTCGTCTTTTGGGACATCATAAAAGCATTCGATATAAGGTGGGGAAAATTTTAATTTGATGTTCACATTTTTCTTGCCAAACTCTTTAGCTTTTAAAAATAGATAATTCTGCAGGCTTTTTGCCGAAAGTAAAATATTTACTTTCCTTTCAGAGGATGAAATTAATCTGAATTTCGTACTCTTTTTAAGCATTTGATTATCAATGATCGCTTGTTTAAGCTGGATAGTAATAAAGTCTGCTTTTATTCCTCCAATCTCTGCTTCTTCAAATCTTATAGTTAAATTTGAAAACTTTTTCGAATCGGCTGCATCCAGTGCTACTTTTGCAATGATATTTTTACATTTGACTTCTTTGAGAAGTGCTTTGGAAATATTTTTTTCAAGTTCCTCTTTTTGTGCTAACTGAATTGTATTAAATCCAGAAACCAAAAGAAATAAAAGCGACAATAAACAGACTCTAGTACTGGATAATTTTTCCATTTCTCACCTTTAATTCTTTTAGTTTGTAAAAAGATGCATCGCTGACCTTTATTTCAAATACTGAGTCAACTATAATTTTATAATCATAGTTTTTTTTAGATTCTTGTTCCAAAGGTAATTCATTAATGAAATCAGGCACCAATTTTTTTAGAGAATCTGGATAAGACAAATTAATTGCATAATATGATTCAATCGCTTTTGATAAAGTCACCAAATCACTTTTTACTTGTTCTAAACTACTTAGTTCTTCTGCTTTTGGAGGAACATAATTTCCTTTTCCTCCTTGAGAATAAGAATAGACTAAAAAGATTACAACGATTGATATAATTATAATTAAGCCAAAAAGAAGGTATTTCAAAAACCTTTTTTTATTTGAATCCTCTTTCATAAAACATTTCTCACATAATATTTATATGTAAGTTATTTTATTAATAATCAAATTACAATTCTTCTTTTCAATCATTAACTAGAAATTAAATATATAGGTAATTATGAAGCTAACATAATTATTAAAAGTAGTTATAGAAAATGCTTTCTCTAATGTTTCTTTCTCAACTAAATGATTATAATGAATCTTTGCCATCTCTACAAAGTTTTCAAACATTCCAAGTTGAACTTCTGTTGGTTGACTTAAATACCATTCAAGATTTTCTTTACTTATTTTACTATTTTTCATCTCAGAGACTCCTTTTAGTTTTTTGTTAATCGCTATAACAATTTAAGAATTATTTGGAGTCTCTTCTTTTTTCAACTACTTAATTTCAACTAACTTTGAATATATACCGCTGACATTAAGTTTTGGTCATAGTTAGATTTGTAGGGGTGCAATAAAGATTTTAAATTATAATAATGTCTATATTAAATAGCTAAGATCCTTCAGTCGTTATGAAAATCAAATGCGATATAAATTTATATTGCTATATAGATAAATAAGTTTTGTTATGTAATAAAACCTAAATGAATACCAATAGTTTTTAATAATTAAATGCAAGGAATGTAAAATGAAAAAGAAAAGTGTAAGTACGAAATTTCCTGTCCGCAAGAATGCTATTGAGAATACTAAGTCTGTTTTGCCAATCAGTATAGAGTTAACCGATTATGAATCAGCAGATGAAATGATGAAGCAAAGTATATCAGCATATATCAAAGGAGAGATTTCTGAGATACAGTTGAAAACACTCAGCTACGCAGTCCAGAATTTTTTATCTGTTAAGAAAACTCTTAAAGAATCGAGTGAGATTAATATGATTATTTCTGATGAGTTAACAAAAAACGGCATGTTAATTTATAGACAAATAGAAGATATCAGTAACTATGTTTTTTCCTTAATTAAAGATAAAACGTTAGCAGCAGAAATTTCAAGGGGGATAGTAAAAATATTTCAAGAAATTGATAATAGCAGAGTTGATATTTATAATGATATAGAAAAGCTTATCAGAAAAAGGACGAGTTTTTCCATTGATGTTTTGAGGACTTATGATTCGGAAATGCTCAAAATTGAGATATTTGACAGAATTAAAAATCTAAAAGAAGAACAAATAATGTTTATTCTGAATGAATTAATAAATCGATACCCACATTTAATAAACGAAATTACTCTCATTAGATATTTTCAACGAGATAATAAATATTAACTATGACCACAAAGCATAATAAAAATTAATATAAATAGCTCCAACATTATTATTATTCATTGAATTATATTTCAAAGTCTTATAAAATTTAGGAGGCTTTTAATACCTATATAAGCTTTATAACAATTTTATTATTTGTTCCGATTAAAAAATTAAATAAACAAATAAAATCTTCAAACGAAATTCTACTTCTTTGAAAATAGAAATTAACATTGTAAGAATTAATAAATTTTTTTGAAGATTCTTCCCTAATGATTTCTAAATTGATAAATATAATGGATAGATTAAATGGAAAATCAATATTTATTAGGATGGTAGGTGGGGGGGGGTATCTAATTTATATAGCTGATTATGCTATTTGTTTACAAAAAACATAACATTTCCAATTTTTTAATGGATAATTGATAGTAAAATCATCAATTTTTATACAATAAAAAGGTCAGTATTAAATTAATGCTAAAATTTGAAGATCTGATACAGTTAATTATCACTATTACAGAATTTTTTTTTCACATTTTAAATTGAATACAAAGCTAAAATGAATCACTCTCCTTTAATCAGTATAATAACAGTAGTATTAAACGGCGAAAAATTTTTAGAAGGTGCCATTAAAAGTGTACTTTCTCAGACATATCAAAATTTCGAATATATTATTATTGATGGTGGATCTTATGATCGTTCAATCGAGATAATCAAGAAGTACGCGAACGAAAAGACTTTTTGGATTAGCGAACCAGATAAAGGAATAAGTGATGCATTTAATAAAGGAATTTCGAAAGCAAGAGGCGAGGTAATTGGATTATTAAATTATGATGATTGGTATGAGAAAAATACATTAGAAAAAGTAGTAGAAGCATTCAATGATCCTGAAGTTGATATTATTTGCGGAGCTTCAAGATTTTGGAATAAGGACAATATCATAAATATAGCTACTTCAGATCTAAGTAGGATTGCTAGGGAAACTTCAATTCATCATTCATCTGTTTTTATTAAAAAAGAAATTTATGAACTTCACGGTTTATATCAAACTCAATATAAATATGCGATGGATTATGAGTTATTACTCAGATATTATTTCAAAGGTGTAAAGTTTCAACAAATCCAGATAATACTTTCAAATAGAAGATTAGACGGTATTTCATACAGAAATAAAAACAGAGCGTTGTTTGAGACTCTTAAGATTAGAAAAATATATTTCCCTTCTTGGCGAGTCTATATTCATTTTATATATATATGGATAAAAGATAGCTTAGGCAGAATTATGAAGATGCCGCCTTTTTTAAAATTATATCAATATTACTGGAAAAAGAAAAATTTAAACGAAGGATTTAGTAAATGAAAATTTGTTTTGTTACGGATTCCTTTCCTCCTAATATTGGTGGCGCCGAGTTTGTAATTGGAAAAATCGTTGAGGGGATAAAAAATAGAGGTCAAAATTATATTGTAATAACAACTAAATCTTGGAGTAAAAATAATTTTTCGCTTGAATTAGATAAATCTAAACTGATTCGAATTCCGGTCCCCGGATTTATGAGAAGATTCTGGTTTCAAATATTTTCAATTCCAGTAGTTATTATAAAAGCTAGAGATTGCGATTTAATTCATGGAACAAGTTACGGTGGTATTCTGCCTACCTATATAGCTTCAAAGATCTTAAAGAAACCCACGGTTATAACAGTTCATGAGTTCCTGGGGTATAGTTGGAAAAGAATATTAAGAAGCAGATTTAAAGTAAAAATATTTTTTTCCATCGAAAGATTTTTTGCGAGACTTTCCATCAACAAATTTGTCGCTGTCTCTGAGGCAACAAGAAAATCTTTGATCAACATTGGGATTCATCCACGAAACTCAACATTAATTTATAATGGGGAGAGTAATATCATAGAAAATATCTCTGGTAATCCTACTGCTTTAAGAAATGCTTTTGGATTTAATAAAGATGATTTTGTCTTTGCATCCTATGGAAGAATCGGGCTTACAAAAGGAATAAATTTTCTGATCGATTCCATTCCTGAAGTGTTAGATAAAATACCAAATTCAAGATTCCTATTGGTTTTTTCAGAGGGTGATAGAAAGCTGACAAAGTATGTGAAAGAAGGGATTGATAGATTAGATTCTAGAAGGATAAAGTTTTTTAATGGATTGAATCGGCAAAAATTATTTGAATATCTCAG
>Ga0194120_10009530_pt1 | contig 12277 bp, 11 predicted proteins | sample TA2MahCa65mmetaG_FD_148642 | JGI IMG/M metagenome (GOLD analysis project Ga0194120, IMG submission 148642) | Freshwater microbial communities from Lake Tanganyika, Tanzania - TA2015019 Mahale Deep Cast 65m | ecosystem: Environmental > Aquatic > Freshwater > Lake | place: Tanzania: Lake... | reverse complement strand
ACTTGAACCCCTACGCCCTCAACGGGCAATGGATTTTGAATCCATCGCGGCTGCCATTTCGCCACCCCGGCACGCAACGCTCAGCATGGGGCGCGGAGCGCTCGCGTGCAAGAGCGCAAGTGCCGCGCTCTCGCTCAGGCCAGGGCCTCGAGCAGCAGGAACAGGCACAGCTCGCGATACTCGATGCCGTGCCAGCGCGCCGATTGCGGCAGCAGCGAGCGCGGCGTGAATCCCGGCAGCGTGTTCACTTCGAGGAACACCGGTTGACCGCTGTGCGGCCCCGCTCTGGCGACGATGAAATCCGTGCGCGAGTACGAGCCGCATCCGAACAGTTCGTGCAGTTGCAGCGCGGCGCGTTGGGCCGCCGTCACTTCCTCGGGTGAGATCCATTCGGGCGGGCACAGCTCGCGCGCGCCGTCCGCCGCGTACTTCTGCTGGTAGTCGAAGAAGTGCCCGTCGGCCGGGCGGATCTCGACCGGCATCAGCGCGACCGCGCCGTGCGCGGAGCGCAACACGGGCACCGTGATCTCGACACCCGGCACGAGCTCTTCGACCAGCGCTTCGTCGCGGCAGGCCAGCGCTTGCAGCACCGCTTCGCGCAACTCGCCGGGCGCGGGGCGACGCAGCACCGACGTCGCGACCGAGGAGCCGCCGCGGCGCGGTTTGACCACGCAACCGCTGCTCGCGGCCAGCGCAGCGGCGGCGGCGAGGTCCTGATCCCGCGCGCCGATGCGCACGCCGGCCGCGACGCGCACGCCGATCGAGGCGGCCGCCGCGCGACTGAGCCACTTGTCCATGCAGACGGCCGAGGCGCCGACGCCGGAGCCGGTGAAGGCGCGACCCGCCGAGCTCAACAGACCCTGCAGTGTCCCGTCCTCGCCGCTCCCCCCGTGCAAGCCGAGGAAGAACACGTCGATGTCGGCGAGCGCCTCGAGCGCGCGCGTCGGCTGCAGCGCGCGCTCGCCCACGCGCCAGGCATCCTGCGCATCGAGTTCGATCACGCTGACGTCGGCCAGTGCCTGCGGGCAGCGCGGCGTCGGCTGCGCGAGCGCCGCGGCGATCCCGCGCGCGGAGACCAGCGAGACCTCGCGCTCCGGCGAGGATCCCCCGCCGAGCACCGCGCAACGCAGCGCGGCCAGGCGCGCGGTCTGCGGCCCGAGCGTCGCGTCCACCAGCGCGCGCGGATCAGACGCGCTCGTAGAGATGGCCGCCATCGACTTCACGCGGATGCAGGGGGCCGAGGGCCGCGAACTCCTCGGCCGACTGCGCCAGCAACGGGTCGATTTCGACGCGCGCGGGAGTCCCGGGCTCGGCGGGCGGGGTCTTGCGGCCGGCACGGTGGGCCCAATCGGCGTGCAGCGCGCACAGGTTGCGCCGCGTGCTGGCCGGCGAATCCTCGCCTTCGCGATTCTTGACCGGACTGAACTCGCTGGCGCGATCGACGGACAAGGTGACGGTCGAGCGCGCTTCTCCCAACGCATCGAACACGAAGGCCTCGAACTTGGTGCCCCAGCGTTCCACCGGCTGGCCGACCTCGTCGAGCACGGTCATCTTCTTGCGCGCGAGGTGCCAAGGCAGGCGCAGTCCGCCGCGCGTCAGTTGCTCGACGAAGCCGACGTCGAGCGCGTGCAGCGCGATGTTGCCCGCGTCGAAGACCAGCCGCCCCGTCTCGTCCCGGCGCTCGCGCAATTCGGCCGGCAGGTCGGAATACTCGATGCAGCCCATGCGCCCGTCGATGCGCCCGAGCACGCCGACCTTCTCAGCGGCCGAGCGCTTCGAGACGACCTTGCTCGACATCTGCGCCCCCTGCTCCGCGTGCAGGCCCAGGAAGAGCTCGTCCGCGGGCAGTGCGAGCGGATTGTCGACCTGGAAATAGGAGATCGTCTCGAGGCCCCGCCGCCGCATGTCCGCCAGTGCACCGCTGGAGGCGAGTGCCAGCAGCAGGCCGCCGTGGCCGTTGGGCGCCAGGAAGATCTGGTCGCGCGCCGCGAGCAGGATGCGCCCCTCGTCGTCCAGCGCGGGCAGCGTGTCCTGACTGAAGAAGACCACGTCCTGCGGGTCCAGACCGAAGTGGGCGCGCTCGGCGAAGAAGGCGCGCGTCTGCGCATCGTTGGCCGGCGAGGTCATCACGTACCAGGGCACGCGCACGTCGTGCCTGCGCGAGACCGCGAGCAGCCGTCGCGCATGCACCTCGAAGAGCGTGCGCCCCGACAACGGCATGACCGGGAACATCCCCTTGGGGCCGTCGTAACCCAGGCGCGAGGCCTGTCCGCCGGCCACCAGCACGAAGCCGACGCGGCCCTGCCCGAGCAGCGCGCGGCCGGCGGCGCGCGCGCGCTCGAGCACCCCTGGTTCCATGCTCCGGCGCGGATCGACGACCACGGGAGCCTGCAGGTCCGGCACGCGTTCGGACGCGCGCGCGCGCATCAGTCCGCCCAGTCGACTCACCTCGTCGTAGTCGAGGCGCTCGACCTGTGCGAGCAGCCGCGCACGCGCAGGCTCGTCGAGCTCGCGCCAGAAGCGCAGCACGTGTTCCTGACCGGCGCGCCGCGCGCGCTCCCGCTCGTGCTCGAAGCGCGCGTTCATGGGCGTGCCGCGAAGCGTGAGCGGAACGATGGACTCGGGCCGTGGGTCAAGGCGCGCTCAGCGCGTCGACTCGACCGGCGCGTTCTCGCTCGTCAAGGTCTCGAGCGTGAGCTCGAGCAGGCGCTCGAGCGAGGCGACGCGCTTCTCCAGCAGCACCTGCCGATGCACCAACTTCTCCACGATCGGCGGCAGCACCGCCTCGCGGATGTAGTTGTCGATCATGTTGATGATCTCGGCGCGATTGGCATCGGGCAGCTTGTGGAAGTGGTAGTGGAACTGCTGCTTCAGCAACTCGTCGCGGATCGCCATGCACTCCTTGGTGATCTGCTCGGGATTCTTCTGGTGGTGCTCGACGCGGAAGACTTCGAGCTTGTACTGGTGCAGTAGATCCTTGAGCTTGCGTTGCATGCGGTCGCCTTTGCCTGAAAGCGCGTTGTCAGGGACGGTGTCTTCGGGGGGATGCCTGGGGAACAACGCCGTGCCGGGATTGCCCGGAGCGGTCGGGCCCTGTTCCGATTCTAACTCGCCGGCGCGTTCTGCGGGAGGAATCTGCGGCCGATCGCGTCACGCGTGCAGGGCTCAGACGCGGCCGATGCAGATCGAGATGTTGTGCCCGCCGAAGCCGAGGCTGTTGGACAGCGCATTGCGAACCGCCAGGGCGCGCGGCTCGCGCGGCACGTAGTCGAGGTCGCAATCGGGGTCGGGTGTCGTGTAGTTGCGCGTGGGGTGCACCACGCCCTGGTGCACCGACAGCGCGGTGGCGACCAGCTCGACGCCGCTGGAAGCCCCGAGCAGGTGTCCGATCATCGACTTGGTCGAGGAGACGGCCAGCTTGCGCGCATGGTCGCCGAAGACGAGCTTGATCGCGCGCGTCTCGATCGCATCGTTGAATTTCGTGCTGGTCCCGTGCGCGTTGATGTAGTCGATGTGCTCCGGCGCCCGACCCGCCATCTTCAGCGCCAGCGACATTGCGCGAGCAGGCCCCAGCCCGTCCTCGCGCGGCGCGGTGATGTGGTAGGCATCGTCGGTGGAGCCGTAGCCGAGCACCTCGGCATACATGCGCGCGCCGCGACGACGCGCGTGCTCGTACTCCTCGAAGACCAGGATCCCGGCGCCCTCCCCCATCACGAAGCCGTCGCGATCGCGATCGAAGGGGCGCGATGCAGCGCCCGGATCGTCATTGCGCATCGAGAGCGCCTTGGCCGAAGCGAAGCCGGCCAGCGACAGCGGCGTGGTCGCGCTTTCGGCGCCGCCGGTCACGATCAGGTCGGCCTCGTCCCAACGGATGGCCTGCATGGCCATCGCGATCGCATGGCCGGAGGAGGCACAGGCGCTGGTGGTCGTGTACGCGGTTCCCAGTAGCCCGTACTCGATCGCCACCTGGCCCGAGACGGCATTGGCCATGATCTTCGGCACGAAGTGCGGGCTGACGCGGCGCGGACCGCGCTCCAGCAAGCCCTGGTACTGCTGCAGGATGCCGGTGATGCCCCCGATGCCGGTGCCGATGATCGAGCCGTAGCGCTCGCGCTGGGCTTCGGGCAGCGTGCGCGGATCGATTCCCGCGTCCGCGAAGGCTTCCTGAGCAGCCTTCAGCGCGAACATCGTGAACGGGTCCAGCTTGCGGAACTCCGGCTCCGCGAACATCGTCCGCGCGTCCCAGGCCACGCTCGCGGCAATCTTGACGACCTGCTCGGTCGTCTCGAAGTGCTGGATCATGCCCACGCCGTTCTCGCCGCGCAGCATGCGCGGCCAACTGGTCTTGACGTCGGCACCCAGTGGATTGACGGTACCGAGGCCGGTGATCACGACACGGCGCATGGGGAGTTCCGGGGGGGCGTTGACGGGCTCTGGAACGAGGCGGCCGGGATCGGGCGGCGCGCCGAAGGAAGCAGCATCCGGCGGACGGCCCGCCGGCGTCTCAGCACTTCGACTGGATGTAGTCGACGGCGTTGCCGACGGTCTGGATCTTCTCCGCGTCCTCGTCGGGAATCGAGATCTCGAATTCGTCCTCGAACTCCATGACCAACTCGACCGTGTCGAGAGAGTCGGCGCCGAGGTCGTTCACGAAGGACGTGTCGCGCGCGACCTTGTCGGGGGTCACGCCCATCTGGTTGCAGACGATCTTGATCACACGCTCTTCGATGGAAGGGTTGGTCACGGGATTCTGGGCTCCTTGGAGGGTGGGGTAGGTTAGGGGGCGGAGAGGTGCCAGGACAAGAGTGGAGTCAGGACGGCCTCGCGGCGGGGTCGGGCCCGCGCCGGGTGCCTGATCGGATCGGGCGCCCGATCAGATCGACAGCCCCCCGTCGACGACCAGGGTCTGGCCAGTGACGTAGGCCCCGCCCGGGCCGACGAGATAGTCGACGGCGAGAGCGATTTCCTCCGCCTGGCCGATGCGACGCAGCGGAATCGACTCGGCGAGCTTCTGGGCGGCCGCTGCATCGAGGGCGGCGGTCATGTCGGTCGAGATGTAGCCCGGCGCGATGCAGTTGACGGTCACGCCGCGCCCGGCGAGCTCCTTGGCGACCGACAGCGAGAGTCCGAACAGCCCGGCCTTGCTGGCTGCGTAGTTGGCCTGGCCGGCATTGCCCATCAGGCCGACGACCGAGCTGATGTTGACGATGCGACCGCTGCTCTTCATCAGCGGGCGGGCCGCGGCCTTGATGAAATGGAAGGCTCCGCCGAGGTTGACGGCCACGACGCGCTCGAAATCCTCCGCGCTCATGCGCAGCAGCAGCTGATCGCGGGTGATCCCGGCATTGTTGACGAGCACGTGCAGTCCGCCGGCCGCGGAGGTCACGGAATCGACCAGCGCGGAGACGGCCTTTCCGTCGGCGACGTCGACCCCGTGGGCGCTGGCTTCCGCACCGGCCGCGATGCAGGCGGCGACCGTCTCCGCGCAGCGCTCGGCCGAGGTCGCTACACAGGCCACGCGCGCGCCGCGGCGCGCCAACTGCACGGCGATCGCCTTGCCGATCCCGCGCGAGGCCCCCGTGACCAGGGCTGTCTTACCGGCGAGGAAGCGCTCCATGTCGGGCTGGCGGCGGGTGGTGGCGGGACGGCGTGGGTCGGTCAGCGACGCGCTCGGCGTCCGCGACGGGCCGGACTATAGCCCCGCCCCACAGGGCGCGCAACGCGGCCCGCCGGCACGCCCGGGGGGCCGAGGCGAGTGGCTCTGCTCGCTGTCGCGGGCGGCGCGCGGACTTCAAGCCCCGGCGACTGCGTCCTGGGGCGTCGCGTACGAACGCGTCGCGACCGTCGCGTCGATCTTGCCGAGCAGATTGCACAGCACGCTGCCGGGCCCCGGCTCGCAGAATTCGCGCGCTCCCAGCTCGATGGCGCGGCGCATGCTGCGCTCCCACAGCACGCTGGCACAGACCTGATCGGCGAGTTGCGCGCGGATCTGCTGCGGTTCGCGTGCCAGGTCCCCGGTCACATTGGTCAGGAAATCGATGCGCGGCGCGCGGATCTCGACCGAGCGCAGCGCGGCCTCGAGTCGGCGCGCGGCCGGGCGCATGCATTCGGAGTGGAAGCCGCCGGCGACGACCAGCCGGCGCGTGCGGCGGATCCCATGGTCCTTGGCCAGGCCCTCGGCGGCGGTGATCGCGGCGAGCTCCCCGGACAGGACGACCTGCCCGGGCGCGTTGAGGTTGGCGACCTGGCAGATGCCCTGTGCCGCCGCGGCGCCGGCCAGCGCGCGCGCCTGCTCCTCAGTGGCCCCCATCAGCGAGAGCATCGTGCTCGGGATCTGCTCGCTGGCCGCCTGCATCGCCTCGCCGCGCAGGCGCACGAGCCGCAGACCGTCTTCGAAGGACAGGCTGCCCGCGAACCACAGCGCCGTGTATTCGCCCAGCGAGAGTCCCGCGGTCAGCTCGATCGCATCGCGCTTCCAGCCGCGCTCTTCCAGCGCGCGCACGATCGCGACCGAGGTCGTGAAGATGCCGGGCTGCGCGATGTCGGTGCGATTGACCTCCTCGCCTTCGCGCCAGCACGCGGCGGAGAGCCCGAAACCGAGCACGCGGTCGGCCAATTCGAAGGTCGCGCGCGCCGCGCTCGAAGCCTCGCACCAGTCCTTGCCCATGCCGACGTGCTGTGCGCCTTGACCGGGAAACAACAGTGCGACGCGCATGCAGGGAGGACTCCTGTCGAATGGGAAGCTTCGAATGAGAGCAGCGGAACGAACGAACGGGGAAACGCGCGGGCGCGGCGCCCCGCGCCTCACCAGCGGATCAGCGTGCCCCCCCAGGTCAGGCCTGCGCCGAACGCCACCATCACGCACAACTTGCCCTTGTCCAGGCGCCCGGCGCGCAGCGCTTCGTCGAGCGCGATCGGCACCGTGGCGGCCGAGGTATTGGCGTAGTCCTGGATGTTGACGACGACTTTCGAGTCGTCCATGCCCAGCCGTTCGAGCGCCGCGTCGATGATGCGGCGATTGACCTGGTGCGGCACGATCAGGCCGAGTTCCGACGGATCGTAGCCCTTGGTCAGGTCGGCGATCAGGTCGCTCATGTAGGTGACCGCGAAGCGGTACACCTCGCGCCCTTTGAGCCGGATGAAGTGCTCGCCTTGCTCGACCGACTCCTGCGTCGGCGGCAGGCGCGAGCCGCCGCCGCGCATGTGGATGAAGTCGTAGCCGGAGCCGTCGGCGCCCATGCGGGTGTCGAGGATCTCACCCTTGCCGCATTCGTCGTACGGTGCGAGCACGGCGGCACCGGCGCCGTCGCCGAACAGGATGCACGAGCTGCGGTCCTTGAGGTCGATGAAGCGCGACAGCGTCTCGGCGCCGATCACCAGCACGCGCTTGGCTCGTCCCGCGGCCACGAAGGCCTCGCCGGTGTTCAGCGCGGTGATGAAACCCGTGCAGGCGGCGTTGCAATCGAAGGCGGCCGCGCGCTTGGCGCCGAGGCGATCCTGCACCAGGCAGGCGGTCGAGGGCAGCAGGAAGTCGGGGGTCAGCGTGCCGAGCACGATCAGGTCGAGGTCCTCGGCCTTCATGCCGGCGTTCTCGAGCGCGCGCTGGGCCGCGATCAGCGACAGGTCGGAGGTCGCCTGTCCGGGCGCGGCGAAGCGCCGCTCCCGGATGCCGGTGCGCTGCACGATCCACTCGTCGGAGGTGTCGAGAAACTTCTCGAACTCCGAATTCGGCACCACACGCTCGGGTACGTAGGAGCCAGTGCCGGCGATGCCGACGCGAACGCGGTGGGCCATGCGGTAGGAGTCGCTGGTGGCGCGAAGGCTCGTCGCGAGATGCGCCGAGCGGGTCGGATTCTAGCTTCGGGACGCGCGAATGAAAGCGCAAGCGCCCTCGCCGTGCGCACCCCGGCCGCGGCCGCAGCTCTTCCGCCGGCGCTGCGTGCCCGGCGGACTCAGGGCGCCGCCGGGGTCGCGGGAGCGGCGGCCAGCGTGCGTTGGATCGCGGCGTTGACGCCCTTGTCGAGGGCTTGGGCCCCCTGCCAGAGCGCGTTGGCGACCGCCGTCGCATCCGATCGTCCGTGTCCGATGATCATCACGCCCTTCAAGCCGAGCAGCAGCGCGCCGCCGTACTGCGCGTAGTCGACCTTCGACTTGAGGTGCGTGAGCGCTTCGCCGGCCCACTGGGCCTGGTGCGACTTGAGCTCGCGCATCACCATGCCCAGCAGGAAGCCGCCCATCTCCTCCATCAGCTTGAGGGCCACGTTGCCGGTGAAGCCGTCGGTGACGATCACGTCGGCGCGGTCGCGGAACACATCGCAACCCTCGACGTTGCCAACGAAGCCCGGGCAGGACTGCTTGAGCAGGGTCCAGGCTTCCTTGCACAGGTCCGTGCCCTTGCCTTCTTCTTCGCCGACGTTCAGCAGTCCGACGCGCGGCTGTGCGGTGCCGAGGCAGGCGTTCGAGTAGGCCTGGCCCATCAAGCCGTAGGCCAGCAGGTCCTGCGGCTTGGGCGCGATGTTGGCGCCCATGTCGATCAGCGTGAGCGGCTTGCCCGACAGCGCGATCGTCACCGCGATGCCGGGCCGGCGGACTCCGTCGAGCGTGCCGAGCCCGAGCGTGGCCGCGCCGACGCAGGCTCCGGTATTGCCCATCGACAGCGCCGCGGCGGCGGCTCCCTTGCGCACCGCGCCGATCGAGACGGAGATCGAGTTGTCGGGCTTGGCGCGCAGCGCGGCGGCCGGCGACTCCCCCATCTCGATCACCTGGGTCGCGTTCTGGATCGCGAAGCCGGGATTTCCGCCGTGCTCCCGCAGCCACGCGTCGATGCGGTCCTGCGGACCGACCAACAGGATGCGCGAGGCGTCGACGCGACGCGGGCCCGGCCGGGTTGCAAGCAGCGCGCCTTCGAGAATCGCTTGCGGGGCGGCATCGCCGCCCATGACGTCCAGAGCGATGCGCAGATTCGACATGATCGGAGGATCGGTGACTTGCGCTGCGCGAGCGCGGCACGCAGGCCTGGGCCTGACCTGCCGCGGCGGCGCGGCGCTGCTAGAACTCTTCCTTGCCCAGGATGTCGGTGCCCTTCTTGTCGCCGCCCTTGGCGAAGCCGTAGTAGCCGCAGTTGTCGCACACGCGGTGCGGGCGGACCGGCGATCCACAGCGCGCGCAGTTGTTGAGCTGCGTGGGCTTCAGGGCGAGGTGGGAGCGGCGCTCCCCTTGACGGGCACGACTGGTACGACGCTTGGGATTGGCCATGGCGGAACGGGGCGGAGCTGGCGCGGCAGCGCATCTCCACGGCGCCACGCCAGCGATTCAGGGCGCAGGAGGATAGCGGTGGCGAGGGCGCCGGTCAAACCTGCGCGGCGCGGTCCGGCGGCTCAGCTCAGCAGCTCCGACAAGCGCTGCGCGACAGCCTCGACGGCTGCCGGCACGGCTTCGGGCTGCAGGCCCTGGCCCTGTGCCATTTCGGGACGGCCGCCGCCGCCGCCGCCGAGCTTGGATGCCGCGAGTTGCGCGAGCACACCCGCCTTGGCGCCCTTGGCGAGCGCCGCGCCCTCGCACAGGATCACGAAGGGCACGCGGCCCTCTTCGCGGCCGAAGAGCGCCAGCGCCAGGTCCTTCGACATGCCCTTGGCGGCGCCGGCGAGCTCGCGCACCGCCGCGCCGTCGGCATCGGGCAGGTCGAGCACGCCGAATTGCACGCCGCCGCGTTCGGAGAGCGCGGCGCGCAGCTTGGCGAGCAGCGTGGCCTGGTCGGCCTTCGCGCCGGCGGCGCCCTTCTTGCGCGCTTCCTTGAGCTGTTCCTGCAGCTGCCCGATGCGTTCCTCGAGCTTCTCGGCCGGGGCCTGCAGCGCGCGCGCCGCGGACTCGAGCCACTGCTTGCGCTTCTGGATCAGCGCATGGGCCTCGAGGCCGGTGACGGCTTCGATGCGCCGCACCCCGGCCTGCACCGCGCGTTCTTGCGTGATCACGAACGGACCGATGTCGCCGGAAGCGCGCACGTGCGTGCCGCCGCACAGTTCGATCGAGTCGCCGCAGGCGACGACGCGCACCTGTGCGTCGTACTTCTCGCCGAAGAGCGCCATCACGCCGCGCGCCTTGGCCGCCTCGAGGTCCTCGATCGTCGTCAGCAGCGCGGCGTTCGCGATCACGGCGCGCATGACGCGGCGCTCGATCTCCTCGAGCTGCTCGTTCGTCACGGCCTTGGGGTGGCTGAAGTCGAAGCGCAGCCGGTCGGGACCGACGTAGCTGCCCTGCTGCGTGACGTGCGCGCCGAGCACGTCGCGCAGCGCCTTGTGCAGGAAGTGCGTCGCCGTGTGGTTCTTGCGCGTTGCGTCGCGCTTGGCGGTGTCGACTTCCGCCATGACATCCTGCGCCGGCGCGGCGTGCGGGCCGAAATGCACGACCAGCGCGCCGATGCGGCGCGTGCTGGTCACCTCGAAGACCACCTGGCCCTGCACGCTGCGCAGCACGCCGACGTCCCCGACCTGCCCGCCGCCCTCGGCGTAGAACGGGCTCGCGTCGAGCACGACCCAGCTCTCGGAGTCGTCGAGCATGCGCCCGCTGCGCAGGATCCGTGTCGCAAGGCGCGCCGCGCTCTCCCCGGTTTCGTGGTACGTCGAGCGCGTCGGCGGCAACCCGGCCAGCTGTTCCGCGGACAGGAGCTGCTTGAACTTGCCTTCAGAACGGCTCGCGTCCTGGTGCGCCTTCTCGGCGGCCGCGAAGGCGGCGGCATCGAGTTCGAGTCCCTTCTCGCGCGCCATCAGCTCGATCAGGTCCTGCGGGAACCCGTAGGTCGCGTAGAGGTCGAAGGCCTCGGCGCCGGGCAGCGTCCGCGACTTCGCCTTGGCGACCTTGTTCTCGAGTTCTCCGAAGCGCAGCAAGCCGCGGCCCAGCGTGCGGCCGAAGGACAGCTCCTCCTCGCGCACCAGCAGCGCCACGTGCTCGACGCGCGTGCGCACCTCGGGGAACGCATCCCCGAGGATCGCCGCGACGCTCGGCACGAGCTCGCACAGGAACGGATCCTCCAGGCCGAGTTCCTGGCGCCCGTAGCGCGCCGCGCGGCGGATCAGCCGGCGCAGCACGTACCCGCGGCCCGTGTTGGAAGGCAGCGCGCCGTCGGCGAAGGCGATGCTCACCGCGCGCGCATGGTCGGCGATCACGCGGAAGGCGACGTCGGCACGGCCTTCGCCGCCGCCATAGCGCCTGCCGCTCCTCGACTCGGTGGCGCGGAACAACGGCTCGAACAAGTCGGTGTCGTAGTTCGAGGCCTTGCCGTTGAGCACGCGCGCGATGCGCTCCAGGCCCATGCCGGTGTCGACGTGCTGGCTGGGCAGCACGACCAGCTTGCCGTCGTCCTGCCGGTTGAACTCCATGAACACGTTGTTCCACAGTTCGAGGAAGCGCGCGTTCGGGCCGTTGACGCCCTTTACCGCGTCGAAGCCGTCTGCGGGATCGGTGCCGGGCCCGCCGGTGTCGAAGTGGATCTCGGTGCAGGGGCCGCACGGACCGGTGTCCCCCATCTCCCAGAAATTGGCCTTGCGTCCGAAGCGCAGGATGCGGCGCGGATCGACGTCGGTCAGCTCGCGCCAGATCCGCGCGGCCTCTTCGTCGGCGGGCAAGCCGTCCTTCTCGTCGCCGCCGAAGACGGTCACCCACAGGCGGTCCTTCGGCAGGCCGTACACCTCGGTCAAGAGTTGCCAGGACCACGCGATCGCATCGCGCTTGAAATAGTCCCCGAAGCTCCAGTTGCCGAGCATCTCGAAGAAGGTGTGGTGGTAGTGGTCGACGCCCACCTCCTCGAGGTCGTTGTGCTTGCCGGAGACGCGGATGCACTTTTGCGAATTGACCGCGCGCTTGTACGGCCGCTTCCCGGTGCCGAGGAAGACGTCCTTGAACTGATTCATCCCGGCGTTCGTGAACAGCAGCGTCGGATCGTCCTGCGGGAAGACCGGGCTCGACGGCACGAACGTGTGGCCGCGCTGCTCGAAGAACTGCACGAACTGCGCGCGCACGGCGGCGGCCGGCACGCGCAGCGATGGGGTAGGTTGGGTCGCGGGACTCATGCGGAATCCGATTTCGGGGCCGCAAGCCTACGGTACCGGGTACCGCTCGCGGTACCCGGTACTGCGCGTCTCCGCGGAGGAGGCGGATCAGCGCGCCGGCGCGGCCGGGCGCAGTTCCGTGCCGGGTCGGGGCGCCGGTCGGGCCGCCGCGGCAGGCGGGTTGGCCGGACCCTTCGCGCCTGCATTCGCTCCGGCAGTCGACCCTGCAGTCG